>ENA-ORNI01000004-ORNI01000004.1-human-gut-metagenome-genome-assembly--contig:-NODE-4-length-385744-cov-15.4652_pt1 | contig 385744 bp, 354 predicted proteins | sample MGYA00242118_ERZ509028 | MGnify/ENA primary metagenome ERZ509028 (study PRJEB26280, sample SAMEA2338755) | human gut metagenome | biome: human gut; feature: human-associated habitat; material: faeces...
GACATTATGAATTGGAGAAATGTTTATGACTGCTATTTTTATGTCTTTTAGCAGAAATGAAAAGAGATCCAGAAAAAGAAAGACAGAAATAACAGGATAATATAACAGAAAAGCGTTGGTAGATGGGTGGATTGAACAAGCAAGGCGAAGAAAAGAATAGAGTGCCGGATACGGCACATGATTGTCCGATTCTTTGCATCGGAGTGATGCATGAACAGCCTGTTTCAGAAAGAGAAAATCTATCGAAATGGGAGCTTTTCTCTTTCTTCCACAGTCTGTCCCTGCACCACAAAACCACCGTCATCTCCATTTTAATCTGATAACGTAGGGTGGAAAATATGGCTTGGTGGGTGTCGGTTCAGTGGTGGGGAGATGACAGGCAAGTTTCGCAAAGTGGCAAGCCACTATGCACCGGAGCCAGCCTTTGGGCTGTCCCTAAACTTGCCAGAGGGCTCCGCCCCTTGTAACCCCGGCACGTCAATGGCGTAAGTATTCCTGCGAAATGTCCACCGGACATTCCTACGGAACACTTACTGATTGACTAGGGTTTCACCCTGCACCCACCAAAGGGGCGTTGCCCCTTATGGAATCCCTGTAAATTTTAGCCGAAACGCTGTGTCTGTTGATAAAGAATGAAAATGAAGCAAGGAAGGAGACAAAAGCCTATGAGAAAACGAAATCATACAGTAACCATACGGATGAATAACGAGGAATATAATCTGCTTCAAAACAAAATGAAAGAATCCGGAAGAACACAGCAGGAAGTTGTAATAAAAGCAATCGCAGATTTGAAGATAGCTTCTACAGAGGAAGTGGAAGAACTGAAAAGATTGAACCAGATGTTTGCAGATATTCTCAGTCAGCTTCGTGGAGTTACTACAAATATCAATCAGATTGCAAGAAAGCTGCATACAGATGGAGAAGTTCCAAATGACAGTACGCTGTATTTCCTCAATAAAAATATTCTTAAGTACCGGAAGGAGAGTGAAAAGATATGGCTATTAATAAGACGATTAATAAGCGGACAAATACACATGGAGCAATGAGAAACTGCATCGAATATGTTTTGCGACAGGACAAGACCAACGAATTATTTACCTGTGTAACAGGCCCGTACTGTCATGACGAGATCAATTATGATCTGGTATACAGAACATTTTTAGAGGAAAAGAAAGTGTGGGATAAAGATTCTGGGAGAATGTACGCTCACAACATTATTTCCTGGCATAAGGACGAGCAGATTACTCCGGAGCAGGCATTAGAATTTGGAAAAGAGTTTGCAGAAAATTGGTTCAGTGGATTCCAGACCTTAGTGGCTGTGCATAAGGATAAAGACCATATCCACTGCCATCTGGTTACAAATTCTGTGAGTTATGAAGATGGAAGAAAGCTGCATAATACCAGAAAAGATCTGGAATGTATGAAACAGCTTACCAATCAGATGTGCCGAGAACGTGAACTGACAGTTGCTGAGAAAGGAAAGCACTTTGATGGAAGCCAGATTGAAAAAGGGGAAGTCATTGCATGGAGCAAAGATAAATATAACCTGTTCCGTCAGCAGGTGAAAGACAGCTTTGTAGCGGATTGTGTAATGGCAGTGTTAAAAGCACTGGAAAATTGTATCAGCAAAGAAAAGTTTATAGAAAAAATGAAACAGTTTGGATGGAATGTAAACTGGACAGAGAAACGGAAGCACATTACTTTTCAGAATCAGGATGGGAAGAAAGTGCGAGACAGCAATTTGTCAAAAACATTCCATTTGGACATCAGCAAGGAGGGACTAGAGAATGAATTTAATGGAAATTACGAAAGGGTACGAGCTGAAGCAGAACGAACAAACGGAGCAGATGAAGAGCTTGCCGGATACTACCGACAAGTGGAAGCAGCTTGCGAAGGAGCAGGCGGCCTCACTGGAGCTAGTGACGGAAGAGAGAGACGAGTTACAGGTGAGAAATCAGAAGATGAACGAGTTTATCCAGAAATTTCAGGAACGGACACACAAGCTGAAAATGGAAAAACAGAAGCTATTCTTCGAGAATCACGAAATGCAAGACGAAATTCGGAAATTAAACGACGAAATTCATCGTTTGACAACCGAACTGTCCGAAACGCAGAAGTTGAATCGATCGCTTCAGCAGAGCAACGACGATTTGAGGAACAGAAACGGCTTGAAGAGCAGGAGCGAACAAGAGCAGCTCGAAGAAGAAATAAAAGACGTTCGGGACCAGAACTCTAAATTGCAGATACAGGTGAATAAATCATCTGTTGAGGCAGTAGATGAAGCACAGAAGAAACAGAAAGAAGCAAAGAAAAAGGCTAGAACAATAGAATACCAGTTTAATAAGGCACAAGAAGAAGTAAAGACTGTGAAGAAAAAAACAGATTGTGAAATAAAAAAGTTGAAAAATGAAGCGAAAGAAAAGGAAACATTCTGGATGATAGCTTATATGATCTTGGTTTTGTTGGCAGTAATAAAAAATACAGTATTTCAAAAAGATCTATTTGCTTGCATAACTGTTCCATTGAGGTTTTGGTATAGATATATAGAGTGGTTAATCCATCCATCAGAATTAAATATTTTAGGTGAGCGAGAGTATTTTTCAGCAGGATGGTCGTATTTTTTGAGAATTATGACTATTCTTATTTTTCTTGGACTAGGAATAAGTAGTGAGATATTTGTGTTGAGGAAGATAGAGCAGTATCGAAAAGCATGGGATAAATATTCTATATGGATTCTGCTTATCAGCGTGTCATCAATTGCTGTAACAGGTGATGTAGTGAGAAAATATTTTCCGATAAATCTTATATTGCTCTTGGGACTTATAAATATTGCTGCTATGGAAATAAAAATCTACTGTCATAATAAAAGGGAATTATATTAGAAAAATATTTATGGTTATGAAAAACCAAATTTGATTATTGACAATCAAATAAACAAATGCTATAGTGAATACAAGAGAATTGATTGTGAATAACCAAAGGAGGAAACAGGGTTGAATATTTCAGTTAAAGAGTTAAAAGAAAAAGAAGGCTCGAAAGTTGAAGAGATTAGTTGGAATATTTCAAATAGGATGAGAGAACTTGGAAATACATCCGTATATGGAGGCTTTTGCTTATCGTATGTGGCGTATTTATCTTTAAAAAATAAGATAAACGATGTATATCAGTTAGTAGAATATGTGGAACTGACTTTTTCACCGGAGAGAGTCAGTTTCATAAAAGGAAATATTGAAAATTTATGGAATGTGGCAATAGAAATCGGAGAAGCATATTCAGAAGAAACACTTTTAGCAGTAGTATTGTGGTGGCCATTGCAAGGAAATAAATTTATGGGAGAATGCGAAACCCCACAGAGTGTTGTAAAGTTGGCAAATGAGATACTTCAAATTTCAAATGATAAGGCAGCAGATTTCTGTAGTGGAATTGGAACATTTCTAGTGAATGCTATAGAAAGAAATCCAGAATCACAGTTTTATGGTGTGGAGCTTGTAACTGAGGTCAAAGAAGTGGCAGAAATCAGAACGGAATTAATTTCTGATCGGGTGAAAATTGAGCAAAAATCAGTTCTGAACATTGATGACAATATGATGTTTGATAAAATATTCTGTGATTATCCTTGGGGGATAAGGGCGAAAGGGAGTATTGGAAACAACGAGGAATTAGAGGCGATATATAATGTTATACCAGAAGTACAGAAAGTAGCTGCGGGAGACTGGGTATTTATTATAAATGTCATGAATCATCTCAACAAACATGGAAAAGCGGTTGTTTCGGTGAGTAATGGAGTGACTTGGAACGGAGGAATCAATACAGTAATCCGCGAAAAATTTGTAAAAAAAGGATTTGTCGAGGCGGTGATAGCACTTCCATCCAATTTGTATTCGAATACTGGAATTGCCTGTTCATTACTGGTATTAAGCAGAAATAATAAAAATATAAGAATGATAGATGCAACGAAGATGGTTTCAGTTGGACGAAGACAGAATGTTCTTAGTGATGAAAATATTTCTAAAATTATTGAATTGCTGAATACAGATGACGATAACTCAAAGCTAGTTTTGGGTGAAGAGGTGGAAAAAAATGAATACACTCTTAATCCGTCAAGATATCTTCAAAAAGAGATGCCCATAAAAAACGGTGTAGCATTTGAATCTGTGATAAAGAACATAACAAGAGGAGCACAGATTAAAGCAACGATTTTAGATGAAATTGTATCTGATGAACCAACAAACATGCAGTATTTGATGCTGGCAAATATAAAGGATGGTATTATTAGTGATGATCTTCCTTATTTGAAAGAAATGAATCCTAAATACGAGAAATATTGTATTAAAAATGGAAGTCTCGTAATTTCCAAAAATGTATCTCCGGTAAAAATGGCAATTGCATCCGTAAAAGAAGGAAATAAGATTTTAGCAAATGGTAATCTTTATGTTATTGAGTTAGATGAAGATAAGATAAATCCTTACTTTTTGAAAGCATATTTGGAAAGTGAAAATGGAAAAGCAGCCTTATCTAGAGTAGCAGTAGGGGCTACTTTATTAAATTTGCCGGTTGAAGGATTGAAAAAAATAACAATTCCATTGCCTGACTTAAAAAGTCAGAAGATAATTGCAGATAAATATTACGCCAAGATAAATGAAATAAAAGAATTGAAATACAAATTAGAAAAGGCAACAGCAGAATTAGAACATATTTATACGGAGGAAAAAATAAATGGATGAAAATAATAAATTTGATGTAGTTGGAACTAATATAGCAGAGAAAGCGACAATGATCTGGAATGTAGCAGATATGCTCCGTGGCCCATTTAAACCGCATGAATATGGATTGGTAATTTTGCCAATGACAGTAGTAAAAAGATTTCATGATTGTTTATTACCGACACATAAAGCAGTATTGGAACAGTATGAAAAGGTGAAGAATTTTGCTGTAATTGATGGATTTCTGACGAAGGCTTCCGGTTATCAATTTTATAACATCAGCAAATATACATTTGAATCTTTATTAGCTGATCCGGAAAATATCGAAGCAAATTTTCGAGATTATCTGAATGGATTCTCAGCAAATGTTCAGGATGTGCTGGCAAAGTTTGATTTTGATAACATTATCCGCAGAATGGTAGAAAGTAATACCTTGTATCTTGTCATAAAAGAATTTAATTCACAAAAAGGATATCTGGGACCAGATAAAATCAGTGCAGTAGACTGTGGATATATTTTTGAAGATTTAGTAAAACGATTCTCCGAATCTTTTGGTGAAGAGGCTGGGGCACATTTTACCAGTAGAGATATTATCTATTTAATGACGGATTTACTTTTATCAGATGCAGATCTGAGTAAGGGTGGAAATGTAACAGTGTATGATATGGCGATGGGAACATCTCAGATGCTTAGCTGCATGGAAGAAAGAATTCAGGAGCTAAACACGGAGATAGGAGTTACCTGCTTTGGTCAGGAGTTTAATCCCTCTACATTTGCGATTGCAAAAGCGGATATGATGATTCGTGGGGGTGATCCAAATAATATGAGATTTGGAGATACCCTATCTGAAGATCAGTTTAGCGGATATCAGTTTCAGTATATTATTTCAAATCCACCATTCGGAATTGACTGGAAAAGAGAAAAAGCAGCAGTAGAAGCAGAAGCGAAAAAAGGTGAATTGGGAAGATTTGCACCCGGACTTCCGAAGATATCAGATGGACAGCAGTTGTTTGTATTGAACGGACTTTCTAAGCTAGCTCCAAATGGAAAAATGGCTATCATTCAGAATGGATCACCATTATTTTCAGGAGATGCAGGAAGTGGACCGTCAGAGATTAGAAGATATATTCTGGAAAATGACTGGTTGGATGCGATTGTGCAGTTAGGTACAGATATGTTTATGAATACTGGTATCAGCACGTATATTTGGATTTGTTCTAAAGACAAACCAATACACAGAGCTGGAAAAGTACAGTTGATTGATGCTTCGCATTGTTTTGAAGCAAGAAGAAAAAGTATCGGAACAAAAAGAAATGACATTACTGATAAATGCCGTGATCTGATTGTAAAGGCATATGGTGCATTTGAAAATGGAACTGTATATGGTGAGAAAGATGGTATTTACTGTCAGAGCAAGATTTTTGACACAGAGGAATTTGGATATCAGAAGATTGTAGTAGAACAGCCACAGAAAGATGAAAATGGCGAAGTTATATTAAAGAAGGGAAAGCCAGTGGCTGATGTGTCTCTGCGAGATACAGAAAATGTACCGCTGACAGAAGATATTGCGGAATATTTTAAGAGAGAAGTATTACCATATGCACCAGAAGCATGGATAGATGAAAAGAAAACGAAAAAAGGATACGAGATTCCAATGACAAGGTACTTTTATGAATATCAGGCACCGGAACCAGTGGAAGAAATTGCGGCACGCTTGCATGAACTGGAACTGGATATTCAGAGTAGTTTGGATGCTTTGTTTGGGGAGAAATAATATGAGTAGAGAGATGAAAGATTCCGGGGTTGAATGGTTGGGAGAAATTCCAGAGGAATGGAAGATAACAAAAATTAAGAGTATTTTTTATGTTGTTGCCGGTGCAACGCCTAAAAGTGAACAGGAGGGAAATTTTGATGGGAATGTAACATGGATAACACCGGCTGATTATAAAACATCAGATAAATATGTTTCATCAGGTAGAAGAAATCTGTCAATAGTAGGGTATGAATCATGTAATACAACATTGGTTCCTGCGGGAAGCATAGTTTTTTCAAAGAGAGCTCCTATTGGAAGTGTAGCCATAGCAAAAAATGAATTATGTACTAACCAAGGATGTTTGTCATGTGTAAAAAAAGGAGATATTAGTGAAAAGTATTTTTATTTCCTGATGAGCATATTAAGTAAAGAATTTGAATTGCTGGGGACAGGAACTACTTTTAAAGAAATATCAGCTTTTTCATTTGCAAATTTTAGAATACCATATCCGGAGAGCAAAGAACAAATTAAAATTGCAGATTTTATTGAAAATAAATGTAATTATATAGATACTATTATTAATAAAACAGAAATTTCGATAAGGAAATATAAAGAATTAAGAGAATCAATTGTTACAAAAGCAATAACCAGAGGAGTTAGAAATAATTGTTCAATGAAAGAAAGTGGTGTTGAATGGTTAGGAAGAATACCAAAGAACTGGGATGTAAAAAAAGGAAAACAATTGTTTAGGGAAACAAATGAGCGCTCTGTGACAGGAGAAGAGGAATTGTTAACGGTATCCCATATAACAGGTGTGACACCAAGAAAAAATAAAAATGTAAATATGTTTATGTCGGAATCTTTAGTTGATTATAAAATATGTCATGAAGGAGATGTTGCTGCTAATACAATGTGGATGTGGCAAGGTGCGATAGGTGTATCAAAATATTATGGAGTAATAAGCCCTTCATATAACACATATAGACAAAAAGCAGATACGTATGATGCAGATTATCTTGAGTATTTGTTACGTATCCCGCCATTAGTAGCTACATACGCAGCATATTCTACTGGAATAACTGCGTCAAGACTTAGATTATATCCACAGGGATTTTTTTCAATATTATTTCCAGTTCCACCTAGAAAAGAACAACAGGAAATTGCAGTATATTTAAATAAAAAAATACCGCAAATTGATCAGTTGATTATAAAAAAAGAGAAATTTGTTAATGAATTAAAAAGTTATAAAAGATCCCTGATTTACGAATATGTAACAGGGAAAAAGGAGGTGCCAGAATCTTGAGTATAGATGTTACAACAGAAAAACGCTTCGAGGCAGACATTGAAGAATTCTTTTTATCACCGGCAGGTGGATATACACATAATAACGATGTGTATGATCCTCAGCTTGGTGTTTATAAAGATACGCTGTTGAGATTTATTCAGAGAACGCAACCGAAAGAGTGGAAACGCTTTTTATTGCAGAATAAAGTAGATCCAGAACGAAAATTCTGCCTTGCTTTCAACAATGCATGTGATATGGACGGACTTATTTCTGTACTGCGACATGGATTTAAACATAGAGGTATTCCGTTCAAAGTATGTTATTTTAAACCAGAATCTGGCTTAAATCAAACAGCGGAAGCACTGTACGAAAAGAATGAAATTACTTGCAACAGACAATGGTTTTATTCCAGTGATACACATAATTCTGTTGATATGGTTCTGTCGGTAAATGGGATTCCGGTATTTGCCCTTGAATTAAAGAATCAGTATACAGGACAAAACGTTGATAATGCTAAGCGTCAGTGGATGTATGATCGTGACCCAAGAGAAATATGTTTTCAGTTCAATAAGAGAATCTTAGGATATTTTTGTATTGATCAGTTGGAAGTTTGGATGACAACACGGTTGGAAGGAAAAAATACATATTTTCTTCCGTTCAATCAGGGAGCGAACGGTGCAGGAAATGATGGCGGCAAGGGAAATCCTGCGAATCCAGACGGATATCCGACATCATATTTCTGGGAGTATGTATTCCAGAAAGATAGTATGATGGATATTATCCAAAAGTTTATTCATCTGCAGGTAAAGGAAGAAAAGAAACAAATGCCTGACGGATCAGAGCAGGTCACGAAGAAGAAAAGATTGATTTTCCCAAGATATCATCAATTGGATGTTGTACGTAAATTAATTGCAGATGTGAAAAAAGAAGGCGCAGGTCGTAATTATCTGATTCAACATAGTGCAGGTTCTGGAAAATCCAATTCTATTGCCTGGACAGCGTATAGACTGGCTTCCTTACATGATTCGAATGATGAATCTGTTTTCAGCAGTGTGGTTGTAGTTACAGACCGAACCGTGTTAGATGAACAGTTACAGGAAACCATTTCAGGGTTTGATCACACGATAGGGGCGGTAGAGACGATTGATGATAAAAAGAACTCAAAAGATTTAAGAGACGCCATCAATAACGGAGCAAGAATTATTGTAACTACATTGCAGAAATTCCCGGTGATTTATCAGGAAGTGGATAAGGTTGCCGGAAGAAATTTTGCGATTATTGTCGATGAAGCTCATTCTTCACAGACAGGAAGTTCTGCAATGAAACTGAAAGCGGCGTTGGCTGATACAGAAGCAGCATTGCGAGAATATGCGGAAATAGAAGGAAAAGCAGAAGATGAAATAGATAGAAATGACAAACTTGTGCAGGAGATGCTGACACATGGAAAACATCCAAATCTATCCTTTTTTGCATTTACTGCAACTCCAAAACCAGCAACACTGGAGATGTTTGGAAGTCAATGGACAGATGGAAGTTTCCATCCATTTCATATTTATAGTATGAGACAGGCAATAGAGGAAGGATTCATTCTGGATGTTTTGCAGAATTATATGACTTACAGTACTTGCTTCAAAATTGCAAAAGACACACCGGAAAATCCAGAGCTTCCAGAAAGCAGAGCAACAAAAATTATAAAGAAATATGAAAAATTACATCCATATAATATCAGCCAGAAATCACAGATTATCGTAGAAACATTCAGAGAGACTACGAAACAAAAAATCGGTGGAAAAGGAAAAATGATGGTTGTCACAGACTCGAGACTGGCAGCAGTTCGATATTTCCATGAAATCAAAAGATATATAAGAGAACAACATTATGTAGATATGGATATTTTGGCTGCATTTTCCGGAACGGTGCAGGATGGAGATGAAGAGTATACAGAATCCGGGTTGAATGTAAGAAAAGATGGAAGCCATATATCAGAAAGTCAGACAAAGGAAGAATTTCATGATAATTTCAACGTTCTGGTAGTAGCGGAAAAATATCAGACTGGTTTTGATGAACCATTGTTACATACAATGATTGTTGACAAAAAATTGAAAAATGTGAAAGCAGTGCAGACATTATCTCGTCTAAACCGAACCTGTCCAGGAAAAGTGGATACATTTGTGTTGGATTTTGCGAATAAAAAAGAAGATATTCTGGAAGCATTTCAGCCATTTTATCAGGAGACAAGCCTTGAGCAGGAAGTAAACGTAGATTTGATTTATCAAACGGAAAAAGAACTTCTGGATTATGCAATTTATAATGAGAATGATATCAAGGCATTTATTGATATATGGAATCATCCTGGTAAGCAGGATGCAACTGCAATGGGAAAAATGACAAGTGTATTAAAACCGGTAGCAGACAGATATAATTTGAAAAACCCAGAAGAACGGTATCAATTCAGAAGACAGGTAAGAAAATTATTACGATGGTATAGTTATATAACACAAGTAGTTCGTATGTTTGACGCAGATATGCATAAGGAATATCTCTTCCTTAGCTATTTAATTGGACTCTTGCCGGAAGAAAAGGAAGAACCGATTGATTTAGATGGAAAGCTGAAATTGGAATACTATAAATTGCAGAAGACTTTTGAGGGTGCAATAAAACTGGAAAAAGTTGACGGGCAGTATGTTCCATCTAAAAAGCAGGGGGCACAGGGGATCCGACAGAAAAGCACATTGGATGAAATTTTGGATAAGATTAACGAGAAGTATAAAGGACAGTTTACAGATGGAGATCGGGTGATGCTTGGTGCGTTACACGATAAGCTGATTGCTGATGATAAACTGGCAAGTTCTGCACGTACTTCAGATCCAAGAATTTTTACGGAAAGCATTTTTCCTTCTGCTTTTGGAAATGCAGCAATGGAAAGTTATATGGAAGCGCAGGACAGCTATGGTTCTCTATTTGAGGACAAAAGTAAGTATGATGCTGTAATGAGTGCACTGGCGGGAGTGATTTACAGGGAAATGCGTTCTAAAAAGACTGTGGATTACCGGAAAATTGAGAGAGATGAGCAAGCGCAAATGGTAGCGGAAGAACCAGTTAAATATGGGAAATAAGTAAGAATTATAAAGCGTGGAGGGTGTTTTATGTATATTTCTTCAGTTTCAATTGAAAACTTTAGAGCGTTTAAAGAGAAGACCGTATTTCATTTTAATCCAGGAGTTACCGTACTTATCGGAGAAAATGATTGTGGAAAATCAACTGTTATCGATGCGATTCGTTATGTGTTAGGAACAACAGATCAATCGTGGCAGCGTATAGAGTTATCTGATTATCATCAAGAAAATACCGATAATGAAATACATATTACTATTACATTTTCAAACTTAACAGTTAGAGAAAAAGCAGCTTTTTTGGAGTGTTTAACGTACACAAAAGACGAAGAAATACTAATAATTAATTGGTCAGCAAAGTATATGACTAATGTAAATCCACATAGGACATTTGTAAGTGTGAATTGCGGAAGAAATGCAGATGTAGCAGCACCTTCAGCAGAAGCACGTGAATTGTTAAGAGTGACATATTTAAAGCCACTGAGAGATGCACAAGCACAAATGAGATCGGGAAGAGGATCACGTTTGGCTCAAATATTAAGTAGTATACCAGATTTGAATTTAGGTGAGCGAGAATATAAAGAAGGAATAGATATAACTTCATTGTCTCTCGCGGGAATTTTTGATTTGTCCAATCAGTTACTGGCTGAACATAAAGTGATTAAAGCTGTGAATAAGGGAATAGGTGATATTTTAAATACAGAGTTAATGCTAAATAATGATGCTGTAAAAACACAAATTACAGTCGCTGGTGATGGTAACACGGATGAAAAGAAGATATATTCATTGTTGGAAAAATTGGATTTGAATATTCAAAAAGATTCAGTATCAAATTATGGTAATGTGGGACTTGGAACAAGCAATTTAATGAGTATGGCATGTGAAATGTTACTGAATCAGGATAATAATGAATTAAGTACATTCATGTTAATTGAAGAACCGGAAGCGCATATACATGCTCAAAGACAATTGAAGCTTATACAGTCTATGCAAAAGAAAGGAGAAAATCAACAAGTAATAATGACAACGCATTCTCCTTTATTGGCATCAGTGGTAGAACTTAATAATTTACTTTTGATACAAAATCGGAAAGCTTTTTCGATGAGAGAGGGAGAAACAATGTTGGATTCTTCTGATTATAAATTTTTAGAACGTTATTTGGATGCTACGAAAGCCAATTTATTTTTTGCCAAAGGTGTAATCATTGTAGAAGGACCAGGAGAGGCTTTATTATTACCAACTCTTGCGCAATTATTGAACAGAAATTTAACAGATTATGGAATATCTATTGTTGATGTTAAAAGTACAGGTCTTCGAAGATATGCAAGGATTTTTCAGAGAAAAGAGGGAGATGAAATAAATATTCCTGTATCGTGTATTACAGATAGAGATGTAATGCCAGAATGCGCACCTGCAATTTGTCTTGATGAAAAATATAAGGATAAAGAAAATTGGCCAAAGAAAAATCGAAAATGGAAAGTAGAGTCTGAAATAAAAGACAAAGAAAAGTATATACAAGAGATTGAAAAAAAGGCAAATGGTCAAAATGTTAAAACATTTATTCCAGAGCAGTGGACGTTGGAATATGAGCTAGCTGCCAATGGATTAGGCGAAGAAATGTTGCAAACTATTGCAACTATGCTTGCAGAAAAAATTCAGGACAAAGAAAAGAACGAGGAGAAGAAAGCGGAGCTATTAGAAAAGTACACAAAAGAATATAATGAATATAAGAATAAAGAGGCTAAAGCATCTTATGTATACTCGTTTTTTTCGCATAAGATAGTATCAAAAGCGGAGTTTGCGCAAAAATTTAGTTTTGATTTGGAAAACATATTTAAGGGAAAAACAGTTGAAGAGATAGTGACAGTATTGCCAAATTATTTGGTGAAAGCTATAGAATATGTGACAACAAACATTGAAGGAATATAGAGTATGGATAAAGAAAATTTTGGATTGCAAATTACAGATGAGGACATTGAATGGGTTAGAACTATAATGCCTGATATTGAATTGGATGAATGCAGAATTCAAATTTTGAAAAATATGAATTCAGTGGATATTCATGCCTGTCCAGGAAGTGGAAAAACGACCATTTTGGTAGCGAAGTTGGCAATATTATCCCGTAAATGGAAATGGCAAAATCGTGGGATATGTGTGTTATCTCATACAAATGTTGCACGAGAAGAAATCGAAGAGCGATTAGGAACTCTGAATGTTGGGAAAAAACTATTATCTTATCCGCATTTTATCGGGACATTTCAAGCTTTTTTGGATACATTTATTGCAATGCCTTTTTTGAGAAGCTGTGGCTGTCCGGTAAATATAATTGACACAGATTATGTACTGGAGCGTCGATGGAAAAGTATACGAATAAAAAAATGGTTAGAAGCACATGGAAAAGATAAATATGTATGCGATCCACTGGAATTACCGTATAAATTAGATGTTAAATTAGGAACGGGAACAGCAACATATAAGAATGTCGTAAAATCTGTTACTGAATCAAGGCGCAGAGGAGAATTTACTTTTAATGAAATGGAATTGTATGCAGCAAAAGGAATAGATAGCATTTCAACACTTGCTGAGCTGATTCAGATGAGATTTCCTGTTATTTTTATAGATGAGGCACAAGATACGAAAAAAGAAATATGGGAATTGCTAAATAAAATCTATGAAAAACCGCTCTATAATAGTTTTTATCAGGCATACGGTGATAGTAATCAAGCAATTTATAATTCTTATGAAAAAATGGAGGATGTCGAATATTTTCCAAGAGCAAATGCACTGCAGATGCTGAATAGCAAAAGATTTGGAGCAGAAATAGCAAAGTTAGCTAATGGAGTAGCACTGGATAAGAGTAATATGATAGGAGAAGGGCGGCCATTTTCGAATAATAATATACAAAACACAATATTTTTATTTGAAAATGGTCAAGAGAATATCGTAGTAGATAAATTTGCAGAACTAATATTCAGAAGTTTTTCGCATGATGAATTAGAAGAATACCAGAAATATGGGTGTCACGTATTAGGGATGGTTCACAAAATAGATAAAGAAATGAGTGTAAAAAACTATTTTGAAGAGTATAATCCAGAAGTAAAAAAACAAACGCCCAACCATCTGATAGATTATTTTTGGATCGCCGAAGAACAGATGGAAAAAAAAGGAGAACTGTCTTTAAAAGTTGAATGGATATCAAAAGGAATATGTAAGATAATGAGGAAATATCCGTTGAAAGAAATTGAAAAATCTTCTTCAGCATTTAATTCTATTATTAAAACAGTGCGACCAGAGAATAGAGAAGAAATAAGAAGTGGATTGCTGGAAATTATGTGCATGAATTGGAAAACAAAGAATGAATGGGAGAATGTTATTGATCAAATTTTACATCTTTTGTCAGATGTTATAAAATATACTGATGCAAGAAAAGATGAATTTTTGTTCTGGAATGGCAGCGAGAAACCAGAAGAATATACGAAAAATAGAAATAGAGTGAATGAAAAAGAATATGAGAATGAATCTGGAGATAAAATAAACATAAAGTTTGGAAGTATACATTCATCAAAGGGTAGAACACATTTGGCAACATTAGTAGTGGAGACAAAGTATTACGAAGATAATCTTTCATCTATATTACCATGGCTTTCGGGAAAACGTCCTAAATTAGGTGTGCGGAATAAAAAGAGATTAAAATGTCATTATGTGGCAATGACACGTGCGAAAGGATTGCTTTGCTTGGCAATACCGAGAAAAAGTGTGAGTGATCAAGTACGAAAAGAATTAGAAAATTTTGGGTGGAACTTAGAAGTGGTTTAATAGGAAGGTGATGTCATGGCAATACGATCAGTAGAGTATCTGCAAAGTCTTGTGCGAGAGCTTGCAAAGCTTCCGGACGAGACGGAGTGGGTAGAATTTAAATGTAATAACAAGCAACCGCAGATGATTGGCGAATATATTTCTGCTCTCAGTAATTCAGCTGCGTTGTGCGAACGACCGAAAGCATATTTAGTTTGGGGCGTGGATGACACAACACATAAAATTGTTGGAACTGAATTTCAGTATCGTAAAATGAAAAAGGGAAATGAGGAATTGGAAGCATGGCTTTCCAGAATGCTTTCACCAAGAATTAATTTCCGATTTTTTGAGGTCCCGATGGATGAAGGAATGGTTGTGCTGATGGAGATTCCTTGTGCAGAAAAACAGCCGGTACAGTTCGCTGGTGGGGAATTTATAAGAATTGGAACGAACAAAAAGAATTTAAAAGAGTATCCTGACAAAGAAAGAGAATTATGGAGAACATTCGATTCTACACCATATGAACTTCGAATTGCGATGGGAAATTTAGATGAAGATGAAATGGTGTTATTATTGGATTACTCAAAGTATTATGATAAACTGGAAATGCCAATTCCGAGAAATCGGGATAAAGTATTGGAAGATTTACAGCATGAAAAGTTCATAAAGAGAAATGATGCCGGTACATGGGATATCACGAATATGGGAGCATTGATGATCGCAAAGGATTTGAAGAAATTTGAATCTTTGCATAGAAGAACTGTGAGGGTGATATGGTATAAGGAGAATTCCAGACTGGATGCTATCAGAGAAAAAGAGTTCTGTGCGGGCTATGCATTTTCGCATGAAGAAATCGTGCAGTATATTATGACAATTATTCCGCAGGAAGAGGTTATTGTAGAAGCAACAAGGAAATCTGTTGTCAGTTTCCCGGAAATTGCTATCCGTGAGTTGTTGGCAAATGCTATGATACATCAGGATCTGCAGCAAAGAGGTACAAATCCGATGGTAGAAGTGTTTAAAAATCGAATTGAATTTTCAAATGCTGGTGCACCACTGGTAGCAATTGAAAGAATTGTAGATTCGGTGCCGGTGTCCAGAAATGAAAATATTGCCGGATTTATGCATAAATGTGGTATCTGTGAGGAACGTGGCAGTGGATATGATAAGATTGTTGAAGCAACCGGCAAAAATGAATTACTTGCACCGAGGATTGAAAATCAAAACAATCAATTTACAAAAGCAATATTGTTTGCGAAAGTACCGTTTGAATTAACCACGAAAGAAGATCGGATGCGTACTTGTTATATGCAGGCATGTCTGGCATATGTCAATTTTGAGGGGATTTCTAACTCAGATATTCGAAAAATATTTGGATTGGGAGAAAAAGAGAAAGCGAAAGCCTCTCGACTTCTTACCAGTGCTGTTGACGGAGGCTATATTAAAGTAATGGATCCGGATACTGCGCCAAGGTATAAAAAGTATATTCCATATTGGGCATAATTTAAGTTTCGCTAAGTTTCACTTATATAGGCGGGATGAGGAAAATTCAATAGAGCAATATGAAAAAGGGCACTGAAAACCACTGAATTATTGGTTTTACAGTGCTTTTCCTTTTGCCAAAGAGGAAAAATGCAGTGAATTTAAGTTTTGCTAAGTTTCACTGAGTTTTGATTTTACAGAGAGCCATTGCTTTTTAGGCTCATATTTTCCACATCCATCACAAGTCTGCGGCCAGTTAATTTTCCATTCAAAATATTCATCTCTGGTAATCACACCGGATTTCAGTTCATCCATCCTAACTACCCATTCTTTCAGAAAATCATTCAGAACCCCATAATCAAACCACATACAGATAGGAGCATGAGCCGGCCAGCTATCATTGTCGTGATAGTAAACGGAAGTGTCTGCTACTTCATTGCATTTTTCACCAGGAAATTTCCGAGGAAGAAACAGATGCAGGGCAGATGGATTAAATTCATCCAGCCAGAAAAGCAGTTCCATCATTTCGGAAGCGTCACGTCCAGCGGTATCATAGAGGGTATAAGGATTAACATCAAGAGCCTTAGCCATTTTATCAACCAGATCTTTTTTTGGAACACGAACACCTTTTTCATATTGTACAATTCTATGCTGATCGGTCAGTCCGATTTTCTCTGACAGTTCTTTTTGTGTCATTTTCCGGAATGTCCTGATTTTTTTTAGTTTCAGATTAAAATTCATAAAGTCACCTCTGCATTAGTCCTGATAAACATCCGTTGAAGATAGTAAAATCAAGAAATAAATAACTATTTGTCCATATTATAACATAAACTAGCAGAAAATCAATAAAAAAGAGTACAAAAAAGAACCTATAACGCATGAAGTGCTATTGACATTAGCAGTAACGGGGGATATAATGGCATTAAATCAAATAGGTACAAAAATGTATACCTACAAAACTTTTGATTATTGGACCTTGAAAATTGAATGAGCTGTATGGGTGCCTTTCGGGGCTTAAAGGTAACACAGGATTCCACCGCTGTATCAGAGAGTAGTATGTGGAAACCGAAGATACTCCGGCAACGGCTGGTATGCTTGAGAAGAAGCTGCCAGTATTCAGAAAGATTTCTGATAGAGGTCAATTGTAACGTTGACACCGCCATATACAAATGGAAGCCAACACGCCGAACGGAATGAAAAATCATCGTAAGAAGTCCAAATAAAAAGTAGATGTACTGACAACGGGCATAACCGCTGTCTGGGAGGTGATGCAGAAGAATACGGAGGAAAGGAGGTATGTGCATCATGAGAAAAACAACAGAGTATAAGGCTGAGAACCGTCTGACGGTAGATATTGAAGGATTAATGGCAATGTTATCCTGCGGAGAAGTAACTGCAAAGAAAATTGCAGACTATGCAGAAGCAAGAGTGATTGTTGGAAGACGTGTTCTTTATAACGTGGATAAGATAAAAAAATATCTTGATGCAATGGCAGTGTAATGAAAGATAAAAGGATAAAATACAACAACTTTCCTTCGGAATGAAAAGGGAAAAATATTCCTGTAAAAAAGGCAAATAAAAATTAGCATTTTGCAGGAATTTATCCTTGGAAATCATAAAATATTATGTTAATCTGTGAGCAGATATCAGACAGTAAATGACTGATACCGACAGGACAAAAATCATTCCGAATAACGAAAAATGAAGTGAAAGGAATGATTGATATGGCAAGAAAAGATAATAAAGGAAGAAATTTAAAAACAGGTGAATACCAGCACCCGGATGGACGTTATGAGTATCGCTACAAGGATGAAATTACCGGAAAGCGTAATTCGGTTTATGCAGCTGATCTGGCGAGTCTGCGAGAAATGGAAAAGAAGATCAATAAGGATATGGATGATCTGCTTATTACAGACGCCTCAGTCAAGAAGCTGACCGTAAATACGTTGTTTGAGCGATACATGGCAACAAAGAATATCAAGGAAAGAACGAAAAAGAATTATATCCGTATGTGGGACTACCGGATACGAAATACTTTGGGAAACATTCGTGTTGTAGATTTTAAGACATCTCACGTAAGGACGTTCTTTTCCGCATTGTCAGATGAAGGACTGGCACACAGTACGATCAAAGGTCTTTATGGCTTATTGAATCCCAGTTTTGAACTGGCAGTGGAAGATGGGATTATCCGCAAGAATCCGGTAACAGGAACACTTGGAGATTATGGGGCTCCAGCAAAGGAGAAAGAAGCACTGACACTGGAACAGCAGGAAAAACTTCTGAAGTTTGTTGAACAGAGTAATGTGTATAAGCCTCATCTTCCAATGATGCAGGTTATGTTTGGGGCTTGCCTGAGAGTGAGTGAAACCATCGGCTTAACCTGGTCGGATGTGGATATGAAGAATCGGGAGATCCATGTAGGTGGACAGCTTGTGTATTATGAAGGTGATGAAGGATATTGTTTCCATGATTCAGAAACCAAAACGGATGCAGGAATCAGAGACATTCCTATGACACAGATGGTATATGATGCGTTCCGTAAACAGAGAGAGCTGAACCTGATGCTTGGTTTACAGAGTAATGTGGAGATTGGTGGACGCAGTGGATTCATCTTCAATACAAAGCATGGACGTCCAATCATGCCGGCGGGAGTGAACAGCTTTCTGAAAAATATTGTCAATGCCTATAATAAGAAAGAAAGCAAACTGGCAGAAGAAGAGAAGCGAGAGCCGGAGCTGATGCCTCCCATTTCATCGCATACTCTTCGTCATACGGGATGTACCAGATTGGGTGAGAACAATGTCAATCCCAAAGTTATGCAGTATGTGATGGGCCATTCAGATGCACAGATCACAATGAATGTCTACAATCATATTGCAGAGAAGTCTCACGTGGAGAACGAGATGTCTAAAATGAACCTGCCAGAAACCGTACCTGCTGTGGTATAAACCATAAGTCGTTGTCGTAAAATGTGGTAAGAAAATCAGACGAATATATTTTTCCAAAGATTTGTCGTAAAAATGTGGTCAAATCAAGAAAATCGAGTGCGAAAGCAAGTGAAAAATCCCTGTGAAGTCCGTAAAATCAAGGCTTCACAAAATCTTCACAAAATAATTAGCACTCACCTCTTGACAGTGCTAATTATAAGTGTTATAACGTAGATAGAACAAAGGAAGAGGAACAAAAAGAAGTTCCGAAATCCAATGCTCCAAACCAATAAACAATATGCTTTTGAAAGGAGACATGACTTATGTTAAGACCTAGTATTTTTAATGATAATTTATTTGATGATTTCTTTGAATTCCCATTCTTTGATGATCGGGCAGAGAGAAAATTATATGGACACAATGCGAAAAACATTATGAAGACAGACATCAAAGAACATAAAGACGGATATGAGCTTGAGATTGATCTTCCGGGATTTCATAAAGATGAGATTCAGGCTGAGTTAAAAGATGGATATTTGACTATCAGCGCAGCAAAACAGTTGAATCAGGATGAGAAGGAAAAAGAATCCGGAAAATATATTCGTCGTGAACGCTACAGCGGATCTTGCCAGAGAAGTTTCTATGTGGGAGACGAGATTACACAGGAAGACATCAAAGCGGAATTCAAACATGGCATTTTGAAACTGTTTGTTCCAAAGAAAGAAGCAAAGCCGGAAGTAGAGCAAAGAAAATTTGTATCAATTGAAGGCGAATAAAATAGGTGTGCAAGCAAAGTAACTGATTGAAACCCTGGGGAGTAATTCCCGGGGTATTCTTAATATGGGAGGTGATGATTGTGGAAACAAAACGTGATTATTATGAGGTTCTTGGAGTCAACCGAGAGGCAGAAGAAGGGGCTATTAAGAAGGCATATCGAAAGCTGGCAAAAAAATATCATCCGGATACGAATGCAGGAAATGCTCAGGCAGAGCAGAAATTTAAAGAGATTACAGAAGCATATACGGTTTTGAGTGATCCCAAAAAACGAAAACTATATGATCAGTTTGGTCATGCGGCGTTTGGTGGAAGTGGTCCGCAGGAAGGCGCATATTACAGAAATGCCGGAAATACCGGAAATGGAGGTTATCGGGAATATCATTTCGAAGGTGGTGACATGGACGATATTTTCGGAGATATTTTTGGTGATATGTTTCATGGAAAGAATAGTGGAGGATTTGGAAAGCGTGGATTTGGCGGTCGAGAATTTTCCGGCAGAGGGTCTGATATGGAAGCAGATGTCGCTGTAAGTTTTGACGAAGCTGTTTTCGGAGGGGATAAAGTCATTCATTTAAGAGATCAGGATGGAAATGTACAATCACTTCAGGTTCACATTCCGGCAGGAATTGAGGCAGGAAAGACAATCCGCTTGAGAGGAAAAGGCAATCCGGGAATCAACGGTGGAGGAAGTGGAGACTTATTACTTCGTGTCACGGTAGGAGAAAAGCCGGGATATGAAAGAAAAGGAAGGGATATCTACACGACGGTTCAGATACCGTATACGACAGCAGTATTTGGAGGAGAAGCCCGTGTAAAAACAATACATGGAGAGGTCATTTGCAAGATTCGAGAAGGAACGCAGTCCGGAAGTAAGATCCGTCTGCGGGGAAAAGGCGTTGTATCCATGAAAAATCCATCTCAGTACGGTGATCAGTATGTAACAGTACTGATTCAGGTGCCAAAGAATTTAAGCGCAGAGGCAAAACAAAAATTAAGAGAATTTGAAAAATTAGCCAGCCAAAGCAGTAATGGGCATGCAGCATAGGGAATGCATAGAAACGGTAATTTTTATTTTTTTAGAAATTACCGTTTTTGTATGTTTATTTTTAATGGGTATGCTATAATGACTGTACGCAAATTTGTAGACAGTAGAAAGGAAATGCGTATGGAGAATCAAAAAGAAAAAAGTACAAAAAAGAGAAGGGTGCTGAAATTTGTAGGAAAGCATCTTACAAAAAATGTAGTTATCGTTCTTGCAGTGGTTTTGGTAATCGCACTTGGGGCAATTGGACTGCGCAGTGTAATCACATCGGAAAGCAAGACTACGAAAATAGGATTTGAAAATATTGGGGAATTGGCGACACAATCCGCATATTGCACAGAAGTAAATGTGACTGATGACTGGAGAAAGCTGTTCGGAATCAAAATACCATTTACTCAGAGTAAATATATTTATAGCTACGATTTTGTGATCAAGGCAGGGTATGATTTTAAAGATATCAAGTGGAGTGAAAAAGGTGAGAAGATTGAAGTGACGCTCCCGGAGGTGAAAGTCTTGAGCAATGAGATTGATTTGGATTCTTTTAAAGTGTACCATGAAGAAGAGAGCATTTTCAGCCCGATTACCTTAGATGAAAGCAACGAAGCATTGGAGAATCTGAAAAAGACAGCGCAGGACGATGCCATTGCAAATGGATTGTTTGAGAATGCGAGAAGTAATGCAGAGACAATTTTGACAGGATTTTTTGGAAATGTTTATGATTTGGATAAATATGAGATTGTCTTTCTGGATAAATAAAAAGGAGGAACGGCAGGATGAAGAAAAAGTTATTATATGCGTTAGGGCTTGTTGCGGCTGCGATTGTGCTGTTTTACTTTATATTATATCTGACAGCATAAGATTAAGGCTGTATAAAACACCTCGCGGGACCAGTATTGATTGGTGGCGAGGTGCTTTTTTAGTTCCTGATTTTGAAATTTGCTTAGTCGTATTTGTTCATCCATTTGATGAGTTCTACACAGTAGTCATCATGTCTGTCTACGAAGCAGGTATGTCTCGCACGTTCCCAAAGAATCCATTTGGAGTTTGGAATTCCGTCTGCCATTGTTTTGGCAACGAGAGGAGAGCAAAGATCGGAGATACCGCTGCAGATCAGCGAAGGGATCTTGATCTCACCAAGTCTGTCAATGTACTCGAAGTCCTTGAGAGTGCCTGTAGGTGCAAACTCATTTGGTCCCCATCCTTCAACATAAGATTCAGAACCGGATTTTTTAGGTCTTTTACAACACTCAGGAGCATCCTCACCTAGCCAATAGTTGCAGTATCTGTCCATATATTCAGCAACGGCCGCATCATAAGCTTCTCCTGTGAAATCACCCGTTTCGAGTGCATGGTTGATCGCGTCCTGCATATCCTGTGGCATCATCTTGATGCGGCGAAGACCTTCTCGCTCCCAAAGAGAGCTGCTTGGGTGACCGCTGGAAATGATGAAACTTTTAATGCCCTGTGGTTTGTAATCAATTGCATAAGCAATCTGCATCATGCCACCCCAGGATTGTCCGATAATATGACACTCATCTAATCCAAGATGTTTTCTTAAAGCATCAAGTTCGTCTAACCAAACTTTTTGATTCCAAAGTTCTGGATGTCCGTCGAGGTATGAGTTCCCACAGCCGATTTGGTCATACATAACGATCATACGGTCATCGTCGTCAGCGACGTTATCTAATACCTCATAATAATTGTGAGTAGAACCCGGTCCGCCGTGGAGACAGATCAAAGGTGCTTTTCCATTGTTTTTTCTTTCACCGACTATTCTATAATATGTCTGATAGCCAAGGTATGGCATATAGCCTTCTGTAATTTTTGCCATGATGTTCCCCTTTCTGTTTTGTTTATTAAGAAAGTCCATTATAATATATTTTGTGGGAGGATGGCAATTGTATTTCAGTTCTTTTTGAGGTCACACAGAGTATCGGCATCATGCAAAGCAGATTTTTGATACGGGACTTGAAATGGATTTATTGCAGGAATATTTTTTGATTCCACTTGATATTTTTCGGAAAACCACGCATAATGAAATTAGTAAATTAGAGGCTTGGCTATACTTTTTAAGTTCTGATAAACCGGAAGATATTTTGAAAGTTGTCGGGAAATATCCGGAGTTTCGAGAGTTATACCAGGATCTCATTGTGTTTCGATATCAACCAAAGGAGCTGATAGATATGTACCGAAAAGCGTTAAGAGAAGCAGATGCCAGTGACATAAAATATATGGTGGAAGAACAACAAAGAGAGATTGAGGAATTGAAGGAAATGAATGAAAGTTTGCAGGAAACGAATGAAAGTTTGCAGGAGCAGATTACAAAATTGCACATTTTGCTTGAAGAAATGAAAGAAAAATAAAATATAGAATATAGAATAGTAGAGGGCAGCTGTTGATTGGGAAGAGTTTTCCAATAGCAGTTGTCTTTTGCTTATTTGTAAAAAGAAACAATTTATCTATAAAAGCCAAAGCATACTGTTATTTGAAAAAAATTAGCACTCAACACTTGACAGTGCTAATAATATGTGTTATACCTACAATAGAACAAGAAAAAACAAACTCGCAAAAGGAGGCGTGATGTATGAATATAAATAAATTTACACAAAATTCGATGCAGGCGGTGCAGGGCTGTGAAAAAGTTGCTTATGAATATGGCAATCAGGAGATTGAACAGGAGCATTTACTCTATGCTTTGGTCACACAGAATGACAGTCTGATTTTAAAATTATTAGAAAAGATGGAAATCCAAAAAGAGTTGTTTATCAACCGTGTGGAGGAAGCGCTTAGAAAGAGAACGAAAGTGCAAGGCGGTCAGGTATATATCGGACAGGATTTGAACAAAGCTTTGATTCATGCGGAAGATGAAGCTACACAAATGGGAGATGAGTACATTTCTGTAGAGCATATTTTTCTAGCATTAATTAAGCAGCCAAACAGAGAAGTAAAGGCGATTTTCAAGGAGTTTAATATTACAAGAGAGCGTTTCCTTCAAGTACTTTCTACCGTAAGAGGGAATCAGAGAGTCACCAGTGACAATCCGGAGGCAACCTATGATACGCTTAATAAATACGGCAGTGATCTGGTAGAACGGGCAAGGGAACAAAAACTTGATCCAGTCATCGGCCGTGATGCGGAGATTCGTAATGTCATACGAATCCTGTCTAGAAAGACAAAGAACAATCCGGTGCTGATCGGAGAACCTGGTGTCGGTAAGACGGCGGCAGTAGAAGGGCTGGCACAACGTATTGTGCGCGGGGATGTGCCTGAGGCGTTAAAAGATAAAAAAGTGTTTGCGCTTGATATGGGGGCGCTGGTAGCCGGTGCAAAATATCGTGGTGAATTTGAGGAGCGTCTGAAAGCAGTGCTCGAAGAAGTGAAAAACAGTGATGGAAATATCATTCTGTTTATCGATGAACTTCACACGATTGTCGGAGCAGGTAAGACGGACGGCGCGATGGATGCCGGAAATATGTTAAAGCCGATGCTGGCGCGTGGAGAACTTCACTGTATTGGCGCGACAACACTGGATGAATATAGACAGTATATTGAAAAAGATGCTGCATTGGAGAGACGTTTCCAGCCGGTTATGGTAGATGAACCATCGGTGGAAGATGCGATTTCGATTCTGCGTGGCTTAAAAGAGCGTTATGAAGTATTTCATGGTGTGAAAATTACAGACAGTGCACTTGTGGCAGCCGCAACACTTTCCAATCGATATATTTCCGACCGATTCCTTCCGGACAAGGCGATTGACCTTGTAGATGAAGCGTGTGCATTGATCAAGACAGAGTTAGACTCCATGCCTACAGAGTTGGATGGACTGCAAAGACGTATTATGCAGCTTGAGATTGAAGAGGCGGCTCTGAAAAAAGAGAATGACAGATTAAGTCAGGACAGACTCGTGAACCTACAAAAAGAGCTTGGAGAACTGCGTGATGAATTTGCCGGAAAGAAAGCGCAGTGGGACAATGAGAAGACTTCTGTAGAGAGACTACAGAAAATCCGTGAAGAGATTGAGCAGGTGAATCAGGAGATTCAAAAAGCACAGCATTCCTACAATTTGGAACGTGCGGCAGAATTGCAGTACGGCAAACTTCCACAGCTGACAAAACAGTTGGAGGAAGAGGAAAAGAAAGTGAAAGAGCGGGATCTTTCATTAGTGCATGAAAGTGTGACAGATGAAGAGATTGCGAGAATCATTTCCAGATGGACAGGAATTCCGGTTGCAAAATTAAATGAAAGTGAGAGAAGCAAGACGCTTCATCTTGACGAAGAACTCCACAAACGTGTCATTGGGCAGGATGAAGGGGTTACAAAAGTAACAGAGGCGATTATCCGTTCGAAAGCAGGTATCAAAGATCCTACGAAACCAATCGGATCATTCCTGTTCCTGGGACCTACCGGGGTAGGTAAGACAGAGCTTGCAAAAGCACTTGCGGAGAGTTTGTTTGATGATGAGAGCAATATGGTTCGTATTGATATGAGCGAATATATGGAGAAATACTCAGTGTCTCGTCTGATAGGAGCACCTCCGGGATATGTCGGATATGACGAAGGCGGACAGCTTACAGAGGCGGTTCGAAGAAAACCATATTCCGTTGTTTTGTTTGATGAGATTGAAAAGGCACATCCGGATGTGTTTAATGTGTTGCTGCAGGTGTTGGATGACGGACGTATCACTGACTCACAAGGTCGGACTGTTGATTTTAAAAATACGATTCTGATCATGACATCAAATATCGGATCTGCTTACCTTTTGGATGGCATCGATGAGAACGGTGAGATCAGCAAGGAAAGTGAAACGATGGTCATGAATGATCTGCGGGCACATTTCAGACCTGAATTTTTGAATCGTCTAGATGAGACAATTATGTTCAAACCATTGACGAAACAGAACGTTTATGCAATCATTGACTTATTATTGAAAGATGTCAATAAACGGCTGGAAGATAAAGAACTTTCGATAGAGCTTACAGATGCTGCGAAGAATTTTGTGGTGGAAGGTGGCTATGAGCCAATGTACGGTGCAAGACCGCTGAAACGATATCTTCAAAAGCATGTAGAGACATTAGCTGCAAAACTGATTTTACAGGGAGATATTGGCAGTGAAGATGTCATTCTGATTGATGTAGAAGGGGACAAACTGACAGCGAAAATAAAATAAATTGCAGGAAAAAAGCATGGAACAGATTATTTTTCACATTGATGTAAATTCAGCGTATCTTAGCTGGACGGCAGTAGAACAATTGAAAAATGGAGCAGAAGTGGATTTACGCAAAATCCCGGCGATTATAGGAGGTAATCAGGAATCCAGACACGGGGTTGTGCTTGCAAAATCTCCTTTGGCGAAAAAATATGGGATTCGGACAGGGGAGCCGGTTGCACAGGCTTTCCGAAAATGTCCGGATCTTGTGATGGCGCCGCCAAATCATAAGATGTATCAGGAGTACAGCAGGAGACTGATGGAGTTTCTTCAAACGTATACACCGGATATCGAGCAGGTGAGTGTGGATGAGTGTTTCATGGATTTTACGGGGATATCCTATCTGTATCTGTCTCCTGTGGAGGCTGCATTTGAGATCAAAGACGCTGTGTATGAGAAGTTTGGATTCACAGTGAATATTGGAATATCTGTAAATCATCTTTTAGCAAAGATGGCATCTGATTTTGAAAAGCCAAATAAGGTACACACCTTATTTCCGAAAGAAATCCCGGTAAAGATGTGGCCATTGCCTATTTCGGAACTTTATATGGCGGGACGATCCAGTGTAGAGGTACTTAACAAGCTGGAGATACGGACAATCGGGGAACTTGCAAAGGCAGACCCGAATTTGCTGGAGTTACATCTGAAAAGTCATGGCAGGACATTGTGGGAATTTGCAAATGGAATAGACCATGAGAAAGTTCGAAGAGGACACGTGGAGAATAAGGGGATCGGTAATTCGACGACATTGGCAAAAGATGCTGTCACAGAGGAAGAAGCGAAAAAAGTTCTTTTGTGGTTGGCAGAAAGTGTTGGCGGAAGACTTCGCAAGGAAAAACAGAGAGCCGGTATGGTGAGCGTGGAGATTAAATACCACACGTTTCAGACGGTTTCCCATCAGAAACAGCTTGAGACGGCGAGCAATGCAGATCAGGTGATTTATAAAGCAGCATGCGAATTGTTCCGGGAATTGTGGAATCAGGAACCGATTCGTCTGCTTGGTATACGCACTTCAAAACTTCAGGATGAGTCGGCTCCGGTTCAAATGAGCATTTTTGACTTTCAGACAAAGCAGGAAGAACAGAGTGTGAAAAACAAGAAACATCAAAAATTAGATAAAGCATTGGATGTGATTCGTAAAAAGTACGGAGAGGATGCAGTGAAAAAAGGGACTTTACTCAAGTAGGAGAAGAGTTCCTTTCGTGCTTTACGATTCATTTTTTCGATTGCGATAATAAAAGAAGCAACCAAAAAACATAGAAAGTCCTATGATGATAACGACAACGGTAGAATATGTATCCATCACTTCCAAAATTTTTTCCCAGGAGGCTCCGGCAGCAGCGCCGGCTGAGACGAGAATAGTGTTCCAAAGTGCACTTCCGGCAATTGTAAGGACTAAAAAATTGCCCATTTTCATGTTCGACATTCCGGCAGGAATAGAGATTAAACTTCGAAGGATTGGGATACAACGGCAGATGAAAACGGTCATATTCCCTTTTTGTTGGAATTTTTTGATCGATTTTCTGACATCTGATTTTTTGAAATGGAGGATTTTTCCGAGCTTTCCATCTATAAGTTGCTCTAATTTTTCTGGAGAGAGTAATTTCCCAATGTAGTAAAGAAAGATGGCGCCAACTGTGGAACCGAGGGTGGAAAAAAAGACAACTCCACCTACTGTCAAATGAGTATAAGTTGTCATAAAGCCGCCGAATGTCAGGATGACTTCCGAGGGAATAGGAGGAAAGAGATTTTCAATCATAATGAGAAGAGCAATTCCGATATAGCCGAAAGAATTCATCATATCCATGATAAAGATGTGCATAGTGATACCTCATATTTGCTTTCTTAAAAATAGTATATAGAAATTTTATTATGAATATTCATAGAGATGTGGTATCCTAATAGTATCTATGAAAAAACAGGAGGCAATAGATGATGAAGCTGACAAAGTTATTAGAACGTTTAGAGTATAAGATAGTACAAGGAAACGATGATATAGAGATTACAGAGCTTACGAATGATTCAAGAAGAGTCTGCGCTGGCAGCGTGTTTGTATGCATCAGCGGCGCAGTTGTAGATGGTCATGAATTTGTAAAAGAGGTGTCAGAAAAAGGTGCGAAAGCAGTGATCGTGGAAAAAGAAGTGGAAGCTCCAGAACATGTGACTGTGATTAAGGTGGAAGATACGAGGTATGCACTTGCGCTGGCATCTGCGGCATATTTTGGTTATCCGGCAGAGCAGCTGAAAGTAATAGGTATCACAGGAACGAAAGGAAAGACGACGACAACATATATGGTGAAGTCCATTTTGGAGGGAGTAGGACATAAAGTTGGTTTGATCGGAACAATCGAGGCGATCATCGGAGACGAAGTGATTCCGGCAAAGAATACGACACCGGAGTCGTTTACGATTCACCAGTATTTCCGGAAAATGGTTGATGCGGGATGTGATGCAGTGGTCATGGAAGTGTCATCGCAAGGGTTGATGCTTCACAGAACTGCGGGTATTCCGTTTGAGATTGGAATTTTTACAAATCTTGGGGAAGACCATATCGGACCGAATGAACATAAAGATTTTGAAGATTACAAACGATGCAAAGGTCTGCTGTTCAAACAATGCAGGATTGGGATTGCGAATGTGGATGATCCGTACTTTGAAGATGTATTTCGCGGCGCGACCTGCCAGATTGAAACATTTGGCTTTACACAAAAAGCAGACCTTCGGGCAGCAGATACAAAATTAGTGTCAAGACCAGGATACTTAGGAGTATCTTACCATGTGTCCGGGCTGATGGATTTTGATGTGGAGATTGACATTCCGGGAACATTCAGTGTCTATAATTCGTTGACTGCGATTGCGGTGTGCAGACATTTTGATGTGCCGGTGGAGATGATCAAGAAGGCTTTAAAAGTTGCAAAGGTAAAAGGCAGAATCGAGATGGTGAAAGTATCTGAGGACTTTACGCTCATGATTGATTATGCGCATAATGCGATGAGTCTTGAGAGTCTTTTGACAACATTGAAAGAATATCATCCAAAACGTCTTGTATGTCTGTTTGGATGCGGAGGAAACAGAGCGAAGGCGAGAAGATATGAGATGGGTGAGGTGTCCGGAAAATTGGCAGATCTTACAATCATCACATCGGACAATCCGCGTTTTGAAGAACCCCAGGATATCATTGATGATATTAAGATCGGGATTGGAAAAACAGATGGAAAATATGTGGAGATCTGTGATAGAAAAGAAGCAATCCGCTATGCGGTTGACCATGCTGAGGTGGGCGATGTAATCGTGCTCGCAGGAAAAGGGCACGAGGACTATCAGGAGATCAAAGGCGTGAAGTACGATATGGATGAGAGAGTTCTCATTGCGGAAGTCGTAAAAGAGAGTAAAAGAGAGAATTTGATTCGATAAAAGTATAGGAGCAGTTGTGCATGTATGCGAAAGTTATCGTAGATATTACACATGAAAAACTGGATAAAATTTTTGAGTACCATATTCCGGCAGAATTAGAAGAACGGTTACACGCAGGCGTAGAGGTTGTCGTGCCGTTTGGAAAAGGAAATCGTGAGATCAAAGGGTATGTGATCGGGCTGTCAGAACACTGTGAATATGATCCGAACAAAGTAAAATCAATTCTGAGTCTGGCGGAGAAAAGTGTGGCAATCGAGGGCAGGCTGGTGGCACTGGCGGCGTGGATGAAAGAGTACTATGGCGGGACGATGATACAGTCGCTAAAGACAGTACTTCCAATCAAGCGGGAAGAGAACAAAAAGATCAGGCGCTATGTCCGATTGTTGTTAGATGAAGAAGAAGGGAAGACAAAGCTTGAGGAATATCTGAAGAAGAATCAGAAGGCAAGGGCGAGACTTTTGGCAGCACTGCTTGATGAGGAGATATTGGAGTATGAGCTTATCACAAAAAAGCTGAATGTCACACGAACAGTCATTCGGGCACTTGAAGAGCAGAATGTTGCCAGAATAGAGTCCGAGCAGGTCTGGAGAAATCCGATTAAAAATCGAAAAAAAGAGTGGAAAGAAGTGGTTTATACTGAGGAACAGCAGCATGCGATTGACACATTTCGGGAAGACTATCTGAAAGGAATCCGCAAGACTTATCTCATATATGGGGTGACAGGGAGCGGAAAGACTGAAGTTTACATGGAGATGATCGCAAGTGTGATCAAAGAAGGGAAGCAGGCGATTGTCCTGATTCCTGAGATTGCACTGACCTACCAGACTGTGATGCGGTTTTATAAGCGGTTTGGCGAGAGGATATCCATTATGAATTCCAAGATGTCAAGCGGCGAGCGGTATGACCAGATGATGCGGGCAAAAGAAGGGGCGATTGATGTGATGATTGGTCCAAGATCAGCGTTATTTACCCCTTTTGCCAATTTGGGATTGATTGTGATTGATGAGGAGCATGAATCGACTTATAAAAGTGAACAGATCCCCCGATATCATGCCAGAGAGACGGCTGTGGAGCGGGCACACTTAGAAGGTGCAAGTGTTGTGCTTGGTTCAGCAACACCGTCTCTTGAGGCTTTCTACCGTGCCCAAAAAGGAGAATACGAACTTTTAAGACTTCAGAACCGAGCAAAGATGCAGGAGATGCCGACGGTGTACACAATCGATCTTCGAGAGGAACTAAAAAGTGGAAATCGTTCGATTATCAGTGGAAAGCTGTATGAATTGATGGCTAACCGATTGAGAAAGAGACAACAGATTATTTTATTTATCAATCGGAGAGGGTTTGCAGGATTTATTTCGTGCAGATCCTGCGGCTATGTGGTAAAATGTCCACATTGCGATGTCTCACTTGCATCTCACCGCGGTGGGAAACTGGTCTGCCATTATTGTGGATATGAGGAGCCTATGATTTCAGTCTGCCCATCGTGCGGCTCAAAACATATCGGCGGTTTCCGAGCAGGAACACAGCAGATTGAAGAACTTGTAAAGAAGGAATTCCCAGATGCACGTGTACTTCGCATGGACATGGATACGACGAAGGAAAAAGATGGACACGAGAAGATTTTGGAGGCGTTTGCAAATGAAGAGGCGGATATTTTGATTGGAACGCAGATGATCGTAAAAGGACATGATTTTCCGAATGTGACACTTGTCGGAGTACTGGCGGCGGATCTGTCGTTGTACGCCGATGACTATCGTGCAGGAGAGCGGACATTTCAGCTTCTTACACAGGCGGCGGGACGCGCCGGGCGAGGAAGTGAAAAGGGCGAGGTTGTCATTCAGACATACAGTCCGGAGCATTATAGTATTGAAACAGCTGCAAAGCAGGACTATGAAGCGTTTTATCAAGAGGAACTCGCATACCGTACAATGATGGGATATCCGCCGGTGGAACAGCTTGCAGCGATTTTGGTTACGAGTGAAGATGAGTCTTTGCTTGAGACGGCGTGCAGCTACATGAAGAGTTATGCAGAGCGCATGAACCGGAATCAAGTGAGAATCATCGGTCCCGCAAGTCCGTATGTGGGAAAGGTAAACGATGTGTATCGCAGAGTGATCTATTTAAAACATGCCAGATACGAGGCGATGATAGATTTGAAAAATAAATTGGAACAATATATAGAGATTAATTCCGGATTTCGAAAAGTTCGAGTGCAGTTCGACTTTAATCCGATGAATGTATTTTAAATGAGGAGGATAAAAAATGGCAATTCGTAAGATTCGAGAAATTGGTGATGATGTGTTAGAGAAGGTATGTAAAGAAGTAACCGATATGACAGACCGAACAAAGGTGTTGATTGAGGATATGCTGGATACAATGTATGATGCTATGGGAGTGGGACTTGCGGCACCGCAGGTTGGTATTTTAAAACGAATCGTAGTTATTGATATTGGAGAGGGTCCGATTATTTTGGTGAATCCGGAGATTCTTGAGACAGCAGGAGAGCAGACAGGAGAGGAAGGATGTTTAAGTCTGCCGGGAAAATCGGGAACTGTGACGCGACCGAATTATGTGAAAGTAAAGGCGCTCAATGAAGAGATGGAAGAAGTGGTTTATGAAGGAGAAGGGCTGCTTGCAAGAGCGTTCTGCCACGAGATTGACCATTTGGACGGGCATTTGTATGTCGAAAAAGTAGAAGGCGAACTTCACAGTGTGGAGTATGATGATGAGTTTGACGAGGAAGACTAAGGAGGAGACAGCAGATGAAAGTAATTTTTATGGGGACTCCGGATTTTTCGGTGGGCACTTTAGAGGCTTTGATCGAGGCGGGACACGATGTGGTTCTTGCTGTGACACAGCCGGATAAACCAAAAGGACGCGGAAAAGAGATGCAGTTTACGCCTGTCAAAGAGTGCGCGTTAAAGCATGGAATTCCAGTTTATCAGCCGAAAAAAGTCAGAGAGCCGGAATGCATCGAAGAACTTCGAAAATATGAGGCGGATATTATGGTCGTCATTGCATTTGGACAGATTTTGCAAAAAGAAATTTTGGAGATGACGCCATATGGATGTGTCAATGTGCATGCGTCATTGTTGCCAAAATATCGCGGGGCAGCGCCGATTCAGTGGTCCATTATTGACGGGGAAACGGTGACAGGTGTCACGACCATGCAGATGGACGAAGGACTGGATACCGGAGACATGCTGTTAAAGACAGAGATTGTAATAGAAGAAAAGGAGACCGGAGGAAGTCTTCATGATAAGCTTGCGGCCGCAGGTGCAAAGCTCTGTGTAGAGACATTAAAGGCGCTGGAAGAAAAAACAGTGACTCCGGTTAAACAGGGAGAATCACCGACCGCCTATGCGAGAATGCTCGACAAGCATCTTGGGAATATTGACTGGAATCAGAGTGCGAAAGAGATTGAGAGACTGATTCGCGGGCTGACACCGTGGCCGAGCGCATATACAATGTGGAATGGAAAAACAATGAAAATCTGGAGTGCAGAGGTGGAAGAGACATCGGGAGAGGGCGTACCTGGAACGATTGTGAAAGTAGAAAAAGAAGCGTTTTCTGTACAGACAAAAGATGGGCTGTTGAAAGTGCTGGAACTTCAGATTCCGGGGAAAAAACGAATGGATGCCGGAGCATTTTTGAGGGGGTATCAGGTAAAATCAGGAGAAATTCTTTCGAGAGCGTAGAAAAAAGGAGGAAGCAGGATGTTTTATCCAAGTTTTTATTTTGATCCAACATATATATTGATTATCATAGGAGTTATTATCTGCTCCATTGCATCGATGCGGGTGAAAAGTACATTTTCAAAATATTCCGGAATGAGAAACCATATGGGGCTGACAGGAGCGCAGGCGGCAGAACGTGTACTCCATGGGGCCGGAATTTATGACGTGCGAATTGAGCGGGTAGCAGGAAATCTGACAGACCACTATGATCCGAGAAATAAAGTGCTCAGACTTTCCGATGCAACATATGGACAGTGTTCAGTAGCTGCAGTGGGAGTTGCAGCGCATGAGTGTGGACATGCGATTCAGCATGCAAGAGGATACGCACCGCTACAGTTTCGGAGCGCGCTTGTTCCGGTGGCAAATTTTGGATCCATGATTGCCTGGCCACTGATTGTGTTAGGTCTGTTTATCAACAGCCAGTCTTCAGCACTGCTTATCAATATCGGAATCTTGGCATTTTCGCTGGCGGTATTGTTTCAACTTGTGACTTTGCCGGTGGAATATAATGCATCGGGAAGAGCAGTACGCATTCTTGCTGAGACCGGGATGATGCAGGGTGAAGAGATTGTAGCCACGAAAAAAGTGCTGAATGCGGCTGCGCTTACGTATGTGGCAAGTGCGGCTGCAGCAATCTTACAGCTTGTGCGTATCTTGATTCTGACAGGAGGAAGAAGACGAGATGACTAAGTCAATTAATGAACGAGAACTGGTGCTTGGGATTTTGCTGGAAGTGACACGAGATGGAGAGCACAGTCATATCGCACTTCGCAATGTTCTGAATAAATATCAGTATTTAGACAAAAAAGAGCGCGCTTTTATCACAAGAGTGACGGAGGGAACACTGGAGCGCATGATTGAGCTTGATTATATTATCAATCAGTTTTCAAAAGTAAAGGTAAACAAGATGAAACCAGTCATCCGCAATATCATCCGAAGTGCGGTTTACCAGATGAAATATATGGATTCGGTTCCGAATTCCGCTGCCTGTAATGAGGCGGTAAAACTTGCGGTGAAAAAAGGATTTGTAAATTTAAAAGGATTTGTGAACGGACTTTTACGAAATATCGACCGAAATCTGGAACAGATATCATATCCGGATGAGAAAGATTTGGAACAATATCTGTCTGTGAAATACTCGATGCCGACATGGATATTAAGACAGTGGCTGGCAGCATATGACAGGGAGAGTGTGGAGTGTATGCTTCAGGATTTCCTAAAAGAAAAGGACACGATAATCCGGTGTGATTTGGGGCAGATGCCAAAAGAAGAACTTGTGAAGGCACTTGAAGGCGAAGGAGTACATGTCGAGGAACATCCATACCTTCCATATGCACTTCGAATATCTTCTTATAATTATTTAGGAGAGCTTGAGACGTTTCAAAAAGGAGCGTTTTCGGTGCAGGATATCAGCTCCATGCTTGTGGCACATTTGGCAGAACCAAAAGAAGGAGACGAGATCATAGATGTCTGTGCAGCACCCGGTGGAAAGGCACTTCACATGGCAGAGGTACTTTGTGGTACAGGGCATGTGCAGGCGAGAGATCTGACAGAATATAAGGTGGGGCTTATAGAGGAAAACATCTTACGCTCTGGTATGACAAACATCGAAGCAGTCAGGTGGGATGCGACTCAAAAAGATGAAACTGCAGTTGAAAAGGCAGATATTGTGGTGGCAGATCTTCCGTGCTCCGGACTGGGAGTGCTTGGGAAAAAGACGGATCTGAAATATAAGATGACAGAAGAGACACAAAAAGAATTGGTGGCTCTTCAACGCAAGATGCTGTCGACAGTCAAAGATTATGTGAAGCCGGGAGGAACTTTGGTTTACAGCACATGTACAATTCACGAAGAAGAAAATATGGGTAACGTACATTGGTTCTTAGAACAGAATAAAGAGTTTGAACTTGTGCCGATTGCACAGTTATTGTGCGAAGAGTTGAAAAATGATGTTGTGGAACAAGGGTGTATTCAACTTCTGCCGGGGATACATGACAGTGATGGATTTTTCATTGCAAAGTTTAGAAAGGTGAAATGTGAATAAAAGATCATGGAGAAAAAAGATATCAGATCATATACATTTGAAGAATTAAAACAAGAGATGGAACATCTCGGAGAAAAGTCGTTTCGGGCAAAGCAGGTGTATGAATGGCTGCATGTAAAGCTTGCAGATTCTTTTGAAGAGATGACGAATCTGTCAAAAGCACTCAGAGAAAAGCTGGATGCAGCTTATGAGATCGCACCGGTAAAAATGCTTGAGAGACAGGAATCAAAGCTGGACGGCACAAATAAATTTCTGTTTTGCCTGCAGGATGGACATGTGGTGGAAAGTGTTCTGATGAAGTATAAGCATGGAAATTCTGTCTGTATTTCCTCGCAGGTCGGATGTCGGATGGGATGTAAATTCTGTGCATCTACCATCGGAGGATTGGAGAGAAATCTAAAGGCATCAGAGATGCTGGGACAGATTTATCAGATTCAGAAAATATCAGGGGAACGTGTTTCGAACGTAGTTGTGATGGGAACAGGGGAACCGATGGATAATTATGATAACTTTCTGAAATTCATACATATATTGACCGATGAACACGGTTTACATATCAGCCAAAGGAACATTACGGTATCGACTTGTGGAATCGTTCCGAATATGAAGAGACTTGCCGAGGAAAAATTACAGATTACCTTGGCGCTTTCCCTGCATGGTTCTACGCAGGAAAAGCGAAAAGTATTGATGCCGGTTGCAAACAAATATGAACTTTCTGAGGTGCTTGCAGCGTGCGACTATTATTTTGAAAAGACGGGAAGAAGAGTGACGTTTGAGTACAGTCTGGTACATGGAGTGAACGATAAAGAGGAAGATGCGGCGGAATTAATCCACATTTTAAAACATCGTAATTGCCATCTGAATCTGATTCCTGTAAACCCGATTAAAGAGCGTACATTCGAGAAACCAAGCAAAAAAAATGCCATGAATTTCAAAAATAAACTTGAAAAAAGCGGAATTAATGTTACTATTAGAAGAGAAATGGGCTCTGATATCGACGGAGCCTGTGGACAACTAAGACGACGTTATGTAGAGACAAAGTAAAAGGAGAGCATATGAAGACGTTTTCAAAGACAGATATTGGAAGAAAACGAGAGGTGAATCAGGATTACGTATTTGTATCAGATCAGCCGGTCGGGAATATTCCGAATCTTTTAATAGTTGCAGACGGTATGGGGGGACATAATGCGGGGGATTACGCATCCAAATTTGTTGTGGAAGTTCTGAAAAAAGAGCTTGCCAAGAGCAGAGAAGATGGTCCGAGAGCAATGATGAAAAAAGCGATTGCATCTGCAAATCATCAATTGATCGCAGAGTCCAAAACCGATGCCAGACTAGAAGGAATGGGAACAACATTAGTTGCTGCCACAGTGATTGAGCATACATTATATTTTGCGAATGTAGGTGACAGCAGGCTTTATTTACTGAATGATGAGATCAGACAATTATCAAAAGACCATTCGTTAGTACAGGAAATGGTACGTCTTGGGGGACTTAACGCAGAGGAAGCGAAACATCATCCGGATAAGAACATTATCACAAGAGCCATTGGAGTAAAAGAAGATGTAGAGATTGATTTCTTTGAGCATCGCCTGAAAAAAGGAGATATTATTTTGATGTGCACAGATGGACTGAGCAATATGGTGGAGGATGAAGAGATATTTCAGATTGTTCGCAGTTCCAGAGATGTTGTGGAGGCAGTGGAACAATTAATAGAAAGAGCAAATAGCAACGGCGGAAAGGACAACATTGGGGTTATTGTCGCAGAGCCGTTTGCAGGTGAGGTGAGTATATGATTAAAGAAGGAGTTTTGATTGGCGATCGCTATGAGATCATGGGTAGAATCGGCACCGGGGGGATGGCGGATGTCTATAAGGGGAGAGATCATAAGCTGAATCGTTATGTCGCGCTCAAAGTATTAAAGCGCGAATTCAGAGAAGATGAATTGTTTGTAAAAAAGTTTCAATCAGAGGCACAGGCAGCAGCCGGACTGATGCATCCGAACATTGTAAATGTATATGATGTCGGGGAAGACCGGGGTCTGTATTTTATGGTCATGGAACTGGTAGAAGGAATTACATTAAAAGAGTATATCCAGAAAAAAGTAAGACTGACACCGAAAGAAGTAATCAGTATTACACTTCAAGTGTGTGCAGGTATTGAGGCGGCACATAACAATGGAATTATCCACAGAGATATTAAGCCGCAGAATATCATGATATCAAAAGAAGGAAAAGTGAAAGTGACAGATTTCGGGATTGCGAAGGCTACGACATCGAATACGATCAGTACCAATGCGATGGGATCTGTACATTACACATCTCCGGAACAGGCACGAGGCGGCTTCAGTGATATCAGAAGCGATATCTATTCGCTTGGTATTACAATGTTTGAGATGATCACAGGAGAACTCCCGTTTGACGGAGAGACGACAGTGTCTATTGCAATCAAACATTTGCAGGAAGATATTGCCGCGCCGTCAGAATTGGTACCGGATATCCCATATAGCTTAGAGCGCATTATTCTGAAATGTACACAGAAAAGCTCAGACAGACGTTATCAGAATATGGGAGAACTCATCAGCGATCTGAAGCGTTCTTTGGTGGATCCTGAGGGAGATTTTGTCACGATTGCACCATTTGCAAGCGTTGCGGATACCGTTGCAATCACACCAGATGAGTTGGAGCGCATTCAGAAAGAGGCAGCTTATGACGATGACGGTGAGTATGATGAGTACGACGATGAAGATTACGATGACGATGATGAATACGATGAAGAGGATGACGAGTACGATGAGTACGACGATGAGGACTACGAAAAAGGGAAACGCGGTTCTAAAAAGAAAGATTCAGAAGTGAATCCAAAGATGGCAAAGCTTATGAAGATTCTCACAGCCGTCGTAGCAGCCATTATTGTATTTATTCTTGTGTTTACAGTCGGAAAAGCAACCGGACTTTTGAAGTTTAATTCGAAAAATGTAGAGACGACAGACAATAAAAAAGTGGAAACTCCGAATTTTGAAGGAAAGACACTGGAGGAAGCAAAGGCGTTGGCGAAGAAAAAGGGACTGACTTTGGAGGTTGTAAAAGAGGCAACGTCTACAAAATATGAAAAAGGAATTGTCTCAAAACAGATGACCGGAAAGGGAACATCGGTAAAAAAAGGCACAAAGATTCAAGTTTGGGTCAGCACCGGACTTGAGGGTGAGGAGATTACGATTCCGGATGTCAGCGGAATGTCTGAAGATGATGCAAAGCAGAAATTGATCGATAAGGGATTTAAAGAAGCAAATATCTCAGTGGAAGAGCAGGAAAGTGACAATGTGGATGCCGGATTGGTTATCTCGACGACACCGGAAGCAAATTCAAAAGCAACGGAAGATACAAAGATAACAATCTACGTAAGTACGGGTGCTGAAAAAGTAACAGTGCCGAACTTGGTTGGCAAATCACAGGAAGATGCCGAGAGTGCGTTGTCAGCAGTTGGACTGAGCGGAAGCGCCTCAGAAGAGTATAGTGATACAGAGGCAGGAAAAGTTATTCGTCAGGACATTGACTCAGGAGAAAAAGTAGATAAGGGAACAACAGTCTCTTACGTGGTAAGCAAAGGAGCGAAACCGGAAGAAAAGGTTACTATGCCTCCGGTAGTAGGAGTATATCAAAGCAGAGCAGAATCTTTGCTTCGTGCAGCGGGATTGTCCGTTGGAAAAGTAACATCGGAATACTCGGATGAAGATGCTGAAGGAGTAGTTATTTCTGCAAGTTTTAACGAAGGAGATAAACTAAATCCTGGCACTGTTGTAAACCTGGTTGTAAGTAAAGGTGCGAAGCCATCAGAGCCGGAGACACCAACAACACCGGATCAAGGCAATGGAAATTCGTCAACACAATAGAATCAATAAGGAACTATTTATGCAGGGAAAGATAGTAAAAGGAATTGCCGGATTCTACTACGTTCACGTAGTAGAATTCGGTCTTTATGAATGTAAGGCAAAAGGAGTTTTCCGAAAAGAAAAGATAAAACCTCTTGTCGGAGATAATGTAGAAATTGATGTTTTAGATGAAGCAGAGAAAAAAGGGAATATCGTTGAAGTTTTGGAAAGGAAGAATGAGTTGATTCGCCCGGCGGTGGCAAATATTGATCAGGCTCTGGTTGTGTTTGCGGTGACCAAACCAAAACCACATTTCAACCTTTTAGATCGTTTTTTAATTATGATGGAAAGTAAGGGAATACCGGTTGTCCTTTGCTTTAATAAGAAAGATATTGCAAAAGAACCGGAGATACAACACTTGAAAGAAATCTATGAGTCTTGTGGCTACCAGATGATTTTTACAAGCGCACTGGAAAAAGAGAATATTGAGAACGTAAAACAACTGCTCCGTGGAAAGACAACAGCCATTGCGGGACCATCCGGGGTAGGAAAATCTTCACTGATTAATATTTTTCAACCGGATGCCAATATGGAGACCGGTACGATCAGTGAAAAGATTGAAAGAGGGAAACATACGACAAGACATTCAGAATTGATTTGTATCGAGGAGGATACTTATATTATGGATACGCCTGGATTCAGTTCTCTCTATACAAATGATTTTGAAAAAGAAGAATTAAAATATTATTTTACGGAATTTGAACCGTATGAGGGAAAGTGTAAATTTCAGGGATGTGATCATGTACATGAACCAAATTGTGCGGTGAAAGCAGCGCTTGAGGAGGGAAAGATACACCACATTCGATATGAAAACTATTTAGAAATGTACAACGAGTTGAAAGAGAAGAGGAGATATTAGTTATGATGATTTTAGCACCATCGATTTTGGCGGCAGATTTTAAAGAACTGGGGAAGGAGATCCAGACAATCGAAGAAAATGGGGCTCAATATCTGCATTTTGATGTGATGGATGGAATGTTTGTGCCGAGTATTTCTTTTGGGGTTCCGGTATTGGAGTCTATCCGTCCTGCTACGAAGCTTGTGTGTGATGCACACCTTATGGTGACAGAACCGATTCGCTATGTGGAAGCGTTTGCAAAAGCAGGGGCGGATTTGATCACGGTACACCTGGAGGCTTGTGAAGACATCAATGCGACAATTGAAAAGATTAGAGCATGCGGATGTAAAGTGGGCGTTTCCATCTGTCCGGATACACCGGTGATCTCAGTGAAAGATCTGCTGAAGAAAGTAGACATGATTCTGATCATGTCTGTACATCCAGGGTTTGGCGGTCAGGCATTTATTCCGGAATCATTGGATAAAATCCGTGAATTGAAAGCGATGATCGATACAGAAGGGTTATGTGTGGATATTCAGGTTGATGGTGGAATCTATACACATAATGTGGAAGAAGTCATTGAGGCAGGAGCCAATGTGATTGTAGCAGGATCCGCTATCTTTAAGGGGGATACAGCAAATAATACAAAAGAAATGCTAGAGATTTTAAAGAGATATGAATAAAAAGGGATTGATTATCAGCGGTGGTACCATCAACACTTCGTTTGCATTGCAGACATTGAAGGAAGTACAGCCGGATTATATTATTGGAGTGGACAAAGGTTTGGAATTCCTCTATCAGAATCAGATAGTGCCAAGCCATATCGTCGGAGATTTTGACAGTGCGAATCCTGAAATCGTAAGTTATTATAAAGAGCATACAACGGTTCCTATTCGAAAATTTAATCCGGTCAAAGATGCATCGGACACAGAGATTGCGGTGCGGCTTGCATTGGAGTTGAAGGTGAAAGAACTTTGGATATTGGGAGGGACCGGGACAAGGATAGATCATGTCCTGGCAAATATTCAAGTGTTAAAAATACCGTATGATGCGGGAGTGAAAGCTTATATTGTGGATGTCTGTAATAAGATTTCTCTGATTGGAAAAGAGACATGCCTGAAAAAAGAGGATGCGTTCGGACCTTATTTTTCGGTGTTTCCGTTGGGAGGAATTGTGGAACATTTTTCACTTGAAGGGGCGAAATATCCACTTTGTGATCATACGCTCTGCCCGTATGACAGCCTGTGCGTAAGCAATCAGATTCAGGACGAAGAGGTGAGGATTACTTTTCCGAAAGGGTTGGTAATATTGATGGAGACAAGAGACGAAGAATCCGTGTGCTTCTGTTGAAAAAAGGAAAGTCAATGCGATATGATAAACGAGATCGCATTGGCTTTTTAACTTTTTGATTTGTAAAAACGCGAAGGTTCCTTTAGATTAAGATTCGGGAAATAGATTTTACGAATATTTAATGATGCATGTTGTGTAATTTTACAGGAGTATAGTATCATTACATAAATTGCTAAGAAGAGGTGATATCGTGGATTTTATATTTTTCTTACTTCCTGTATTTATAGCGATGACAATATGCATATTCATGACAAAAAGATGGGGAATGGGTGAAAAAGTTGATAAAGGAATTGCATTTTGTTACTGGAAACTCAGTTATAGAAGAAAATTTATTAGAACATTATGGATGATTCCAATAGAGTTTGTCGTTCTTATTTGTTTTCATAACACATTTCAATCTAATCTTTGGACAGGTTTGGCCGCAACTGCGATGGCGATTTTGTTATTGATTCAAGCTGTATATAATTATAAAAAATGGAAAAATGAAAGGATATGAGATGGTAAGAAGCATAAAAAAATAGATTCCGTTAAGATTGAAAAAACGGAGTCCTTGTGATATACTTTATATTTGCGTTGGACTCTTTTTTTTACGTGAAAGGAGTCTGTTATGGGGAAAAAATTTAAAAGGCAAAGAGTGTGGAAAAGGTATTTTTCAAAGAAAGGACAGTTTATATTTCGCAAGATTTTATGCTAAAAATGGTACGCGTCAAAATAGATATTTCAAAACGCTGCCAGAAGCAAAAAAATGGCTTATTTCTTGAAGTGGCAGCACATTCTCATTGTGTGATGAAGCAGGAATCAAACGCTTTTATATGCACTCCTTACGACATACTTATGCTACACGCGCGATTGAACGTGGCGTACAACCTAAAGTGCTGCAACAGCTTTCAGGGCACGCAAGTATAAAAACAACAATGGACAGATATGTTCATGTTACGGATGAGTCACTGGTAAATGCAATACGTCAATTTCAACAAGCTACGCCGCCAGTTAAACAAAAAGGGCGTAAAAAGGGCGTACAAGAAATATAGAGAAAGGCAGAAAACCGCAAAATTATAGGGTTTCTGGACAGGTAAAGACAAAAATGAAATTAGGAATCGTAGGTTTACCAAATGTAGGAAAAAGTACATTATTTAATTCTTTGACAAAGGCGGGAGCAGAATCAGCAAATTATCCATTTTGTACGATCGACCCGAACGTGGGAGTTGTAACAGTGCCGGATGAGCGTCTCAACGTACTTGGAGAGATGTATCACACAAAGAAAATTGTCCCGGCGGCGATTGAGTTTGTTGATATTGCAGGACTTGTAAAAGGAGCGTCAAAAGGAGAGGGACTTGGAAATCAATTTCTTGCAAATATTCGTGAAGTAGATGCAATTGTGCATGTGGTAAGATGTTTTGAGGACAGTAATATCGTGCATGTAGATGGAAGTATTGACCCGATTCGTGATATAGAGACAATTAATTTAGAGTTGATCTTTTCTGATATTGAGATGTTGGAAAGACGTATTGCAAAAGCGGTAAAAGTGGCCCGCAATGATAAAGCGGTAGCAAAAGAGTTAGAACTTCTTGAACGAATCAAAGCACATCTGGAAGAAAATAAGATGGCGAGAAGCTTTACTGTAAATGATGAAGATGAGCAGGCGCTTCTTGAAAGTTATAATCTTCTGACATACAAGCCGGTCATCTTTGCGGCAAATGTGACAGAAGATGATCTTGCAAATGACGGAGCTGACAATGACGGAGTGCAGGCTGTCAAGGAATATGCAGAAAAAGAAGGCTGTGAAGTGTTTGTTGTATGCGCACAGATTGAACAGGAGATTGCAGAGCTGGATGATGATGAGAAAAAGATGTTTTTGGAAGATCTCGGATTGGAAGAGTCTGGTCTGGAAAAACTCATCAAAGCAAGCTATAGTCTGCTTGGACTTATCAGCTACCTGACAGCAGGTGAGCAGGAGGTAAGGGCATGGACGATTAAAAAAGGGACAAAAGCGCCTCAGGCAGCCGGAAAGATTCACTCTGATTTTGAACGTGGATTTATCCGTGCAGAGATTGTAAGCTATGATGATCTTATGGATTGTGGAACCTATACAGCGGCAAAGGAAAAAGGACTTGTCAGACTGGAAGGAAAAGAATATGTTGTGCAGGATGGAGATATTATTTTATTCCGATTCAATGTGTAGAGCTTGAGAAAGAAGGAAGAAAATGACAGAGAGTATTAATTTCCCGAATTTGGGAATTCATTTGGAACATGTGGGACAAAAGATATCGATATTCGGATTTGATATTGCATATTATGGAATGATTATAGGAATTGGGATTCTGGCAGGGGTTTTGACGGCTGTAAAAGAGGCAAAGCGGACAAAACAAAACCCGGAGACCTATTATGATCTGGCACTCTATGCGGTGATCTTTTCCATCATCGGTGCCCGGCTTTACTATGTGGCGTTTTCATGGGATTTGTATAAAGATGATCTGTTGAGTATTCTGAATCTCCGCGAGGGAGGGCTTGCAATTTATGGTGGAGTAATCGCTGCTATGATTACTGTGTTTGTGTTTTCGCGCAGAAGAAAGATTTCTTTTGGATTGCTTGTGGATACGGCAGGACTTGGGCTGATATTGGGACAGATTATCGGCAGATGGGGGAATTTTTTTAACCGAGAGGCGTTCGGAGAATATACCAACAATCTGTTTGCCATGCAGCTTCCTATAGATGCAGTTCGGGCATCGGATATCACGGAAAAAATGCGGGAACATATTGAGGTAATCAACGGAATTGAGTTTATACAGGTGCATCCTACCTTTTTGTATGAGTCGGTATGGAATATCGGTGTGCTCATAATCCTGTTATTGTGGAGAAAGCATAAAAAATTTAATGGAGAAATCTTTTTGATGTATCTGTTTGGATATGGTGTCGGAAGATTCTGGATTGAAGGACTTCGAACAGATCAACTGCAATTTTTCAACGGAGTTGCCGTATCACAGGTTCTTGCAGCGGTGCTTGTTGTAGTATCGGCAGTTTTATTAGTGGTTGGAAGAAAGAAAGTTGTGCAAATTGAACAAAAATAGTAGACTAATTGAAATTAATTTGTTATACTTGTTGAAAGGAAGGGGATATCACTTACACTATTGATATAGGAGGATGAGAGATGTATTGTAAAAATTGTGGAAAAGAGATTGACGACAATGCAAATGTGTGCACATACTGTGGAACAGCACAAGGGCAGGGAGGCATGGTGCCGTCAGCAAACAATGACAGTGGGAGCTTTGGATGGAGTGTTTTAGGATGCTGTATTCCGATCGTAGGCTTGATTTTATTCCTTGTCTGGAACAAAGAAAAACCGAATACTGCGAAAAAAGCAGGAATCGGAGCGATTGTTGGTGTGGTTCTCAGTATACTGTTCTATGTTATTATCTTCGTGATTGGAATCGGATCGGCAAGTATGGGATACTATTACTAAAAGATGCGTGCTTTTATTTATAAGTAGTTGCCGATATTTTTCGGTTGTCACTGCAGAAAAGAACGATCATTTCATTTTCGAGGAATACAGTTCCCGATTTGTGCGAGATGTACAGGCGAATTGGTTGGCATGATTTTATTTTTCTGTCTGTGTGCATGGTACATACCAAATCTTGGGTTGACTGTTCTGCTGATGATACCGCTGCTCATAGATGGTTTCTTACAATTTTTGACTTCATATGAGAGCACGAACAGCAGAAGATTTGTGACAGGTCTGCTCTTTGGATATGCGTTTGCGTGCCTGTTTGTGAAAAGTATTTTGTTTGTATATCATGCAGGGTATGACAGCTTTTTGGAGCGTCACGGAATAGAAAAAAATAATTAGTGTGAGGGAAAAGTAGTGGAGAGCTGCTTTTCCCTTTTTGTATTTTAAAAGAAACAAAAACGAACTAGACTTTTAACTTCGAAAGGACTATAATATCATATATGTCAAAATACAATTTTGAAAATTTGAAGGAGGAACAAACCAATGGGAAGAAAAATGAAAACCATGGATGGTAATCATGCAGCAGCTCATGCTTCATATGCATTCACAGATGTTGCAGCTATTTACCCTATTACACCTTCATCAGTTATGGCGGAAGCTACAGATGAATGGGCTACACAAGGTAGAACAAATATTTTTGGACAGACAGTTCAGGTTACAGAAATGCAGTCAGAAGCAGGTGCAGCTGGTACAGTGCACGGATCTTTAGCAGCAGGTGCTCTTACAACAACATATACAGCATCTCAGGGATTACTGCTTATGATTCCTAATTTATATAAAATCGCAGGAGAACAATTACCAGGTGTATTCAACGTATCAGCACGTGCTTTAGCCAGCCATGCATTATCAATTTTTGGTGATCATTCTGACGTATATGCCTGCCGCCAGACAGGATGTGCGATGCTTTGTGAATCAAGCGTACAGGAAGTTATGGACTTGACACCGGTTGCACATTTATCAGCAATCAAAGGAAAGATTCCGTTTATCAACTTCTTTGACGGATTCCGTACATCTCATGAGATTCAGAAAATCGAGACTTGGGATTATGAAGATTTAAAAGATATGGCAGATATGGATGCGATTGATGCGTTCAGAAAACATGCGTTGAATCCAAATCATCCTTGTCAGAGAGGTTCTGCTCAGAACCCGGATATCTTCTTCCAGGCAAGAGAAGCATGTAATCCATTCTACGATGCAATGCCTGCAATCGTTCAGGAATACATGGATAAAGTTAATGAAAAGATTGGAACAAACTATAAATTATTCAACTACCATGGCGCAGAAGATGCAGAACATGTAATTATCGCTATGGGTTCTGTATGTGATACAATCGACGAGACAGTTGATTATTTATTGGCAGCAGGAAGAAAAGTAGGTGTTGTAAAAGTTCGTCTTTACAGACCATTCTGTGCAGAAGCTTTGATCAATGCAATTCCAGAATCTGTAAAACAGATCACAGTTCTTGACAGAACAAAAGAACCAGGTGCACTTGGCGAGCCATTATACTTAGATGTAGTTGCATCATTAAAAGGAACAAAATTTGATGCAGTACCTGTATTTACAGGACGTTACGGATTAGGTTCTAAAGATACAACACCGGCTCAGATCGTTGCAGTATATGACAATACTGAAAAACAGAAATTCACAATCGGTATTGTGGATGATGTGACAAACTTATCATTAGAAGTTGGAGCTCCATTAGTTACAACACCGGAAGGAACAATCAACTGTAAATTCTGGGGACTTGGCGCTGACGGTACTGTAGGTGCTAACAAGAACTCTATCAAGATCATCGGTGACAATACAGATATGTATGCACAGGCTTACTTTGATTATGACTCTAAGAAATCAGGCGGTGTGACAATGTCTCACTTACGTTTCGGTAAGAGCCCGATTAAATCAACATACCTGATCAAACAGGCGAATTTTGTTGCCTGTCATAATCCGTCTTATATTAACAAATATAACATGGTTCAGGAATTAGTTGACGGTGGTACATTCTTATTGAACTGCCCATGGGATATGGAAGGTATTGAAAAACATTTACCAGGACAGGTGAAGGCATTTATTGCAAATCACAACATTAAATTCTATGTGATTGATGGTATCAAGATTGGTAAAGAGATCGGACTTGGCGGACGTATCAACACTGTTCTTCAGTCAGCTTTCTTCAAACTTGCAAACATCATTCCGGAAGAACATGCAATCGAATTAATGAAAGCAGCTGCAAAAGCTTCTTATGGTAAAAAAGGTGATAAGATTGTACAGATGAACTACGATGCAATCGATGCCGGTGCAAAACAGGTTGTTGAGATCGAAGTTCCAGAGTCTTGGAAAGACGCTGAAGATGAAGGTTTATTTACACCGGAAGTAAAAGGCGGTAGAGAAGACGTTGTTGATTTCGTTAAAAATATTCAGGCAAAAGTAAATGCTCAGGAAGGTAACAGTTTACCAGTATCTGCATTTACAGAATATGTAGATGGTACAACACCATCAGGATCATCTGCATATGAAAAACGTGGTATTGCAGTAGATATTCCAGTATGGCAGCCAGAAAACTGTATCCAGTGTAACCGCTGTGCATATGTATGTCCACACGCAGTTATCCGTCCGGTTGCATTGACAGAAGAAGAAGTTGCAAATGCACCAGAAGGATTAGAAACAATCGATATGGTTGGTATGCCGGGACTGAAATTTACAATGACAGTATCTGCTTATGACTGTACAGGATGTGGTTCATGTGCTAACGTATGCCCAGGTAAGAAGGGTGAAAAAGCTCTTGTTATGAAGAACATGGAAGAAAATGCTGGAAAACAAGATTTCTTCGATTACGGAAGAGAGATTCCTGTAAAACCAGAAGTAGTTGCAAAATTCAAAGAGACTACAGTAAAAGGAAGCCAGTTCAAACAACCACTTTTAGAGTTCTCAGGAGCTTGTGCAGGTTGTGGAGAGACTCCATACGCAAAATTAATCACACAGTTATTTGGTGACAGAATGTACATCGCAAACGCAACAGGTTGTTCTTCAATCTGGGGTAACTCTTCACCATCTACACCATATACAGTAAACGAAAAAGGACAAGGTCCTGCATGGTCTAACTCATTATTTGAAGACAATGCTGAGTTTGGTTACGGTATGTTATTAGCTCAAAAAGCGTTGAGAAATGGATTGAAAGCAAAAGTAGAATCTGTTGCAGCTTCTGAAGCAGCTTCTGAAGAAGTAAAAGCAGCTTGCAAAGAATGGTTAGATACATTCAACTGCGGAGCTACAAACGGAACAGCTACGGATAACTTAGTTGCAGCATTAGAAGGTGCTGACTGCGAAGTTTGCAAAGACATCGTAAATAACAAAGACTTCTTAGCGAAAAAATCTCAATGGATTTTCGGTGGAGACGGTTGGGCTTACGATATCGGATTCGGTGGTGTTGACCATGTATTGGCATCTGGTCAGGACATCAACATTATGGTATTCGATACAGAAGTTTATTCTAATACAGGTGGACAATCTTCTAAATCTACACCAACAGGTGCAATCGCTCAGTTTGCAGCAGGCGGTAAAGAAGTGAAGAAGAAAGATATGGCAAGCATCGCAATGAGCTACGGATATGTATATGTAGCACAGATCGCTATGGGAGCTGACTTTAACCAGACTGTAAAAGCAATTGCAGAAGCAGAAGCTTATCCGGGACCATCATTGATCATTGCTTACGCTCCATGTATTAACCATGGTATCAAGAAGGGTATGAGCAAAGCTCAGACTGAAGAAGAATTAGCAGTAAAATCAGGATACTGGCACAACTTCCGTTTCAATCCTGCAGCAGAGAACAAATTTACACTTGACAGTAAAGCTCCAACAGAAGACTACAAAGAATTCTTAAATGGAGAGGTTCGTTACAATGCATTGGCAAGAATGAATCCGGAAAGAGCAGAAGAATTATTTGCAAAATCTGAAGAAGCAGCAAAAGAGAGATATGCTTACCTGAATAAGCTTGTTACTCTTTATGGAAATGATGCTGAATAATCAGAATCAATAAAAGATATAAAACTCCTGGTATAACAAACATATTGTTATGCCGGGAGTTTTTTGTACATGGTCAAAGGAGAAAATAAATGTTAGATGATATCCGAAAAAAAATTGATGAGATAGACAACAGCATGAAGCCATTGTTTTTAGAACGGCTGGCATGTTCAAGACAGGTTGCAGAAGCAAAGGCGAAGACAAAAGAAGAGGTATATGTGCCAAAGCGGGAAACGGAAATTATAGCGGACAGATCAGAAGACACACAAGGAGAAACGCAAGAGGCATACACTGCGTTTTTGAAAGATGTGATGCAGATCAGCAGAAGGTATCAATATGGAGTTCTACAAGAACTGCAGGAAGAAGTTTTGAAAACAACGCTGGAAAGTGCAGGATTTACAGGAAAAGAGCCACATGAACGAGTGGTCATGAAATTTTGCTGTGAGAAAAAAGAAATGGGATTGTATATGCATATGTTGTATCTGAATCGGATAGCGGTAAGTGGAGTATCGGCAATGGAAGATGGAAATAGGCTCAGTTGTGAACTTACGCTGGAGGGCAACGTGAACGAAGAAAATATGAGACGTATGATTTGCCAGTTTTGGAAAGAGACAGGTGCATTTGCTATCGTCAATTTAAAGTAGAATAAAAGAGTGGTATTTATTGATGATTTCGATAAATGCCACTCTTTTATAAAATAAATCAATTTTACAGGGGGAATGGATTCAAGTAGAATAGACGGGTAAAAATAAAGGAGGATTAGTAAATTATGAAAAGAAAAGCATTATCGTGTATTTTGGCATTGACAATGTGTGTAGCGCTTTTGGTATCAGGCTGTGGAAACACAAAGTCGGACAAAAATGACGATGGTAAAAAATCAAGTAAAAAAGATGAGATACATATAGCCATTTCTGCGAATCCGCCATCGCTGGATCCGCAATCGGTAAATTCTAATATTGTCGGGGGAATTGGAATTCATGTATACGAATCGCTGTTTGCAATGGATGAAAATTATGAGCCAACACCTGTCTTAGCAGAGTCTTATGAGGTGAGTGATGATGGAATGACTTACACGATTAAGCTTCGACAGGGTGTGAAATTCCACAATGGGGAGGAGATGACGGCAGATGATGTTGTTGCATCTATGAACCGCTGGATTGAAACTTCTCCGAAAGCGAACACGTTGATTGGAGGCTCTACATTTGAAAAAGTAGATGACTATACTGTGAATTTAAAAGTAAATCAGGCGTCATCTGACATTATTATGATTCTTGCAAGTCCGATTCAGTTTGCTGCGATTTACCCGGCAGAAGTAGTTGAATCAGCAGGCGCAGACGGTATCAGCGAATATATTGGTACGGGACCTTACAAAGTGTCTGAGTGGAAACAGGATCAATATGTAAAATTGGAGAAAAATGAGGATTATCAGCCTTCAAAAGACGCATCGACAGGTATTGCGGGCGAAAAGAAAGCAGCTACAGAGACACTTTATTTTGATGTAGTTACAGATGCGGCAACTCGTATTGCAGGTCTGCAGAATGGTCAGTATGATATTGCGGAGGAAATTCCGGCAGATAATTATGAGGAGCTGTCAAAAGATGAATCTTTAAAAATGAGCGTTGAAAGAGGAGGTACACTGAATTTGTTCCTCAATACAACGGAAGGAATCATGGCAGATGTAAATATGAGACAGGCAATTCTTGCAGCACTGAACTGTGACGATATTCTTCTTGCAAGTTATGGTAACAAAGATTTATATGAAGTGAATGCAGGATGGTGCGTGCCTACTGATACTCAGTGGGGAACAGATGCAGGAAAAGAATACTATAACCAAAATGATGTGGAAAAAGCAAAAGAATTATTGAAAAAAGCAGGATACAATAACGAAAAGATTGTTTTGGTAACGACCCCGGATTATGCAGAAATGTATAATGCCACTTTGGTTGTGCAGGAACAGCTAAAGAAAGCGGGAATCAATGCAGAAGTAGAAAGCTATGATTTTAGTACTTTTATGGAACATCGAGCAGATCCGAAACAGTTCTCTATGTTCATTACAAGTAACAGTTATAATATGCTTCCAATCCAGCTTTCTGTATTGGATAAAGGCTGGGCAGGTCTGGACCGTCAGGAAGTCACAGATGGAATCGCAGCGATTCGTTCGGCGGCGACAGCGGAAGATGCTTCTGCGGCATGGGCAGATTTGCAGACATTCTTATATGAATATGGTGCAGCTACGGTACTTGGACATTACACCGGAGTGAATGCCATGAGTGCAAATGTAGATGGTGTGGATTATTTGAGATTTCCGATTTATTGGAATGCAACAGCTTCAAAATAGAAACAGGTTAACAGCGGAGTGCAAAAGCAGTCCGCTGATTTTATGAGAAAGGAAGTGTATTTGGATGTTATCATATATTTTTAAACGTATTTTGTCACTGATACCGGTTTTGCTTGTAGTGTCCTGTGTTGCTTTTTTGATTGTATATATGATACCGGGCGGACCGGCGACGGCATTACTTGGAATGGAAGCAACACCGGAACAGATACATACTTTGAATGCAGAGCTGGGATTTGATCGCCCATTTCTTACACAATATGTGGATTGGTTTGGGAAAGTACTTCAAGGCGATTGGGGGACATCATATTTTTTACATCAGTCTGTATTAGAGGCTATCGCAGAATATTTTCCGCCAACATTGAGTCTTGCAATCCTTGCACAGATTATTGCACTGCTGTTAGCGGTTCCGTTGGGGATTCTTGCTGCCTGTAAAAGAGGAACTGCGGTGGATGTGGCAGCTGTCACAACTTCACTTTTGGGGGTGGCGCTTCCGGGGTTTTTGCTTAGTATGTTTTTGATGCTTATTTTTAGCGTCTACAATCATTGGTTCCCGGTAGCTGGTTATGCAAGTTTGTCAGAAGGAATACTGGAACATTTAAAATATCTGTTTGTGCCGGCACTTTCACTTGGAATTGTGCAGGCTGCATATCTTACAAGAATGATTCGTTCTTCTTTGCTTGATGTACTGCATATGAATTATATTCATACGGCACGCTCAAAAGGTCTTAAAGAGAGAACCGTAATTTTGAGATATGGTCTGAAAAATGCGGCGCCAGTCATATTGACTGCAATCGGTCAGTCTTTCGGAAGTCTCATTACCGGAACGATTGTGACAGAGACATTATTTAACATTCCGGGTCTTGGTATGCTGACGCTTAGTTCGATCAATCGAAGAGATGTATTTGTGATTCAGGGAGTGGTTCTCTTTGTCACATTGTTATATGTGATTGTGAATTTGACAGTAGATGTACTGTATGGTTTTGTGGATCCGAGACTTCGGCCAGGATTGAAATAGGAGGTGACGAAAAATGTATTTTACACGTAAAAGTATGTCGGAGGCAAGTAAGACGATTTTTAAGGAACAAAGAGAGCTTACAAAAGAAAGGATTTTGGGAAATCCTGCATTAATAATAGGAACAATCGGGTTTCTTGTCATCTTGACAGCTGCGGTTTTTGTCCCGCTTATCAGTTCTGCCGATCCGAATGCAATGTCGGTATCCGAGCGTTTCAGAGCACCCGGAGGAGCATATTTATTTGGAACAGATGAATTTGGGAGAGATCTTTTTATTCGTCTGATGTATGGGGCAAGGGTTTCTCTTTGGGTAGGGGGAAGCGTAGCCGTATTATCCTGTGTTATTGGAACACTGATCGGAATTTATGCAAGCTATTTTAAAATATTAGATCAAATTTTAATGAGGATCTGTGACGGATTGATCGCGATACCTGGAATTCTTTTGGCGATTGCGCTGATAGCCGCATTAGGCGCATCAAGCTGGAATGTAGTGATTGCGCTTACGGTTGTCTACACGCCGAGTGTTGCCAGAACAGTGAGGGCGAGGGCGTTGGTTATTCGGGAACAGCCGTATGTGGAAGCTGCCAAGGTACAGGGATTTAGCAATTTTAGAATTTTATGGAAATTAGTTTTACCAGGGGTTATTTCCCCGCTTACAGTGCAGGCATCTTTCATTTTTGCACAGGCGATTATCTCGGAAGCATCTCTCAGTTTTTTGGGAGCAGGAATCCCGGCGCCGGCGGCAAGTTGGGGAAATATGCTTCAGGCGAGCAAACTTGTTTTTTCAAAGGCGCCTTGGACGATGTTATGTCCGGGGATTGCTGTTATCGTATGCGTGCTGAGCCTGAATCTTTTGGGAGACGGTCTTAGAGATTTTCTGGATCCTAAAACGAAAGGAGGAGCAGGTAAATAATGCAAGCGAAGAACAATGAAAGAGAGCAGGAAGTACTGTTGGAAATGAAGGGGCTGAAGGTGTCGTTTCCAATTCATAAAAAATGGTTTCCGGCAGTTGACGGTGTGGATTTTTCTGTTTATCCGGGAGAAATCACAGGAATTGTAGGAGAATCGGGTTCTGGGAAAAGTGTTATGTCCCAGTCTATTCTGCGTTTGAAAGAGCATGATACATCTGTTCGGTGTGAAGGAGAGATTCTCTTTGAAAAAGAGGATCTTTTGAAACGTCCTCTGTCTCAGATGCGAAAAATCCGAGGAGAAAAAATTTCTATTATTTTTCAAGATCCATTGAATTCATTGAGCCCAGTTCATACGGTTGGGAAACAGTTGAGTGAGATTCTTCTTTTTCATAAAAACATTTCCAAAAAAGAGGCGCAGGAACGTTCGATTGAAATGTTGAAATTGACAGGGATTCCAAATCCACAAAATTGTATGAAAAAATATCCGTTTGAGTTGTCGGGAGGAATGCAGCAGAGGGTGATGATTGCGATGGCGCTGGCATGTGAGCCAAAGCTTTTGATAGCGGATGAACCGACGACAGCTTTGGATGTGACGATTCAGGAACAAATTTTACATCTGATACGAAAGTTGAATGAAAAAATGGGAATGTCGGTATTGTTCATCACTCATGATATGGGCGCGGTATCGCAGTTGTGTCACAGTGTGAAGGTGATGTATCTTGGACAAATTGTAGAAGATGCCGTGACCGAGGAGCTTTTTTCTAATCCGCTTCACCCATATACAAAAGGATTATTGTCATGTATTCCGCATCTGGGAGTGGAACGAGATGTGGAATTGTCTACGATACATGGAGCGGTTCCGTCTATCTCGCAGATACCGGACGGATGCCATTTTTGCACGAGATGCCGGTACGCTGATAAAAAGTGCGAACGACAGCAGCCGCCTTTGATAGAAGTCACTTCGGGACATTTTGTAAAATGCTGGAAATATATAGATAAGGGAAATGCGGAAAGTGAGGAGTGATTATGGGCGAATATTTGCTTGAAGTAAAAAATCTGAAAAAAACATATCCGATATATAGAAATACAGGAAAACTTTTTGGTTCAAAAGAGCGTATGAATGCGGTGGACGGGATGTCATTTTATATCAAAAAGGGAGAGACCTATGGGCTGGTAGGAGAGTCTGGGGGCGGAAAGTCGACAAGCGGACGGGCAATTGTAGGATTGTCTAAAACAGACAGCGGTTCGATTTTTTATGAAGGGACAGATTTGTGCAGTCTGAGTGAAAAAGAATTTCGTCCGTTTCGAAAGGAGATACAGATGGTGTTTCAAAATACACTGTCTGCATTGAATCCGCGTCAAAGGATTGGAAGTATATTGGAGGATATTCTTTTTATTCACGGTGTGAAAGACCGTGAGGAAAGGAGAAATCAGGCAGTCGAGGTGCTGAGACGTGTGGGACTTGAAAAAGAGTATTATTTTCGATTTCCGCATGAACTTTCCGGAGGACAGGTTCAGCGTCTTGGGATTGCAAGTGCACTGGTTGTACAGCCCAAACTGATCGTGTGTGATGAACCGGTATCGGCTTTGGATGTATCAATTCAGGCACAGATTTTAAACATGCTCAAAAAGCTGCAAAAAGAACTAAAACTTAGTCTGCTTTTTATATCGCATGATATTGGTGTTGTGCGGTTTATATCGGATCGTGTGGGAGTAATGTATCTTGGTACATTGGTAGAGGAGGCAGAGACAGAAGAATTGTTTTCAAATCCGCTGCATCCTTATACAAAAGCGTTGCTCGCAGCGGCTTTGGATCCATATGTCAGCAGAAAAACGTTTGTGGCATTAAAAGGAGAACAGCCGATTCGAACGGAAAATTTTGTGGGCTGTGCATTTTACAGTCGATGTCCATATGCAGCAGAACAGTGTAAAAAAGAGACGCCTGTTCTCCAAAAGTTTGGAGAAGGACACAAAGCAGCATGCCACCGGGCAACAGAATTTTAAATTGAGTATTAACAATCGAGGAAAGTTATGATATACTATTAATAATTGAATGACTAAAAGGATAGAGGTGCGGATTTCATCAGTATTGTGTGGCAAAGTTGGACAGCCGCCACATACGAAAGGGAAAGTCGCCGAAGAGATGTTTTTTTGTCCAGAAAGATATCTCTGGGATATTGCAGAATATGCAATATACTGTCACTTATGTGGAGAGCTATCGTTGGTTTGTTAGGAATACGAAAGAAAAGATGCAGGATAAGTATGCGGGAACCATGAATGTGCTTTTACACAAAGGTCATTCATGGTTTTTATTATCAGGGGAGATACCCTTTGAAGGAAAGAGAGGAACTTATTTATGCATATTTCAAAAAAGAAAGTATTGTCAGTGTGTTCGAGTGTTTTTGTGTTGACGCTGATACTGTCTATGACGGTGTTTGCGGCTGAGAAAGCACCGAAACCGCAACTGTATGCTACTTTTTGGGCATTGATCCCTCCCGTTGTGGCGATTGCTCTCGCGTTGATCACAAAAGAAGTATATAGTTCACTGTTTGTTGGTATTTTGGTAGGAGCATTACTCTACTCGGGATTTTCATTTGAAAAAACGGTAGTACATATTTTTGAAGGCGGAATTATCAGCGTGCTTTCTGACAAGTATAATGTTGGAATTTTGGTATTCCTTGTGATATTGGGAGCAATGGTCTCCTTGATGAACAGAGCAGGAGGTTCCGCAGCATTCGGAGAATGGGCAGGACAACATATCAAATCACGTGTGGGCGCACAGCTTGCGACAATTGCACTTGGTGTGTTGATTTTTATTGATGACTATTTTAACTGTCTGACTGTGGGAAGCGTGATGCGTCCGGTAACAGACAAACATAATGTGTCTCGTGCGAAATTGTCTTACTTGATCGACGCAACAGCGGCTCCGGTCTGCATCATTGCACCGATTTCTTCGTGGGCGGCAGCGGTGACCGGGTTTGTAGAAGGGGAAGATGGATTTTCAATCTTTATGCAGGCGATACCATATAATTTTTATGCACTTCTTACAATTGTGATGATGATTGGAATCGTATTGCTCAAAGCAGATTACGGTCCGATGAGAACACATGAGATGAATGCGTTGAAAGGTGATCTCTATACAACAGAAGGACGTCCTTATGAAAATGCATCTGAAGGTGTTGTGAATCATAATGGAAAGGTAATTGATCTGGTGATTCCGATTCTTTCGCTGATTGTGTGCTGTGTCATCGGAATGATCTACACAGGCGGATTTTTTGATGGAGTAGGATTTGTGGAGGCATTTTCAAACAGTGATGCATCTGTAGGTCTTGTGCTTGGAAGTTTTTTCGGACTAATCATAACGATTGCATTGTATGTGGTACGCAGAGTATTGAATTTCTCGGATTGTATGTCATGTATTCCGGAAGGATTCAAGGCGATGGTGCCAGCAATCATGATCCTGACATTTGCGTGGACATTAAAAGCGATGACAGACAGTCTTGGAGCAGCAGAATTTGTTGCAACGACAGTAGAGCAGTTCGCAGGGGGATTGATGAACTTTCTGCCGGCGATCATTTTCTTGATTGGATGCTTCCTTGCATTTGCGACAGGGACATCATGGGGAACTTTTGGTATTTTAATCCCAATCGTAGTTGCGATTTTTGCAAATACGAACCATGAACTGATGATTATCTCTATCTCAGCATGTATGGCTGGTGCGGTCTGTGGAGATCACTGTTCGCCGATTTCTGACACGACGATCATGGCATCGGCAGGTGCACAGTGTGACCATGTAAATCATGTGTCTACTCAACTTCCGTATGCGATGACAGCTGCAGCGGTATCGTTTGTGACTTATATTATTGCCGGATTTGTGCAGAGTGCATGGATTGCGCTGCCGATTGGTATTGCGTTGATGCTCGGGACACTGCTGGTGTTGAGTATGAAAAAATAAGGGGAAAGAGCATCGTAAACTTTAAGTTTACGATGCTCTTATTTTTGTGATACAATAGAAATATATGGGAAGACTAAAAATAAAAGCTTATGACAGTAGAAAAGAGGAAATATATGAACATAAATGCAATGACAAACTATGAGCTGATACAGCAAAAAGAATTGAAGGATTTGAAGTCGGAAGGATATCTGCTGCGCCATAAAAAAAGCGGGGCGAGAGTGCTTTTGATGGAAAATGATGATGAAAATAAGGTGTTTACGATTGGATTTCGCACTCCTCCGGAGGACAGTACAGGACTTCCGCATATTTTGGAGCATTCGGTGCTGTGCGGATCGAAAAATTTTCCGGTAAAAGATCCGTTTGTAGAGCTTGTGAAAGGATCATTGAACACATTTTTGAATGCGATGACTTACCCGGACAAAACGGTCTATCCGGTGGCAAGCTGCAATGAAAAGGACTTTCAGAATCTGATGCATGTTTATATGGATGCGGTGTTTTATCCGAATATTTATGAGCATGATGAGATATTCCGTCAGGAGGGATGGAGCTATAATCTGGAATCAAAAGAGGATGCGCTGACTTATAATGGGGTGGTGTACAATGAGATGAAAGGAGCATTTTCCTCACCGGAGGGAGTACTTGACCGTGTGATCCTGAATTCACTTTTTCCAGATACCTCTTACGCGAATGAGTCGGGCGGAGACCCGGAAGTGATTCCAAAGCTTACGTATGAGCAGTTCTTAGAATTTCACAGCAGATATTATCATCCGTCCAATAGCTATATTTATCTGTATGGCGACATGGATATGGAAGAAAAGCTGGAATGGCTGGATCGAGAGTATCTGTCGAAGTTTGATACACTGCAGATTGATTCTGCAATCAGAGAGCAGGCTCCATTTGATGCTGTAAAAGAGATTGAGATGGAATATTCAATTGCAAGTGACGAGTCGGAGGAGGATAATACTTATTTATCATACAATAAAGTAATCGGAACAAGTCTTGACCGCGAATTGTATCTGGCATTTCAGGTTTTGGACTATGCACTTTTATCTGCACCGGGCGCACCGCTTAAGAAGGCGCTTGTGGATGCCGGTATCGGAAAAGATATTATGGGATCGTATGACAATGGAATTTATCAGCCAATTTTCTCGATTATTGCGAAAAATGCAAATTTGGAGCAAAAAGAAGAGTTTCTTTCTATTGTGGAACGAACATTGTCAGAGATCGTGAAAAAGGGAATGGATACGAAGGCGCTGGAAGCAGGTATCAATTATCATGAATTCCGTTATCGTGAGGCTGATTTTGGAAATTATCCAAAAGGGCTGATGTATGGACTTCAGATTTTTGACAGCTGGCTGTATGATGATGAGAAACCATTTATTCATGTGGAGGCAATTGAGACATTTGAATTCCTGAAGGAAAATATAGAGAACGGATATTTTGAGAAGTTAATCCAGAAATATCTGCTTGACAACACACATGGAGCGATTGTTGTAGTGAAACCGGAAAAAGGGCGCACTGCAAGAATGGACAGAGAACTGGAAGAAAAACTTCAGAATTATAAAGAAGGATTGAGTGACGAAGAAGTTGAAAAACTGGTACGGGATACGAAACAATTGCAGCAGTATCAGGAAGAACCGTCGGCAGCGGAAGATTTGGAAAAGATTCCAGTGCTGAGAAGAGAAGACATCAGCCGTGAGATTGCGCCGATTTATAATGAAGTGCTGGATTTTGACAGCACGCCGGTTGTTTATCACGAGATTGAGACAAATGGAATCGGATATGTGGATTTATTGTTCGATCTGTCAGGAGTATCAGAAGAGATGCTTCCGTATGCAGGAATTTTGCAGGCGGTACTCGGGATTATTGACACAAATAACTATGAATATGGTGAGCTGTTCAATGAGATCAATGTACACACAGGTGGTATCGGGACGTCGCTTGAATTGTATCCGAATGTAGAAAAAGTGAAGGAAAAAGAGTTTAAGGCAACGTTTGAGATCAAGACAAAAGCCTTATATGGCAAACTTCCGGTTGCATTCTGTATGATGCAGGAGATTTTAACAGAGTCGCAACTGACAGATGAAAAACGTCTGAAAGAGATTCTTTCCATGGCAAAATCAAGACTGCAGATGCGTTTTCAGTCTTCCGGACATACAACAGCGGCTCTGCGAGCAATGTCGTATGCATCTCCGTTATCAAAGTTGAAAGACCTGACATCAGGAATCGGATACTATGAGATTGTAAAACAGATTGAAGAGCATTTTGAGGAAGAGAAGGATGTTTTGATAAAGAATCTGCAGACACTTACGAAATTACTGTTCCGTCCGGAAAATATGATGGTAAGTTACACGGCTGCAAGAGAAGGAATGGAAGATTTGGAAAAACTTGTGAGTGAATTGAAGGCGAAATTATTTACGGAGCCTGTACAGGGGCAGCCTTGTGTGATTCACTGTGAAAAGAAAAATGAAGGATTTAAGACATCGTCCAAAGTACAGTATGTAGCTCGCGCAGGAAACTTTATTGACGGTGGAGCTTCTTATACTGGAGCGCTCCAGATTTTGAAAGTGATTTTAAGTTATGATTATCTGTGGCAGAACGTCCGTGTAAAAGGCGGAGCATACGGATGCATGAGTAATTTCACAAGAATCGGAGATGGTTACTTTGTGTCTTATCGCGATCCGAATCTGGAAAAGACAAATGAGATTTACGAGGGTGTGGCAGAATATCTGAGACAATTCTCAGTAGGAGAACGGGACATGACGAAATATATTATCGGAACGATAAGCAATATTGATCAGCCTATGACTCCGGCATTAAAAGGAGAGCGTTCTATGAATCTTTATATGAATCATGTGACTGCACAGATGATAGAAGAAGAGAGAGCGCAGATTTTGGATGCAAACGAAGAGGATATCCGGGCACTGGCGGAAGTGGTTGAGGCAGTTCTTGGAAGCAATCAGATTTGCGTAATCGGAAGCGAAGAGAAAATTGAGGAGCAGAAGAGCTTGTTTAAAGAGACAAAAAGTTTATTTTAACAGTTCGGTTATAAGTGAGGAGTTTAGCTGTGTAAGCAGCAGAAAATATACAGATAGGAGAAGCTATGAGAGCAGATTATAAATCAGGTTTTGTAACATTGATCGGGAGACCGAATGTAGGGAAATCTACATTGATGAATTATCTGATCGGACAGAAGATCGCGATTACATCGAACAAACCGCAGACAACAAGAAATCGAATCCAGACCGTTTTGACAACGGAGGAAGGTCAGATTGTCTTTGTGGATACACCTGGAATTCACAAGGCGAAAAATAAGCTTGGGGAATATATGGTGAATGTGGCGGAGCGGACATTGAATGAAGTCGATGTCGTACTTTGGCTTGTGGAACCGTCTACCTTTATCGGGGCAGGGGAGAAACACATCGCAGACCAGTTAAAAAAAGTAAAGACGCCGGTTGTGCTGGTAATTAATAAAGTAGATATGGTAAAAAGAGAAGAAGTGCTGACGTTTATAGATGCATATCGTAAAATATATGATTTTGCGGAGATTGTTCCGGTGTCGGCAAGAAGCGGGGAGAATACAGATGAGCTTGTGAAAGTGATTTTGCAGTATCTGCCGTATGGTCCACAGTTCTATGATGAGGATACGGTTACAGATCAGCCGGAGCGCCAGATTGTATCGGAATTGATTCGTGAAAAGGCGCTGCACTGTCTGAATGAGGAAATTCCGCATGGAATTGCAGTGTCGATTGACCGTATGAAAGCGCGAAAGAAAGTGATGGACATCGATGCAACGATCATTTGTGAGCGTGATTCACATAAAGGAATCATCATCGGAAAACAGGGAAGCATGTTAAAGAAGATAGGAAGTACCGCCAGATTTGAGATTGAGCGTCTTTTGGATTGCAAGGTAAACTTGCAGTTGTGGGTGAAGGTGAAGAAAGACTGGAGAGACAGTGACTTCTTGATTCAGAATTTTGGATATAAAAACGAGGAAGAATAAACTTGTCAAGGGGTTGCGGCGCAAAAAGAACTGGCAGATAGTCTCAGTATGGAAACGGTCGAATGGGAAATCCTAATGTTAGAAGCACAAAGGAGGGATTTTTCATGACGAAAACAGATTGGTGGGAAACATTTACAAAGACAGGCTGCGTGACAGATTATTTGTATTACAAGGGAATTGGCAAAGAGGAATATTCCTGTGTGCAGCCGAAAAATAGAAACGTGGGAGAGAGAACACTTGAGTCAGTCAGTAACAGTGACAGGAATGATACTGTCCGCGTCACCTATCGGTGAGAATGATAAAAGAATTGTGATTTTGACAAAAGAAAAAGGAAAGATTTCAGCGTTTGCAAAAGGGGCAAGAAGACAGAACAGCCATCTTCTTGGCGCGACGAATCCTTTTTCTTTTGGCGAATTCGTTTTGTATGAGGGAAGAAGTTCCTATAATCTGCTGCAGGCAAACATTTCCAATTATTTTATGGAACTTGCAACGGATTTAGAGGGGGCTTACTATGGATTTTATTTTATGGAGTTTGCCGATTATTATACGAAAGAACACAATGACGAGCGGCAGATGCTAAGGCTTTTGTATCAGACATTGCGGGCATTATCTTCAAATAAGATTCCGAGAGAACTGGTGAGGTACATATTTGAATTGAAAACACTGGTTGTAAACGGAGAGTATCCGGATGTGTTTCACTGCACAGGGTGTGGCGCGCAGGAGCAAGGTGTTTTGTTCAGTAGCAGAAACAGAGGGATTGTATGTGAAAAGTGCAGGCGTACAGTGTCTGATGGAATCCTGATCAATAGTTCGACTCTTTATACGATGCAGTATGTAGTAACTTCTACGATTGAGAAACTGTATACGTTTGTTGTGTCAGATGAGGTGCTCAAACAGCTTGGAAAGATTATGAAACAATATACGGGAATGTATGTGGATAAACGATTTAAATCACTGGAAATTTTGGAAATGTGCCTGCTTTCATGAGGGCTTAGGAAAGAGGGTTGAAAAATCAGCACTTTAACGGTATAATGAAACACATTAAGAAATTCGAAATGAGAGGAATGAATAAGATGGAAAAAACAATGGAAAAAATTGTAGCACTTGCGAAATCAAGAGGATTTGTATATCCGGGATCTGAGATTTACGGAGGGCTTGCAAATACATGGGATTATGGAAACCTTGGTGTGGAATTGAAAAACAATGTGAAAAGAGCATGGTGGCAGAAATTTATCATGGAAAATCCATATAATGTAGGTGTGGATTGTGCAATCTTGATGAATCCACAGACATGGGTGGCTTCCGGACATTTGGGAGGATTCAGTGATCCGCTTATGGATTGTAAAGAATGTAAAGAGAGATTTCGTGCAGACCAGTTGATTGAAAGTTTTGCAGAAGAAAATGGAATCGAACTGACAGAAAGTGTGGATTCGTGGTCAAAGGAGCAGATGGAAGCTTGGATTACAGAGCACAATGTTCCATGTCCGACATGTGGAAAACACAATTTTACAGAGATTCGTCAGTTTAACCTGATGTTTAAGACTTTCCAGGGGGTAACAGAAGACGCAAAAAATACAGTATATTTAAGACCGGAGACTGCGCAGGGAATCTTTGTAAACTTTAAAAATGTACAGCGTACATCCAGAAAGAAAATTCCATTTGGTATTGGTCAGATCGGTAAATCATTCCGTAACGAGATCACACCGGGCAACTTTACATTCCGAACAAGAGAATTTGAGCAGATGGAATTAGAATTTTTCTGTGAACCTGGAACGGATTTGGAATGGTTTGCATACTGGAAACAATTCTGCCTTGACTGGTTGAAGTCACTTGGAATTAAAGAAGAAGAAATCAAAGCAAGAGACCATTCAGCAGAAGAACTTTGCTTCTACAGCAAGGCTACGACTGACGTAGAATTTTTATTCCCATTTGGCTGGGGAGAACTGTGGGGAATCGCAGACAGAACAGATTACGACTTAACACAGCATCAGGAAGTATCAAAACAGGATATGACTTATTTTGACGATGAGAAGAAAGAAAAATATATTCCATACGTTATTGAGCCGTCACTTGGTGCAGACCGTATGGTACTTGCATTCCTTTGCAGTGCTTATGATGAAGAAGAGTTAGAAGGTGGAGATGTTCGTACAGTACTTCACTTCCATCCGGCGCTTGCTCCAATCAAGATTGGTGTGCTTCCGTTGTCTAAGAAATTAAACGAAGGTGCGGAGAAAGTATTTGCACAGTTGTCAAAATATTATAACTGTGAATTTGATGATCGTGGAAATATTGGAAAACGTTACCGTCGTCAGGATGAAATCGGAACACCGTTCTGTATTACATATGATTTCGAATCAGAAGAAGACGGAGCGGTTACTGTTCGTGATAGAGATACTATGGAACAGGAACGAGTTAAGATTGAAGATTTGAAAACATATTTTGAGAAAAAATTTGAATTTTAATCAATTGTAATCAATTGGGGACGTAGTAAAATTGAATTTAACTACGTCCCCAATTGAAAAAAGTGGTGTCCCTAAATTGCATCTATCCCTGTCCCTAAATGTAAGGAGGGAAGAAGAGTGCCGCACAAACCAAGAAGAGAAAGCAGCACAAGATTTTATCATATTTATGTCAGAGGAATAAATAAAGAAAAGATATTTGGTCAACCAAGAGAAAAAAATTATTTTAAAAGAATTATCAGAAAATATTTAAAAGAATATGATGTTGAAATATATTCTTACTGTATCATGTCAAATCATGCACATCTGCTAATTAAATCGGACTTAAAAGAATTATCTATGTTTATGTCAAAAGTCTTGGCAAAATACGCGCAATATTATAATTATAAAAATAATAGAAATGGTCATGTATTTCAAAACCGCTTTGGAAGTGAATGTATTGAAAGTGAACGGTATTTTTGGAATTGTTTAAAATATATACATATGAATCCTGTGAAAGCCTGTATGGTGTCAGGCTTAATGGATTATAAGTATAGCAGTATTAAAGATTATATGAATGAAATTGTGGATATACTACATGAAAATGCAATCAAACATTACAAAATGAAATTTCATGATTGGAAAGAATTCCAGCAATATCATCAACCCCAAAATCCAGATATATTTATGGATAGCAAAGAAGAAGTTTATATTCAGAGAAAAGAAAAAGCTTTGTTGCTCTTGTGGGAGCTTCAAAAAGAAAAAGGGGTGAAAAATGCTATGGAAATTTTGGAAGAGGGTGAATTAAGGAAAGTATATAAAAAGAGATTAAAAGAAGAGCTGAAAATATCGAATAAAATGTTGAATAAGATTTACGATGAATTGAAATTGAAAATTATTGGATAGGATAAAAAGACAGGGATAGATGCAATTTAGAGACAGAGTATTCAATTGGGGACGTAATAAAATTGAATTTTACTACGTCCCCAATTGAAAGGGAGGATAGTATGACTAAGAAAAATTTATGGAAATCATATAGTCAAGATGAATATGTGAAATTGGAACAAGTAAACAATGCATACAAACAGTATCTGAATTTTGGAAAAACGGAAAGGGAATGCATAAAGGCTACTATTCAATTAGCGCAAAAGGCAGGGTACAGAGATTTGCAGGAAATCATAAAAGGGAAAGAGCCGTTGAAAGTAGGAGATAAAGTGTATTCTGTATGTATGGAGAAAACAATTGTGTTATTTCAGATTGGAAAAGAAAATATTGAAACTGGTCTCAATATTTTAGGTGCGCATATAGATTCACCTCGTATTGATGTGAAGCAAAATCCGTTGTATGAAGCTGGAGAATTTGCCTATTTAGATACCCATTATTATGGAGGAATAAAAAAATACCAGTGGGTGGCATTGCCGCTGGCGATACATGGTGTTGTGGTACGCAAAGATGGTACAAAACAGGAAATTGTAATCGGTGAAAAAGACGAAGAACCAATTTTTGTGATTACAGATTTATTGGTGCATTTATCAGCAGAACAGATGGAAAATAAAGCCGACAAAGTAATCGAAGGTGAAAAATTGGATTTAATTGTCGGAAATAAACCAATGAAAGGTATTGAAAAAGAAGCAGTGAAGGAAAATATACTTGAGCTCTTGAAAAAAATGTATGATATTGAGGAAGATGACTTTATTTCTGCAGAATTAGAAATCGTTCCGGTTGGAAAAGCAAAAGACTGTGGAATAGATAGAAGTATGATTATAGGATACGGACAGGATGATAGAGCATGTGCCTTTACATCGCTTCTAGCAATACTTGATACTGAAGGAGTCAAACGAACAACCTGTTGCTTGTTGGTGGATAAAGAAGAAATAGGGAGTGTCGGTGCTACAGGAATGCATTCGAAATTTTTTGAAAACACAGTTGCTGAAATTATTGATAGAATGGGAGAATATTCTGAGCTAAAATTAAGAAGAGTATTGGCAAATTCAAAAATGCTATCTTGTGATGTGAGTGCGGCATTTGATCCGATGTATGAGAGTGTATACGAAAAGGAAAATACTGCTTATTTTGGAAGAGGGATCATATTTAATAAATATACGGGGAGCAGAGGGAAAAGTGGTTCTAATGATGCAAATGCAGAGTATATTGCACATTTGAGAAATATATTAGAAAAGAATCAGATAGTTTTTCAGACTGCAGAATTAGGGAAGGTAGATGCGGGGGGAGGAGGTACTATTGCGTATATTCTGGCTGCGTATGGAATGGAAGTGATAGACTGTGGAGTGGCAGTGTTGAATATGCATGCTCCATGGGAAATTGTAAGTAAAGCAGATATTTATGAAGCCTACAAAGGATATAAAGTTTTCCTGAAAGAAGGATAGAAAAACTGTTCAAAAAGGGACAGGGGTATTTTCAATTGGGGACGTAGTAAAATTCAATTTTACTACGTCCCCAATTGAACAAAAAGCCTTGACGAACCCTGAAAAACCGTATAGAATGAAGATACGACGAAAAATGTCGTATTATACCCGTTAATAATATAAAGCATAGAAAATCGACTTTGGGTAGAAAGTCGTCTTTTTCGTGCGGTGTATTAATAAAAATATTATTTAGGAGGTCACAAAGACATGACAAAATGGGTTTATATGTTCACAGAAGGTGACGCAACCATGAGAAACACTCTTGGTGGTAAAGGTGCTAACCTTGCTGAGATGACAAAATTAGGTCTTCCAGTACCACAAGGTTTCACAATCACTACAGATGCTTGTACTCAGTACTATGAAGATGGAAGAAAGATTAACGATGAGATCATGGAACAGATCATGGAAGCAATCGTTAAAATGGAAGAGATCACAGGAAAGAAATTCGGTGATAAAGAGAATCCACTTCTTGTATCTGTTCGTTCAGGAGCAAGAGCTTCTATGCCAGGTATGATGGATACAATCTTGAACCTTGGTTTAAATGAAGAAGTTGTAGAAACTTTAGCTTCTGCATCAGGAAATGCTCGTTGGGCTTGGGACTGCTACAGAAGATTTATCCAGATGTACTCTGACGTAGTTATGGAAGTAGGTAAAAAATACTTCGAAGAATTAATCGACAAGATGAAAGAAGACAGGGGAGTAACTCAGGACGTTGAGCTTACTGCAGAAGATCTTCATGAGCTTGCAGAGCAGTTCAAAGCTGAATATAAAGAAAAAATCGGTGAAGATTTCCCATCAGATCCAAAAGAACAGTTAATGGGAGCAGTAAAAGCTGTATTCCGTTCTTGGGATAACCCACGTGCTAACGTATACCGTCGTGACAACGATATCCCATATTCTTGGGGAACAGCTGTTAACGTACAGATGATGGCATTTGGTAACATGGGAGATGATTGTGGTACAGGTGTTGCATTTACTCGTGACCCAGCTACAGGAAATAATGGTTTATTTGGAGAATTCCTTACAAATGCACAAGGTGAAGACGTTGTTGCTGGTGTTCGTACACCAATGCATATTTCAGAAATGGAACAAAAATTCCCAGAAGCATTCGTACAGTTCAAAGAAGTTTGCCAGACTTTGGAAAAACACTACAGAGATATGCAGGACATGGAATTTACAGTAGAACACGGTAAATTATACATGTTACAGACACGTAACGGTAAGAGAACAGCTCAGGCTGCTTTGAAAATCGCTTGTGATTTAGTAGATGAAGGTATGAGAACAGAGGAAGAAGCAGTTGCTATGATCGATCCTCGTAACTTAGATACATTACTTCACCCACAATTTGATGCTGCTGCATTAAAAGCTACTGCACCAGTTGCAAAAGCACTTGGAGCATCACCAGGAGCTGCATGCGGTAAAATCGTATTCACAGCTGACGATGCAAAAGAATGGGCTGCAAGAGGAGAAAAAGTTGTTCTTGTTCGTCTTGAAACATCTCCAGAAGATATCGAAGGTATGAAAGCTGCTCAGGGTATCTTGACAGTACGTGGTGGTATGACATCTCACGCTGCCGTTGTAGCACGTGGTATGGGTACATGCTGTGTATCTGGTTGCGGTGACATCACAATGGACGAAGCTAACAAGAAATTCAAATTAGCTGGAAAAGAATACCATGAAGGAGATTTCATTTCTCTTGACGGATCTACAGGTAATATTTACGACGGAGTAATCCCAACAGTAGATGCTACAATCGCTGGAGAATTCGGAAGAATTATGGGATGGGCTGACAAATACAGAACATTAAAAGTTAGAACAAATGCAGATACTCCTGCAGATGCAAGAAAAGCTCGTGAGCTTGGTGCAGAAGGTATCGGTCTTTGCCGTACAGAGCACATGTTCTTCGAAGGAAACAGAATCGATGCATTCCGTGAAATGATCTGTTCTGAGACATTAGAAGAAAGAGAAGCTGCTCTTGAAAAAATCCTTCCAGAACAACAGGGAGATTTCGAAGCATTATATGAAGCATTAGAAGGAAATCCGGTTACAATCCGTTTCTTAGATCCACCGCTTCATGAGTTCGTTCCTACAACAGAGGAAGACATTAAGAAACTTGCAGATACTCAAGGAAAAACAGTTGAACAGATTAAAGCAATCATTGATTCTTTACATGAGTTCAACCCAATGATGGGACACAGAGGACTTCGTCTTGCTGTAACATATCCAGAGATTGCTAAGATGCAGACAAAAGCTGTTATCCGTGCTGCTATCAATGTACAGAAAGCACACAGCGACTGGACAGTAAAACCAGAGATCATGATCCCATTGTCATGTGACGCAAAAGAATTAAAATATGTAAAAGATATGGTAGTAGAGACTGCAGATGCTGAAATCGCTGCAGCAGGTGTTGAGCTTGCATACGAAGTTGGTACTATGATCGAGATCCCAAGAGCTGCCCTTACAGCTGATGAGATCGCAAAACAGGCAGACTTCTTCTGCTTCGGTACAAACGATTTAACACAGATGACATATGGATTCTCTCGTGATGATGCTGGTAAGTTCTTAGATGCTTACTATGATGCAAAAATCTTTGAAAATGATCCATTTGCTAAATTAGACCAGATCGGTGTAGGTAAATTAATGGAAACAGCTATTAAATTAGGAAAACCAGTTAATCCAAACCTTCACGTAGGTATCTGTGGAGAACACGGTGGAGATCCAAGTTCTGTAGAATTCTGCCACAAGATTGGCTTAGACTACGTTTCTTGCTCACCATTCCGTGTGCCAATCGCAAGATTAGCTGCTGCACAGGCTGCAATCAATAACAAGTAATACACCGTATAGAATAAGTGTAGGAACTTCATTAGTTTCAATAACAGAACCCCTTACGCAATGAAAGCGTAAGGGGTTTTTAAATCTATTTTTTGTTGGAGGAAGATAGTATATGTCTAATAGATTTTACAAAGTTATTTAATTCAGAAAAGTTTTGCATTTTAAGTTTATTTATTTTTGATACTTGGTCTTTTAAATCAGGAAGAAAATCATTAAACCATTCAAAATTCTTCATTTTAGCAACTTCATCTAATTCAAGCAAATCCTTAATTAGAATCATTTTGAAATCAGGGAGAGAAGTCAAATCGGCATAATAATCTTCGAGTTCTTTATTTAAAATACTCTGATTGATAATGAATATAGGTGTATAAATAGTATTATCTATAGAAGATGCTTTGTCTTTTTGAGTTTTGACATTATCTATGCAAACCTCTTGTAAAGAAGAAAAATCAAGTTCTTTTTTTTGGTGTCTATTAACTGAAAGATGGTTGATTGTACCTAAACGTTCCAGTTTTTCCCCAAAAAAATATAATATGAAAAAGTATGTTTTACTATATTCTCTATAAGATTTTTTATCATCGTTTGTTTTGGAAGATGATAGCAAATATTTTTGTATTATGGTATGAAGATAATAGTAGGCAATTTCTATTTTCTTATTCTTTCGTTCTAAATTATTATAACAAGTCAAAACATTTGCTAATGAATAGGGAGTTAGGTTTTGATTTTTAAAATAAATGTCAACAGTTTTTAAAGAAAGTATAGGCGGATTTTCGTCTGAAAGCTCAAAATATAGTTGTATGTATTTAAAGAGAGAGTTCGTGTTCCATGAATTAAAGGGAAAACCTACCATGATAGGATAGGGATATTTTTTTAAAACTGTTGTAATAAAGGTTTTGGTTTCTATAATTTTAAGAAGATTTTGTTGGGTAATAGTTTCCTTTTTTAGTCGGGTTATTTTTTTTTGTCCTTTATTAAAATAAGGGGCAATTTTTTTTTTAATTAATTCAAGAGAAAACCGATTTTTAATATATGGATAGGATATTTCCTTTTTGAGTGATTGTTGAATTTCTCTATTTTTTATATGGGGGTTTTCTTCGTAGAGGTATATGGTTTTTAGTTTTAATATAGTTTGCAAAGGAAAATATTCTTTAAATTCACATAATATTTTATCAATAAATTCATAGAGTGTTATTTGGGAAGTTTCCATGTTTTCTCCTTTTAAAGTAACATTTTTTCAGTCATATTATAGCACATCATTTATGAAGAAGATAGTGAATTTTGGAGATGACCAGTTTTTATCCCCATACGTCAGTGAAAGAAAAACAGATAGTCGATAATGGCAGATGGGTTAGAGCGAATATATGCAGTGCCAACAAAAAAATAGTAGAAAGCTATGTTATCATAAAGATGTCAGGAATGATTCCAGACATGAAAATAAGCGATACATAAATCAAAATATACATCTATATCGCTGGATAAAATAAAACAGGCGGTGCATAAACCTATATACATCTATACTGCCTCATTATAAAAGGAGGTCATTAAAATGGCTTTACGAGAAAGTAAAAGAAAGCAAAAGAGTTATAGTGAATTAATGGTATTACCAGAAGGGAGATATGAGGGGACTATTGTCAAAACGACATCGAGTCAGACAGAAGACCGTTTGACAGATTTCTTAAATGTGTATGTTGCAACACAGTATGGAAAATCTGAAGTCACATTACGGAAATCTTTTGTAAAGAACATAGGTAGGAATTTTGATTTGATTTCGCTTGTACAAGATGCAGGACTACTTGAAAGTGGAAGAAAAATTTGTTATCAAGATTTAGAAGGAGTAGAAGTGTCGTTCGACTTACGCTTATACAAGAACAAACCCTATCTCACAGATTTTGAGGTTATTCAAGATTTCGACGAAGAAGAAAGTGACGAAGAAGATGAAAATTTAGAACTTGATGATGATTTAGAGTTCGATGAGGAGTAGAGATGGATGATAAGGTATTTCAAATGGTTGAAAATATGATAAAAGATGGGAGGATAAAAATTATAAAACTAGAACCAGATGGGATAAGACTTCACATATCTACAGGGCAGGAAAACTGCCTTGTAGATATTGAACAGAGCCATAAAAAACTCAGAAAACTGTTTTATCAAGAGTATAATCTTTTTTTGGACGGTAAACAAATCCAAATGATTATAGACTACCTTGAAATCCACCCAGTCACAGATACAACAGTCTATCAGACAGCCAATAGGATTTACAATGATGGAAATCTGTATGCGTATGAACTGGAAAGAGAAACAGGCAAGTGTATTGTGATGACAGAAACGGAAATCTGTATTGAAAAGATTTCTCATGTGTTCTTCAGGCATTCATCAGACTATAAGAACCAAATTGAGCCGGATTGGAAAGTAGACGTACAGGATATTTTTCCTTTAATCCATAAGCATTTTAACCTCAAAAATGAAAAGCAGGAAAAACTATTGATTTTATATCTCGTAACTGCTTTTTGGGGATTACGGATTGCTCACCCATTATTGATACTTACGGGGGAAAAAGGTTCTTCTAAGAGTACGACCATGAGAAAATTAGAACGGTTGATAGACCCGAAGAAAAGTGACTTATGTGGGTTGCCAAAGGGAAGTGATGGATTGGAATTGCGTCTGTCAAATACATATTTTGTCACACTTGATAATCTGTCAAACATCAGCAGAAATGTATCGGATACTATTGCGAGAGCAGTAACAGGTGGCTCTGTAACAAAACGAGCATTGTATCATAACACGAAAGAGATTGTAATCGACATAAAGGCGTTGGTAGCAATGAATGGTGTATCTCTGATTGCAAAAGAGTCCGACCTTTTGGATAGGTCTTTGATTCTTGAGTTAGACAGAATATCATCAAAGGAAATCAAAGGCGAAGAAGAACTATGGGCAGCGTTTGAAAAAGACAGAGCGAAGATTCTGGGGTGTGTTTTCCTTATTCTGTCAGAAGCCTTGTTCGACCAAGAGGAAACAACTGTGAAAGAAAAAATTCGTTTGGCAGATTTTCATATTGCTTGCATAAAAGTAGGACGTGTATTGCATATGACGGAAGCCGAAGTATCATCATTGCTGTGGGAAAATCAAAAGAATGTGAACAGACAGTCGATAGATGAGGACATTGTTGCTTGCTGTCTGTTGGAGTTGATGAGCCATGAAAAAGAATATATCAATTCGGTTACAGGACTTCTGTGTGACCTGTCAAAAATTGCTTATCAAAATGGGATTGTAAGCAGTACTCTACCTAAGACACCGAATCATTTGAGTAAGCGGTTAAGCAAGATTAAGAGCAACTTACAATCGGAATACAACATCACATATCATATTGCAAACGTAGGTGCTTTCAAAGAAATCACTATTAGGAATAATGAAAAAGTTTGCGACAGTTGCGAAAGTGAGAATCATCAGTAAGGAAAAGCAAGATGAAGTGTTCTTTCGCAAACGTCGCTAAAAAACAGAAATTTTTTTCAAAAAGAATTAGAACGTGAGTCCACCGCACAAGCGGCTGGACTCCACGTTCCAATCACTTGTAAGAATAGGATTTTTGAAACGTATATTATTCTTATGAGTGATTGAAATGAAAGAAAAGGAGGCAGTATGCAGGACAATAACAACGATTTCAATAGAAAAATCGAAGTGCTTTTATTAAAAATGTTATTGGTTCATCAAGTAATCAATCACTCAACCTATAAAAAAGTACGGAAACAGTATGAGGTAAAGGAGTTGAGTTGAATTGGATAATTTGGCATATAAACTCGGTTCAAGAGCAGTAAGCAACCGATACAGGACAAATCAAAATGATAAGGTAAGGGTTTGTTTTTACGGAAGAGTATCTACACAGCATGAAGCACAGATAAACGCATTAGATAATCAGCTTCAATGGTATGAATCTGTTTTAAAAGACCATCCGAACTGGGAGAAAGTCAAAGTATATGTTGATAAGGGAATATCAGGAACACAGGCAAAGAAAAGACATGGATTTATGCAGATGATAGAAGATGCGTCAAAAGGAATGTTTGACCTTGTCTGTACACGTGAGGTTTCAAGATTTGCCCGTAATACCCTTGACAGTTTGGACTATACTAGAAGATTAAAAAACATGGGAGTTGAGGTATTCTTTTACAATGACAATATTTGGTCTTGTGAATCAGATGGGGAACTGAGATTAACAATCATGTCCGCTATGTCACAGGAAGAATCAAAGCATATCAGCGACAGAGTGTTGGCAGGACACAAAACGTCAAGAGAAAAAGGGGTTCTTTTTGGTAATGGAAATATTTTAGGATACAGATTAGTCAAAGGGAAAACGTCAGTAGAAAACACCTATGAAATCATAGAGGAAGAAGCGGAAACAGTTCGGCTGATTTACGACTTGTACCTATCGGGGTTAGGTGTAAAAGCGATTGCAAGCAAATTGATAGAATTGCACCGAAAAAAAGCAAATGGAGAATATAATTGGGAACAGAGTGCCGTCAATCGTGTTTTAAATAACAAGACATATGCAGGGTATATAGGATATAATAAATCTTATACAGCAAGTTTTTTAGACCATAGGAGAGTACCCATTTTAGACCGTTCCCAATATGAATATGTGAAAGGGAATTTTCCACCGATTGTTTCAGAGGACACATGGAATCGTGTGCAAGCCTTGAAAGCGAAAAAGACAATTTGTATTGGAGAGAGGACTCGTGGAAAACCTATGGCAACGGATAAATGGGTGAAAACGCTTGTTTGTGAGTGTGAAAGCACTTATAAAAAATATACATGGCGAGTCAATAAAAACGGAGAGGAAAGTAACGGTTATCAATGCAGAAATCAGGTGGTAAATCGGAAAAGAAGTTTTCATGTGAAAAATGGTTTGGACGGTACTGGTCGTTGTGATGTTCCGTCTATCTGTGAATGGAAACTTGATTTCATGGCAAAAGCAATCTTTCAAAGGTTGTGGAAAAATCAAAAAGATTCTCTTGCAGAACTGATGGGAACGATTGAAGAACATTATACAGTCGATAAGGAGGAACATTCAGAGAGGTATGAAGTAGAAAAGTTGCAAAGAGAGTTAGACAGGCTTCAAAAGAGGAAGAATAATCTTGTTGATATGCGACTGGATGATTTGATAGATGAAACTCAATATCAGAAGAAATATAATCTAATTACAGTACGAATTGAAGAGGTTGAGATTTCTTTGCAGAAACTACAATGTGATGGTAAAGAGATAGAGCCTGTGGATGTGACTGCAGAAATACAAAAGATACAAGAATATCTTGATAAGGCTTGCAACTTGGAAGAGAAACAGATTAGTGGAGAACTGATTGAGGCTATTGTAGAAAGAGTTACTCCAACAGAAGAAGGTGTTTTCAAATGGTATTTAAAAGAGGAAGATTATGACATGGAAATGCAATTTCAAGAAGAACAGTATGTGTTGATGGATAGATTCACCTTAGGATTTGAAGAAGCCAAAGCATATCGGAAGTCTTTTGGAAATTTCATCAGAGCAAAACAATGGAAAGACTTAGTTGTAGAAGTATATATTAAGAAGTTGTAAAAGCAATTTCGTATAATTGATAATAAGGAATATTGAATATGAATGATAGAGGTAAGGACTAATAGAGCGAGAAATCTATTAGTCCTTTTTTGCATGTTTTAGGAGGAAAGAGCATGATTACAGGAGAAGTGAATATGAGCATTTGGGCAGTAGGAACAGATGATGGGAAAAGCACTTATGAGATTCGGCGAAAATGGGGAGAGGAGGGAAAGAAAGCATTAGTGATTGAGTTGTACCCGACCATTTCAGTAGAGAATTGTGGAATGTTAGATGTATCGACCATGCACTTGATAAATCATGTAAATGATTTTGGGTGGAAAGAAATACGGATTGTCAATCTGTATGCAAATGTTATTACAAAAAAGCCGAGTGTCAGCGAGTTACAGGAAAACAGTCTTGCGTATATAGAGGAGATTTTAGAAGAGGAGGATATAAAGGCATATGACATTGTGATTGCATGGGGAAATTCATTGCTCACACATAAGGGAACAACCAATGTCAAAATAGATTTGTTGTCTATGCTGGAGGAAAAAGGACTTGATAAGAATGTAAAATGTATTTCGGTAGAGGGAATCAGTTTGAAAAGCATTGGAGTTCATCCGCTCTATTTAGGATTGCATTATCCAAGAGAGAAATGGAATTTGATAGATTACCCATTAAAAGAAAGTTTAGAAGCCTTAGTACAGAGTGAAAAGCGTGATAAGGCAGAGAAAGGGAAGAAAGTGACGAATACAGCTAAAAAGAAAGGAAAGACAGAAAAGGGGGAAAATCATGAACATAAAAATCAAGACGTGGGAAGCGTTGAAAATGTTAAAACAGGTCAATCCGTTGTTGACTAACGATGAGATTCCGTTGGAGATTTTAAACACCGTTGAGGAATTACTTGAGAATAAGGATATAGGAAGAAATGGATATATTTCTATCATCCTGACACCTGTTCAAGATGATACATCAGATATTTTAGAAGAATTGAATCTTGACCATACTTTAGTGCGGATTCCAGACAATAATTTTCTTCAAATCGACATTAAGAACAAGAAGCACCCAATGAATGAAAATAGGAGATGGGTTAGTTATGACTTGGAATTTTTAGACAGACAGGGAAAGGTGTATGCTATCTATTCCATGAAAACGATAGGAGAGTGAAAAGATGATTAAAAAATTTTGGACGATTACGCAAAAGGAAGAAATCGAGAAGTACTGTTCTGAGTATGGGATTCCGCAGGATATCATAGCAGAGATATTCAGAATTATTCATATTTTAGACGAGAACTATGGAGTTGACAGAGCGTTAGAGTCTGATGGCGGATATGTGGCTTTGCTTGTAGAAGAAAACTATTCAGAGGACTACGAAACGATTTTGAAAGAACATAATTTGAAAAAGAGTTATGCTGAGTTTCAAGACATTTTTCCTATAACAGAAAAAATAGAATGGTGTTCGGATTTATACATAGTGACGAATGATTATGGAATTACAATTATGTATCCCCATGAGAGATAATAAAAGGAGAGAACAAACTTAGAAGTGAGTAGGTTCTCTCTTGAAATATCAATTATTTACTTGGGGGAATGTATTCTAATAAGTCCTGTAAATCACATTCTAAGGCATAACAAAGTCGGGAAAGGACAGCAATATCCAAACGCTGAATAGAGCCATCATAATAGTGTTTGAGTTGGGTTCTCTGCATTTCTGCACGAAAAGATAACTTGCTCAGAGAAAGTCCTCGTTCTTCCATAATTTCTTTTAAATGCAATTTGACTGTGCCAAACTCCAAATCGTTCATGTCAAAATCCTCCTGCTTATATCATATTTGATTTCTATTGCTATTGTAAGCGGTGGATATATATGGTATTATTATGGTGTAGATATATATACAATGATTAAAATAATAATATTGAGAAAATATATAAATACGAAAGGAAGAGAGAAATGGTATTAGTACCTATTGTTGTAAAAAACCAAGATGAATTAGAAAAGGCATCAAAGTTGAAAAGAGATGTCATCATTGTAAAAAACCAAGAATTGTTTGAAGCAATTCAAAAGCAAAAGAAAAAACTGAATAGAAAAAAAGTGGGCAACAATCTTGGGATTATAGGTGGAATTATAATGGGAGTGTCATCGTTTGTTTGTCCAATGAGTATCGGAATATATCTATTTGCAGGAAGTATTCTAGGTGTAAGTGCAGGAACATGGGGAAAGTTGACATCACTTATGAAGAAAGGATTAAAAAATTATTCTCTTGTTTTAGACGAAGAAAAGAAAGTTCTGATGTTGCTTAATCAGAAAAAACTTTCAAGTAATAAGAAGGATATATTGATTGATGGATATAACAATGGAAATGAAAATCCAATAGAAATAGAGCCTGTTTATGTAGACAATATGGACCAATTTAAATTTTATGTAAATCAAGAAGAGAAATGTATTGTTTCAAGAAGGGAATTTTATGTACAGTATAAAACAGATAATAAATATGCACCATGGATAATGCAGTATAAAACCTATGAGTCAAAAGAAGATAAAGTATTCGTTTTGGTCAATAAAGCAAAGTGCGATTTGAATGTTTGCAAAATTAAAGGAATTGACATAAATCGTATTATATTGAAAACAGAAAATGTTCTTTAACAATCGGATTACACAAACTTGGTGTTTTTGAGAATGTGAAATGGAGATGTAAAGTATGGGTATAAAACAATTCCAAAAGGAAGTAGAACGTAAAAATAAAATAATAGATGAACAAAATCAAAAAATCTTGAAATGTCAAGATAAAATTCGCACCATTCAAAAGAAAATCCTAATGAATGAATGGTATAAAAAATTTACTGATAAAAGCATAGTGATGAAGGAGGAAGATAGAATAAAAGGGTTGTATCAGTTTACTAGTGATGTTAGCCGATATTATCATCCTGATGTTATAATGTTAGAATTAAAAAAACGTGGAAGTTCTACAGAGGGATTTGAAAAATTTTATAGTAAGTTTACTAAAGTAAAGTTGATATGTGGAGAATATGAGAATAAATCATATCAAATTGATACATTACAAGATTTAAAAAAGGAGATTATTTTCTTAGATACAGTTCAATTTTGTTGTGATGCTTTATATTATGCAACAGTTGAACTGGAAGCAAAAGAAAGTAGATTGAAAAAGAATCTGTATGATTTTAAAGAAGGAAGAATAAATTTAGAAAGTAAACAAGAAAAAGCACAAAAAAAGGTTCTTAATGTAACTAAAAAAATTGCTAAGGGAACAGGAGAAACCGCTTTAGATTTAGGAAAGGAGATTGCAAAGTCTGCATTGTTTGGAATCGTTAATAAATGGTAAAATTTATAAGTATAGAATATGAAAAGAAATGGTTACACGTTTCGTAGAGCATGAAGGGAGATAGAAGTGTGCAGGGCAAAATGATATTTTATCCAAATGAACAATGTCTTTCTTATGCAGAAAAGGTTGTTACAGAGATTGAGAAAATTCTAAAAAATCCTAAGAAAACAATAGAGAATAGTTTTTTAAAAAAATATGTTTCTGTATTGGAGAAAGAACAATGTGATGATTTTTTGAAAATGTGTACAGACGAATATCAATTTTTAAGAAAGGGATATTCTCGTGCAATGATGGGAACTGGTCCAATCATGCTAATGTTTTCATTTAAGGGAAGATTGAAAAAGAAAAAGCAACTGCTCTATTCTAAATGTTTGCTTTCTTTGAAAAGTATCGAAGAGCAATTAAAAAGTACAATGGAAAGAGATAGGGTTTTTCTGTTAAAGGTGTCTAAGATTTTAGATAAGACAATAGCGGAAGAATTAGAACATGATTTACAAAATCAATAGGACGAAAGGCTGACATGTGAAAATGTGTCAGTCTTATTTTTTAGGAGAGTGAGAGAATGACAAAGATAAATATTGAAGAATGGTTTTCTTCTCCGAAACGGTGGGAGAAAGAACATGAGTGTTTAAACATGGAAAATATCAATGAAAAGCCTTGTACTTATGAGGGAAGTTTAGAAGATTGGATAAAAGAACTGACAACATTTATTTTTCTTTATCCGAAAGAATGGAATAGAATTTTGATGGAGTACAAAGCCATTCATTTTAAACAAAAACAGAAAAAGCGTGACAGGTTAGATTTTTACAGAGATGATGAAGGGTATTTGCGGAAGGTGGGAGAAAAAGACAAGCTTCTTCGGTTTCATTTCCAATCTGATTGTTTCACATATAAAAATCAGATTGCTTATATAATGGAAGAAACAAAAATTTTGTCCTTTGATGAATATCTGAAATATTGTAGATTGAACGGAAAAGAGAGAACTCTATATTTGCAGAGATTAAAAGATAAATTAACTAAAGAGGGCTTTCAAACACAAGAAGCGTTTCAAATTTCCTTTGAAACAGATTATGACTCCTCAGATTTTAATAATAGGGATATTTATGTTGATATGTTAAATCATACCTATGTATTTTTATAGAAGCCAATGTACAAAGATGAAAATGTATATTGGCTTTTAAAGTGCAAAAGAAAAGGAGAAAAATAATGTATTTGAAACTTACCAATGAAAGTGAAGTCAGACTATTAAGGCAGATAAACTCTCTGCTTGGAAAAAAGAAATTGCCAAATGGTGTATTGGGAACAGCAAGGAGAATCATAGAAAAAGAACACTTTACAGTGCATGACTGTATTGTTATTTTTATGAATCCAATTAAAAATGATACGATTGGAATTTGTGATGAGTTAAGAATCTATCCGTACACAGTAGAAACAGATGAAGATTACATAATGAATATTAAAGGTCAAAAAGGAACAGAAGTTGAATGGTCGGGGTATATGATTAGAATAAAAGAAACAGGAGGACGGATTTACTTAATCTATTCAATGAGGAAACAAGATGTGAAAAAGAGAGATGGTTTATAAATGGAGGAAATTTATATGGAATACGCTATGATTGGAACAGGAATGGCAGTAGCGATTACTTGCATTTTAATTTTAGAGATGATAGAATATAGGAGAATTAAAAATGCGTAGAGAAAAGTTATTTGAGTATTTTTTACAAGGAATTACAGTGATTGTTACTCTGTATGAAATATCAAGAACGGGGAAACGCAGTAGACGAAAATAAGAAGATATATTGTGGAAGATGCTTTTTTAAAGAAAGTGACTTTTACGGTTATATAACTGGTTTTCTAGAATTTTGAATATTTAATAAAGGCAGATATTATAATAAGGGTGTTGGTATAAAATAGGTGGTATTTTAATATTTGAAAAGATAGAAAAATATTTGAAACTGTACGGGAGGAATATATGAATTATATAGAAGAAGAGAAAGCATATTTTAACTGTAAACTTTCACAAGTAATATATAATCCTAATCGATTTAAGGTATTAATTGGAGAGGATAGGTTTTTGTTTGGCGTTGTTTCAGCAGGAGACTATGAAGCACCATTTAGCAGGGTAATGCAGTATAGAACATTGTATGATACCTTAATTGATTTAGATTGGAAAATTAAATTTTCATTAAATAAGTCCATAAGATATGCTTTTTCAGAATCTTTACAAAATGATTTTAGGATATTTAGTGAAGAGAGTGAGGAAGAAAGATATGCATATTATTATATTGAGAATGCATTATTTAGAACTTCAAGTATGTGGGATTTATTAGCACAATTTTATAGACTTTTTTATAAAATAGAAATACCTAAAGACAGAGTTTACTATAAAAAAATATTTGATCCATCTTCTGAACTTAGTAATAAATTTAAAGTGAAAGCCAGTGAAATTAACGATTATTTGAATGAATCAGATGATACTAATTGTGAGGGAGAATGGAAAGGAAATCATTTATTTGTTAATGGTATTAGAAACAAAATGACACATAGGAACTCTCCTAATATAGCAGTTATGAGCGATTATGATATGAATTTTAAACATCATCCTGTTTTCATTATTAAAAGAATTTTGGAAGATTATGTTACAGCATCAAAATATATAGGAGAGATTTTGGATGAGATAGAAAAAGAAGTTATGGAATCTTTTCCAATAGGCTGATGAATCGGCTAATTTATTACAAGTAAAAAAGTCAGTAGAAATAGAGTTGAATTTATTGCTTGATAGTGTACTGCCAGTCAATCACTACTCAACAGGCTGCTATCAATAACAAGTAATACACCGTAGATAACAGGTGTAGAAACTTCATTAGTTTCAATAACAGAACCCCTTATGCTTTCATTGCGTAAGGGGTTTTTTAGGTAGTTGTTGCATCTAAGAAAAATTTTTATATTGACATATAGTTGGTTTAGTGTTAATCTCAATATACTTTGAGAAGATAGGAAAGGAGAAGACAATGGAAAATAAATTAAAAGTTTTTGGTGTAACCGTTTTGATTTTAATATTCGGTCTTTTTCTCCCTTCTTTTTTACAGTTTCGAGATATGGATTCGTATGCGGGGAGAACAACTTCAAGCATACGAACAGAAACAAAGTACACAGATGACATGGGCGCGAAAATTCTTCATGATAGTTATTTGCGTTCGGAAAATCGGAAAGAAGCGTTTTCTGCTCAAAAGTTTGAACAGCGTAAGAGTGTTCAGCGATTATCAATTGAATTCTTTGTGATTCTTATATTCTCTTTGGGCATATGTCTGAAGAGAGTCTATTTGTCGTATATTCAATTCTATTCATTCCCCTTTGAGAGGTTCCTATGGGAGCAAAGTGTTTTGCTCAAAAAGGATGGGAAAAAAGAGAGGATTTGCTTTTGCCTTTAAAGATTAGAGAGAAGTAAAGAAGGAAAGCGAGAAAATGAAAAATAAAAAATTACATATTTGGATTGCTCTTGTAGTAATCGCTTTTTTTGTGTGCCTGGCAATCTTTGGATGCGGAGACAGTATCAAAGGAATTCGCGATATGCGTTTTGGAATCGATATTCGCGGAGGTGTAGAGGCGGTCTTTGAACCGGCGGGGTTAAAAACAAAGCCGACTAAGGAACAGTTGGAAATGGCAAGAGATGTAATAGAGACCCGATTGGATGCACAGAATATTTTAGACAGAGAAGTAACGGTGGACGAAAAGGCGGGAGATATTATTGTGAGATTTCCGTGGAAATCAGATGAAAAAGATTTTGATCCGGAAACCGCCATTCAGGAACTTGGAGAGATGGCAGAGTTGACATTTCGAGGAGAAGATAACACAGTGTATGTGAAAGGGTCGGATGTTTCCAAAAGTCAGGTGGCGGTGGATCAACAGAATCGGTATGTCGTAGAGCTGGAATTTACGAGTAAGGGGTGCAAAGAAATTTGCAGATGCGACAGAGAAGCTTGTCGGACAGACTATGAGGATTTACATGGATGAAGAGTTGATTTCAAATCCGACTGTCAATGCAAAAATAACAGGCGGGAAAGCTGAAATTACAGGGATGGCTTCACAGGAAGAAGCGCAGAATCTTTCCGACAAGATTAATTCAGGAGCGCTTCCGTTTTCAATGGAGACGACTAATTACAATACAATCAGCCCGACACTTGGAAATAAGGCGTTAAATGCGATGGCACTGGCTGCTGAGATTGCATTGGTATTGACTTGCCTGTTTATGATTGCGTGGTATCGCCTTCCGGGAGTGATCAGTTGTCTGACACTGGCATTTCAGGTCGCGCTACAGGTTTTAGTTATTTCGGTTCCGCAGTATACAATCACACTGCCCGGAATTGCAGGGTTAATTTTATCAGCCGGCATGGCGGTGGATGCCAATATTATTATCAGTGAGCGAATCAGTGAGGAACTGAAAAAGGGAAATTCGGTCAGAACTGCGGTGAAGAATGGATATAAGCGTGCCTTTTCGTCTGTTTTGGATGGAAATGTTACGACGGCTGTAGTAGCTGGAATTTTGATGGTGCTAGGCTCCGGCACGATGCTGAGCTTTGGATATACACTGCTCACAGGAGTTATCATCAACCTGCTTGCAGGTGTATGGATGTCCAGATATATGTTGAATTCGGTTATAAGATATAAGCTCTTCAATCAGGAAAAATGGTTCCGCAAAAAGAAAGAAAAAAAGATTCTGAAATTTGCAGAAACAAAAAAATATTTCTTCCTGACAAGTGTTGTGCTGCTTATGGCTGGATTGATTTGGAGTTCGGTAAATGGAATGAAATTAGATACCCAGTTCACCGGCGGAGTCATCTTAAGATATACATATAGCGGAGAGGCTGATACCGGAAAGATCCAAAAAGAGGTTCAGGATGTTGTAGACAGAAATGTCAATGTGCAGACTGCAAAAAATTCGGCTACAGGGGAAAAGAATCTGGTAATTACATTATCAGGGAAGAAAGGACTGACACCGGAACAACAAAAAGAGATCCTGAATACGATCAATGAGGGAAATACAAATCAGTTTGAGACGGCGGAGACATCGGCGATAGAACCATATATTGGTGCGAAGGCATTGAAAAACTCAGCGATTGCGATTGTTTTGTCATTCCTGTTTATTGTAGTGTATATCCGAGTGCGGTTTTCAGCATTAGGAGGACTGGCGTCAGGAGTTACGGCGGTGATTGCGCTGCTTCACGATATACTTATTGTGTTGTTTATCTTTGGAATTTTCAAGATTCCTGTGAACGATGCATTTGTGGCTGTTACTTTGACGATTATCGGATATTCGATCAACGATACAATCGTGTTATATGATAGAATTAGGGAACACAGAAATGGTGCAAAAAATAAAAGCACACTGGCAGAGCTGGTGGATATCAGTACGACAGAGACCTTGCAACGCTCTATAAACACAGCATTTACTGTGGTTCTGTGCGCATTTGTTATTTTTGTAGTTTCCGTAGTGTATGGAATGGAATCCATCACGAATTTTTCACTTCCACTTTTAGCAGGACTCATTTCGGGATGTTATTCTTCCATTTGTATAGCCGGACCACTATGGGTATGGTGGGAAGAACATAAAGAAAGGATTCAGAAAAGAAAGACAGGACGAAAAGGAAAATGAAAAAGATAAGTATGTTTTTAAGAAATCAGCCTCCAGGCAGAATGATTGTGGGAGGATTTGCAGGTGTCATACTGTTTGGTATGATTCTGCTGCTCCTTCCGATATCTGTAAAAGATGGAGCAGAAGTATCTGCCATCGACGCGTTATTCACCTCTACCAGCGCAGTGTGCGTAACAGGTTTGATCGCGATTGATACAGCAGATCATTTCACTGCCTTTGGTCAGGGGATTGTGGCAGCATTAATACAGATTGGCGGGCTTGGAGTGACCTCGCTTGGTGTGGGGCTTATGCTTGTGGCAAGAAAAAGAGTCGGAATCAAGAGCCGAATGTTGGTAAAAGAAGCATTGAATATCGACAGTTATAAGGGTATTGTTAAGCTGGTGAAAGCGGTATTGCTAATGACGCTGTGCTTTGAAGCCGGAGGCGCTATCTTAAGTTTTTTTGTTTTCAGCCAGGATTACGATACGGTTCATGCAGTGGGAATCAGTATATTCCATTCAATTGCGGCATTTAACAACTCAGGGTTTGATATTTTGGGAGGGCTTAGGAACCTTACGATTTATCAGGACAATGTTCTTTTGAATCTGACAACCTGTATCCTGATTATTTTTGGAGGACTGGGATTCCTTGTGATTTTGGATATACTAAAACAAAAGCGTTTTCGCAAACTGACCTTGCATTCTAAGGTGGTTATTGTCACGAGTTTAGTTTTGCTGGTTGCGGGAACGGTTATATTGAAGTTGACAGAAAATGTGACATGGCTTGGGGCGTTCTTTCAAAGTGTTTCAGCAAGAACAGCCGGATTTTCCACATACCCGATTGGAGAGTTTACAAACGCCGGTTTGTTTGTATTGTGTATTTTGATGTTTATAGGTGCTTCTCCAGGATCTACAGGTGGAGGTGTCAAGACGAGTACATTTTTCATTATGTTCCAGAAGATAAGAGGAACATGCACAAAGGGAACGGTGCATGCGTTTCACCGAAACATATCAGAGCAGAATATTACAAAGGCGTTTATGATTACGATTCTTTCCGGAACGGTTGTATGTATCGCAACATTTTTCATGTGTGTACTGGAACCGGAATATAGTTTTATGCAGCTTCTGTTTGAAGTGGTTTCCGCATTTGGAACGGTAGGTCTTTCCACTGGAATTACCCCTGAACTCAGTGTAGCTGGAAAGGCTGTTATTATTATTGTTATGTTTATAGGAAGAGTTGGAATTATTACGTTACTTTCTATGTGGGTGAATCGTGTAGAACCAAGAGCGAGATACTCAGAAGAGGAAGTTTCAATAGGCTAAAAAGGGAGAAATTAGAAAATGAAAAAGAAATTAGAGACAGCGTATGGAGTGATTGGTCTGGGGCGTTTTGGAGCAGCCCTGGCAATGATGCTGGCACAATCCGGCAATGAAGTGATTGCAGTAGACAGAGATGAAAAGAAAGTAAAAGAGATGCGTCAGTATACCGATTGTGCTTTTGTGACAGATGATCTCAGTTCGGACACTCTGAAGGAGATCGGAATTCAAAATTGTGATGTGGTCATTATTTGTATTGGAGAGAAAGTCGACGTCAGCGTATTGACAACGATGAGTGTGATAGAGTTGGGCGTGCCTCGTGTTATTGCAAAAGTGCTGAGCCCCGAGCAGGGTGCAGTGCTTGGCAAGCTTGGCGCTGAAGTAGTATATCCGGAGAGGGATATGGCGCTCAGACTTGGGAAAAAGCTATTGTCTAACAATTTTTTGGAGTATGTTTCTCTGTGCAATCAGGTCGAAATCCGTCAGATACGGGTTCCGAATCATTTGATTGGAAAGAGCATAGAAGAGACAGAGATTCGCCACAAATACCGACTGAATATTATTGCTATTGAAAATGGTGATGAGACAGATATCGAAGTGATGCCGGACTACCGTCTGCGTCATGGGGATATCATTGTGGTCATCGGAAAAGTCGATAACATTGATGTTTTTGTAAATGAGATTTAAGTGCCGGAGGGAAAGATTATGGAAATGACATTTATAAATTTCTGGCAGGAGATCGTGAGAAATCCGATGCTGTTTATCACAGTTTTACTTACATTGGGAGTTATTTTTGTAAATGGCTGGACAGATGCACCGAATGCGATCGCCACCTGTGTGGCTACCAGATGTATGCCTGTGCGTGCTGCAATCATGATGAGTGCGGTGTTTAACTTTCTCGGTGTTTTTGTGATGACACAGATCAACAGTTCTGTTGCATCTACGATCAGTAATATGGTGGATTTTGGAGAGCACACAAACGAAGCTTTGATTGCACTGTGCGCGGCGTTGCTGTCTATTGTGGTTTACAGCACAGCCGCCTCGTTTTTCGGGATACCGACAAGTGAGAGCCACAGTCTGATTGCAGGTTTATCAGGCGCTGCAATCGCCATTCAGCACGGAGTGAGCGGAATCAATTTTGATGAGTGGATAAAAGTGCTGTATGGACTTGTGCTGAGTTTGGTTTTAGGATTTGCAACAGGATGGGTAGTGTGTAAACTGATTACAATTTTTTGCCGGGCGATGGATCGCCGAAAGACAAATCGCTTTTTTGGCGGGGCGCAGATTGCAGGTGCGGCAGCTATGAGTTTTATGCATGGAGCACAGGATGGACAGAAGTTCATAGGTGTTTTGTTTTTAGGGATTGCATTTGCGGGAGGACATAATTCTGTGAATGGCATGGAAATTCCAGTGTGGCTGATGCTTTTGTGCAGTGTTGTTATGGGGCTGGGAACCAGCGTAGGTGGAGAGAAGATTATCAAGTCAGTAGGGATGAATATGGTAAAACTGGAACGTTATCAGGGATTTTCTGCTGACCTTGCAGGAGCAATTTGTCTGCTGTATTCGAGCCTGATGGGAGTTCCGGTTTCCACAACGCACACAAAGACAAGCGCGATTATGGGAGTAGGGGCAGTAAAAAGACTTTCGGCTATCAATTTTTCGGTTGTAAAGGATATGATGCTGACCTGGATCTTTACATTCCCAGGCTGTGGATTGATCAGTTTTTGTATGGCAAAAATATTTATGTACATGTTTGGATAAGAGGAGGAAGATAACAATGTCAAAAAAACAGGATGATTATTACTTTGACAATTTTATTAAGTGTGCGGAATACGCATGCAAAGAAGCGTATTTATTGAAAGAGATACTGACGGATTTTCAACCAGCAGAAATCTCAAAGCGCATGGAGGAAGTTCACGAAATTGAGCGTGAGGCAGATACGCACAGACACGAGATCACAGACAAACTTGCGAAGGCATTTATTACTCCGATTGAAAGGGAGGATATCATTGCGCTCAGCCATCACATCGATGATGTGACAGATAAGATTGAGGAAGTGCTGATCCGTGTTTATATCAACAATGTACAGGAGATGCGCGAGGAAGTCTTCAGCATGCTGAACGTGGTCATTGAATGCTGTGAAGAACTTCAGAATCTGTTGAAAGAATTTAAGAATTTCAAACATTCTAAAGAACTCAAACAGAGTATTATCCGATTGAATACATTGGAAGAAAAAGAAGATGATCTGTTTATTTCCAGCATGAGAAAATTGCATGTGGAAGAGAAGGATGTCAGAAATGTGATTGCATGGAGAGAGATTTACACATATCTTGAAAAATGTGCGGATGCCTGTGAACATGTGGCGGATATCGTAGGAAGTGTTGCGATGAAAAATACATAAGTATAGAAATGAACTAACAGAAATACGAGTTAGTTCTTTTTATGTTCGCTCTAAAATTGTCAACAGGAAGTTTCCGCACGATGGCAGTGGCGCAGGGAGAGGAATTGTGCCGTAGTTATCGAGAGACGAGTGGGAGCAACACGGTTGTTTTGAGATTTGACCACCTCTACGGGGAACCAAAGAAAGAACGACAGGAAGAGAATCCTTGTTTTCAGATGATGCTGGAGGCGCTAAAGACCGGCAAGATTTCTGCGAACAGTCGAAATGTATTTTCTCTTTTGTATATGAGTGATGCAGTAGAGTTTACATACCAGATTATCAAAGCGGAGAATCTATTACATGCGACTTACAACATTGCATCAGGAGAAAGCATTACACAGATGGAACTGGCAAGACAGATTCAAAAGTATGCGGGGACGGGAATGGAACTGGTGGACAATACGGTGGGAGAGGGATATCGCCGGGTATTAAGTACCGAGCGTTATAAATGCGAATTTCCACACAAAGTGTTTGTTCCAAGTGAAGAAGGTGTAAAAAGAACAGTCAAATACATGAAGAAACATAGCAGGAGATTTCTGAAGAAGGAAGATGCCGGGGGAAGTATTGGCAGCCGCACGTGGAAAATGATAAAAAACATTGTACGTTCGCTCATCCCGTATCTGGAAAACCTGTTTTGCTTTGGAGTGTTTTTTATGCTGAATAACAGGGCTGTTTCCAGTGCGTATTACAATAAATTAGACTTTTATCTGTTATATGTGCTTTTGTTTGCAATCGTATATGGGCAGCAACAGGCGATTTTTTCAGCGCTGCTTGCCGTGGTTGGATATTGTTTCCGACAGATGTATGACCGAAGTGGATTTGAAGTCCTGATGGATTACGGTACGTATGTCCGGATGGCTCAGCTGTTTATACTCGGAATGGTTGTTGGATATATGCGGGATCAAATCCGCTACATAAAAGAGAAGGACAAAGAAGAAATTGGTTATCTGAACGGGCAGCTTGGAGATGTGATTGATATCAATGAGAGAAATGTGCGAATGAAGCATATGTTTGAACGCCAGATTGTGAATCAGAAAGACAGCCTTGGGAAAATTTATGCGATTGTGTCAGAACTTGATCAATATGGTCCGGAAGAGGTGCTTTTCTATGCGGCGCATGTGCTGTCACATTTGATGGATACGCCCGATGCTGCAATTTATACTGTAGCAAATGGAGACTATGCGCGTCTGTTTTCTTTCACATCTGATACTGCAAAGAAGATGGGAAATTCCATTAAGTACACAGATATGAAAGAACTGTATGGAGAACTGAAGGAACGCCGCGTGTATATCAATCGGACAATGGACAACAGGTATTCCTTGATGGCGGTCGGGGTATATGCGGAAGAACAGATGCAGATTATTATGATGCTGTGGGGGATTCCATGGGAACGGATGAATCTGGCAGAATCGAACCGATTGATGATTATCGGTTCTCTTGTGCAAAATGCCGCAGTTCGTGCAAGTCGTTATCTGGAAGCGCTGCATGAAAACCGATATGTGGCAGATACAAATATTTTAGAGCAGGAAGCTTTTGAAAGACTTGTGAATGCGTTTTTCGATGCAAAGGGTAAAGGATGGACAGAATGTTCTCTTTTAAAGATAGAAGATGCAGCGCGAACGTATGAGGACACCGCGCATGCCTTCAGTTCGCTGCTTCGCCAGACCGATTATCTGGGTGTGCTGCAAGATGGGCTATATGTACTGCTTCCAAATACCAGCGAGGAAAATGCAAAATGGGTTATCGCAAGATTCCAAGAGCAGGGATGTAACTGTGAACTGAGGAATAGGGAGGTGACGGGATGATGGACAGAGAGGAAATGTTGTTTTGCGTAATATGGGGATTAAATTTTTTGATCTCGATCTTGTGTTTTTTGTGGAAAGCAAAGGAAAACAAAACGACATGGAGAATGCGGCTTGCCGTTATGGTGCTCTGCCCGGTTATAGGACCACTGTTCTTTGCGTGCAGTCAGCTTGTCTATCGAACGATTTTTCGGCAGGAGGTAGATTTGGAAGATGTGATTTTCAGTAAAGAGCGCATTAAGACGCATCTGAAAGCAGATGAAGAGCGTGAACGCAACATGGTACCGATTGAGGAGGCGCTGGCGGTCAGTGATAGAAAAAATCTTCGTATGTTGATGATGAATGTGATTCGCGGAGATTTAAAAGATTCTTTGGAGTCAATCATGTTGGCTTTTATGTGATGACGTCCAGAGCAGAAGGGCTTCCGATGGTTCTTCAGGAGGCGGCAGGATACAAAGTGCCGAGTATTAGCTTTGACATTCAGACCGGACCAGCAGAGATTATCGAAGATGGGAAAACCGGATTTTTGATTCCGCCGTTTGACTTAGAGCAGATGGAAGAAAAGATAGAACTGCTCATTCAAAAAGATGCTTTGCGCAAAAAGTTTGCACAGCAGGCGGAAAAGAGCAGACAAAAATTTGCACTAGACAAAATCGTGGCACAGTGGGAACGATTGTTAGAAGAAATTATATAAAAAAGGGACTTGCATATCTGTCTCACTTTTTGCACTTTCTCTATTGATTTTACATGAAATTAGGAATACAATCGATTGTAAAAGGGAGATGAAGTGGAACACAAAAAAGGAAGGTGATGATGGTGCATCAAGTGGATATGGAACGGTTTGCATTTTTATTTTTATGTGGAAATAGGGACAGGCGCATCTTGCAGGGAAAAGAAAAAATGACATTTTCGGATCTTGACAGATTGAACTATATTACTGATTTTTTGGGACTAAAGCTTTACGGGCTGGAGATTTGGAACAAATATGCCGGACAGTTCAGGGAGCAGTTTCAACAGTTGCAGCGATTGTATGATGAGACAAGCAGCATTGTACCTTATGATCCATCGGAAACAGATGAAGATCAGCAGGAACAGTGGGTGAAAGATTTTTGCAGACAGGTACCGGATAGGAAAAGCCGGAGAAAATTGGAAGAAATTGTAAAACAACTTTATATGGAAAGAGGTTGGGAAGGATTGCAAAGCGATATATGAAGTCGAAAGAAAAAATCAATAAAGATTATAATGTTTTTAGAACTCTCCGGTTTCACTGGGGAGTTTTTTGTAGTATAATAAAAACAAATTTAGGACAAGAAGGTGAAGTTTGTGAAGGGACAAAAGAAGAATCCATTATATAAGAGTTTTGGATATGCTTTTGAAGGAATTTTTACCGGAATCAAAAAAGAACGAAATATGAAGATTCATTGTCTGACAATGCTATGTGTTGTTGCGGCAGGATTTGTGTTTCGAATTTCAGTTTCTGAATGGTGTATCTGTCTGATTCTGTTTGGAATGATTCTGTCACTGGAACTTGTCAATACGGCGATGGAAGCGGTGGTAGATCTTGTCACAGAAGAGAGAAGGCCGCTTGCAAAGCTTGCGAAAGATACAGCGGCGGGGGCAGTTTTGATTGCGGCAATTATGGCAGCAGGAGTGGGACTTTTGATTTTTGTCCCGAAAGTGTTAGAACTTATATAAACAAAGAATTTCATGGCAAAATGAAAGGAGACAGAATGATGGAAGGATTTGGAGAAAGCGTAAAAAAACTATTGTTGGCAGGAATCGGTGCGGCAGCAACAACTGCGGAAAAATCAAAAGAGTTATTGGATGATATGGTAGAAAAAGGAGAATTAACGGTAGAGCAGGGGAAAGCATTGAATGAGGAACTGAAGCACAATATCAAAAAGACGGTCAAAGAGAATGTGAATGTGTCAGTGAAACCGACTTCTCCGGAAGAACTGGACGAACTATTGGAAAAGATGACGCCGGAACAGATCGAAGCGTTGAAGGAGAGACTGAATGCTATGGAAGGAGAACAATCTGAGACTGAGCAGCAACCGGATGAAGAGCTCTAGACAGAATAGGAAGATGTGACAGATGGGCAGACAGGAATCGCAGGAATACAAAGAAAGATTGAAAGAGATGACAGGGGTACTCCGAAAGCATAATATTACCAGAGGAGTATCCCCGGAGAAGCTACGTCTGATTTTGGAAGATTTGGGACCGACGTTTATCAAATTAGGACAGATTATGTCGATGCATTCTGATATTTTGCCAAAGCGGTATTGTGATGAGCTGATGCGTCTTCGCTCTGAGGTGGCGCCGATGTCGTTTTCGGAGGTGGAGGAAGTATTGCGGGAGGCGTACGGCTGTCCATGGAAAGAGATTTTTAAAAAGATTGAAGAATTACCACTTGGCTCAGCCTCTATCGCACAAGTGCATAAAGCAGTCTTGAGAGATGGAGAGGAAGTTGTTGTAAAGATACAGCGAAAAGGGATCTACGATAAGATGGCAAGAGATATCGGACTTTTGCATCGTGCGGTAAAGTTACTTCCGCCAGTCAGCTTAAAGGGTATGGTTGATCTTGACATGGTACTTGATGAACTGTGGGCAGTTACAAGAGAAGAGATGAATTTTCTGACAGAGGCATCTAACCTGGAGGAGTTTGCAAGAAGAAATAAAGATATTGTGTTTGTTGGAGCACCCAAGATGTACCATGAGTACACGAACCGCTATGTGCTGGTGATGGAATATATTGACGGATATGCCGTCGATGATAAAGAAAATCTTCTGAGAGACGGATATGATTTAGAAGAGGTAGGTATCAAGCTGATTGACAACTATATCAAGCAGGTGATGGATGACGGATTTTTTCATGCGGATCCACACCCCGGCAATGTAAAGATTCGGGGAGGAAAGATTATCTGGATTGACATGGGGATGATGGGGCGTCTCACAGAACGTGATCGAGAACTGATTGGAAATGCGGTAGAAGGAATTGCTATGAGTGATATCGGAATGATTCAGGATGCGGTGATGGCGCTTGGAGATTTTAAGGAGCCACCGGATCAAAGCTGCCTGTATGAAGGAATCAGCAATTTGCTCTCACAGTATGGTACTGCCGATATGGGGAGCATTGATATTGCCAAAGTGACGATGAGTCTCATGGAAGTGATGAAGGAAAATAAGATTATCATGCCGCATGGACTGACGATGCTTGCAAGGGGACTGACCCATATGGAAGGGGTGCTTGCTGATATTGCGCCGGAATTGAACATGGTGGAGATAGCCTCCAGACATATGGTGGGAAAGATGCTGAAGGAAAAAGACTGGAAGCAGGAATTAAAAAACAGCGGTAAGACAATTTACAGATCGTTTCATAAAGCAATCAATATTCCGTCACTGATCTCTGATATTTTACAGGGATACCTGAAGGGGCAGACAAAGATTAATCTGGATCTGCATGCATCGATGGAGTTGGAGAGACTGCTGCGAAGACTTGTGAGAAATGTTGTGATGGGACTTTGGGTGATGGCGCTGTTGATCAGTTCCAGCATTATCTGTACAACGAACATGAAACCTAAGATTTGGGGGATTCCGGCACTGGGAGCATTTGGTTATCTGATTGCGTTTGCCATTGTGATGTATGTGTTTTTAAAACATATTTTTTCGAGAAAATAGGAAGGATTTGCACAGAATCGATAAAAATTCATGTGTAAATCCTTCTTTTTTGTAAAAGCATATGTCTTGTCACCTGTAAAATACAGTGCTATAATAATGGAAGTTTACATAAGGAGAAGAAAAGCATGGATATGATTGATGAAATTAAGAAATGGAAAAAAGAAAAAAATGCAGTGATTCTTGCACATTATTATGTGAATCCAGAAGTACAGCAGATAGCAGATTACATTGGAGATTCTTTTTATCTGAGCAAAGTAGCGGTTGGATTAAAAGAGCAGACCATTGTGTTTTGCGGGGTGGCGTTTATGGGAGAAAGTGCGAAGATACTTAATCCGGATAAGACCGTGCTGATGCCGGACAAGTCAGCAGATTGTGCGATGGCACATATGGCAGATGCACAGACCATTCAGAAAATGCGTGATACATATGAAGATTTGGCGGTTGTATGTTATATTAATTCGACAGCGGAATTAAAACGTCACTCGGATGTGTGTGTGACATCGGCGAATGCGGTGCAGATCGTGAAAGCATTGCCGAACAAGCACATTTTCTTTATTCCTGATAAAAACCTGGCAAGGTATGTGGCAGAACAAGTGCCGGAAAAGGAGTTTGTATTCAATCAGGGATATTGTCCGGTGCATGAACACATGAAGCTTAGAGAGGTGAAGCGGGTAAAAGAATTGCATCCGGAGGCGGAAATATTGACACATCCAGAATGTCCGGAAGCAATCTGCGAGATTTCCGACTACATCGGCAGCACATCGGGAATCATTTCGTATGCCACTCAAAGTTCCAAAAAAGAGTTTATTATCTGTACGGAAAATGGAGTGCGCTATGAATTAGAGATGAGAAACCCGGATAAACAATTTTATTTTACAGAGACTGAGCCTGTCTGCATGGACATGAAGAAGATCACATTGGAAAAGGTATTGCATGTATTAAAGACAGGGGAAAATGAAGTGCACGTGACAGAGAAAGTAAGAGAAGAATCGGGAAAAGCATTGGAGAGGATGTTGGAGCTTGCAAAATAACCATGTTTGCAGTGAAGGAGGAAATATGGATATCAATACGGATGTCGTCATAGTCGGAACAGGAGTGGCAGGACTTTTTAGTGCGCTGAATCTGCCGGCGGAAAAAAAGATTGTGATGATTACAAAATCAGATGTAGAGAGCAGTGACTCTTTTCTTGCACAGGGGGGAATCTGTGTACAGCGAGATGAGGATGACTATGAAAGCTATTTTGAAGATACTATGAAAGCGGGACATTATGAGAACCGAAAAGAGTCGGTCGATATTATGATTCGTAACTCCCGTCAGGTGATTGAAGATCTTGTGGGATATGGAGTGGAATTTGAACAGGAAAATGGGGAGTTTTTATATACAAGAGAAGGTGCGCACTCTGCGCCACGTATTTTATTCCATGAGGATGTGACCGGAAAAGAGATTACAAGCAAACTTTTGGAGCGAGTGAAAGAACTTGAGAATGTGTCGATTTTTGAGTATACTACGATGACGGATATTTTGGAAGAAGAAGGACGATGTGCAGGAATTGTTGCTGAAAATGAGGAAGGAATCATTTATCTCCATGCAAAGGACACGATTTTAGCAAGCGGAGGAATCGGCGGAACTTACAAGCATTCTACTAATTTTGCTCATCTGACAGGAGATGCACTTCGAATTGCAAAAGAGCATGGAATTCGCCTGGAGCATTTGGATTACGTGCAGATTCATCCGACAACACTGTATTCGAAAAAACCGGGAAGACGATTTCTGATATCAGAGTCAGTGCGTGGGGAAGGAGCAGTGTTATATAACAAAGAAGGAAAGCGTTTTGTAGATGAACTTCTTCCGAGAGACGTTGTGACTAAGGCAATTCAGGAGCAGATGGAGAAAGATCATACAGAGTTCGTGTGGTTGTCGATGGAGCATATTTCAGAGGAGACGATACGAAAACATTTCCCACATATTTATCAACAATGTCTGGAAGAAGGATACGACGCCACGAAAGAGTGGGTTCCGGTTGTACCGGCACAGCACTATTTTATGGGTGGCATCTGGGTGGATTCTGACAGCCTGACATCGATGGAGCATCTGTATGCAGCAGGCGAGACAAGCTGTAACGGAGTGCACGGCGCCAATCGTCTGGCAAGTAACTCGCTGTTGGAAAGCCTTGTATTTGCGAAACGTGCAGCAAAAAAAATTGGAGCAAACCGATAAGAAAGGAAATAGAAGGATGAATAAAATTACGATGGATCTTCAAGTGGATCATTTGATTTTGGAGGCGTTGAGAGAAGATATCTCCAGCGAAGATGTGACAACGAATGCCGTGATGAAAGAAGCGGTCACAGGAGAGGTAGAATTGATTTGTAAGCAGGATGGAGTGATTGCCGGATTAGATGTGTTTGAACGGGTGTTCCGTCTTTTGGATGCGAATACAAAGGTGGAATTATATTGTAAAGACGGGGATCAGGTGAAGAATGGAGAACTGATGGGAAAAGTGGTTGGCGATATCCGTGTACTTTTATCAGGAGAGCGAGTGGCGTTGAATTATCTGCAGAGAATGAGCGGAATCGCAACATACACACGCTCCGTTGCAGAGCTTTTAAAGGGAACCGGTACAAAGCTTTTAGATACGAGAAAGACGACGCCGAATATGCGTATTTTTGAAAAATATGCGGTGCGTGCGGGAGGCGGTTACAATCATCGCTATAATCTGTCAGACGGTGTCCTTTTAAAAGATAATCATATCGGGGCAGCCGGAAGTGTGGCGAATGCAGTGCGCATGGCAAAAGAATATGCGCCGTTTGTGCGAAAGATTGAAGTGGAAGTAGAAACGCTGGAGATGGTAAAAGAAGCTGTGGATGCGGGAGCAGATATTATTATGCTTGACAATATGTCCACAGAGGAGATGGCGGAGGCAATCCGTATCATTGACGGGAGAGCTGAGACAGAATGTTCCGGAAATGTGACAAAAGAAAATATTGCCCGCCTGACGTCACTTGGGGTAGACTATATTTCCAGCGGAGCATTGACACACTCTGCACCAATTTTAGATATTTCCTTAAAGAACCTTCATGTAGTATAATAGAACCAGTGATGCAAAAACAGGAGGTGAAGGTTTGTGAATGGTTCGCAGAGAAGAGAGCAGATTGTTCGTCAGATACAGGAGAGTAAGGAACCTTTGTCAGGAAAAAAGCTGGCGGAACTTTATGGTGTGAGCCGGCAGGTGATCGTGCAGGATATTGCGCTGATCCGCACAGCAGGTTATGATATTATCTCAACGAACAGAGGATATATACTGAATACGCAAAAAGCAATCAGCCGTGTGTTTAAGGTGCAGCATACTGATGAGCAGACGGAGGAGGAGTTGTATGAGATTGTGGATTTGGGAGGATGCGTGGAAAATGTGATGGTAAACCACAGAGTATACGGTCATATGGAAGCGCCGCTTGGCATACACTCAAGAAGAAAAGCGGCAGCATTTATAGAAGACATCAAAAGTGGAAAATCAAGTCCACTGAAAAATATTACTTCAAACTATCATTACCATACAGTGAGTGCGGAGAGTGAAGAAATATTAGATGAGATAGAAGAAATGCTCAGAGCAAAAGGTTTTTTGATAGAGGCTGTCTAGAAACAGGGAGGGGAGAACAATTTGGAGTTCTCCTATCCCTTTTTTAATTTACAGCTGATCTGGAGGATATAATCTTCCTCCTTTTTTTCGGTGAGCGTGTCAATCAGAACATCTTCGTAAAATATACCAGTCAGCTCTAAGGCGTTTTCAGATGCATATTGCAGCATTTTTTCATAGGTCGTATGGATGGTCTCGTAGCCTCCACAGTGAAATGCACGAAGATAGTGTCCGGATTCCCGGACACAAAGCGGAACATTCTCTGGCCTATGGTCTAAAAGCAGATAGAAATCGGTATACTCTTCTGTCGTTAAATCGAACGAAGAAAGGTCGCGGATTCCCCCGACTCCGTAAGGACTTTGAATCTGATGTTCATTGCCGTAAAGAATGAGGTCTCGGATCGTTTTTGCAATTTCTTTGTCGTGCAGGGAATGCACAGGTGTGGTAAGCATATATTTTGCCGGAAAATGAATAACAGAAATATCGTCCAATGCAGATGCAGATACATTGTGAAGCAGCGTAAGTTCTTCTTGAATCCAACGCTCCATCTGCTGCATCGCCTGGATTTTTTCACGGATAAGTGTCTGCTCTTTGGTGAGCAGCTCAATGAAAAGCGATGTTGTCCGGTTGTCCAGATATGATTTGATCTCAGACAGCGGCATATCAAGTTCCTTTAATAAGGTGATGATTTCCAAAAGCTCCAGCTGTGAGATGGAGTAGTAGCGATATTGATTTTCGGGGAGTTTGATTTCCGGTGATAAAAGCCCGATTTTATCATAGTGAAACAATGTGTGCTTGGAGACACCTGCAAGTTTTGCAAATTCTCCGGTTGTCAGATAGGCATCTCGATTCGATTTTAATTTTTTCTCCAATTTTTGTAAAACCTCCCTTGACTATCGTGTTACCCTATAGTTTATGATAGGGTACAGATTGGAAAAAATCAATATACAATTGGAGGATGAGATGAAATATGACGAATTCAATAGCGCAGAAATTTAATGTGTTTTCATTGCTGAAGTTTGCATTCCCGACGATGGTGATGATGGTATTTATGTCTTTATATACGATTGTAGACGGAATTTTTGTATCCAGACTTGTCGGGAGCAATGCGTTGTCCGCGGTCAATATCGTTTATCCGGTCATCAATCTGATGTTTGCATGCGGGATTATGCTATCAACAGGTGGGAGCGCCATTGTCGCACGTCAGATTGGTGAGAAAAAAGAAAGTGAGGCAAGGGAAAATTTTTCTTTGATCGCATTGGTGAGCTTTCTGGTAGGAGTGGTGATTTTAGCGGTCGGGATACTGTTTTTGGAACCGCTTTGCAATGTGCTTGGAGCGACACCTCTGATTCTTTCAGACTGTAAACGATATTTGGGTGTTCTTTTACTGTTTGGACCGCTGACGATGATGCAGATGTTTTTTCAGGTATTTTTTGTGACTGCGGGAAAGCCGACACTCGGATTGGTTTTAACGATTACAGGCGGAGTTACCAATGTCATTTTAGATTATCTGTTTATGGGACCTATGGGAATGGGCGTGATTGGAGCGGCTCTTGCAACCGGAATTGGACAGACGATCATGGCGGTTGTTGGAATTGTGTACTTTTTCGTGATCAAAAAGGGGCTTTATTTTGTACGACCGGTATTTCGCAGAACAGTATTGCTGGAAAGCTGTGGAAATGGCTCTTCGGAGATGGTGAGCAATCTTTCAATGGCGATTGTGACCTTTTTATTTAACCTGACGATGCTGCGTCTCCTCGGGGAAGACGGTGTGGCAGCAATTACGATCGTGCTGTACGGTCAGTTTTTGTTCACATCAATGTATCTGGGATTTTCAATGGGAGTGGCTCCGGTGTTCAGTTTTAATTACGGGGACAAAAATTATGACCAACTGAAACGAATTTATAAAATCTGCATGTACTTCATCACGGTATCTTCTATTGTGATTCTTGTGATGGCGCTTGTCTTTGCAGAACCGATAGTAGGAATCTTCAGTGGAAGAGATTCAAGGACATATGAAATTGCAGCAGATGGATTTTTCTTGTTTTCTTTTAATTACATATTTGCGGGAATCAATATTTTTGCGTCTGCGATGTTTACTGCATTTGGTGATGGGAAAAGATCTGCGATCATCTCGTTTTGCAGGACGTTTATTTTCATCGTGGTGAGTATCCTTGTACTGCCATTGGTGATGGGTGTGACGGGTGTTTGGCTGTCTGTTCCGCTGGCGGAATTTGTGACGCTGTTCATATCTGTCGGCTACTTTAAAAGTCAGCACAAAAAATACCATTATGCATAGAAAAAGACGGGCATCCCCGTCTTTTTCTATGCTGTCATATAAGAACCAACGATCTCATTGACAAGCTTTCCGTCTGCTTTTCCTTTTACTTTCGGCATCAGTTCTTTCATGATCCGTCCTTTATCTTTGGCTGTCGGAGCAGTGATTCCAAGCTCGCTCAAAACGCTTTCCACAACTGCTTTGATCTCGTCGGCATCCATCATCTTCGGAGCAAATGTCTCCAGCACTGCAAGTCGTCTTTTGCACTCTTCAATCATATCTGTGCGGTCAGAAGGCGTCATCTCCAACGATTCTTTTGTCTGTTTGATCTCCTTTAAGATGACCTGAACCTCTTCTTCTTCAGTCAAATCAGCTCTTTTATCGATGGCTTTGTTCTTTAACGCAGCAAGTAAAAGAGAAAGTGTATCTTTTGTGTCTTTATCTTTTGCTTTCATTGCATCGACCATTGCTTTTCTTACTTCATCTGTTTTACTCATTTTCATATCCTCCTGATTATTCCTATTCTATGAACGATTCCATTCAATCTGAATGTATATATTTTAGCATAATAAAGTATGGTATTCAATGAAAAATATGTAATATGAAAATACTTGACAAAACAAATGAGTTAGTTTAAACTAACGTGGAAATGTGCTGTGACCACACAGAAAATGATTTTGGCAGTGATCAGGCACATTTTATTTTAACTACGAGTTAGTTTGAGCTAACTTTAAAAAGGAGGAAATTTATGAAAGAGCGGATGTCAACAATCATCCTTGCAGCACTTCTTCTGGTTCTGTCAGCGGTGTCTTTATTTGTGGGTGTGATTGATGTGACCCCTATAGAATTGTTCCGTGGAAATATGGAACAATTGGAAATCTTTTTGATTTCCAGGCTGCCACGCCTGCTTGCAATCATCTGTACCGGTGTCGGGATGAGTACGGCGGGATTGATTATGCAGCAGCTTTGCATGAATAAATTCGTCTCTCCGACTACGGGAGCGACGATTTCGTCTGCGCAATTTGGAATTCTTCTGGCACTTTTGTTTATGCCGCAGTCCACGCTGTGGGGGCGGGCAATATTTGCATTTACCACGGCGATTCTCGGAACATGGATTTTTGTGTGGTTCATACAACGAATTCAGTTTAAAGAAGCGGTTATGGTACCGCTTGTGGGAATTATGTTCGGGAATGTGGTGTCTGGAATTACGAGTTATCTCGCCTACAAATATGAGATGACGCAGGCACTTTCCTCATGGCTTGTGGGGCATTTTTCAATGGTGTTAAAGGGCAGATATGAGATTGTATATCTTGTGGTACCGCTTGTGATACTGGCATTTCTGTTTGCGAATCATTTTAACATCGTCGGAATGGGAAAGGATTTTTCCAAAAATCTTGGAGTCCCGTATAAGTTTGTTCTGTTTATGGGGCTGACGATTGCAGCGATGATTACAGCATCGGTAGTTGTCGTGGTGGGTTCCATTTCCTATATCGGTCTGATCGTTCCAAATATTGTCTCTATGTTTAAAGGGGATAAGATTCGTGGAACGCTTGTGGATACGGCATTGTTTGGGGCAAATTTTGTTCTTATGTGTGATCTGATCGGTCGAGTCGTAATTGCGCCGTATGAATTGCCGATCGAATTGATTGTGGGAATTTTCGGAAGTCTGCTTTTTATTATGCTGTTGCTTTACCGGCTGAAACATGGCCGCAAGGCGATCCATTTTACCCGTAGAGGGGAAAATAAGACGTGCATTATGGAAGGGGGAACGAGTCTGTGAATCGAGCGGTAAATCGAAGAAATCAGAAAAAACTTATCGTGATGATGGTTCTTGTGATTTTAGCATGTGCGCTTTACATGTTGGTGAATGTAAAGTTTGGCAATGAGAAATTGTTCTGGTATGCGATGAAAATTCGTACACCAAAATTAATTGTGATGCTGATCACGGCGTTTGCCATCGGCGGGGCATCTATTGTGTTCCAGTCTATTATCAACAATACTATTGTGACACCATGTCTGCTTGGAATGAATTCTCTGTACATGGTCATACACACTGCGGTTGTGTTTGTCGCCGGCTCAGGAAGTGTTTTAGCTGTCAATCCAAATGCTGCATTTGCGGTGGATCTTGTATTGATGGGCGGAACCGCGACCGTTATTTACAGTTATCTGTTTAAAAAGACAAATCATAATGTGCTTTATGTACTGCTTATAGGAACTGTGTTGACTTCCTTCTTCGGAAGTATCCAGTCCACTTTGACGAGGGTGATGGATCCGAATGAATATGACAGCCTGCTGGCGACCTTAGTCGCAAGTTTTAGTAACGTCAATTCAGAGATTATTGTATTTTCTGTGATTGTTATGGGACTCGTGGTCTTTTGCCTGAGAAAAGAACTGGCTTTGTTAGATGTGATCACACTCGGAAAAGAACAGGCAATTAATCTGGGAGTGGATTATGACAGATGTATCAGACGACTGTTATTGGGTGTGACGCTGTTTATTGCAGTGGCGACTGCGATGGTTGGACCGATTTCCTTTTTGGGACTGATCATTGCAAATCTCTCCAGACAGCTTTTGCAGACATATCGTCACAGTCATCTTATTTTGGGATCGGCATTTTTCGGAATGGTGATTCTGGTGGCAGGACAGCTTTTGGTAGAGCAGATTTATTCCTATACCGTTCCGGTAAGTGTGTTTATTACCGTGTTTGGAGGAATCTATTTTCTGTATCTGCTGCTGAGAGAAAGGAAGGAAAGTTAGACAATGATTGTAGAAGAATTGATAAAAACATATGATGGAAAACCGGTGGTAGATTCGGTCAGCTTTTCACTCCCGAAAGGGAAAGTGACATCTTTGATCGGACCAAACGGAGCAGGAAAATCAACGGTTATGGGAATGATTTCCAGACTGATTGCAAGAGATGGAGGACTTGTCGAGTTTGAAGGGCAGGATATCGGAAAATGGAAGAGCAAAGAGCTCTCGAAGCGCCTTGCGATTTTAACGCAGAGCAACCACATTCAGATGAAGCTGACGGTGGAAGAGTTGGTGGCGTTTGGAAGATTCCCTTACTCAGGAGGCCGTCTTACAGAGGAAGATAAAAAGATGATTGACAGGGCAATCTCATACATGGAACTGGACGAATTTCGAGAGCGTTTTATCGATGAGCTGTCAGGAGGTCAAAGACAGAGAGCGTATATCGCAATGGTAATTGCACAGGATACGGAGTACATTCTGTTCGATGAGCCGACGAACAACCTTGATATCTACCATGCAACAAATCTGATGAAAACGGTTCGAAAGCTTTGTGATGAGCTTGGGAAAACGATTGTTTTAGTATTGCATGAGATTAATTATGCGGCATTTTATTCCGATTATATCTGTGCGTTTGTGGACGGCAAGATCGCAAAATTCGGAACCGTGGAGGAGGTGATGACGAAAGAGGCATTGACAGAAATTTATAAAGTAGATTTTGAGATTATGAAGATTGCCGGGAAACCGCTATCAATCTATTATTAATCAGGTCTGTTGAAACGACGTAGAAACAGAATTTTACAACAAAAGATTATTGGGAAGAGATAAGGAGAAAACAAGATGAAAAAATTGACAACTTTAGTACTTGCGCTTGTGATGGTATTTAGTCTTGCAGCTTGCGGAAATAAGAATTCAGGAACAACTTCAAAAGAAGATACAAATAAAACAGAAAAACCAAAAACAGTTACAATTAAAAGCTTTAATGCGAACAATGAAGAAACAGATTTGGAAGTGCCTTATGATGCACAAAGAATCGCTGTGATGGATATGGCGGCGCTTGATATTTTAGACAGTCTCGGATTGGGAGATCGTGTAGTGGGTTCTTCCAGCACATCATTGGACTATCTTCAGGAGTACGTTACGAATGATGAAATTGTGGATTTAGGAACAATCAAAGAGGCAGATATGGAAGCAGTGATGTCGTGTGAGCCGGATGTGATCTTTATCGGAGGACGTCTTGCACAGTCTTATGATGCACTGAGTGAAATTGCACCGGTTGTCTATCTGTCCACAGACACAGAAATCGGACTTGTAAAAAGTGTGGAGAAAAATGCAAAGACGATTGCATCTATGTTTGGTGTGGAAGATGATGTGAAAGATCTGATGGACGGCTATGATGCGAGAATTGAAAAGCTGAAAGCGTTTGCCGAAGGAAAAAGTGCGATTATCGGAATGTGTACAAGTGGAGGATTCAATGTTCTCGGAAACGATGGACGTTGCGCTTTGATCGGTAATGAGGTTGGATTTGAGAATATCGGAGTGGATGCAAATGTCGATACTTCTACACATGGGAATGAGGCGTCATTTGAATTTGTGGTAGAGAAGAATCCGGATTACATCTTTGTATTGGACCGTGATGCGGCGATCGGTACAGATGGCGCGCAGCTTGCAAAGGATATTATGGAAAACGAGCTGATTATGGGAACAGATGCTTATAAGGACGGAAAAATCGTCTACTTAGAACATCCTGCAGTTTGGTATACGGCAGAAGGCGGTGTAAATGCACTCGGATTTATGCTTGAAGATTTAGAAAACGCACTGTTAAAATAATAGATTTTATTTGAACCAGTAAAAATGTATAATTTTCCTCTGTTTACAGATACTATTTCCAAAGTTGGAAAGTACAGTAAATGGAGGAATTTTTATTATGAAAGCAACAGGAATTGTAAGAAGAATTGATGATCTGGGGAGAGTGGTCATTCCAAAAGAAATCAGGAGAACACTTCGGATTCGAGAGGGAGACCCATTGGAAATATTCACGGCCCGAGAGGGAGAGATTATCCTGAAAAAATATTCACCGATCAGTGAGCTTTCCTCATTTGCAAAAGAATATGCGGAAAGTCTTGCGGTAACGTGCGGAGCAACGGTCTGTGTGACGGATCATGATCAGATTATTGCGGTATCCGGTGCGGGAAAAAAAGAATTACAGGATAAATATGTGAGTAAACAGTTGGAACGTATTTTTAAGGAACGGGAAGCAGTGCATGCATCGGCAGGTGAAAAGAAATATGTGGCGGTGATTGATGAACGGATACAGGAATATGAAGATGAGATCATTCATCCGATCCTGTGCGGAGGAGATGTCATCGGAGCGGTAATTCTGTTAGAAAAGAAGAAAAAATTTGGAGAGACAGAAGAAAAACTCGCCGCATGCGCAGCTAATTTTCTTGGAAGACAAATGGAACAATAGAAGCATAAAACCCTTCGGACAATCATAGATTGTGATATGCGAGGAGGGAATAGTATGGAAAAACAGGTTCAAAAAGAATCGAAGCTCATATGGATCTTGAAATCACTGCTTGCGGCGTATCTTGTAACGGGTATATTGCTTGTGCTGCTGACATTTTTATTGTATCAGTTTGAGCTGGACGAACAGAAAGTGACTGCGGGGATTGTGGTGATTTATGTGGTGTCTACTTTTGCGGGAGGTCTTATATTAGGAAAGCTTACAAAAGTAAAACGATTTGCATGGGGCTTGACGCTTGGGGTTGCTTATTTTGTATTGCTGCTTTTGATATCGCTTGGGATATACAGGGGGATTGACGGGAACTGGAGCAATATTCTTACGACATTTCTGATGTGTGCCGGAGGGGGGATGTTTGGAGGAATGATTTCTTAAGTAATTCTTAACCGAACTGAGAAAAAAGGCTTTCAAAACATACAGTCCTGTGGTATAATAACAGAAGTAATGCAAAGCGAAGGAGGAAATGACAATGAAACATATCAAAACATTGAATACACAGACATTAAACAATACAGTGAAAAAAGGTGGATGTGGAGAATGTCAGACATCATGCCAGTCAGCATGTAAGACATCTTGTACAGTAGGAAATCAGACTTGCGAACAAAAAAGATAATGATTGCGTAAGCTGAACAAAAAGACAAGTGCTGTCTTTTGACAGTAGACGCAGGCAGAGAATGTGCGATGGCACATTCTTTTTGCATGACAGAAAAAATAGAGAAAATAGAAAGGGGTACATGTTGTGATTCATCAGTACCGAAACAATGGTTATAATATTGTGCTCGATGTGAACAGCGGTTCCGTGCATGTGGTAGATGATTTGTGTTATGATTTGATCGCCTGTTTAGAGGCAATGAACCCGGATCATACAGAAGCGACACTGCAAAGCGAAGAGACATCGGCGTATGTGAAAGAACAATTAGGAGAAAAATATAAAGAGGACGAATTAAAAGAGGCGTTAGAAGATATTGCGGAACTTACAAAGGCTGGACAGTTCTTTACAAAAGATATATACGAGGCATATATCGGAGAGGTAAAAAGCAGAAAGACGGTTGTAAAGGCATTGTGCATCCACATTGCGCATGACTGTAACCTCGCATGCCAATACTGTTTTGCAGAAGAGGGCGAATATCATGGAAGACGAGCTCTGATGTCATATGAGGTCGGGAAAAAGGCTCTGGACTTCTTGATTGCAAATTCGGGTAACCGAAAGAATCTGGAAGTAGATTTCTTTGGCGGGGAACCGCTTATGAACTGGCAGGTAGTAAAAGATCTTGTGGCGTACGGAAGAGAGCAGGAAAAACTCCATGATAAGCATTTCCGTTTTACACTGACAACGAACGGTGTGCTTCTGAATGACGAGGTAAAGGAATTTGTCAACAAAGAGATGGACAATGTGGTATTAAGTCTGGATGGACGAAAAGAAGTCAATGACAAGATGCGTCCGTTCCGCAACGGAAAAGGAAGTTATGACCTGATCGTGCCGAAATTCCAGAAACTGGCAGAAAGCCGTAATCAGGAAAAATACTATATCAGAGGAACTTTTACAAGAGATAATTTGGATTTCTCAAAAGATGTTCTGCATTTTGCGGATTTGGGATTCGAGCAGATTTCCATTGAGCCTGTAGTAGGAGAGGATTCAGATTTTTATTCGATCAAGAAAGAAGATCTTCCACAGATTTTTGAAGAATATGATACATTGGCAAAAGCAATCATTGAGAGAGAAGAGGCGGGAAAAGGATTTAACTTCTTCCATTTTATGATTGATTTGGACGGAGGTCCTTGCGTTGCGAAGAGACTTTCCGGATGTGGTTCGGGAACAGAGTATCTTGCAGTCACACCTTGGGGGGACTTATATCCTTGTCATCAGTTTGTCGGTGAGGAAGATTTCCTGATGGGAAATGTCGACGAAGGGATTGTGAGACCGGAAATTGCAGATGAATTCAGAGGCTGCAGTGTCTATTCCAAAGAAAAATGTAAGAACTGTTTTGCGAAATTCTATTGTAGTGGGGGATGTATGGCAAATTCTTACAAGTTTCATGGTTCGATTCATGATGCATATGATATTGGCTGTGAGATGCAAAGGAAACGTGTGGAATGTGCGATTATGATCAAGGCTGCATTGGCAGACGGAGAAAGGATGTAAGAGATGAAAAAGAGTAGAGGTGTCATTAACCTGATCCTCACAGTGGTGGTAATCTGTTTATTAGGGTTTACCTCAGTTGTAGGATTTGGTGCAACAGGTGCGGGAGCGGCAAAAAATATTAAGCTTGGACTTGACCTTGCCGGAGGTGTCAGCATTACATACCAGGTAAAAGATGAGAATCCGACAGAGGAAGAGATGAAAGATACGATCTACAAGCTGCAAAAGCGTGTAGAGCAATACAGTACAGAAGCGACTGTTTATCAGGAAGGTTCGGATCGTATCAATATTGAGATTCCAGGTGTTTCAGATGCGAATGCAATTCTGGAAGAACTCGGAAAACCGGGATCGCTTGAATTTCAGGATGCGGAAGGGAATGTTGTTTTAGAAGGAACAGATATCAAAACAGCATCTGCGAAAACGAGTCAAGATAACATGGGAAACAAACAGTATATCGTTGAGTTGAATCTTACAGATGAAGGAAAGACTAAATTTGCTGAGGCTACAGAGGCGAATATCGGGAAACAGATTGCTATTGTCTACGATGATGAAATCATCAGTAATCCAAAAGTAAACGAAGCGATTACCGGTGGACAGGCTTATATTGATGGAATGGAGTCTTATGAAGAAGCAGACAATCTTGCATCTACAATCCGTATAGGTGGTCTGAAACTGGAGCTGGAGGAATTGAGCTCAAAAGTAGTCGGAGCACAGCTTGGAGAAGAGGCAATCAGCACAAGTTTGATGGCAGGTGCAATCGGACTTGCAATTGTATTTATTTTTATGTGTATCGTATATCTGCTTCCGGGACTTGCATCGAGCATTGTGTTGGTTATCTACACAGGAATTGTAATTGTATTGCTGAATGCGTTTAACATTACATTGACCCTTCCTGGTATTGCAGGTATCGTGCTCTCAATTGGTATGGCGGTAGATGCGAACGTTATTATTTTTGCCAGAGTAAAAGAAGAGATGGCAGCAGGGAAAAGTGTAAAATCATCTCTGAAGTCTGGATTCCAGAAGGCGATGTCAGCGATCGTGGACGGTAATATGACAACTTTGATTGCGGCAATTGTACTTTGGGTTAAGGGAACAGGAAGCGTAAAAGGGTTTGCTCAGACATTGGCGCTTGGTATTGTAGTGTCTATGTTTACGGCACTGGTTGTGACAAGAATCATTATCTACTCATTATATGCAGTCGGACTTAGAAGTCCAAAATTATATGGTAGTCAGAAACCAAGAAAAGAAAGAGATTTCTTAAAGAGAAGAGTGTTGAGCTTTTCGATTTCACTTGTGATCATTGTAGCGGGATTTGCTATGATGGGAGTGAACTCGGCAAACGGAAAAGGTGCGTTTAAGTACAGCCTTGAGTTCATGGGAGGAACTTCATCTACGGTAACATTTGACAAAGATTACTCGATTGAAGAGATCGATTCTAAGATTGTGCCGGTTGTAGAGAAAGTAACAGGAGATAAGAACGTTCAGTTCCAGAAGGTAAAAGATTCGAATGCGGTTGTTATTAAGACAATCAGCTTGGATTTGGAAGCACGTGAGGCATTTAACAAAGCGATGGCGGATAACTTCGGTGTAGATGCATCTACGATAACTGCGGAGAATATCAGTTCCACAGTCAGCTCCGAGATGCGGACAGATGCAGTCGTTGCGCTTGTGATTGCTACGGTATGTATGCTGCTTTACATTTGGTTCCGCTTCAAAGATATTCGTTTCGGAACAAGTGCGGTTATCGCATTGTTAAATGACGTTTTGTTTGTAATCGCATTTTATGCAATTTCGAGAACGTCTGTCGGAAATACATTTATCGCATGTATCCTGACAATTGTAGGTTACTCGATCAATGCGACGATTGTTATCTTCGACCGTATCCGAGAAGAGTTAAAGACGAAAAAGAAAAACGAAGAATTATCAGGATTGGTCAACAGATGTATTACAGATACTTTGACGAGAAGTATTTACACAAATGCGACAACCTTTATCATGCTTGCGGTACTGTATGTGCTTGGAGTAAGTTCGATTAAAGAGTTTGCAATGCCGCTTATGGTTGGTGTGTTAGGAGGTACATTCTCTTCTATCTGTATCACAGGACCATTGTGGTATGTTATGAAAACAAAATTTGCAAAGAAAAAATAAACGGGGACGGGGGTAATCATGATATTACTCCCGTTTTTGCATTGAGGAGTACGTATGGAAAAATGGTTTGTAATGAGAAAAGGGGCTCCGTTTCAGGAGATTGCAGAGAAATTTCAGATTCATCCGATTCTTGCCCGCCTGATACGGAATCGTGATGTGATAGGGGATGAAGCGATTCAATTGTATCTGAACGGCACGATCGCAGATTTGTATGATGGCATGCTCATGAAAGATATGGATAAAGCGGTAGACATTTTGCTGGAGAAAATACGTGAGGACAAAAAGATTCGAATTATCGGAGATTATGATATTGATGGAATCAATTCGACTTACATTTTATTGGAAGGAATCAAGTATCTTGGAGGAGAAGCTGATATCGATATACCGGACCGCATGAAGGATGGATATGGCTTGAACCGAAATCTGATTGATCGTGCATTTGACGATGATATTGATACAATCATCACCTGTGATAATGGAATTGCGGCAAGAGAAGAGATTGCGTATGGAAAGAGTCTTGGGATGACGATCATAGTGACAGATCATCATGAGATTCCTTACGAGGAGGTAGAAAGTGAAAAACGATATATTCTGCCGCCCGCTGATGCAGTGATTGATCCAAAACAGCAGACATGTGCATATCCATTCAAAGAATTGTGTGGAGCAGGAGTTGCATATAAACTGATCGAGGCGTTGTTCGGCGCGTGTGGAAAAGATATCGAAGATGTGGATTATCTGATGGAGAATGTGGCAATTGCGACAGTCGGAGATGTTATGGATCTGGTCGGAGAGAACCGTATTTTTGTAAAACAAGGTTTGGAGATGCTGAAACGCACAAATAATTTGGGATTGCGGGCGCTGATGGAATGTACCGGTGTGCCTGTGGAGAGACTTTCGGCATATCATATCGGATTTGTGATCGGACCGTGCCTGAACGCAAGCGGGAGACTGGATACGGCGAAACGGGCATTGGAGCTTTTGTGTGCAAAGACAAAAAAGGAGGCAGACATACTGGCGGGTGACTTGAAAGCGCTAAATGACAACCGGAAGGATATGACAGCTTCAGCGGTGGAAGAGGCGGTGAAGCAAGTGGAGGAGACCAGACTTGGCGAGGATAAAGTGCTGGTGATCTATCTTCCGGATTGTCACGAAAGTCTTGCCGGAATTGTAGCTGGAAGAGTGAGGGAGCGTTATCATAAGCCGGTATTTATCTTGACGAAGGCAGAAGAAGGCGTGAAAGGATCGGGGCGTTCTATTGAGAGTTACCACATGTATGAAGAATTGAATAAGTGCAAATCGCTGTTGACGAAATTTGGCGGACATAAACTTGCGGCGGGACTGTCTTTGGAGGAGGAAAATGTAGACAGACTCAGAGAAACTTTAAATGATCTGTCAACACTCACACAAGAAGATCTGATTCCTAAGATTTCTATTGATATGCAGATGCCGCTTGGCTATATCAATGAAGCGTTTGTGGATGAATTAGAGCTTCTGGAGCCTTTTGGGAAAGGAAATATAAAGCCTGTATTTGTGGAGAAAAACATTGAAATTTTAAGCGCGAGAATTCTTGGGAAGAATAAAAATGTGTTGAAGATGCAGGTGCAGGATGCGCCTGGAACCCAGATGGATGCCATGTACTTTGGTGATGTGGAGGCATTTTTGGAATTTTTTAGAGAAAAGTATGGAAAGCCTGCGGTAGATGGTCTGCTTCGGGGACAGAGAAGCAAAGTTGAGGCGGCATTTACATATTATCCCGGAATTAATGAATATATGGGGCAGAAAACTGTTCAGATCATCATTCAGAACTATCAGTGAGAGTAGTGCAAATGAATTGAAAAAATGACAAAAAAATGCTATACTATAATATACTGTAAAAATAGGAGTGAGTTAGAATGAAAAAACCAATAGAAGAATATGTAAGAAGTATACCGGATTTTCCCGAAAAAGGGATTATTTTTAGAGATGTAACAAGTATTTTAGAAGATGCTGACGGACTTCAGCTGGCGATAGATTTGATGCAGGAAAAAATCGGAGACACGGAATTTGATGTAGTGGTAGGACCGGAATCCAGAGGATTTATTTTTGGAGTACCGATTGCATATAATCTGCATAAACCGTTTATTCCGGTTCGGAAAAAAGGAAAACTTCCATGCGAGACTGTTTCGATTCAATATGATTTGGAATATGGGAGCGCTGAGATTGAGATGCATAAAAACTCGATCAAACCGGGACAAAAAGTAGTGATCATCGACGACCTGATGGCAACCGGAGGTACGATCGAGGCGATTACAAAGCTCATTGAAGGGATGGGCGGAGTGATTGTCAAAGCAGTATTTTTAATGGAACTGGAAGGATTAGAAGGCAGAAAGAGATTAGAAGGGGTTGACGTAGAGACTGTTATTGCATACCCTGGAAAATAAGAACCAGAAAGGGGGGATTAATGTGGCCGACAATAAAGTAATAGAGAATCCATACAAGGGACTTGAGATTGTGGATGGGCATGCGGTGAAGGCGCCGGAAGATTATCAGGACCCGAAGATGTTATATGAGGCATTGATCAAACGAATTAGAAAGTACCATCCGTCTACAGATATTTCCATGGTGGAAAAAGCGTTCAATATCGCGTACCATGCGCATGAAGGACAGTTTCGAAAATCAGGTGAGGCATACATTATTCACCCGTTGTGGGTAGGAATCATTCTTGCTGATCTGGAGTTGGATAAAGAGACGATTGTTGCCGGAATTTTGCATGATGTTGTGGAAGATACTGTGATGACAGAGCAGGAGATTACCGAGATTTTTGGTTCGGAAGTTGCACTGCTTGTGGACGGTGTCACAAAGCTTGGACAATTGTCGTATTCCGCTGACAAACTGGAGGTGCAGGCGGAGAACTTAAGAAAGATGTTTTTGGCGATGGCAAAAGATATCCGAGTGATTCTGATCAAGCTTGCGGACAGACTGCATAATATGAGAACACTTCAGTTCATGCGTCCGGAAAAGCAGATTGAGAAAGCGCGTGAGACGATGGACATCTATGCGCCGATTGCACAGAGACTTGGTATTTCCAGGATTAAGACAGAACTTGATGATCTGTCTTTGAAATATTCTCAACCGGAAGTATTTTATGATCTTGTGCAGCAGATCAATGCGAGAAAGACAGAGCGTGAAGAATTTGTGCAGCAGATTGTCGAAGAAGTGTCAGAACATATGAAAAATGCGAAGATTAAGGCAGAAGTAAAAGGCAGAGTGAAACATTTCTTCAGTATTTATAAAAAGATGGTCAATCAGGATAAGACAGTGGATCAGATTTATGATTTGTTTGCAGTCCGGATCATTGTGGAGTCAGTGAAAGACTGTTATGCTGCACTTGGTGTTATTCATGAGATGTACACGCCGATTCCGGGGCGCTTTAAAGATTATATTGCGATGCCAAAGCCGAATATGTATCAGTCATTGCATACGACATTGATGAGCTCAGTGGGACAGCCATTTGAGATTCAGATCCGTACCGAGGAGATGCATAAGACGGCGGAGTATGGTATTGCTGCCCATTGGAAATATAAAGAATCCAATGATGGCAAAAAGAGTGTTGCCGCGCAGGAAGAGGAAAAACTAAGCTGGTTAAGACAGATTTTGGAATGGCAGCAGGATACAGATAACCGCGAATTTTTAAGTCTCTTGAAAGGAGACCTGGATTTGTTCGCAGAAGATGTCTACTGCTTTACGCCGAATGGGGATGTAAAGAATCTGCCGAATGGTTCTACGCCGGTTGATTTTGCTTATGCAATTCACAGTGCGGTCGGAAATAAGATGGTAGGAGCCCGTGTGAACGGAAAACTTGTAAATATTGATTATAAGATTCAAAATGGTGACAGAATTGAGATTCTTACTTCGCAAAATTCCAAGGGACCGAGTCGTGACTGGCTGAACATTGTAAAAAGTACGCAGGCGCGTAACAAGATCAATCAGTGGTTTAAGAAAGAATTTAAGGAAGAGAATATTGTTCGCGGAAAAGAGATGCTTGCGGCGTATTGCAAGACAAAATCTATTGTGCTCAGTGATTTGACCAAGCCGAAATACATGCAGGTAGTACAGATCAAATATGGCTTCCGTGATTGGGATGCGGTGCTTGCGTCAATCGGGCATGGCGGCTTAAAAGAAGGTCAGGTTATCAATCGTCTTTTGGAGGAATACGAAAAAGATCATAAGGCAGCTGAGACAGATGAGACGATTATTGAACGGGTATCTGAAGCGTCTAAGAATAAAGTACATGTGACGAAGTCGAAAAGCGGAATTGTTGTAAAGGGAATTGATGACATGGCGGTTCGGTTTTCCAGATGCTGTAATCCGGTTCCGGGAGATGAGATTGTCGGCTTTGTGACACGAGGACGTGGAATGTCTATTCATAGAACGGACTGTGTCAACATCATTCATTTATCGGAGGCGGAAAGAGCCAGATTGATTGATGCGGAGTGGGAGACAAATGCGTCGGATGAAGCCGGTGGGCAGTATATGTCGGGAATCAAGATGTATGCAAATAACCGGCAAGGTCTGCTTATGGAGATTTCTAAGATATTTACAGAGAATAAAATTGATATCAATTTGATGAATACGCGTGTCAGCAAACAGGGAGTTGCAACAATTGAACTTGGTTTTGTTGTTCGCGGCAGAGAAGAATTGAGTCGAATTGTGGAAAAATTGCGTCAGATAGAGGGCGTGATTGATATTGAACGTACGGCAGGGTAAAAGAATGAAGATAGAAAAATATGCATTGGGTTCACTGGGGACCAACTGTTATTTAGTGGAAAATGAGGAGACAAAAGAGCTGGTTATCATTGATCCGGCGATTTGTCCGGATTATATGATCAGTTATGTGAAACGAATCGGCTATGAGCCGAAAGCAATTCTTCTGACACATGGTCATTTTGATCATGTGATGGGAATTGAAGGGTGGACAAAAGAATTCGATATTCCGGTATATATTTATAAAGATGAAGCGGCAATATTGAGAGATCCGGCATTAAATCTTTCCAGCATGTTTGGGACAAGTTATGCCTATGAGAAAGTAACCTGTCTGAGTGATGGGGAAAAACTTGTGCTGGCAGGATATACGTTTGAAGTGATTCATACACCCGGGCATACAAGTGGCGGATGCTGTTACTATGTGAAGGATGAGGAAGTGCTGTTTAGCGGAGATACACTGTTTTGCAGAAGCGTTGGTCGAAGCGACTTCCCGACCGGAAGCGCATCAGTTTTGGTGAAATCGATTCAAGAAAAATTATTCTCCCTTCCGGATCAGGTGATGGTCTATCCGGGGCATAACGATTTGACTTGCATTGCGGATGAAAAACAGTATAATCCGTTTATTTAAAGGTTCAATTTGGGACGTAGTAAAATTGAAGTTTACTACGTCCCAAATTGGGTTGAAGTGAGGTGTAAAATGATAAAAATAATCGTAAAAGAGGAAATGTATATATACGATATGTACCATATTTTAAGGGCTTTTTACCCGGGGAGTGAGATTGACCAAACAATCGACAGTGGTGTCCCTAATTTGATTGAACTGAGAATAGATGGGCAGCGAAAAGAGTGTCTTTTGATCAACCAAAATGAGGTGGAAGAATACGCAGAGCGAAAGCAGAAAAAGAGGTATGTGAACCTGAAAGTGTATGACTGGTTGTCAAAACAAACCGAAAAGGAACTTGCCTGGGGTGTGTTGACAGGAATCAGACCGACGAAGATTATGATGAACTTGCTGGAAGAAGGAAAAAGCGAACAGGATGTCATTGACTATATGAAAGAAAATTATCGGACAACGGACAAAAAAGCAAACCTCGGCATGGAGATTGCAAAACGAGAGAAAGCGCTGCTGGCTCAATTAGACTATAAGGATGGCTACAGTCTTTATGTGGGGATTCCATTTTGTCCAACTACCTGCAGTTACTGCTCCTTTACCTCGCAGCCAATTCACAAATGGAAAGACCGGGTAGACGAATATTTAGATGCCTTGTGTAAAGAGATCACTTTTGTAGGAGAAGTGTCAAAAGAAAAGAAACTAAATACGGTTTATATTGGTGGAGGAACGCCTACGACGCTGGAACCGGAACAGTTGGAGAGACTTTTGTCACATATTGAAAAAACATTTTCATTTGAAGATTTGAAAGAATTTACGGTGGAAGCGGGGCGTCCGGACAGTATTACAAAAGAAAAGTTGGAAGTGCTGAGAAGACATCAAATTTCCAGAATTTCAATCAATCCGCAGACAATGCAGCAAAAGACATTAGATTGTATCGGGCGAAAACATACAGTAGAGGATATTCGACAAGTGTATGCGATGGCAAGGGAACTGGGATTTGAGAACATTAATATGGATTTGATTGCGGGACTCCCGGGAGAAACTTTAGACGATATGAAAGATACACTGCGACAGATAGAAATGTTTGCCCCGGACAGTCTGACTGTGCATGCGCTTGCGATGAAGCGTGCATCCAGACTGACACAGGAAAAACGAGAGGGAAGCTATCGGGGAAATGACCAGGCAGACAGTGCCACGATGTTATCGGAGATGATCGAACTCGCAGCAGAATATGCGGGGAAAATGCAGCTCGTACCGTATTATCTGTATAGGCAGAAGAATATTGCGGGAAATTTTGAAAATGTTGGTTATGCAAAGGTTGACAAAGCCGGAATATACAATATACTTATTATGGAAGAGAAACAATCTATCGTGGCTGTGGGAGCAGGGGCATCGACAAAGATCGTGCTGCCAAAAGAGAAGACCTTGATAGATGAAAAGACAGGCAATCCGAAGCAGATTGTCAGGACGGAGAATGTAAAAGACGTCGAACAATACATCAATCGAATTGATGAAATGATAGAGCGAAAAGGAGAATGGTTATGGCATTAAAGAAAAAACCAGTCACAGGCATGAAAGATATGTTGCCGGCAGAGATGGAGATCCGCGATTATGTGATTCAGATGATTAAAGACACATACCGCACATTTGGATTTTCTTCCATGGAGACACCATGTGTGGAGCACATTGAGAATCTGTGCAGCAAACAGGGTGGAGACAATGAAAAACTAATTTTCAAGATTTTAAAACGTGGAGAAAAATTAAAATTAGATACAGCGAAAGAAGAGATGGATTTGGTGGATGGAGGTCTTCGCTATGACCTGACAGTGCCGTTGTCCAGATATTATGCGAACAATGCAAGTGTGTTGCCGTCACCGTTTAAAGCATTGCAGATGGGAAATGTGTGGAGAGCGGATAGACCGCAAAGAGGACGTTTCCGTCAGTTTATGCAATGCGATATCGACATTCTTGGTGAACCAAGTAACTTAGCGGAGATTGAGCTGATCTTGGCGACAACAACACTGCTTGGAAAGTTAGATTTCAAAAACTTTACAATTCGTATCAATGACAGAAAAATCTTAAAAGCAATGGCTGCTTACAGTGGTTTTGAAGAGAAAGATTACGATACTGTATTTATTATTTTAGATAAAATGGATAAGATTGGCTTGGACGGTGTGGCGAAAGAACTGGAAGAGAACGGATATGCAAAGGAATCTATTGAGAAATACTTAGAACTCTTTAAAAAGATTACAAATGATATCGAAGGTGTGCGCTACTGCAAAGAAAAACTGGAAGGATTTTTGGAAGCAGAGACAGCCGATGGATTAGAAATGATTATTTCCAGTGTAGAAAGTGCAAAAGAGGCAGAATTTAAAGTGAGCTTTGACCCGACATTAGTACGCGGTATGTCATATTATACAGGAACGATTTTTGAGATTTCCATGGATGAATTCGGCGGCTCTGTAGGAGGCGGCGGACGTTACGATGAGATGATCGGGAAATTTACAGGGCAGCCGACACCGGCATGTGGATTTTCAATCGGATTTGAGCGTATCGTAATGCTGCTTTTGGAAAGAGGATATAAAGTTCCAACCAGCAGAGAAAAGAAGGCATTGCTGATTGAAAAAGGAATGTCTGCAGAAGGAATGTTAAAAATCCTTGCGATTGCGAAAGAAGAGCGTGCAAACGGAAAACAGGTGATGCTTGTGAATATGAAGAAAAACAAAAAGTTCCAGAAAGAACAGCTTATGAATGAAGGATATACAGATATTCAGGAAATTTTTAAAGATAATATAAAATAGAAAGCGAGAGAGAACAATGGCAGAATCAATGCAGGGCTTGAAGAGAAGCCACAGATGTGCAGAGTTAAGTAAGGTAAATATCGGAGAGACAGTAACTGTAATGGGATGGGTGCAGAAGAACCGTAATAAAGGTGGAATTGTATTCGTGGATTTACGTGACCGTTCCGGATTGCTGCAGCTTATTTTTGAAAATGGAAGCGTGAGCGAAGAAGATTTTGAAAAATCAGGAAAGCTTCGCAGTGAATTTGTAATTGCAGCAGTGGGTACTGTAGAAGCACGTTCCGGTGCAGTGAATGAAAATCTTGCGACAGGAGAGATTGAGATTCGTGTAAAAGAACTTCGTATTTTATCTGAGTCTGAGACACCACCGTTCCCAATTGAAGAGAACAGCAAGACAAAAGAGGAATTACGTCTGAAATACCGCGTGTTGGATTTGAGAAGACCAGATTTACAGAGAAACCTGATGATGAGAAGTAAAGCGGCGACATTGACACGTCAATTCCTTGCAGAGGAAGGATTTTTGGAAATCGAGACACCGATGTTGATCAAAAGTACTCCGGAGGGAGCGAGAGATTACCTTGTGCCAAGCCGTGTGCATCCGGGAAATTTCTATGCGCTTCCACAGTCACCACAGATTTTTAAACAGCTTTTGATGTGTGCGGGATATGATCGTTATTTCCAAATTGTAAAATGTTTCCGTGATGAAGATTTACGTGCAGACCGTCAGCCGGAATTTACACAGATTGATATGGAATTATCGTTTGTTGATGTGGACGATGTCATTGACGTTAATGAAAGATTACTGGCTAAAATGTTCAAAGAGATTCTTGGGATAGAAGTTTCTCTTCCAATCCAGAGAATGACATGGCAGGAAGCAATGGATCGTTTCGGCTCAGACAAACCGGATATCCGGTTCGGAATGGAATTGACAGATGTGTCGGAAGTTGTGAAAGACTGCGAATTTGTAGTGTTTAAAAATGCATTGGAAAATGGCGGAAGCGTTCGAGGAATCAATGCCAAAGGCCAGGGGGCAATGCCGCGTAAGAAAATCGATAAACTGGTTGATTTGGCAAAAGACTTTGGTGCGAAAGGTCTCGCATACGTGGCAATACAGGAAGATGGCACAATCAAGTCTTCTTTTGCAAAATTCATGAGTGAAGAGGAAATGGCAGCACTTGTAAAAGCAATGGATGGAGAAAATGGTGACTTACTGCTCTTTGCAGCAGATAAAAATCAGGTCGTATGGGATGTCCTTGGAAACTTACGTCTTGAAATTGCACGTCAGCTGGAACTTCTTGATAAGAATGAATATAAATTCTTGTGGATCACAGAATTCCCATTGTTAGAGTGGAATGAGGAGGCCGGAAGATACACAGCAATGCATCATCCATTTACAATGCCGATGGAAGAAGATTTGCATCTGATCGACACAGATCCGGGAAAAGTACGTGCAAAAGCTTATGATATTGTACTGAACGGTACAGAAATCGGTGGTGGAAGTGTCAGAATCTTCAATCAGGAGATTCAGAGCAAGATGTTTGAAGTGCTTGGGTTTACAAAAGAGCAGGCGCAGGAACAGTTTGGATTCTTGTTGAATGCATTCAAATACGGAGTGCCGCCTCACGCAGGACTTGCATATGGATTGGATCGTCTTGTGATGCTGATGGCAAAAGAAGACAGTATCCGTGATGTTATTGCATTCCCGAAAGTAAAAGATGCATCGGATCTGATGACAGAAGCACCTTCAGGGGTAGATCAGAAACAGTTAGATGAGCTTTGCTTGGCTATCACAAAAAAAGAAGAAAGAGAAACCTTCTTGGTTTAATGTTCGCAGCGATTTTAGTTGTAGTGGCAAAATTTCGTAAAGAAAAAAACATGTAGTGTAATAAGGTGATATGTGCACCCCGGGGAAGTTGATGCTCCGGGGTGTTGTAAATATTCTAAATAATAGTACAAAATAAAAAAATAAAAAAAGTGTTGACAAAAGTGCTTTTCATCAGTATAATGAATATTGTTCTGATTCAGAGAACACAATATGCACGAGTGGCTCAGTGGTGGAGTATCGCCTTGCCAAGGCGAGGGTCGCGGGTTCGAATCCCGTCTCGTGCTCTTTCAATGACAATTGAATAAAGGTTCTGATTTAAAGAACAATAATATGCACGAGTGGCTCAGTGGTGGAGTATCGCCTTGCCAAGGCGAGGGTCGCGGGTTCGAATCCCGTCTCGTGCTTTTTTGTGTCTTGACTGATAAGGAAAGAATGGATTGCCAATGGCTGCCTGATGATATGCAGGTGCTGTTGGCTTTTTTTATTATAGGAAAATCCTTTGGAATCCTATAATAAAAAAATGCACTTCTAAGATAAAGGTCGAAATGGAGTTCCGAATTATACAAAAAACAAGGGAAACAGGAGCAGTTTATATAAGCATTATTGAAAAAAAAAGGTGTTATAATTATAAAAAAGAGAGATAAAAATGATTAGTCGGGAGAAATGATATATGAAAAAGAAACAATATTTTTTGGCGGGGATAGTTATATTAGTCATTTTAGGTATAGCAATTGCCGTCATCTTTAATGGCAGAAACAAGAATGCAGAAGAAAATTCTTCGTCGAAAGTGGTGACAGTTGTGTCGGAGGAAGAATATCAGTTTTATAGCGAAGTTGTGCAAAAAGATTATAAAGAGCAAGATCAGAAAGAACTAGAGAAAAAGACAAAAGAATATGCAAAGGAAGTGTATGCTCAATTTGCATTAGGGGAAGCGTATAATCTTTGCAAACCGTACTCCTATGAATCGCTAAAGATGGATATGGAAGCAGAAAATCAGCAGCGTCAGGCGAAAAAGAGTGCAGGAGAAGTTGTTTACGGTACATTGGAATATACATTAGACAGTTATCTTGAATATACACTCAGTAATCTGAAAATACAGACAGTGGATTATATGGTAAGAAATCATGAGGAATCCTTAGAGAAAGAAGCAAAAACATATTGGGAAGCACACCCTGATAAATTTGAGAGAGTAGATGAGATCACATATCGTTTAGGTGAAGAGACGAAAAAAGTTGTCTGGGATGAACTTTCCACATTGGAAAAGACAGATAGTGAATTGTTTGAATATTTGTATTATGGGGAAGAGGGTGATCAGTTCACATTATCGGAGAGGGACGAACCAATCAGTGGAGAGATTTTGAAAAAAACAATGAAGACTGCTGATTTTGAGGCGGACAAAAGCACGGTCCTTAAGATTTACATATCGGATGTTTATTATGAAAAGCTGGTGAAACAGGCTGAGAAAGAGCATCCACTGGAGTTTGAATTAAATCAGGGGCAGTAAAGAGGATGTACTGTTTCTGTTTTAAGAAATAATAAAGAAAGGAAGTAAAAAAATATGAAAGGGAAAATGGTAAAACGTTTACTGGCAGTTGGTTTGTCTATTGCAATGGCGGTGACAACGTTCCAGACAGTGGGAACTTCTGGTCCTGGAATTGTACAGGCGGCTTCTACAGTGACAAATGAAAATCTGCTGAAAAATCCTACATTTGAAGAAGGTGTGGATCTTGGCACTCATTCTGATAGTAATCAGAATAACAAAGTAGGAAACTGGTTCGCGTATTCAACACAAAATCCGGGAACAGTAAAAAAAGTACAGGAAAATGCACACAACGGAGAATGGTCAGCAACTGTTGCAAAACAAAATGATGCATTGGAGCAGGATGTGCCGGATCTTCAGAAGGGAGCAACATACAAACTTTCTGTATGGGCAAAAAATACGAACCCATCTGGTCTTAAAACATGGCTGTGTCTGAAATGGTACGGAGGAAGCGAAAAGAAAGTTGCAATCGATTCTTCAGAATACAAACAATATGAGATTGAATTTACATATACAGGGGCAACTGGAACAGATGCAGGAAAAAATACAAGAGTTGCAATCTGGGTGGAAAGAGGCAATAGTGGAAATGTATATGTGGATGACTGGTCATTACAGATTTCCAGTGATCTTAAGAGCTTAAGCGTGGAAAATGGAGCGCTGAAAGCAGAATATAATGCAGACTATCAGGGCGAAATGAAGAGTTCTGATTTTGATATCTCTTATACATCCTCTTTAGAACCTGAAGTGGCAAAGAAACTGGATATTACAAGTGAAACTGTGAACGGCAAGACATTGACAATGAATTTTGCAGAGATTGCAAAACAGCCTATGAAACAGACAATCACAGTCACTGCTACTTATAAACCAAGCAAACAGCCTATGGTAGTAGACTTTGATGTAGATGCATCCGGAGAAGAGTTGGTAGAAGCAAATCTTACCGGAATTACTGCTGAAAATGGCAGTGTCACAGCGAATTTGGATAAAGTGCCTACAGTAGCTCCGGTAAAAGATGACTTTACATTAGAATATAAAGTGAATGATGGAGCATTTGAGAAGGCTGCAATTAAAGAGTTTACTTATAATAAGGACAGCAAAAATGTTGTTATGACATTTGACAAAATCTCAGGGGCTGTAGATCCGAAAGATGTAACCGTAAAAGTAACATATAAAGATGTGGCTAAGACAGCAGAGTTCAGAGTAGAACTTGGAAGCGGCGTGAAATATTACGTGGACGCTACAAACGGAAAGGACAGCAACAACGGTACAAGTCCTGAGACTGCATGGCAGACAATTGACAGAGTCAACCAGGAAAAATTCCAGCCGGGAGACCAGATTCTGTTTAAAGCAGGAGAGACTTGGACAGGTGCATTAAAACCACAAGGATCTGGTGTGGATGGAGCACCGATTGTGATTGCAAGCTATGGTGAAGGAAAGAAACCAATTTTAATGCCAGGTGAAGACTGGACGATTTCTCATATGAACATTGCGAATCAAGTTGTTCGCAACCCAAAAGTCAACAATGTAATTACATTCTTCAACCAGGAATACTGGGAAGTAAGAGATTTGGAATTATATGATTCTACGTATGAACAAAATACAAATACAAATGTTTACCGCAGAGGTATCAATATCTCAGCAGAAGATGTTGGGGATCTTTCTTACTTTAAGTTTGATAATCTGACAATTCACGGATTTAGAGGACCAATCAGCAATGAAGGGAAATCTTCCGGTGGAATTATTATGACAGTGACAACAAACCTGAACGATGCATCAAAAAGAGTTCCAACAGCGGTGCATGACATCAGCGTTACAAACTGTGAACTGTATGATCTGGGAAGATCTGGAATCAACTTTGTTTCACCTTGGACAACAAGAGAAGGTGACAAATGGAATAAGTATGCACCATTTGGATATGCAGGAAAAGGTGCATGGAAACCATATGAAAGATTTACACTGAGCAACAATATTATTCATGATATTGACGGTGATGGAACAATTGTAGATGGTTGTAAAGATGTAACAGTAGATCATAACACAGTATATCGTGCAGTATATAACTGCTGGTATGGTGTTGGACTTTTCAACTGGAACTCAGACAATGTCGTATTTGAATACAATGAAGTATATGAATCATCTCCGGCAGATGCATTACTTGGAGCAGGAGATGGACAGGGAATCGAAATTGATGCGCTGAACCAAAATACATTAGTACAGTACAATTATCTGCATGATAACGCAGGTGGCGTATTTATGTGGTGCTGTACTGCAAGCTTAAGAGGATTTAATGGAATTTATCGCTATAACATCAGTCAGAATGACGGTGCAAAACACGGTGTAATTGACTGGAGAGAAGGTCATGAAGGAAGTATGGCTTACAACAACACGATTTATCTAGGTGAAGGAATTGACAGAGAATGGTTGAAAAACGGCTATACAGGTGGAAAGAGTGATGCGAAGTTCTACAATAATATCGTAGTAAATAAAGGAAATATGACACCTGGAAAAGGATTTAATGAACAGGAAATCGACTACGAGAGCAATATCTTTGTAGGATTTGATGAAGTTCCGTCAAACGATACAACATTGATTCAGGAAGACCCGAAATTTGTGGCTCCTGGAACAGGTGGAAAAGGAATTGATTCTGTAAAAGGTTACAAACTTCAGGCAGACTCACCGGCAATTGATGCAGGTCTGAATATCGAAAACAATGGTGGAAAAGATTACTTTGGAACACCACTTGCTGATGGAAAGACAGACATTGGTGCAGCGGAATATGTAGTAGAGTTAGACAAAACAGCATTAAATGCGTTGATCGAGTATGCAAAGAGCCAGCAGGAAAATGAAAATTATCAGTATGTAGTGCCGGTTGTAAAAGAAAAATTTGAGGCGGCATTAGCGGAAGCTGAGAAAGTGAGTGCAGATAATGCGGCAACTCAGGAGGCAGTGGATACAGCATATGATAAGTTGTTAGATATGGTTCATCACTTGGAATTTACAGGAAATACAAGTTCTTTGAAAGTGCTTGTGGACGCGGCAAAAGGATTAGAAGAACAATTCTATACAGCAGAGAGCTGGAAGCCATTTACGGAGGCTCTGAAAGAAGCAGAAGCAGTTCTTGCAGATGAGAATGCTCTTCAAGAGGAAATTGATGCAGTGAGAGCAGCTCTCAAGACAGCGATGGACGGCTTGGTGAAGAAACCATTGGCAGATAAATCAAAACTGGAAAAACTGGTGAAAGATTCTGAGACAAAATATGAGCCGAATTTAGACAAGTATACTCCGGCGAGTGGAGAAAGTTTCAAAGAAGCGTTGGATGCGGCAAGATCAGTTCTCGCAGATGAAAATGCAACTCAGAAACAAGTGGATTCAGCCTATACAACGCTTCAAAAAGCTATTTTTGGATTACGATTGATTCCAAACAAAGAGGCGTTGGAAGATTTGATTAACAAAGTGGAAAGTATGGATCTGAGCGGTTACACAACGGAGAGCGTACAGGCGCTCAAAAATGTGCTTCTTGAAGCAAAAGCAGTTATGGAAGATCCGGAAGCTGACCAAAAAGAAGTAGATGCAGCTGAGAAAGCCCTAAGGGCAAGTCGAGATGGACTTGTAGCAGTTGAAGATGCGAAAAAAGCAGATAGCAGTAAGAAAGTGGCTAAGACAGGAGATGCGACATCACCAATCGGATGGACACTTGCAGGTGTTTTGGCAGTGCTTGCGGTTGTGGCAGCGTTCTTTGTAAGAAGAAAAAAACGCTAATATAATATAAGTTAAAAATGAAGAGAGGGCATCGCAAAATCATCGGGTGAGATGATTGAGCGATGCCCTCTCTTTGTTTGAAAATGATTATTTCCAAGTATCAGTATTATTTAAACCGACATTTTTTGCCTTAAATACGGGATCGATTCCCTGTTTCTTCTGTTTTGTGTAATCGTCAAGCACTTTGAAAGCGATTCCGCCTAACAAGAAAATGACCAGAATATTTTCAATTGCCATGAATCCCATCAATACGTCTGCGAGATTCCATACAGTGCTAAAATCAGCCTGTGCACCGAGAAAAATCGCAATCAGACATGTGATTCGGAATACATTCAGCAGAATGCGATTGTTCTTGATGAACAGAATGTTTGATTCGGCGTAATAGTAATTTCCGATTAAACTTGTGAATGCAAATGCAAAAATGGAAAATGTAATAAAATGGATACCAAGTGAACCGACATTTGCACTGATCGCAGCCTGTACATATGGGATACCGTCCAATTTTTCAGGAATGCCCGTTACTCCGGAAAGCAACAAGATAAAAGCGGTAGTCGTACAGATCATAAATGTATCGATAAATACAGAAAGAACCTGAACCATTCCTTGTTTTACCGGGTGAGAAACAGTTGCGGTTGCGGATGCATTTGGCGCGCTACCCATACCGGCCTCGTTGGAGAATAACCCGCGTTTGATCCCGATTAAGACAGTACTTCCGGCAAATCCACCGAAGATTGCCCGAAAATCAAAGGCGCCTTCAAAGATGAGTGAAAACATCTCAGGAACACGGTCTAAGTTTGTCAGTGTAATGAAGATTCCCATCAAAATGTAGATTCCAGCCATAATCGGAACAATTACAGAAGAAATGAATCCGATTCTGTGAACCCCTCCGAAGATGACAAATGCAGTTGCAGCAGCAATCAAAAGTCCGACAACGGCAGGAAGGATTGTATCGCTGTAATTTGGAATGTAATATTCCAAAGCAGATGACATATTATAAGTCTGAAGACCATTGAAACCATAGGCAAAACATGCAATCAGCAGAATGGAAAAGAGAACTCCAAGCCAACGTTTGCCGAGGGCACGTTCAATATAATAAGATGGACCTCCGCGGAATTCTTTTCCATCTTTTACTTTGTAAACTTGTGCCAGTGTACTTTCGACAAAGGCAGATGCACCGCCGACGATTGCCATAACCCACATCCAAAATACAGCGCCCGGTCCTCCGGCTACAATTGCAGTTGCAATTCCGGCAATATTTCCGGTACCGACTCTTGATGCAGTAGAAATCATCAGAGCCTGAAAAGAAGAGACGGATTTTCCATTGTCATTCTTTTCCGCTTTTTCTTTCAGCGCTTTGATCGCATCACCAATCAGACGAAATTGTACAAATTTTGTACGAATGGAAAAATAGATACCAGCAGCTACAAGTAAAAAGATTAGAATGTAGCTGTAGAGAAAGTCATTTAGACTTGCCAATAAATTGTTAAACACAATAAGTTCCTCCTTTGCTTGGCAGAAAAAAGCAGCAAAGGATTTTTTCTCTTAAAAAAAGTACTTGTGGTCAAATTTGATTGGCTTTCACAAGTACTTGCTACTTTTTTCTAGATTTTATTTGGTTAAAGTGTAATATAAAAATGAGGGAAAGTCAAGAAATACTTAACTACGTGAATCATTTAACGTAAGAAAATGTGTGCAAAGTGCGTACAAATGTGTTATTCTTATATACAAATCAAAAAACAGGAGGAGAAATAAGTGATGAATCAAGGAATAAAAGTTGTAAAAATAGCATTATTAGGTTTGGGAACAGTCGGAAGCGGTGTATATAAATTGATCGAAGAAAAGGGAGAAGAATTTGAAAAACGCACGGGTGCGAAGATTCAGATTGAAAAAATTCTGGTACATAATCTGAAAAAGGAAAGACCGGGAGTGAAGAAGTGTCTTTTGACAGATCAGTGGAAAGAGATCATTGAAAATGATGAGATTGAGCTTGTGATAGAAGTGATGGGTGGAATCGAACCGGCAAAAGCTATGATTTTGGAGGCGTTAAATGCAGGAAAAAATGTAGTGACAGCGAATAAAGATCTGGTGGCAGAGCACGGAAAAGAACTGTTTGAAGCAGCAGAGAGGAATCAAAAAGACTTTTTATTCGAGGCGGCTGTCGCAGGTGGTATTCCAATCATCCGTCCGCTGAAACAGTGTCTTGCGGGAAATGAGATTTCAGATGTCATCGGAATTGTCAATGGAACAACCAATTATATTTTGACCAAGATGTGCGAAGAAGGAATGGATTTTCAGGAGGCGCTTGCAAAAGCTACTGAGCTTGGATATGCGGAAGCAGATCCTACAGCAGATATAGAAGGATACGATGCAGGGCGGAAGGTTGCAATCATGGCATCGATTGCATTTCATTCCAGAGTCGTTTTTTCGGATGTCTATACAGAGGGAATCACAAAAATTACAGCAAAGGATATTGCTTATGCAAAGGAATTTGACAGTGTGATCAAACTGCTCGGCGCAGCCCACAATACAGAAAAAGGAATCGAGGTAGCTGTCTATCCGATGATGATTTCAAATCAGCACCCACTTGCGTCGGTAAGAGATTCATTCAATGCAGTATTTGTGCATGGAGATGCGGTGGACGATGCCATGTTCTATGGAAGGGGCGCGGGAGAACTTCCGACGGCAAGCGCAATTGTGGGAGATGTTTTGGACGTTGTGAGAAATATGGAATATGGATGTACAGGCAGAATTGGCTGCGGTTGTTATCGAGAAACACAGGTCAAATCAATAGCCGATGTCAAGAATAAATTTTTCCTCCGCATGCAGGTCACGAATCAGCCGGGAGTGCTGGCAAGCATTGCAAATGTATTTGGAAAACATAAGGTAAGTATCGAACGAATCATTCAAAAAGATGTTGAAAAAGAAAAAGCGGAGCTGGTAATTGTGACAGAGTATGTGAAAGAAGGATATTTACAGGAGGCGTTAGATGAGCTGATGCAAATGCCGATTTTGGAGGAAATCAGCAGTAAGATCCGTGTTTATTAAAAATCAGTCTTTACGTGAAAAACAGATTGTGTTACAATTGTCGAGGAAAAATAAAATAAAAAGAAAAGCAGAGTAAGAGTATGTGCGTTAAGTGCCAGTTGGACGGGGAGTTGCCAGTCGGACGAAAAGCAAAATTGCTTGCGGTACATACTCTGCATCCCGCTGCTGCACATGACAGATATAAGGAAAATACCTGCTATGCGTAGCTTCAGGACTACTGCAAAGGAGGTATTTTTTATGTTGCAAATGAAGAAACAATTTGCAGACTCTTTTGAGGAGTTGAAGAACTTGAGGACAATTGTGGTGACAGCGCTGCTGATTGCCATTGCCGTCGTACTTGGATTTTTCAGTGTTCAGTTGACGGAAAATTTGAAAATCGGATTTTCATTTATTGCCAATGAACTGACAGCCATGCTGTTTGGTCCGGTAGTCGGCGGTATTATGGGAGGAGTTGCCGATATTATCAAATATCTGCTCAAACCTACCGGTCCGTTTTTCTTTGGGTTTACATTCAATGCGATACTCGGAGCAGTGATCTATGGCGTGATGCTCTATAAAAAGCCGATCAGCTTTAAAAGAATATTGGCGTCAAAGATTGTTGTGGCAATCGTTGTCAATGTATTTTTGAATACGTATTGGCTTTCGATGTTGTATGGAAATGCATTTATGGCAATTTTACCGCCACGTCTGATCAAACAGATCATCATGGTGCCGATACAGTCGATCATGTTGTATGCGGTTGTTGAGGTGCTCGCAAAAGCAAAAGTCTTTTCCGCATTTCGAGTGAAAGTATAAAATAATTAAAGAAGAATGTGGCATACTAAAGCAAAAAGGAGAATGCGAGATGACGGCAGAAGTAATCTCTTATTTGCTTTCACAGGAGAATGAAAAGGAGTACTTGCAGTCTCAGATGGTTCTGCAATGTGCTCCTTTTCTGAAAAGGATAAAGATAGCAGGTATGTTTTGTGCGAAGTGCTTTGACGAGAAAATATGTGTGGAAGTATTGAACAATACGGATATCTGTTATAAACTGCTCTATAAAGTGCAGGGTGGTTTTCAAGTGTTCTTATATCGAAAAGAAGAATTTCAAACCTATCTGAGAAGGACGGAGGTGCGTAAGTTTTTAATAGCATATGGATATGACTGTGAGCATATGGAAAACTGTTTGAACCTGCTCGGCATGAGACTGAAATGCTATTTGCAGAAAGAACAGCTATTTCCACATGAGATAGGTGTGTTCTTGGGGTATCCGCCTGAGGATGTAAAAGCTTTTATAAAGCAAAATGGGAAGGGGGCGGTTTTGTGCGGATATTGGAAGGTTTATTCGAATATAAAGAAAGCACAACTACAGTTTTTGATGTATGATATGGCAAAAGTGCATGCAGTCAATGAATATTTATGTGGAAGGTCTGTGTGGAAAATCGCATTGCAGAACAATTGCTTCTCGTGGTACAATGGAGAGCGTGAAAAGGAGGAGTTAACGATATGAGTTATGCAGATAAAGTGTTTATAGATATGTGCCGTGATATTATCGATAACGGTGTCAGTACAGAAGGTGAAAAGGTGCGCCCAAAGTGGGAGGATGGAAGCTTTGCCTATACGCTGAAAAAGTTTTGTGTGGTGAATCGATATGATTTGTCAAAGGAATTTCCGGCGTTGACACTTCGACGTACCGGTATCAAAAGTTGTGTGGATGAGTTGTTGTGGATTTGGCAGAGAAAATCCAATAATGTGCATGATCTAAAGCCACATATTTGGGACAGCTGGGCAGATGAAGATGGGTCGATCGGAAAGGCTTATGGATATCAGATGAGTGTAAAGCATCAATATAAAGAGGGAATGATGGATCAGGTGGACCGTGTAATCTATGATTTGAAAAATAATCCATATAGCCGCCGTATTATGACAAATATTTATGTCCACCAGGATTTGCACGAGATGAACCTGTATCCGTGTGCGTACAGCATGACATTTAATGTGACAAAGAAGAAAGACAGTGACAAGCTGGTCTTAAACGGAATTTTAAACCAGCGTTCTCAGGACGTGCTTGCGGCGAATAACTGGAATGTATGCCAGTATGCGGTGTTGATGCATATGCTGGCACAGGTGTGTGATATGCAGGTGGGCGAGTTTGTCCATGTGATCGCAGATGCGCATATTTATGACAGACATATTCCGCTTGTGGAAGAACTAATTTCCAGAGAGCCGCTGCCTGCACCTACGTTCTGGCTGAATCCCGAGGTGAAGAATTTTTATGAATTTACACCGGATGATGTGCGCCTGGACAATTATGAGACAGGGTCACAGATTAAAAATATTCCGATTGCAGTGTAGGAGGAAAAAAGATGAATTTGATTGTAGCAGTGGATAAGAATTGGGCAATTGGTCTGCATAATAAACTTTTGGTAAGTATTCCGGCAGATATGAAATTTTTCCGTGAGACGACGATGGGAAAAGTGGTCGTGATGGGAAGAAAGACATTGGAGAGTTTTCCGGGAGGGCAGCCACTCAAAAAGAGAACGAATATTGTTCTGACAAGTGATAAGAATTACAAGGTCAAAGATGCTGTTGTAGTCAACAGTGTGGAAGCACTTTTGGAGGAACTGAGACAGTATAACGATGAGGATATTTACGTGATCGGCGGGGAAAGCATTTACCGTCAGCTTCTCCCATACTGTAAGGTTGCGCACATTACAAAGATTGACCATGCGTATGAGGCAGATACATATTTTCCAAATCTAGATGAGATGCCGGAGTGGAAGATTACAGGGGTCAGCGAGGAACAGACATATTTCAATCTGGAATATGAATTTGTAAAATACGAAAGAATTGGTTAGGAGATAAGACAAGATGATAAAAGTGATTGCATCAGATATGGACGGGACGCTGCTTGGGTTAGATCATAAGGTCGCACCGAGGACATTGGAGGCAATTCATATGGCACAGGAGCAGGGAATTCGTTTTATGATCGCGACAGGAAGAAATTTCCGAAGTGCAATGGAGGAACTGGAGGAATTGGATCTAGAGTGTGATTATCTTGTGGGAAGTGGCGCAGAAGTGAGAAATCCGCAAAGAGAAGTGGTGCTGCAAACACCGATTCCGATTGAGGTGTGTGAAGAACTATATCGACAGTTGATAAAATTTCCGGTGTCGATCATCTTTTCTACAGATGATTTTGACTATCGAATCGGAACCGAGGAGGAGATTGAGGAAAGCATTGTAGAACAGATTCATCTGTTCCATCTGGATTTGGAGCCGGAGAAAATCCGACATTCTGAATTGTATGAGCGTATCTGTAAAGCGACCAGAAGAATATCGGATTTTGCAGAATTAAAAGAGGGAAAAGCGCCAATCTATAAGGTTTTTATTTTTACCGAAGATATTCCGCTATTGAAACGGATTCAGAGCGTACTAGGTGAAAACAACAAGGTTGCGGTGGCATCTTCGTTTATTACCAATTTGGAGATTACAGATGTACATGCGCAGAAAGGACCGATGTTAAAGCGGTATATTGAGTCGCTTGGATATACGATGGATGAAGTGATGGTATTTGGAGACAGCATGAATGATTACTCAATGCTTTCTATGGACTTCAAAGCGACGGTTGCAATGGAAAATGCGGAACCTGAGATTAAAGAAGTGGCAAAGTATGTGACAAAAAGCAATGAAGCGTATGGAGTGGCGTATGCCATAGAAGAGCTTTTGAAGCATTATAAAGAAACAAAGGAGGGCGTGTCTTAAGAAGACAGCCCTTCTTTTCTGAGTTCCTGCATTTGCCGTAAGACCTCTAAATCGGATTCTTTTAAGCGAAGATTGGACTCGAGAGATTCCCCGTCCGGTGTTGTAACTTTGATTTCAATGATTGTATCTTTGCAGAGTGCTCTTTTTGAAACAGCATCTAAAAAAGAAGGAAACTTTGGATGGTTTTGTTTGAGTGTTGCTAACATGCTTTTTACCTGCATGAATTTCATCGGATTTATCATAAATAGTCATTCTCCTTTTATTTTATAATTTTTTAATTGCTTTTTTTAACAGTTGTGATATAGTTTCTCGTTGATACATTCGTATCATCTATTTTAAAAAATCAAACAGATGTTGTCAATTGGTACAGGAGGAAAATGATATGATGATTATTACGGATTCTGCTTCGGATATCACAAAGCAGGAAGCATTGGAGATGAATATCCGAATCGTTTCTTTAAAGATAAGATTTTCAGATGGGGAGTTTCATCAGAATACGGAAGAAGACTTTTCTGTGTTTTTCGAAAAACTTGCAGCGGAAAAAGATCTTCCGACTACGAGTCAGCCATCTCCGGAAGAATTTTTGGAGCTTTACGAAGAAGCGAAAGATGCAGGAGAAGAAGTACTGGTGATCACACTTTCAAGTGGATTAAGTGGAACGGTCAATGCGGCGAATCTGGCAAAACAGATGGCAGAGTATGAAAAAATCTGGATTGTGGATTCAGAGCAGGCAATCATCACTCAGCGTTTTCTTGTTCAGCGCGCGGTGAAAATGCGCAAAGAAGGGAAGGGTGTGGAAGAGATTGTCGCAGGTCTTGAAGATTTAAAGAAGCGTTTGACCGTATGTGGAATGCTGAACACTCTGACCTATTTGAAAAAGGGCGGAAGAATACCTGCACCGTTGGCAGTGCTTGGAAATGCACTCCAAATCAAACCGGTCATTGAATTGAAGGACAAGGTGTTGGTCATGCTTGGAAAAGCGAGGGGACAAAAAGGAGGCATGAAATATCTTTGGAAGGAGTTTGGCTCATATGAGATTGATAAAAATGAGCCGGTATATTTTGGATATACTTCCGATAAAGAGATTGTAGAACAATTTATGGAAAAGACGGTAGCAGAATATGGTCTGAAAAAATACGAGATCTATCCGGTTGGCGGCATTATCGGGACACATGTGGGTCCTGGATGCATTGCAATTAGTTTTGCAAAAAAGGAAAACTTTAGTTGACAAAAGTGTCAGAAAATTTTATAATAACTCTAAATTGTCTGTAAAATACAGTGTCAAGGAGGAGTACACAGTTTTTGAAAAACTGGTCGGCAATATAGAAAATGATTCGCCCTAAGCTGTATGCTTGGGGTGTTTTTTTGTATCTGGAAGGAGGACATATATGAGGAAGATTACAGGAAATAAATTGTTTGTGAAGGCACTAAAAGAAGAAGGGGTGGATATTCTGTTCGGATATCCAGGCGCCTGTACGATTGATATCAGCGATGAGCTTTATAAGCAGGACTATACAAAAGTGATTTTGCCAAGACACGAGCAGGCGCTTGTGCATGCGGCGGATGCCTATGCAAGATCTACCGGAAAGGTAGGTGTCTGTCTTGTGACAAGCGGTCCCGGGGCGACGAATCTTGTTACCGGAATTGCGACAGCCAACTATGACAGTGTTCCGCTTGTGTGTTTTACAGGGCAGGTCGCAAGAAATCTGATCGGAAATGATGCATTTCAGGAAGTTGATATTGTCGGAATTACAAGAAGTATCTGCAAATATGGAATTACGGTACAAAAAAGAGAAGATTTGGGGCGGATTATCAAAGAAGCATTTTATATTGCAAGGACAGGAAGACCGGGACCGGTAGTCATAGACCTTCCAAAAGATGTGATGGCAGAACTTGGAAGTCCTGAGTATCCGCAGACTGTGAATATCAGAGGGTATAAGCCGAATACAGAGGTTCATATCGGACAGCTAAAACGTGCCATGAAGATGCTGAATAAAGCGAAAAAACCGCTGTTTTTAGCAGGGGGCGGTGTAAAGATTGCAAACGCGGTCGAGATATTTACAAAAATTGTAGACATCACAAAGATTCCGGTAGTGACAACGATCATGGGAAGAGGGTCGATTCCTACGAATCACCCACTGTTTATCGGAAATTTGGGCATGCATGGAGCATATGCGGCAAATATGGCAGTCAGTGAATGTGATCTTTTGTTTTCGATTGGAACAAGATTCAATGATCGGATTACCGGAAAGATACATGAATTTGCTCCGAATGCACAGATTGTACACATTGATATTGACACTGCTTCTATTTCAAGAAACGTACATGTAGATATTCCGATTGTGGCAGATGCGAAAACCGCGACCGAAAAGATTTTGGAGTATGCGGCCTTTCATGATACGGCACAGTGGCTTGAAAAGATAGAAGGATGGAAAGAAGAACATCCATTGAAAATGAAAGAAAAACCAGTGCTGACACCACAAAAAGTCATTGAGACAATCAATGAGATGTTTGAGGAGGCAATTGTGGTGACAGATGTGGGACAGCATCAGATGTTCACAACACAATATTTGGAGCTGACGGAGAAAAAACAACTTTTGACATCCGGTGGACTGGGGACAATGGGGTATGGATTTCCGGGGGCGATCGGCGCACAACTTGGCAATCCAGACACACCGGTCATTGCGATTTCCGGAGATGGTGGTATGCAGATGAATATACAGGAATTTGCGACTGCAGTCGGGCAGGAACTTCCTCTCATTTTATGCGTGTTTAACAATAACTATCTTGGAATGGTGCGTCAGTGGCAGAAGTTATTTTACGGAAAGCGTTATTCCATGACCTGCCTTCGTGCTAGAAAATCCTGCGAGGGAAAATGCGGAACACCGGAATGTGAGTGCCCGCCGTATACACCTGACTTTGTGAAACTGGCAGAGAGCTATGGCGCAAAAGGAATTCGCGTATTCAAACCGGAGGAAATCAAAGAAGCATTTGAAGAGGCGAGAAAGAATACAAAGACCCCGACATTGATTGAATTCATTATGGATCCGGAGGACTTGGTATATCCGATGATCAAGCCGGGCGGAACATTAGAAGAGATGTTGATGGATTGTTAGGAGGAGCAAAAATTATGAATACGACAATGAAAAAGAGATGGATTTCTCTGTATGTGGAAAATCAGGTAGGTGTACTTCCTAAAATATCAGGGTTGTTTTCCGGAAAATTATACAATTTGGAAAGTCTTACCGTAGGAACAACGGAGGATCCGACGATTTCGCGAATGACGATTGAGACAGTCAGTGACGATGAGACATTTGAACAGATCAAAAAACAGCTCAATAAATTTGTGGAGGTCATTAAAGTGATTGACTTTACAAACAGTTCTGTGTGCATGAAAGAACTAATGTATGTGAAAGTCAAAAAATGTACGAGAGAGGATAAAGAAGAACTGTTCCAGATTGCACAGTCTTTTAAAGCAAAGATCATCGATTACGGGAAAGACAGCCTGCTTTTGGAATTTGTGCAGACGGCGTCAAAAAATGATGCGCTGATTAAGCTGATGAATGAAGAATTTCAGGCAATTGAGGTTGTACGTGGCGGAAGCGTTGGAATAGAAGCAATCAATATGGCAGAACGATAAGTATTTTAGTCTCTTTTTGAAAAAACACAAAAAAACAGAGTGCGCTCTATTGACAGGCGGATAAAAAAGTATAATAATAAAAAACAAGAGAAATCAGTAACGGAATGGAGGAATTGTGATGAGTAAAAAAGAGATAGATTGGTCAAATATCGGATTTGGCTATGTACAGACGGATAAAAGATATGTTTCAAATTATAAAGATGGAAAATGGGATGAAGGCGGACTTACAGAAGAGGCGAATGTGGTATTAAATGAGTGTGCGGGTGTTCTTCAGTATGCTCAGACAGTTTTTGAAGGGCTTAAAGCATATAGGACTGAAGATGGACATATTGTCACATTTCGTCCGGATTTGAATGCGAGCAGAATGGCAGACAGTGCAAGAAGACTGGAGATGCCGGTGTTTCCGGAAGATCGTTTTATAAGAGCGGTTGAGCAGGTTGTTGCGGCAAATGCAGATTATGTGCCTCCATATGGTTCAGGAGCTACATTGTATATCCGCCCATATATGTTTGGAACGAATCCGGTGATCGGAGTGAAACCGGCAGATGAATATCAATTTCGTGTATTTGCAACACCGGTAGGACCGTATTTCAAAGGTGGTGCAAAACCAATCACAATTCGTGTATGCGATTTTGACCGCGCTGCCCCACATGGGACAGGACACATCAAAGCAGGTTTGAACTATGCGATGAGTCTTCATGCAATTGTAGATGCGCATCAACAGGGATATGATGAGAATATGTACTTAGATTCTGCTACAAGAACAAAAGTAGAAGAAACAGGTGGAGCGAACTTTATCTTTATTACAAAAGACAATAAGTTGGTAACGCCGAAGTCTGATACGATTCTTCCATCTATCACAAGGCGTTCACTTGTATATGTTGCAAAAGAGTACCTTGGTATGGAAGTGGAAGAAAGAGAAGTGTTGTTTGAAGAAGTGAAGGAGTTTGCAGAGTGTGGTCTTTGCGGAACAGCAGCAGTCATCTCACCGGTTGGGAAAGTGGTAGATCATGGAAAAGAGATCTGTTTCCCAAGTGGAATGGAGGAGATGGGACCTGTTACAAAGAAATTATATGACACATTGACAGGAATTCAAATGGGACATATCAAAGCTCCGGAAAGCTGGATTAAAGTTATTAAATAGGAAAGAAACAGAAGGGACATCGCAGAAAGTTGTGATGTCCCTAATTTTCTCTAAAGCTGAAAGATGTGCGTGGCAATCGTAAAATAGATGATGATGGAGCAGGTATCCACGAGTGTTGTGATAAGCGGAGCTGCCATGATTGCAGGATCTAAATTGATTTTTTTCGCAAACAGTGGCAGAATACAGCCGATGATCTTTGATAAAATGACAGTGCAAATTAGGGAAAGACCAATCACGACAGCAAGCTTCAAATCTTTGTACATGATAAAAATTCGCAGTCCGTTTGCGAGTGCAAGTCCAAGACTTACAAGCAGTGCCACACGGAATTCTTTGAATATGACTCTGAAAATATCTTTGAAACGGATCTCGTCCAATGCAAGTCCGCGTATGATTAAAGTGGAGCTCTGAGAACCACAGTTTCCGCCGGCATCCATCAGCATTGGGATGAAGGAGACAAGCAGAGGGATAGCAGCAAATGCATTTTCATATTGTGTTATAATTGTTCCGGTAATGGTTGACGACAGCATTAAAATCAAAAGCCATAAAAAACGGTTTTTTGCATGTGAAAAGACTGAAGTCTCAAAATAAGTTTTTTCACTTGGATTTACAGCCCCCATGATAGAGATATCTTCAGTTGCCTCATCCACCATAACGTCCATAGCATCGTCCACAGTGATGATTCCCACCATTCGGTTATCGAGGTCTACAACAGGAAGTGCGAGCAGATCGTATTTGGAAAACAGTCTGGCTGTCTCTTCCTGATCGGTATGTGTGCCTACAGAGATGATCTCAGTCTCCATAATATCCTGGATAAATGTATTGTCGTCTAAAGTCATCAGGTCTTTGGCAGAGACAATTCCAATCAAACGACGGTTTTCCAACACATAGCACGTATAAATGGTCTCTTTGTGTATTCCGACTTCTTTGATATGTTTCATAGTCTCTTTGATTGTCATAGTCTTCTTTAAAGATACATATTCGGTTGTCATGATACTTCCCGCGCTGTTTTCAGGGAATTTCAAAAGTTGATTGATCAGATCTCGTTTATCGGAACTGACAGTATGCAAAATCCTGGTTACAAGATTTGCCGGAAGTTCCTCTAATAAATCTACCGTGTCATCCATATATAAATTATCCAGCAGTTCACGAAGTTCTTTTTCGGTAAAAATTTTTACAAGGTAAGACTGAATGGGATTACTCATATTGGAGAATACATCTGCAGCTTTGTCCTTGGGAATCAGACGAAACGCAAAGGCTCTCTCCTTGTCTTCTAAGTTAGAAAGCAGCAGGGCAATGTCTACTGCATTCATTATCTCCAACGTGTTTTTGAGCGTTTTGAAATCTCTTTTCTCTAACAGTTCGATAAAAGTTGTTCTGTTCATAGTCAGTTCTCCTTTTCATTATTTTATTTTTCGTTCGTATTTTGGGATCAAAACTGGCACCAGCATCCATTGCCCTCACCTCCTCGTATAAAAATTTAAGAACAAGATACCTGTCCGCAGCAGTGCGATGCAATTTCTACGCAATAAAAAATCCCGCCAAAGCAAAAACAATGGCGGGAATCATTCCGTGACAACATCGTTCAAGCTTTAGCATCACAGGGCATATAAATTGCATTAAGATATGCCTTATCTGCGACATATCCTGCTAACCAGCGAATCGTGTCTCCACGTTGTTGCGGCAGCAATCTTAGGAAAATCCAAATCCCTGTGGTAGCCTCACCTACCGAATCTTATTCTTTTTTGTTAGTCTAATACACAGAAACAGAACTTGTCAATAGTTTTATTCAAAATTTGCTCCAAAACTAAAAATATGCTATAATATATCAGCTTATGTAAAAAATAGGAGGGATGCTCTGTGGAGGCGTATACAAGTTTTGCGGCTGTCTACGATACTTTTATGGATAATATTCCATATGAAGAGTGGGAAAAATATTTGAAAAGTCTGTTATACGAATACGGTGTGCGTGAGGGACTTGTATTAGAACTTGGCTGTGGAACCGGGAATATGACAGAGATTCTGGCACAATCCGGCTACGATATGATCGGGGTGGACAATGCAGAAGAGATGCTTGAGATTGCGATAGAAAAAAGGATGAAATCTGGGCTTGATATTTTATATCTTCAGCAGGATATGCGAGAATTTGAACTGTATGGAACAGTGAAAGCAATTGTCAGTGTCTGTGATTCTGTCAATTATATATTAGAGGAAGAAGAGCTGGAGGAGGTATTTCGGCTCGTTAATAATTATCTTGATCCTGGCGGAGTGTTTATCTTTGATTTCAACACGGTTTATAAATACAGGGAAATATTAGGTGATCAGACGATTGCAGAGAACCGTGAGGAATGCAGTTTTATCTGGGATAATTATTATTACGAAGAGGAAAGAATAAATGAATATGAACTCAGTCTGTTTATTCGGGAAGGAGATTCTGAGTTATATCGCAAATACCAAGAGACACATTTTCAAAAGGCGTATGACCTGGAGACAATGAAAAGGCTGATTACACAGTCTGGATTAGAATATATTACAGCATATGATGCGTTTACAAAAGAAGCGCCGACAAGAGTGAGTGAACGAATCTATGTGATTGCAAGAGAAAGAGGGAAATAACGATGAAAGATTATATTGTAAGAGCAACAGCGGCAAATAACCAGATCAGAGCGTTTGCTGCGACAACAAGAGATGTTGTGGAGACTGCAAGACAGGCCCACAATACAAGCCCGGTTGCAACGGCGGCACTCGGACGACTGTTGACCGGGGGAGCCATGATGGGAACCATGATGAAAAACGAAAAGGATCTGCTGACGATCCAGATTAAATGTGAAGGACCGATCAAAGGTCTTACTGTGACTGCCGATGTAAATGGAAATGTAAAAGGCTATGTGGAGAATCCGGATGTAATGCTTCCGCCAAGCAAAGCCGGAAAGCTTGATGTGGCGGCAGCGCTTGATCTGGGAGTTTTGAGTGTCATCAAAGATATGGGATTGAAAGAGCCATATGTAGGGCAGACAATTCTGCAGACGAGTGAGATTGCGGAGGATTTGACTTATTACTTTGCGACATCAGAGCAGGTTCCGTCGTCTGTTGGACTTGGTGTACTGATGGAAAAAGATAATACTGTCAAACAGGCAGGTGGTTTTATCATTCAGGTCATGCCTTTTGTCGAAGATGCGGTGCTTGATAAATTGGAAGAAAATATTAAAAAAATTGATTCTGTGACAGCAATGCTGGATAAAGGTTACACACCGGAACAGATTTTAGAGACGGTTCTTGAGGGGATGGATGTAGAATTTACAGATACGGTTCCAACTAGATTTTACTGTAACTGTACAAAAGAAAGAGTAGAAAAAGCGATTGTGAGTATCGGGAAAAAAGATATTCAGGAGATGATCGATGACGGAAAAGAGATTGAAGTCAACTGCCATTTCTGCAATACGAATTATAAATTTACAGTAGATGAACTGAAAGAGATTATAAAAAGAAGCAGGTAATGAGAGAGGAGGTCCGTTGAGATGAGAGATGGATTTGTAAAAGTCGCTGCGGCAACATTGAACACGAAAGTTGCAGATGTGGAACACAATAAGTGGGAGATCTTTCGTCTGATTGACGAGACAATTGAAAATGGAGCAAAGATTGTAGTGTTTCCGGAGCTTTGTATTACCGGATACACCTGTGGAGACTTATTTTCACAGGACATTTTGCTGAGTCAGTCAGCAAAGGCACTGGAAGAGATTGCCGCTTACACAACAGGAAAAGACGGATTATTTTTTGTCGGTCTCCCATATGTCGTGTGCAATAAGTTGTATAATGTTGCGGCAGCAGTATGTGATGGTGAAGTGATTGGGATGGTAACGAAGACATTCCTTCCAAACTACAGTGAATTTTATGAAATGCGGCAATTCCAGCCGGGACCTAAAAAGGCAGATTGGATTCCGTATGGGGAGGAAGAGATTCCATTTGGACCGCAGATTTTATTTGCGTGTGAAGAACTTCCGAATTTAGTTGTATCAGCTGAGGTTTGCGAGGATGTGTGGTCTCCGGTTCCGCCGAGTATTCAGGCGGCACTTGCCGGTGCAACAATTGTGGTAAACTGCTCTGCAAGCGATGAGACAGTTGGGAAAGATGCGTATCGCAAGCAGCTGATTTCCGGACAGTCTGCAAGACTTATTGCGGGATATGTGTATGCAAATGCAGGAGATGGAGAGTCAACCACAGATGTAGTGTTCGGTGGACACAATATTATCGCTGAAAATGGAAGCATCTTAAGCGAATCAGAACGCTTTATGAATCAGACTATTTACAGTGAGATCGATGTGGATCGAATCGTCAGTGAAAGAAGAAAAAATACGACTTTCCAGATGGAGGAAGACTTAGATCGATTTATTCGTGTTCCATTTTCAATTAAGGTGGAAGATACGAAACTTACAAGAACTTTTGAAAAATTGCCATTTGTGCCGGAGAATGAAAGTCTGAGAAATAGATGCTGTGAAGAATCTTTGATGATTCAGGCGATGGGACTAAAAAAACGTCTGAATCATACTAATTGTAAGAGTGCAGTTGTTGGAATTTCAGGAGGATTGGATTCTACGTTGGCGTTGCTTGTGACGGCAAAGGCGTTTGATTTGCAGGGAATAGACAGAAGCTGCATAGAAGCTGTCACAATGCCTTGCTTTGGAACAACTGACAGAACATACCAAAATGCATGTGTCTTGACGAAAAAACTTGGGGCAACACTTCATGAAGTGAATATTCAGGATGCAGTGAGGGTACATTTCCGAGATATCGGTCATTCTGAAGAGAAACATGATGTGACGTATGAAAATGCGCAGGCACGTGAGCGAACACAGGTGCTGATGGACATTGCTAATCAGACAGGCGGAATGGTGATTGGCACAGGGGATATGTCAGAACTTGCGCTTGGATGGGCAACTTACAATGGAGACCATATGTCAATGTACGGGGTAAATTCTTCTGTGCCGAAGACACTGGTTCGACACCTTGTGCAATATTGTGCAGATACTTGTGAAGACAAAGAGTTACAGGAAGTGTTAGTGGATATTTTAGACACGCCGGTAAGTCCGGAACTCCTTCCGCCAAAAGAAGGGGAAATCGCACAGAAGACAGAAGATCTTGTGGGACCATATGAACTGCATGATTTTTATCTGTATTATATGATGCGGTTTGGATATGCACCTTCTAAGATTTATCGTCTTGCAAGACAGACATTTGAAGGAATGTATGACAAGGATACGATTTTAAAATGGCTCAATACATTTTATCGACGATTCTTTGCGCAGCAGTTCAAACGTTCCTGCCTGCCGGATGGACCGAAGACAGGAAGTGTTGCACTGTCACCGCGTGGGGATCTTCGAATGCCAAGTGACGCATGCGCGAATATTTGGTTGAGAGATTTAGAAGATTTAATGTAATAGTGAAAAAATAGGACTTGAAGGGGAAACCCTGGCAAGTCCTATTCTTCGCTATTGAATTATTCTGTTCTCCGTCCTCTTTGTTTTACATTCCCAGTGCATCTTTGTCATACATTGCCGCATCTAATTTTAAATAATCTTCATCTGAGAAGGAATTCTACCACTTTCAGCCTGTGCTGTAACAAGCGATTCTACTTCTGCCTGCGTAGCTTCCAATACACTGTCAAAAATCTGCGCCGGTTCAATCTCTACTTCAACTGTGTAGTTTTTGTCTTTGTCTTCTTTCGCTTCTTTCACCGTATATTTTACATTTTTAAATAAGTCAGTAAAAAGCTGCATATACTTTTCGGATAATTCTTCTGAGACTCCGACAGATGTCAGTTGTTTTGTGGCGAGTTCCAAATTTTGGTTGTAAGCTTCCTTCGCAATTACTAGTTAAAATGGCATAAAAATCAGTTAAAATCAAGGTGAACTTATGTAAAAACAATAAAGCTATAGTTTTAACGAGCGATATCGGTTCAGCGCAGCGAATATTTCCTGTCTGCGTGGAAGCGCCATATTTGTGTTTGGTGCAATGTTGGAAATTCCGTTTTGCTCAAATGTTTGATACAGATTATCTACTAATGTCTGTAAGTTCTTTTTTTCGTCAATTGCATTACTCTCTAAATGCTTGATGATGTATCCGAGCGCGGTTGTCTGTTCGGAGTCAGCAAGCTGCTCCACGTAGCGCAGATCAATCGTTTCCCGGTTGATCTGTACAGCATCTTTTCCAAGTGTCTTAACCTTGCATTTTCCCTGCGACCGAAATGCAGAATTTGGTTTTGGAATACGTTTATAATCCGGAATATCAGGAACAGCCAAATGGTCATAATCTGGCAATGGGAAGGCTTTTGCTTCCTGCTTGGCAAAGTCCGTGATGTTAAATGGCACATATTGATCCATCTGTAAAATCAAATCGGCAATATGAAAATAGGATCCAGAGCTTCCGGCTACGATGATGGATGAAATACCATATTGTTCAAAGAGCATTCGGGCACGCTCAATAAACGGTGTAATCGGCTCTTTGTTTCGATTGACAACGCGCTGCATCAATTCATCGCGGATCATAAAGTTTGTCGCACTGGTGTCTTCATCAATCAGAAACAGCGACGAACCGGTCTCCATCGCTTCGATGACATTGGCAGCCTGGGAAGTACTTCCACTGGCGTCTTCAGTATAAAAAGAGACAGTATCTTTACCATTTGGCAGATTGTTGATAAACATGGAAATATCTGTGTGTTTGATACTGCGACCGTCTTCTGCGCGGAGTTTTACGGCAGTGTCATCTGTGATAACGTACTCTCTGCCGTCATCTGCAATATGATTATAGACACCGAGTTCTAAAGCGTTGAGCAATGTTGATTTTCCATGATACCCGCCACCTACAATCAATGTGATTCCTTTTGGAATTCCCATTCCGATAAGCTCACCCTTATGTGGAAGAGACATCGTAACTTCAAGAGAAGCAGGAGAAGAAAAAGGCACGGCATCTTTCAGCGGACGTGGTGAAATGCCGGATTCTCTTGGAAGAACCGATCCGTTTGCGACAAAAGCTACGAGGTTTCGTCTTTTTAGCTCGTGACGAATGTATGCCTGATCTTCTGCAAGATCATGGATCTGCTGTAATTTCTGGTGGTTCAATTTTGCATAAAATAAGGTGTTATACACGCAGTCAGGAAGAAAATCAAATAAGATCCGAATGAGTTCCTGTGCATTGATCGTTCGTCCGTTTGCCGGAAATCCAATTTCCATTCGAAGTACAATATCTCCGTTTTTGGGATGGGTTGTGCAGGCGGTACGCTCTAAAATTTCCTGCCTGCATTGGCTGATGGACAATAACCCACTTTTTCCGGAACCCTTTGCCTTAAAATTATAACGGTCAATCCCCTGGTGAAATTTGCGGGTCAGATAATCTTGAAGAGCGATCCTTTTTTCGTAACTGTCATACAGTATAGAAGGAAAACGAGCATCTTTTCCGAGAACACGGATGCTCACTTTGGATGGGGAGGCAAAAGGGTCTCCCTGCACGTGGTCGATTGAGAGCACATAGCGGTCAAACTGATAGATACCTTTTGTTTCTTTGTAAGCTGGATAGCTTTTGCGGTGTATTCGATTTAATAAAGTCTGCAAGGCTGCAGAAGACTGTATAGCCATAATAAAAATCCTTCTTTCTTTTTGAAATACATTTATTTTATCAGAGAATAAGAAACGTTTCTAGCTTTTGTTGTATTATTTGTTTTTTTTCTGTTGACAAATGAGTGGAATGAGACTATGATAAAGGCACTCGTCTAAGAGCAATTCAATTATTCAAAAGGGATGATCATCCCAAGTATCCAAAACGAGAACAATTTGCATATTAGGAAGGAGGATCGTGTAAGGGAAACTATATTAACAGAAAAATTCAAGATTGGAGGAAAAAGTTTGAAAAAAATAAAACAGCTTTTTTCGTTCGTCTTAATCTGCGCGACGGTTCTTGGCACGCTGAGTGTTTATGCACAGGAGCCAAAAGATCCTCCTTCTGTGGAAGAAAAACTTCAGATGGCAGAGGACATACGGGAAATTTTGCGGGAAGTAGGAGTTGGTACCGTGGAAGGATACGAGGAAATTCCAAGAGCAGAATTTGCGGCTAAAAGCACTATTTATGCGCAGGTATTGGAGGCGAATGTAGGTGCAATTGATATTGTGGATTACAATCAGACTGCGCCGGATGGCACTCCGTGGGTGATTTTAGAGCACTGGAACGAGGGGAGATTGGGAACAAGCAATGGGGAAGAATTATATTGCGCGAATCCGACAGTTTCCTTTCGGGCAGGCTACAAAACGGCGGTCGATGCTGCAAAATATTATAACAAAGCCACGATTCAGATGATTGCGGCAATGTTTTATTACTATGATCATTATGCATGCAGTGGAATTAACAGTAACTACGATTATCTGTTTAAGCAGTGCGCGGTCTGGTGGGTGTTGAATGAGGCACATCATTGGTATGGAAACGTGGTGATAGAGACCGGAAATAATGTGAAGTGTAATTTGGGACACTGGCTTGCAACACACAAAAGTGAGTATATGGCAAATGGAATGGCATGGGCCAGAAAAAATTATCAGTATTTTCAGGATGCATACGGAATAATGTATGAGGGTGCAGGACAACCGCTGAGTAAGTGGGGAGGCACGTACAAGCCGTTCGGCACGGTTCGATTAAAAAAAGAGTCTGCGAATCCTTCTGTGACAACTCAGAATGGAAATTATTCACTTGAAGGAGCAGAATTTGGAGTGTATAAAGAGGCTTCGTTTTCCGGATCATCCAGAGTAGGTGTGCTTAAAACAGATGCAAAAGGGGACTCAAATGTACTTTCATTGCAGGCGGGGACCTATTTTGTGAAAGAAATCAAGGCGCCAAAAGGGTACGCGCTAAATCCGGAGACGAAAACAGTGACAATATCTTCCGGGCGTGAAAGTAAGGTAATGTTTGAAGATGTTCCACAACTTTGCACAATTGAGATATTACTGAGAAAAACGGACGCGGACACTGGAGAAAATAAGCCGCAGGGAGCAGCCACATTTCGTGGAGCAAGATTCACTGTAAAATATTATGACGGACTATGGGAAGAAGATACAGATCCGGAAAAGTTAGGTAAGACAGCGAAACGGACATGGGTATTTGAGACGGATGAAGACGGACAATGTTCTTATGGAAAGAAACATCTCGTATCAGGAGATGCGTTATATGTGGATCTGAATGGTCGACCGGCTGTGCCGATTGGGACGATTACGATTCAGGAGACAAAAGCGCCGGAAGGATATTTGCTCAATCCGGAACTGTTTGTAAGACAGATTACGGCAAAAGGAAATACAGAATCCGTGGATACTTACAATACACTGGGTGTACCGGAGCGCATTTTAAAACTGGATTTGATCAAAAGACAGGAAGGCTTAGACGTCCCGATTCCGGGAGTGAAATTTGAACATGAAAGTCCAGATGGGAAGAAGGAAACGATAGAGACGGATCAAAATGGAGAATTGACACTGAAAGGACTACAGTATGGAACGCATAAAATTCAAGAGATATCTGTAATGGAGGGCTATCTGCTAAATGGAAATGTAATTGAATTCTATGTTGCACAAGACAATCAGATCAGTATCACATCCAAGATAGATGATACGCTGGGAAAAGCAGAGATTCAGGTGACAGATAAAGGAAATATAATTGTGACCATGGAAGATCCTCTGGCACCGTTTCGACTTTTGATCCACAAAGAGAATCAGAAAGGGAAACGCCTCGAAGGAGCAGAGTTTACACTGTATGCAGAGAAGACGTGTGAAAATGTTGTGATGAGAGGAGAGACAGGTACTGATGGGGTATTGGAGTTAAGAAATTTGGAAGTTGGAAAACGATACTATATGAAGGAGACCAAGGCGCCGGAAGGATATCGTATCCCAGTTGATCTGTTTGGAAATCCACTGGTGTATGAACTGTGGGTAGAGAGTATTCCGGCAAAAGATACGTTTCTGTTTTATGTAAATGGAAAAGCCTATGATGCATCTGATTCGGACGGTATGTTTTCGGTAGGCGGAACAAAAGCGGACAGGGAGACGCATGTCACGGTAATCAATGAAACGGGTATGAAACTTCCGGATACAGGATCTAAATGGATGCTTCTAATGCTGGCAGCAGGAGGAATCTTATGCTTAATTGCAGGCAGACAACAGAAAAGAAAAAAGATAAGGAGAATAAGACGATGAAAAATAGAATGATGAAAACGGTGTGTGTATCGGTTTGCGCGGCAATATTTTTGATGTCTGAACAGGCTGCATTGGCGGAAGTGTCGGCAGCATGGGAGACAGAAACCAAGAACCTGAATCCAGTCGAAACACCAGGTGGAATAGCAGATTTTAAAAGAGGAGATGCGAGTATTACAATTCGAGGAAACAGCGGTCAGCCTCTCCAGGGAAAGAAATTTCATGTATATCAGATTTTCCATGCGGAAAATGCAGCAGGCGGAGAATCCATACAATATACACTCAATCCAAACTATGAGAAGCCGGTAAAGAAAGTAGTCGGCGAAGCAATTGGCAAAGACGCAGAACAGGTGACAGAGTATGAGGTGATTGATCATATCCAATCTCTAAATCAAAATCAGGTAGAGGGGGCAAATGAAGAGCAGCCATTGGAAGGCAGTTATAGTTCCTATCGGTATTTTGTGGAAAAATTGCGAGATCAAATCGCAAAAGATCAGGCAGAGCCTGATGTGGTTAGGGTAACAGAGACAAGGAAGGACAATTCGATTGTAATTGGAGGTCTGGATTATGGATATTATGTGACGGATGAAGTGAGTAATGTAGATGGAACCCATGCATCGTCTTCACTTTGTATTGTGACAACAGCGAATCCGGATGCGGATATGAATGTGAAGTCAGACTATCTAAGTGTGACGAAAAAGATACAGGAAGATGATTATAAAGAGATGATTGGAAATGACGGTTGGAATGATATTGCCGATTATGAAATCGGACAGACTGTTCCATATAAATACGAGTCCCGGGTTCCAAACATCAATGGGTACGACACCTATTACTATGCATGGCATGACTGTATGGATGAAGCATTGACATTTCATGAGGATTCTGTCGCAATTACAATTTATGAAACATCCGGTTCACAGTCAAAGTATTATACTCTGAGAAAAGATGAATTTCAAGTGTCCACAAATCTGGGAGATGATGAGACATTTCGAGTGGCAATCAATGATTTGAAAGCGATCGTAGACAGAGAATTTGATCGAAAAAATGAAGTGGATGAAAATGTGTATGGGCAGAAAGTGGTTTTGACGTATGAGGCTACTTTGAATGAAAAAGCAGCACAAGATACCGGGCGACCTGGATTTGAAAATGATGTGCGTCTGGAATTTTCAAACAATCCGGATTCGAATGGCGAGGGAAGTACCGGATATACACCGTGGGATACGGTTGTCTGTTTTACATACAAATTAAATGGATTGAAAACCAATAATCACGGAGCAAAATTGGAAGGAGCAAAATTTCGATTATATTCAGATAAGGACTTAAAAAATGAGGTGTATATAAAGAAAATAGAAGATGGGTATTGCGTGATTAACCGTGATTTTTCGGGAAATTCTGTTCCGGAAGAGGCTGTTGAGATGGAATCAGATTCAAATGGTAATTTTATAATTTTTGGTTTGGATAGCGGCACATATTATCTGAAAGAGACATCAGCGCCTACGGGGTACCGTCCGATCTTAGATCCGATTGTACTGAAGCTTAAGGCTGTTTTTACGGAAGAAAGAAACAGCTATATCAAAGGAGAGGGAGGTACGGATAAAATTTTGCAGAAATTAGAGGCAAATGTATCTATGAAGGAATTTTTAAATGGTGACTTTGAAGAGCGTAATATAGAACTTGTAACGGATAGTGAAAGTGGATCTGCAAATTTAAATGTCATTAATACAGTAGGAAAGAAATTGCCGGTGACAGGATCATCAGCTATGCTTCTTTTGGTTGGAGCCGGAAGTCTTCTTTTGAGTGGTTTTACAGTTTGCCTGCACAGAAAATATGGAGGACAAAAAAAGTAGCAGATTCAGGAGATGAAATATGAAGCGAAAAGTAATGACCATACTTTGCTTTATAACCGGATTTCTATTGTGCTCATATCCGCTTGTGAGTAATCGTATTGAGCAAGAGAGGCAGCAAAAGGTGATCACCACTTATGAAAATGGGTTGGAGAAAACGAAAGATATGGAATCCGTGTGGCGAGAAGCACAAAAATATAATGAGATGTTACAGCAGATACATGGGAAAATAGTGGCTGGAATGATGGAGAAGACACTTCGTGAGGAACATTATGAAACACTTTTGAATGTGTCGAAGACCGGAGTGATGGGAGTTCTTGTAATACCAAAAATCAGTGTGAAGTTACCGATTTATCATGGGACGGGGGAAGATGTTCTGGCTGTTGGGGCAGGTCATATGGAAGGTAGTGCACTTCCGGTTGGAGGAGAGAATACAAGATGTGTGATTACGGGGCATAGGGGACTTCCAAATTCAAAGTTGTTTACAAGGCTGGATGAATTGAAGAAAGAAGATTTATTCTTTTTGGATGTTTGTGGAAGAACACTTGCTTATGAGGTGTCGAAAATAGAAGTAATCGAACCAGAAATCACAGAGGTTTTGGAACCGGAAAAAGGAGAAGATTTAGTGTCTCTGATTACGTGCACTCCATATGGGTTAAACACACATCGTCTGGTAGTAACCGGAAAAAGAGTGCCTTATCGGGAGAGTGAAAGGAAGAACTTGCCAAAGAAGGTTCCGTCTATACGAGAACTGTTCTTTGACGGACTTCCGGCCGCATTTCTTGTGTCTGTTTTTGTACCGAAAAAACGAAACAGGAGGAAGAGATGTTTAAGACAAAGGAAATAGTAATGTTGTTCCTGATGATTAGTTTTTTGACAGTGGGAGCATGGAAGAATGTAGAAGCAGCGAGAGGAGAAAGTCCTTTCATTCCGGAAGAAGAGTATAAAAAAGAGTTAGGGAAATATGGAAATATTCATATCAGCTTAACAGATGGGAAAAAGGGAACGAAAAAAGAAGGAGTAGAATTTTCCTATATAAAAGTAGCAGACTGGAAGGATGGAAGTTATGAATTGACAGAGCAGTTTGAGGCATCTAAAGTGGATTTGAATCAAATTGAAACAGCTGAGCAGTTAGAAGAGGCAGCTGAAAAATTAAAAGCATTCTCCGGTAAAAGAAGTGCAAAGGTCAGGGCAGACAAAAACGGTGAAATAGAGCTAAAGAATTTAGAGACGGGAGTATATTTATTTGTGGCGGAAGAGCCAAAAGAGTATGATCGGATTACTCCGTTTCTGATTGCGCTGCCGACGTGGAATGCGGAAAGCAGAGAAATGTCATATGAAGTCGAAGTGATCCCAAAACATATCCCGATTGTGGAAAAGCAGGAAGCAAAGCCGGTTGAAACAGGAGATGCAATGCAAAAAACTTGGTATGGTATAGGTTTATTATCTTTGGGAATCGTAGTGATTTTATGCATGCAGAACATTTGGAAAAAACAAAAATAGGTTAATATCGCACCTTGTCACATCCTTTTTGAATATGATAGAATATCAGACAGAACAGGAAAAGGAGGGCATCCAAATGGGAATGACGATGACGCAGAAGATTCTTGCCGCGCATGCAGGACTGGAATCTGTAACTGCAGGACAATTGATTGAAGCCAAATTAGATGTGGTTATGGCAAATGATATTACAGGACCGATGGCGGTTCCGGTGTTTTATCAGATGGCAGATAAAGTGTTTGACAAAGATAAGGTAGTGCTGGTACCGGATCATTTTACGCCGAATAAAGATATTAAATCAGCAGAAAATTCAAAATCAATCCGTGAGTTTTCAAAATGTCAGTGCCTGACACATTATTTTGAAATCGGGCAAATGGGGATTGAACATGCGATTCTGCCAGAAAAAGGAATTGTAGTTGCAGGTGAATGTATCATCGGTGCGGATTCTCATACCTGCACATATGGCGCACTTGGAGCGTTTTCTACAGGAGTAGGTACGACGGATATTGCAACTGGTATGGCAACAGGAGAATTGTGGTTTAAAGTGCCAAGTGCAATCAAGTTTGTGCTCACCGGAAAGCCGGGGAAATATGTCAGCGGAAAAGATATTATTTTACATATTATAGGAAAAATCGGAGTTGATGGAGCACTGTACAAATCGATGGAATTTGTAGGAGATGGTATTGCGAATCTTTCTATGGATGACCGTTTTACAATGGCGAATATGGCGATTGAAGCCGGTGCTAAAAATGGTATTTTCATCGTAGATGAAAAAGCGGAAGCTTATATGAAAGAACATTCCGAGAAAGAGTATAAGGTTTATATTGCTGATGAGGATGCCGAATATGACGAAGTGGTAGAGATTGATTTGTCAAAGGTGAGACCAACAGTAGCTTTTCCGCATTTGCCGGGCAACGCAAAGACAATTGACGAAGTAGAAAAGATGGAACCGATTAAGATTGATCAGGTAGTGATTGGCTCTTGTACAAACGGAAGAATGGAAGATATGCGCAGAGCGGCAGCGGTTTTGAAGGGACATAAAGTGCATCCGGATGTACGTGTGATGGTAATTCCGGCAACACAAAAGATTTATTTACAATGTATTGAAGAAGGACTTGTGACAACATTTATTGAGGCGGGATGTGCGTTCAATACTCCGAGCTGCGGACCTTGTATGGGAGGACATATGGGAGTTATGGCAGCAGGTGAGAAATGTGTATCTACAACAAATCGTAACTTCGTGGGAAGAATGGGACATGTAGATTCACTTATTTATCTGGCATCTCCGGAAGTTGCGGCGGCAAGCGCGATTGCAGGATTCATTGCCAATCCAGAGAAAGTAGGTGACAAATAATGAAAGCATTAGGACATGTATTTAAATATGGAGATAACGTAGATACAGATGTAATCATTCCGGCAAGATACTTAAATTCTTTTGACGGAAAAGAATTAGCAAGCCATGCGATGGTAGATATTGATCCAGAATTTGCAAAAAAAGTAAAACCGGGTGATATGATTGTCGCAAATAAAAATTTTGGATGTGGTTCTTCAAGAGAACATGCACCTCTTTGCCTGAAAGAAGCGGGTGTAAGCTGTGTGATTGCAGAGACATTTGCCAGAATCTTTTATCGAAATGCAATCAATATCGGACTCCCGATTATCGAATGTCCCGAAGCAGCGAATGGTATTGAAGCAGGAGACGAAGTAGAAGTGGATTTTGACAGCGGAAAGATTTATAACCGAACAAAGGGAACAGAGTTTCAGGGACAACCGTTTCCGGAATTTATGCAGAAACTGATCGCAGCAGGCGGATTGGTGAATTATACAAATAGCAAGAAAAAATAACAGAAAAGATACCCCGGCATAGTTTTTTTGTGCCGGGGTATTTGATTGCAGGAGAAATATATGATATAATAAGGCAACTTTACGAAAATGAGGAGGAAAAGAATGAATCAAGTAGAGAACAAAGGAAGGGCAATTGCCCTGCTCCCTATTGGAGTATTTCTGGTAATCTTTTTGGGTTCCGGTATTGTAACAGGAGATTTTTATGCGATGCCTGCAATCGTAGCTTTTTTGATCGCGTTGGCAGTAGCGTTTATGCAGAACAAACAGTTGTCATTTGCTGAGAAATTGTCAGTGATTTCAAAAGGCGTAGGGGATGAGAATATTATTACGATGAGTCTTATTTTTCTATGCGCCGGTGGATTTTCCGGAGCCGTGACGGCAGCAGGCGGAGTGGAAAGTACGGTTAATTTTGGCCTTTCTGTGCTTCCGTCTAATGTTGCAGTTGCAGGTCTTTTTGTCATCGGCTGCTTTATTTCAGTTTCTATGGGAACATCTATGGGGACGATTGCGGCACTCGCACCGATTGCTGTGGGAATCAGTGAAAAGACGGGATATGAGATGGCGATTTGCATTGGAGCAGTTGTGTGTGGCGCAATGTTTGGTGACAACTTATCTATGATTTCAGATACTACGATTGCAGCTGTAAAGACACAGGGCTGTGAGATGAAAGATAAGTTTAAAGCGAACTTTTTGATTGTGCTTCCGGCGGCAGTTATCACCATTATTATTTTCTTTATGATTACAAGAAATGGAAGCTATGAGATTACAGAGGCGCTTACGTACAACTTGTGGCAGGTAGTACCATATGTTTTGGTTTTAGTCGGAGCGTTGATAGGAATCAATGTATTTATCATGCTGATCAGTGGAACAATTCTTTCACTGATTGTAGGTGTGGCAACGGGAACACTTGCAGCATCTGAGATGTTTAGTGTAATTGGAGAAGGCGTGACAGGAATGTATGATATTACGGTAATATCGATTGTTGTGGCATGTATTGTTTCGCTTGTGAAGGAGTACGGTGGAATCCAGTTTATTTTAAACTTAATCAAATCAAGAATCAGTGGCAGAAGAGGGGGAGAACTTGGAATTGCCGGACTGTCTCTTTTAGTGGACGCATGTACGGCAAATAATACGGTTGCAATTGTCATGGCGGGACCGATCGCAAAGGAAATCTGCGAAGAATTTGACATTGATCCGAAACGGTCAGCTTCTCTTTTGGATATTTTTTCATCCGTGGGACAGGGGCTGATCCCTTATGGGGCACAACTCCTTTCAGCAGCGACGTTAACAGCACTTACACCGTTTGAAATTATACCATATCTGTATTATCCGATTCTGATGGCGATTAGTGCAATCTGCTTTATTTTGTTCCGAAAAGAACGAAAACGTATGTAGCAGAGTGACAAATGTCCGTCACAGTAAAAAACGAAATTGCGAAGTCGCAAGTTTTGTGATATATTTATATCTATAGTGAAAAAATGTGAAAAAGGGTGGTTGAGATGAATTTATTGTATAAAAGTACAAGAAACGCAGAAAAAACAGTGACAGCTTCCGAGGCAATTTTAAAAGGTCTTGCAGATGACGGAGGGCTTTTTGTTCCAGTGACGATTCCAAAGCTGAATGTCGATATGGGGACACTGAAAGAGATGTCTTATCAAGAGACTGCATATGCGGTGATGAAACAGTTTTTTACCGATTTTACGGAAGAAGAATTAAAAAGCTGTATCACAAAGGCATATGATTCAAAATTTGATACTGAAGAGATTGCGCCTCTTGTGAAAGCAGATGGTATGTATTACTTAGAGTTATTTCATGGAGCAACCATTGCCTTTAAAGATATGGCATTGTCCATTTTACCACATTTATTGACGACTTCTGCGAAGAAAAACAATGTAAAGAATGAGATCGTGATTCTGACAGCGACTTCCGGAGATACCGGGAAGGCAGCGCTTGCAGGATTTGCGGATGTAAAAGGGACAAGGATTATTGTATTCTATCCAAAAGACGGTGTGAGCAAGGTGCAGGAACTTCAGATGGTGACACAAAAAGGTGACAATACATCGGTTGTTGCAATCCATGGGAATTTTGATAATGCGCAAAGTGGTGTGAAAGCAATTTTTGAAAATAAAGAGCTTGCAAAAGAGATGGATGCTGCGGGTTATCAATTTTCTTCTGCTAATTCTATCAATATCGGTCGGCTTGTGCCACAGATTGTATATTATGTGTATGCATATGCAAAATTGCTTAAAAATGAAGAAATTGCAGAGAGAGAGCAGATTAATGTAGTTGTTCCTACTGGGAATTTCGGAAATATTTTGGCGGCATATTATGCAAAACAGATGGGAGTTCCAATCGCAAAACTTGTATGTGCATCGAACGAGAACAAAGTTTTGTTCGATTTCTTCAAAACAGGTGTGTATGATAAAAATCGAGAATTTATTTTGACAACATCACCATCAATGGATATTTTGATTTCAAGCAATTTAGAGCGCCTGATTTATCTCATTGCAGGTCAGGATGCTGTAAAGAATCAGGATTTGATGCGCGCATTAAAATCACAGGGTGTTTATGAGATTTCGAAAGAGATGAAGGAGAACTTGGATGATTTTGCGGCAGGATATGCAACGGAAGACCAAGTGAAGAAGACAATCTCTGAGATTTATAAATCTACAGGATATGTGATCGATACGCATACAGCAGTTGCGGCATCGGTTGGGAAAGCATATCTTGAGGAAAACAAAGATGAGAGAAAGACAGTGATTGCATCTACTGCAAGTCCGTATAAATTTGCAAGAAGTGTGATGACTTCCATTGATGAAAAGTATGATACGTTGGAAGAATTTGACTTGATAGCGGAACTGGAAAAGATTTCATGTGTCAAGATTCCAAAAGCAATTGAAGAAATTCGAGATGCCAAGATTGTTCATACAAGAGAATGTGATGCGGACAAGATGGAGGAGACAGTAAAAGAGATACTGAACGTGTAAAAGTCTGCATTTTTCTGAAAAATAAATTGCATTAACAATTCAAAGAAGGTCTCAGAGGTGCAGGCAGATGCTGTACTTCTGAGATTTTTTTGAATAAAAACCGGAATACAAGAAAGATTTTTTTAGAAGAATATAAACGTGAAATTTTTGACAAGCGAATTGCAAAATTCAGTGTGAAATGAGTGAATATAATTAAAAATATATGAAAAATGCGTAAAAAATGCAGGATTCAAGCTTTAAACTTGCATTTTTAATATTTGTTTTATAGAATTTTAATGAAATTACAGGAAGAAATGAATTAGATGTATGTCATATCTTTCAAAAAAGTATTGACTTTATTAGTGAAGTGTGTATAATTAAAATCAGTGAAACTTGGAAAAATTCAAACTACTATATTAAGAAATGAGGTTTATTAAGATGGCAAAAATTGATTTAAGCAAATATGGTATCACTGGAACTACAGAAGTAGTTTACAACCCTTCTTATGAAGTGTTATTTGAAGAAGAAACAAAAGCAGAACTTGAAGGTTTTGAAAAAGGACAGGAAAGTGAACTTGGTGCAGTCAACGTTATGACAGGTATCTATACAGGACGTTCTCCTAAAGATAAATTCATCGTTATGGACGAGAACTCAAAAGATACTGTATGGTGGACTTCAGATGAATATAAAAATGACAACCATCCAGCATCTCAGGAAGCTTGGGATACATGTAAAGAACTTGCAATTAAAGAACTTTCTAACAAAAGATTATTTGTAGTAGATGCATTCTGCGGAGCAAATGCAGATACACGTATGGCAATTCGTTTTATCGTGGAAGTGGCATGGCAGGCACACTTTGTTAAGAACATGTTCATCCAGCCAACAGAAGCAGAGCTTGAGAACTTCGAACCAGACTTCGTTGTTTATAATGCATCTAAAGCAAAAGTTGAAAACTATAAAGAACTTGGTTTGAATTCTGAGACAGCAGTTATGTTCAATATCACAAGCCGTGAACAGGTTATCTTGAACACATGGTACGGTGGAGAGATGAAAAAAGGTATGTTCTCTATGATGAACTACTACCTCCCATTGAAAGGTATTGCTTCTATGCACTGCTCAGCTAACACAGATATGAACGGAGAAAATACAGCAATCTTCTTCGGACTTTCAGGAACAGGTAAGACAACATTGTCTACAGATCCAAAACGTCTTCTGATCGGTGATGATGAGCACGGATGGGATGACAATGGTGTGTTCAACTTTGAAGGTGGATGCTACGCGAAAGTTATTAACCTTGACAAAGAATCTGAGCCAGACATTTACAACGCAATCAAGAGAAATGCACTTCTTGAGAACGTAACATTAGATGAAAACGGAAAGATTGATTTTGACGATAAGAGTGTAACAGAGAACACTCGTGTATCTTACCCAATAGATCATATTGAAAAAATTGTACGTCCGGTATCAGCAGCACCGGCAGCAAAGAATGTAATCTTCTTGTCAGCAGATGCATTTGGAGTACTTCCACCGGTATCTGTATTGACACCAGAGCAGACAGAATACTACTTCTTATCTGGATTTACAGCAAAACTTGCAGGTACAGAACGTGGAATCACAGAACCTACACCAACATTCTCAGCTTGCTTCGGACAGGCATTCTTGGAACTGCACCCAACAAAATATGCAGAAGAGCTTGTTAAGAAGATGAAAGCAAACGGTGCAAAAGCATATCTTGTAAACACAGGATGGAATGGTACAGGAAAACGTATCTCTATCAAAGATACACGTGGTATCATTGATGCAATCTTGAACGGAGATATTCAGAAAGCTCCTACAAAGAAGATTCCATACTTCAACATTGAAGTACCTACAGAACTTCCAGGAGTTGATACAAATATTCTTGACCCACGTGATACATACGCAGATGCAGCAGAGTGGGAAGAAAAAGCAAAAGACCTTGCAGGAAGATTCATTAAGAACTTCGCAAAATATGAAAGCAACGAGGCTGGTAAAGCGCTTGTTTCTGCTGGTCCACAGTTATAAGAAATATTATAAGATAGAAAATGCCGAGTGTGTAATACGCACTCGGTTTTTTGTGTACTACTATAGAATACATGGGGGAAACATGATAAGATAAGGATAAGGTTTCATAGTTGTATGAAGGAGGTCGGAAAATGGCGCAATATGTAGAGGTAGCAAGGAAAATTATAGAAGAAGTGAAAAAGGCAGTGATTGGAAAAGACGAATGTGTGAAAAAAATTCTGGCTGCGATTTTAGCGGGCGGACATATTTTAATCGAAGATATACCGGGAGTAGGGAAGACAACGATGGCGGTTGCCTTTGCCAAAAGCATGACTCTTATACAGAACAGGGTGCAGTTCACACCGGATGTACTTCCGGCGGATATCACAGGATTTTCCATGTATGATAAGAAAAGCGGAGAATTCTATTATGAACCGGGAGCGGTGATGTGCAATCTTCTTTTGGCTGATGAGATTAATCGGACATCGTCGAAGACACAGTCTGCGCTTTTGGAAGTTATGGAGGAAGGAACGGTTACAATTGACAAAGTGACGAGGGAAGTTCCGCATCCGTTTATTGTGATCGCAACGGAGAATCCGATTGGATCGGCGGGAACGCAGATGCTTCCGGAAGCGCAGTTAGACCGATTTTTTATATGTATTACAATCGGATATCCGGATATGGCGCAGGAAATTGAAATTGTAAAAGGCAATCAAAGAGGAAATATAACCGACTCAATACGACCGATTTTGAGAGCGGATCAGCTTGTGCTTTTGCAAAAAGAGGTGGAGAATATTTATATTCACGATGTGATTTATAACTATATTGGCGAATTAGTTACAGAGACGAGAAAGCATCCGATGATTGAACTTGGAATCAGTCCACGTGGGACTGTGGCGCTTGCAAAGATGACAAAGGCGATTGCGTATCTGAATGGAAGAAACTATTGTGTCCCGAAAGACGTGCAGGAAATTTTTGAAAATGTGGCAAGGCATCGCATTCAGCTGAATGCAAAAGCGCGGCTCAACCGTGTGAAGGTACAGGAGATTATAGAGGAGATTTTGAACGGTGTACAAGCTCCAAACCCAAAGGAACGATGAAGGAGCGTGTCGGATGAAAAAGTGGATCTATTTACTGATAGTGACAGTCACGATTTATCTGAATCTGCTGTATGAATGGAAAGAAGGCGGTTCCGGTTAAAGTACAGTTTTGTTATCGGTATGTGGCAGACGGAAAAGAGGAAAAACGAAAATATAAAGTGTATTTGAATGGCAGGCAGGAACAAAATTTGACGTGCGAAATGATTCCAAAATATTGTGGGAAAGTAGAAATTCAGATGAGAAAGATTGTTTGCTATGATGCACTTGGCATTTTAGGAATTACAAAAAGACCAAAAGAAAAACTGTTTGCGACTGTGATGCCGAAAGTATATCCGGTGAACCTGATTGTGAGCAATCGAACAAAATGGTTTCCGGTGGATGGTGAATCCTATGCGCAGGACAGAGGCGGAGAGGACAGCGCGGAAATCTACGATGTACGGGAATATCAGGCAGGTGATCGTATGCAGAAAGTGCATTGGAAATTAAGCGCCAGAGAAAACACTTTGTATATCAAGGAATTCAGTTATCCATTGGGAGCAACGGTTGTATTGCTGATGGAAGAGGATACAAAGGGAAGTCGTGTGGGAAATTTGTTTATGGAAGCGGTAGTATCGCTTTCAGCAGCATTGCTTGAACGGGAGTGTGCCCATTATGTAGTCTGGAAGAAGAAAAATGAGGATGGAATTATGAGGATTCTTGTCCGAACGGAAGAGGATTTATATGAATGCATTATGGAAGTGCTGGAATTTTCCCCAAACTGTCTCGAACAGAATATGGAGGAGCAGTATCGCTACACATATAAGAACGATATCTATGCAACAATGGTGAAAATAGATACGGGAATAAATCTGCAGATTAATGGAAATGAAAAAATGGATATGGTTCAAGATGGATTAGAACTCTTTTTTCACTCTGTTGAAATTGTGGTATAGAGGAGGATGCGTATGAAAAAATGGGGATATCATTGTATAATGCTGCTCTATGTCTGCATGGGAACAGCGGGAATACTGCTTGCGATTACAAACGCATTCCAATTGAAATATCAAAAGGCGGAAGTATTTTCTATCACATTACTTTTTTGCGCAATAGAGACTCTTCTTTTGTTGATGGAAAAGAAGAGTGGAAAGATTCTTGCGTGGGGTGTTTCGATTGGAAGTGTTTTGCTTTTGTATCTGTTAAGGGGGGAAACTCTGCGGGAGTCATTGTTGTGTATCAAAAGAAGCGTGCTGGAAACAGCTGAAGAGTATTTTCAGATTTATCTAGGCTCCTACTTTAATGTAGATGCATCTGTAGATTCCGGAATGGTTGTGCTGGGGATACTGATAGGAATGCTGCTATCGTATGGGATTGTGTGTATGAAACACTCGTGGATGCCGGTTATTTTGCTCGGAGTCGGTATTTTGATACCGTTTACAGTGGGAAAGGTGCCAAAGATGGCAGAGGTTGTTCTTTGCATGCTTTCTGTTGGGGGAATTGTGGCGGCAAAAACGGAAAGAGGATTTCAGGTGCAGAGACAGTCAGGATTTGCGGGAGTGATTCTTGTTGCTGCGGCACTTGCCGTTGGGAGCATGTTTTCTGGAATGCAGGTGCAGAAAGCGTTCGGGGATAGAAAGGATGTTACAAAACAGATCTCTGAGCTTTTGAAAGAAAAATCATTGGATTTTTTTGGAAAAGCAAAGGGAGGAGTGAATGATGGAGTGATTGGCGGAGCAGGAGAGTTCGCAAAAGATGATGAAAAGCAATTGGTCATCACTTCGCAGACAAAGCCACAGGAAAAAATTTATCTGCAAGGGTATATTGGAACGATATATGAGGATAATAAATGGAAAGAGGGAAGAAGGAAAGAATTTCAAAGCTGGATTCGTCAGCGAAATGCACAGACGGAGGAAGTGCGGAATCTTTTGTATGAAAAACTAAAAACAGTCAGTTCGCAAGAGACACTCTATATTGAAAATGTAGGGGCAAATACAAAGTATAAATATATTCCTTACGGGGGATATTATACAGAGAAAGATGAGATTGTATCCGATTCGTATGTGAAGGGAGATGCAAAGAAATATGATATCCAATACTGCCCGCTTGGAGCCTTTGGCTTTGCAGCGCTGGAAAACACGAAAAGTCCCTTGGAAAATGCATATTTTAAATATGTATCGAAATATGATACAGAAGTGCCGGCAAAGGTTGAGAAAAGTTTTTTAGAGGAAGTAGAAAAACGTGTACCTGCGACAGATGTGTGGAGCGTGATGGATGAAATCGCACAAGTGCTGGATGGGCAGGCGGAATATAGTCTGGAACCCGGAAAGACTCCTGTAGGGGAAGATGTCGCAGAATATTTTTATTTTAAAAATAAAAAAGGATATTGTGAGCATTTTGCCACAGTTGCGACTTTGATGCTTCGTATGAAAGGAATTCCGGCAAGATATGTTGCCGGATATGCAGTGCTGCCAAGTGCATTTAAGCTGAATGAAGAGGGTGAGTATGAAGCCGTGGTAACAGGAGCGTCTGCACATGCGTGGGCGGAAGCTTATGTACAGGGCATCGGCTGGATTCCGGTGGAGACAACTCCCGGATATTCAGGAAATACCATGACCGTCATACCAGATGAGATGAACACTTTGCAGGAACAGACAGAGTCACAGTTGCAGAAGAGTGAATCAAAGAAAGATGAGACGCAGCAAAATGAGCTGCAGGATAAACAGGAAGAAACGGATGAAGAAAACAATCAGTCTGGAGAAGGAAAAGATAAATTGTCGGCAGAAGAAAATGAAAAACGATCGGATAATCCGCTGCATATGATTGTAGGGATTTTCATGGGAATGTTTTTGATTGCATTTACGGTGCTTTTTGGAAGGCGAGTTTGGATTTTGAAGAAAAGACGAATCAGCAGAAACCACGGCTATACCGAATACGTCAAAGAGTTGTTCCATAGGATGTTTGAATTGCTTGTTCTTGCTGGGAAGGTAGAAAAAAGCGAAGAAGTTGATGGAGAGTTTACTCAGAAACTTTGCAAGGCATATCCGAATATCAGGGAAGAAGATGTAGACCAGGTGGTGAAGATTGTCTATCAGGCAAATTTTGGAAATGAAAAAATTGAAAAAGAAGAATATCAGATGTGCCGAAAGCTATACTGTCAGATAAAAAGAGAAGTGTCTGTGGATGTTGTGTGGTGGAAAAAAATCTGGTGGAAATACTGGAACGGAATTTCTTTGTAGAAATGTGATAATATAGTTGAAAAATACTACACAATGTCTTATAATATGTTTAGAAAGAACCTGGGATGTGCGATACTTCCATTATTTTGAACCTACAGTACTTTAAACGGGATTCTTATATCTCTGTAATATGTCAAGCCTCCGGTTTTTGCAGAGGAAGGCAGAAAAGCAGATGCGGTTGCCCACCTAGCGTTTGCTAGGAGTCAAAATATGGAAAACGGCATTTTGGGGGACTACAAAAGAGAAAAGCAGCTACGAAAGTAGCTGCTTATTTTAGTGTAAAGATTCTAGTTTCATAAAAAAAGATATTTTTGTATATACTATAGAAAAAAGAGTGGACAAGAGGTAGCTTGTGAAACGAAAATTAAATGAAAAATATGTGTATTATGGGATAATGCTTTTTGTTGTTGCGATTTTTCTTGTAATTATGTTTTCGGAAAGAAAAAAAAGAGAAACAGAACTTGATATTGAGTCGAAGCTTCCGAAGATACAACAAGAGGAGACGCAATCAAAGGCGCAGACGGAGGAGCAAATGATTCGGGTAGTGATCAAAACGAATGGATTTCAAGAAATTGCACATGCAGAAATAAAATTTCAGGCAGAAGGGGGACTTATTGCGACTGCAGGAGATGAAAAGAGGGAGTATGGTCAAGGTGAAGTGTTTGCTGTCACACCTGATGACGCGATGTTTCAGAAGGGAACGATTAAAGTGGAATCTGTGGTTTCCGGCGATAAGATTACGGTTTCAAGTCTCAATAGAGGGTATGGGACGCCGTCGTATCTGGGGAGTTTTGAGCTGTTTTCCAGTGCGGAAGGAATGATACTTGTAAATGAACTTCCTTTGGAGGAATATCTGTATGCGGTCGTTCCAAGTGAGATGCCTGCATCTTACGAGTTAGAAGCGCTCAAAGCACAGGCGGTCTGTGCGAGAAGCTATGCTTATAATCAGACACAAGGACTATCTTATCCGGAGTATAATGCACATGTAGATGACAGCACTTCTTTTCAGGTGTATGGGAATTCTAAGGAGCAGGAGTCGGCTGTTCGAGCGGTGGATGAGACACGGGGACAAAAATTATGGTATCAGAATCAGGTTGTGACGGCTTATTATTATTCTACTTCCTGCGGAAAAACAACTGGGATTGAGGCGTGGGGGACGACGCCGGATGAACAAAATCAGTATCTGCAAAGTGTGGAGATTTGCAAGGAAGATGGAAATTCATATGAAGCAGAACTTCCGTGGTATAGATGGAAGGCGGTGGTGCCGGAAAGGGTATTGTCTAATCTGATTGAGCTAAACACAGCAACGGAAATCGGAACACTTCAAAATGTATCGGTCACAAAGCGGGGAGCAGGAGGCGTGGCACTTCAGATAGTGGCACAGGGAGATGGTGGAAGCGTGACTGTTGATACTGAAAATAAGATACGAAGAGCCTTGGGAGGAAAAGGATATCAAATTGAAAAACAAGATGGGACAGTGGTGGACAGTCAAAATTTATTGCCCAGCGCGTTTTTCCAAATAGAGAAAAGTGAAGGAAATTATATTATAAATGGAGGCGGATACGGACACGGAATCGGGATGAGCCAGAATGGAGCAAATGAGATGGCAAAATGCGGAAAAACATACATAGAGATCTTACAATTGTTTTATCAGGGAGTGACCGTGGAGTGAAAGATACTTTACGAAAAGAATGTTTCGTGATATGATTGCGTAAGATAAAAAAGAGAAGGAATCGTTTTATGAGAGTCTTGGTGAAAAAAGTAAATGAGTTTTTAGAAAAAGTAGGAAGAGACCATGTAGGGGCATATGCAGCACAGTCTGCGTTTTTTCTTGTACTTTCTTTAATTCCGATCATTTTGCTTTTGCTGACTTTGGTGCGATATACGCCGGTAACAAAAGCGGATGTGATGACGGCGGTTTATGAAGTGTTCCCGAAGACAATTCGTGCGACAATGATTTCTATTGTGAATGAAGTGTATAACCAATCACGTGCGGTGATCCCTTTGACAGCACTTATGACGATGTGGTCTGCGGGGCGCGGGGTGCTTGCAATCACAAACGGACTGAACTGCATTCATGAGGAAATTGAGACAAGAAACTATATTTTTTTGAGAATCCGGGCAGCTTTCTACACGGTACTTTTTATCATTGCGATTGTGTTGTCTCTTGTCCTGCTTGGATTTGGTAACAGTATTAGTATGTTTGTCAACGAACATGTTCCGATTTTCCGGTATGTGACGGATTTTATCATTGAAATTCGAACGGTTACGACGCTGTTAGTGCTGATTGTATTTTCTACCTGTATTTATCGTTTTCTCCCAAATCATAAGGGAAAGATAAAGTATCAGTTTCCAGGGGCTGTGTTTACAGCGTTTGGTTGGACGCTGGCATCTTTCATTTTCTCGGTTTACATGGATATTTTCAAAGGATTTTCCAATATGTATGGAAGTTTGACGACGATTGTATTGATTATGCTGTGGCTATATTTCTGTATGTATGTCATGCTTTTGGGCGGAGAAATTAATGTTTTGGTCGAGGAACATCTTGACATTACGAATTAATGTGTTAAAATGAAAAGGAATTTTGAATACAAAAAGGCATGGAACGTGTTTAGTAGAGCACTATTTTCTAACAGAGAGAGGAAATCATCGGCTGGAAGTTTCCTTTAGTTCAAATGGGAATCGAATTTCGCACGGGAGCTGTATCTTTGAACGATATAAAGAAAAGTAGAAGATAACGTATCTGCACGTTACGCAGTCCGAGTGCTCATGGAGATTTCTGTGAGAAGTAGGGTGGTACCGCGATATAGCCTCGTCCCTTTTTTGGGGGCGGGGTTCTTTTTATAAGTAAAAAAATTAAAGGAGATAAAAACGATGAAAGAAAAATTACAAAGCATCAAAGAAGAAGCATTGGCACAGATTCAGGCAGCGGATGCGCCGGAAAAATTGAATGATGTAAAAGTAAGATTCCTTGGGAAAAAAGGAGAGCTTACAGCTGTTTTAAAAGGAATGAAAGATGTAGCGGCTGAGGACAGACCGAAGGTTGGTCAGCTTGTCAATGAAGCTCGCGAAGAGATTGAGACAGCTCTTAACAATGCAAAGACAGCAATGGAAAAAGCGATCCGTGAAGCAAAATTGAAAGAAGAGGTTATTGACGTTACACTTCCATCTAAGAAAAACATGGTTGGGCATCGTCATCCGAATACAATTGCGCTGGAAGAAGTTGAAAGAATTTTTATCGGCATGGGCTATGAAGTGGTGGAAGGACCGGAAGTAGAGTATGACGAATACAACTTTGAAAAATTGAATATTCCGGCAGATCATCCGGCAAAAGATGAGCAGGACACATTCTATATCAACAAAGACATCGTACTTCGTACACAGACTTCTCCGGTGCAGGCACGTGTGATGGAACAGGGAAAACTTCCAATTCGTATGATCGCACCGGGAAGAGTGTTCCGTTCGGATGAAGTGGATGCGACACATTCACCTTCATTCCATCAGATTGAAGGACTTGTGATTGACAAAAATATTTCATTTGCAGATTTGAAAGGAACACTGGAAGTATTTGCAAAAGAATTGTTCGGACCAGAGACAAAGACAAAATTCAGACCACATCACTTCCCATTTACAGAGCCAAGCGCTGAAGTGGATGTGACATGCTTTAAATGTGGCGGAAAAGGATGCCGTTTCTGTAAAGGCTCCGGATGGATTGAAATTTTAGGCTGCGGTATGGTTCATCCACATGTACTGGAAATGTGCGGAATTGATCCGGAAGAATACAACGGATTCGCATTCGGTGTAGGATTGGAACGTATTGCACTGTTGAAATACGAAATCGACGATATGAGATTATTATACGAAAACGATATTAGATTCTTAAAGCAATTCTAGAAGATGTGCCAAAGAGTAAAATGAGCGGCGCGACAGAATATGCCAAAGAGTAGAAATTTTTAGGAGGATTTAGAAAATGAATACATCATTATCATGGATAAAAGCATATGTGCCGGACCTTGATGTCACAGCGCAGGAATACACAGATGCGATGACGCTTTCCGGAACAAAAGTAGAGGGATTTGAGGTGTTGGATGCAGACCTTGAAAAAATTGTAATTGGTCAGATTGATAAAATTGAGAAACATCCGGATGCGGATAAACTGGTTGTCTGCCAGGTGAATGTTGGAACAGAGACTGTTCAGATTGTAACCGGAGCGAAGAATGTATTTGAAGGAGCAAAGGTGCCGGTTGTATTAGACGGTGGACGTGTAGCAGGAAGTCATGACGGGAAAGTTGTAGAAGGCGGAATCAAAATCAAAAAAGGAAAGCTTCGTGGAGTGGAAAGTTTTGGTATGATGTGTTCCATCGAAGAACTTGGATCTACAACAGATATGTACCCGGAGGCTCCGGAGAACGGAATCTATATTTTCGAGGAAGATGCAGTAGTTGGAAGCAGCGCGATTGAAGCACTTGGAAGAAATGATGTTGTATTTGAATACGAGGTGACATCAAACCGTGTGGACTGCTTTAGTGTAGTGGGAATTGCGAGAGAAGCAGCGGCAACTTTTAGAAAAGAATTCTGTCCTCCGGTTGTGGCAGAGACTGGAAATGACGAAGATGTCAATGATTATATTAAAGTAACTGTGGAGAACACAGAGCTTTGCCCACGCTACTGTGCAAGAGTTGTGAAAAATGTAAAAATTGGACCATCTCCGAGATGGATGCAAAGAAGACTGGCTTCTGTTGGAATCCGTCCGATCAACAATCTTGTTGATATCACAAACTATGTGATGGAAGAGTATGGGCAGCCAATGCATGCTTACGATCTTTCTACGATTGCCGGAAATGAGATTGTTGTAAAGACAGCAAAAGCAGGAGAAAAATTCGTGACATTAGACGGACAGGAAAGAGAGATGGACGAATCTGTCCTAATGATCTGCGACGGAGAAAAATCGGTTGGTATTGCGGGTATCATGGGTGGAGAAAACTCTATGATTACAGATGATGTGCAGAACGTATTGTTTGAGGCGGCATGCTTTGATGGAACAAATATCCGTAAATCAAGCAAAAAAGTCGGACTTCGTACAGATGCTTCCGGAAAATTTGAAAAGGGACTTGACCCGAACAATGCGAAAGCGGCAATCGACAGAGCCTGCCAGTTGATTGAAGAATTAGGTGCAGGTGAAGTTGTCGGAGGAACCGTTGATGTATATGGAAAAGAAAAAGAACCGGTTCGCGTTCCATTTGATGCAGAGAAAATCAATGTGATGCTTGGAACAGATATTTCAGAAGAAGAAATGCTTGGATATTTTGAAAAAATCGGCTTGGAATATGATGCAGAGGCAAAAGAAGTGATCACACCGACATTCAGACATGATTTATTCAGACTTGCAGACCTTGCAGAAGAAGTTGCAAGATTTTACGGATATGACAATATTCCGACAACACTTCCAAGGGGAGAGGCAACAACAGGAAAATTGTCATTCAAACTTCGTGTGGAGGAAGTAGCCAGAAATATTGCAGAGTTCTGTGGATTCAGTCAGGGAATGACATATTCTTTTGAAAGTCCAAAAGTATTTGATAAACTGTTGCTTCCGGCGGACTCAAAACTCCGTGAAGCGGTGGAGATTATGAATCCGCTTGGAGAAGATTACAGTATTATGAGAACAATTTCTTTGAATGGAATGTTAACATCGCTTGCGACAAACTATAACAGAAGAAATAAAGATGTTCGTTTGTATGAACTTGGAAATATTTATCTTCCAAAACAGCTTCCGGTCACAGAACTTCCGGAAGAACGTATGCAGTTCACACTTGGTATGTATGGAGAAGGTGATTTCTTCAGCATGAAAGGCGTTGTAGAAGAATTCTTTGAAAAAATCGGTATGCATGAAAAAGAGACATATGATCCAAACGCAGGAAAGACATTCTTGCATCCGGGACGTCAGGCAAATATCATTTACGGTGGAAAAGTAGTAGGATACTTGGGAGAAGTACATCCAGAAGTGGCAGATATTTACGGAATCGGGACAAGAGCTTATGTTGCAGTGATTGATATGCCGGAGGTAGTGGAACTTGCTACATTTGACAGAAAATATGAAGGAATTGCAAAATATCCGGCAGTGACTCGTGATATCAGTATGGTTGTGCCGAAAGAAATTTTGGTTGGTCAGATCGAGGAAGTGATTGCGAAGAAAGGCGGCGCTTACTTAGAAAGCTACAAATTATTCGACCTTTATGAGGGAGCGCAGATTAAAGCAGGATTCAAATCTGTTGCATATTCTATTGTGTTCCGTGCAAAAGATAAGACATTGGAAGAGGCAGATGTGACTTCTGCGATGACGAAAATCTTGAAAGCATTGGAAGAAATGGGAATTGAATTAAGACAGTAAATAAAAGAAGGAAAGTACCGTCAGATGGCGGTACTTTTTGTGTAAGACGAAACGGGATGTAGGAGGAAGTTTTCTTAGCTCTATAAGCTGGGGGTTATTTTGCCAATAACTTTAAAAATCTCTTATCATTCATCTGCTCATTTGTTAAATATTCTCCATTATAGAACAGAGCGTAAGTTGTAATCGGCGTAGGTGCATTCTGTGCTTGCTCTTTGCTTTGCAAATGAATAGATTTAAACTGTACGCCCTTTTCTTTTGCGATTTCTTCTACAATAGGCACATATTTCGCATTAAATGGACATTGACTGGTATAGTATAAAACATATCCCATTTCATCAATGTGAGGGTGCTTGGCACACTTCTTGAATTTAGGTAACAAGGAATTTTTATTAAATGGTAAACACCATAATTGAATACCATTATCTGCTTCATCGCAAACGATGAAACCTTTGTATTTTAAGAATTTAGGGTCAGCTAAAAATGTTTTTTTCTTTTGGGAAGATAGAATACATAACCCTTGTTTTCCTTTTGTTTTACTATCTTCAATACACGCATTTAATAAGTCTGTTGAGTATCCATGACCCTTGAATGAACCAGCAACCCAAAGACAGTTAATATACATATACCCATCTGCAATAATAGGATTCCAAGCATTTTCAGCAGGAATATACTCAATAAAACACTTTCCTCGTTCTTCGCTCTTTAGGAAAACTAAGCCTTCGTTAAATCGCTCTTGTAGCCAAGCCTTTTTTGATGATACTTGAATATCATTGTTATTTGAAATGGCACAGCATATATGCTCTTTGTCTATATTCTCGTTGGTTACTCTAATATATTCCATAAAAATACCTCATTTCTAAATTCTTTAGGTTAGAATCAATGATGGGGGAAACGAAAAAGCAGTTTTTTGTACTTACCTGTGATTATACAGCATTTTCTGTGCAGAAGCTACAGAAATCAAGTGTTTTCATAATAAAATCCTCTATGTAAAATCAGTAGTAATCAAAACACTGCTTTACACGGGCGGCGCATTTGAATCGTAAAACCGCTTGCCAACCAAGCGGAAGGATGGTATTGTTTTCATAGGCAATGGGAAGGTCGATACTGTTCAATTGGAATTTTGCATAGATGTTATGGGAGGTGAATGAATTGAAGAAAATATTTACTATTTTAGGTATGAGTATTTTTTTATGATTAGTTTTTCGGGATGTGGTTCAGCATTAAGCACTGAATCGACTCCGGAGCAGTTGTATTCCGATGATCATAGTATAGATATGTTTGTTCCATATATGAAATATGTTGAGGGATAGGGAGAGTCAGCACAATAATACTTGTTATAGTGACAAATTCGGTTTTGGGGTTATCGATAGATGAATATATTAAAAGTAAAGAAATAAAAATGGAGAATAACCATGCCGATACATGTTGTAAAAAGTGGAGAGACAATCTATTCGATCGCTCAGCTATATGACGTCTCAGCTGACCGGATTGTGTATGACAATGAGCTGGCAGCGCAGCAAAATCTTGTTCCGGGGCAAGCTCTTTTGATTCTGATGACGAGCCGGGTTCATATTGTGAGAGAAGGACAGACGGTGGAGCAGATCGCGGAAGAATATAGTATCACGGTCAAAAATCTATATCAAAACAATCCGTTTCTGTTGAATCAGACCTATTTGTTAGAGGGGCAGAGTTTGGTCATTTCTTATGAGGGAGAACCGCTTATGCAAGGTAGGATCAGCGGGTATGCATATCCGTTTATTGAGCCGTATATTTTGCGTGAGGTACTTCTTTATATAGATGAAATACTTATTTTTTCTTATGGATTTACGGCAGAAGGAGAATTGATACCACCTCAGATTGACGAGACGTGGGTGATTCAGGAGGCTTGGAATCAGCAGGTGGAACCGATTCTGGTGCTGACGCCGTTTGCGGAGACGGGGACCTTTAACAGTGGGTTGATTCAAATATTATCGGAAAATGAGACGGTTCAGGACAATTTGATTGAAAATCTTTTGGAGACAGTACGAGAAAAGGGGTATGTAGGTGTAGATGTGGACTTTGAATATATTCGGCCGGAAGATCGGGTGGGGTATGCAGATTTTGTGAATCGTTTACGGGAGACGATGAATGAAAATGGATATCGGGTGTCGGTGGCGCTTGCTCCGAAGACCTCTTCTTATCAAAAAGGGCTGTTGTATGAGGCAATGGATTATCATCTGTTGGGGCAAAGTGCAAATACGGTGTTTCTGATGACGTATGAATGGGGGTATACATACGGACCACCGCTTGCGGTAGCGCCGCTGCCAAATGTCCGACAGGTGTTGGAGTATGCCCTCACGGAAATTCCGAAAGAAAAAATTGTATTGGGAGTCCCGAATTATGGATATAGCTGGCCGCTCCCATATGAGCGAGGGGTGACAAAAGCAAGGTTGATTGGAAATGTTGAGGCGAATGTCATCGCGGCAGAGCGAGGTGCGGAGATTCAGTACGATGAGCGTTATCAAAGTCCGTTTTTCTATTATGAAATTGGTGGAAGGAGATATGAAGTCTGGTTTGAAGATGTGAGAAGTATTTATGCAAAATTGCAGCTGGCTGCAGAAAAGGATATCCATGGTGTCGGGTATTGGAACTTGATGCGTCCGTTTCGGGCAAACTGGCTGCTGGTGAATCAGATGCTTCATTGAAAAAGGGGTAGCGTTTTTAGAAAAAAGCATATATAATGTGATTATATATGCGAAAATGCAAATGAGGAAGAGGGGAAAAAGATGACAAACAAAAAAAGAGAGACATTTCAAAACCGGTTCGGCTTTGTGCTGGCATGTATCGGCTCTGCTGTTGGAATGGGAAATATCTGGCTGTTTCCTTATCGTGTAGGCGAAGGTGGCGGTGCTGCATTTTTGATACCGTATTTTATATTTGTTTTTGTGCTCGGATTTGCGGGTGTTGCAGGTGAGATGGCGTTTGGACGTGCGATGAAAGCTGGTTCTATCGGGGCGTTTCGCGGAGCATCGAAGATGAGAGGCGGAAGATGGGGCGAGTTCGTCGGACTTGTGCCGACACTTGGTTCGCTTGGAATTGCAATCGGGTATTCGGTTGTTGTGGGATGGATTTTGAAATTTTTGGTCGGATCTGTGACGGGAAGTCTGATGAAAACAAAATCGGAAGAGTACTTCGGAGAGATATCTGCTTCATTTGGAAGTATTCCGTGGCATCTGCTTGGTCTGGTGATTGTGTTTGCAATCATGCTGTTTGGGATTGCAAAAGGAATTGAAAAAGTCAATAAGTTTATGATGCCTGCATTTTTCTGCCTGTTCCTGATACTGGCGGTGCGAGTATTCTTTCTGGAAGGATCCGCATCTGGGTATTCTTTTTTGCTAAAGCCAAAATGGAGTGAACTTGGAAATGTAAAAACCTGGGTATATGCACTTGGGCAGGCATTTTTTTCGCTTTCATTAGCAGGTTCAGGAACTATAGTTTATGGAAGCTACCTGAAAAAAGATGAAGATGTGATTGCATGTGCGAGAAACGTAGCGATTTTCGATACATTGGCAGCGCTTCTTTCAGCGTTTGTAATTTTACCCGCAGTGTTTGCGTTTCAATTAGATCCAAATGCAGGACCGGCATTGATGTTCATTACGATGCCGAAAGTATTTCAGCAGATGCCGGCCGGAACATTTTTCTGTATTCTCTTTTTTGTGGCAGTTCTGTTTGCGGCAGTCACTTCGTTGATCAATTTGTTTGAGACACCGGTGGAGGCGATTCAGGAACGCTTTGGAGTGTCGAGAAAGATTGCAGTCGCAATTGTGGCAGTTGTGGCTGTGGCGGTTGGAGTTGTCATTGAATCCGGTGATGTCGTAAGTACATGGATGGATGTGGTTTCAATTTACATTATTCCACTGGGAGCATTGCTTGCCGCAATTATGTTTTTCTGGGTATGCCCTCCTAGGTTTGCAAGGGAGCAGGTACAGATGGGACGCGAGAAAAAGATTGGAAAATGGTTTGAGCCAATGACAAAATATATTTTTGTTGGTTTGACGATTGTTGTCTATATATTGGGTATTTTATATGGCGGCATTGGATAAGAAAGGAAGTTTCAAAAAGATGAGAAAAGAAGATTTTTATTTTGATTTACCGGAAGAATTGATTGCACAGGATCCATTGGAGGACCGTTCAAGCTCAAGACTTTTGGTGTTGGATAAAGAGACTGGCAAGGTGGAGCATCATGTGTTCCGGGAGATTATAGATTATCTGCAGGAAGGGGACTGTCTTGTTATCAATGATACAAAAGTGATTCCGGCAAGGCTGATTGGTTCCAAAATCGGCACGGATGCAAAAATAGAAGTATTGTTGCTAAAACGAAAAGAAAACGATGTATGGGAGACGCTTGTAAAGCCTGGGAAAAAGGCAAAAGTGGGAACTCGAATCAGTTTCGGAGACGGTCTTTTAGTCGGTGAAGTCGTTGATATCGTAGAAGAAGGCAATCGTCTGATCCATTTTGAATACGAAGGAATTTTTGAGGAAATTTTAGATCAATTAGGACAGATGCCGCTGCCGCCGTATATCACACACCAATTGGAAGATAAAAACAGATATCAGACGGTATATGCGAAACATTCCGGCTCTGCTGCAGCTCCGACAGCCGGACTGCATTTTACGCCGGAGTTGTTAAAAGAGATTGAAGAGAAAGGCGTGCAGATTGCACGTGTGACCTTACATGTAGGACTTGGAACATTCCGTCCTGTAAAAGTAGATAATATATTGGAACATCACATGCACTCAGAATTTTATCAGATTGACGAAGAGGCGGCTGAAAAGATTAATCGTGCAAAAGAAAGCGGGCATCGCGTAATTTGTGTCGGAACAACAAGTTGTCGAACAATTGAATCTGCTGCAGATAAAAATGGAAAACTTCATGCGACGAATGGCTGGACGGAGATTTTCATTTATCCGGGGTATGAATTTAAGGTGTTAGATTGCCTGATCACGAACTTTCATTTGCCGGAGTCTACATTGGTCATGTTGGTATCTGCATTGGCAGGAAGAGAACAGGTGCTCTCGGCTTATGAGGAGGCTGTGAAAGAAAAATACCGTTTCTTCAGCTTTGGGGATGCGATGTTTATTAAATAGACGGTGAAAAATGAAGTCTCGGAACTTGAAGTTCCGGGGCTTTTCTATGTGATTGGAATAAATATCGTTTATTATGGGAATAGTCCTTGTATAAAAATTTAGGAGGGACTGCGTTGAGGATTCCAAAACATATTGCAATTATACCGGATGGAAATAGGAGATGGGCGACACAACATCAGATGGAGAAAAAAGATGGCTATCAGCACGGACTGAACCCGGGACTTGAAGTGCTGCGCAAAGCAAAGGAGTATGGAGTCGCGGAAATTACGTATTATGGGTTTACTGTGGACAATTGTAAACGGCCGAAAGTGCAGCAAAATGCATTAAAAAAAGCGTGCGTAGATGCAGTGCGGCTGATTCAAAAAGAAGGGAATGTATCGCTCTTGGTTGTGGGAGATTCGAGCTCAGTACATTTTCCGGAAGAACTTTTGAAATATACACAGAGAAAGGAAATCGGAATTGCTGATATCAAGGTGAATTTTCTTGTGAATTACGGCTGGGAATGGGATTTGAGCGCGATAAGAAAAGAGGGTATGGAGCAAGAGAACGATGTAATGACTCAAATACATTCGAAGGATATTTCCAGAATTGATTTGGTAATTCGTTGGGGAAATATGAGAAGATTGTCGGGGATGCTGCCTGTGCAGTCAGTCTACGCAGATTTCTATGTGGTAGAAAATCTTTGGCCGGATTATAAAGAAAGAGATTTTGATAAAGCAATCAGGTGGTATGACAAACAAGATGTAACTTTAGGCGGATAGCATCCGGAATAGTTTGATGATAATTTATTTTTATCTAAAAAGAAATTTTGTAGATTCTTCTAGTAAGATTTGTACAAGGTTTCTTTTTTATTATTGTCTTTTAAATCCTGTCTAATTTCAGAATTTTGTATAAAATTACAAAAACTATCAAAAATAAATTAAAATAATGGTAAAAATACATAAAAGAAAAGTGCTTAAATATGGATTTTTGCATAAATCTGTGTTAATATGAAGTGGTATATCGAGATGCACAAGGTGCAGAACGGAAAACTACAGTAAAAGGAGGTTTCAGGATGTGTTCTAAAACAGGAGGGGTTCCGTTTCATGGAACAAAAGAGCAGGAAGAGGCGTTATTGCAGGTGATTGCGGAATTGAAGGATGATAAAGGTGCTTTGATGCCCATTTTGCAAAAGGCTCAGGAAATATATGGGTATCTTCCGATAGAAGTGCAGACAATGATTTCAAATGAGACGAAGATTCCGTTGGAGAAAATATATGGAGTTGCAACGTTTTATTCACAGTTTACGCTCAATCCAAAAGGAAGATATCGCATTTCAGTCTGTCTTGGCACGGCATGTTATGTAAAAGGTTCCGGGGATATTTATAATTATCTGATGGAAAAGCTTGGAATCGTGGGTGGGGAATGTACACCTGACGGTAAATTTTCACTGGATGCCTGTCGATGTGTCGGGGCATGCGGTCTTGCGCCGGTCATGATGGTAAATGATGATGTCTACGGACGTTTGACTGTAGATGACATAGATGATATTTTAGCAAAATATGATTAGGATCGTATGAAAATAGAAATGGAGGATATGCATGAAGTCACTGGAAGAATTGAAAGCAATCAAAGAAAAGATGCGGGGACAGGTAGAGTTTCGTTCAGAAGACGGAGTCTGGACAGAAGATAACCCGTATCGCAAGCATGTGTTGGTCTGCGGAGGTACCGGGTGTACTTCTTCCGGCAGCAAGAAAATTATTGAAAAACTGCATGAAGAGATTCGAAAAAATAGTCTGGAAAATGAGATTGGAGTCGTGAAAACAGGATGTTTCGGGCTGTGTGCGTTGGGGCCGATTATGATCGTTTATCCGGAGGGCGCATTTTATTCCATGGTAAAAGAAGAGGACATTCCGGAAATCGTATCGGAACATTTGTTAAACGGAAGAATTGTTACTCGTCTTTTATATCAGGAGACGGTCAGTGAAGATGGAATACTGCCGCTTCAAGAGACGGAATTTTATAAGAAACAAAAGCGAATTGCGCTTCGCAACTGTGGCGTGATCAATCCGGAAAATATTGAAGAATACATAGGGACGAGCGGATACGAGGCTCTTGGAAAAGTCTTGACGACGATGACACCGGATGACGTCATTCAGGTTATCTTGGACAGTGGACTGAGAGGACGCGGAGGAGCAGGTTTCCCGACGGGGTTGAAATGGAAATTTGCAAAAGGCAATCAGGCAGAACAAAAATATGTCTGTTGTAATGCCGATGAAGGAGATCCGGGAGCGTTTATGGATCGCTCGGTGCTTGAAGGGGATCCTCATGTTGTGTTGGAGGCAATGACAATTGCAGGGTATGCAATCGGGGCGTCACAAGGGTACATCTATGTGCGTGCGGAATATCCGATCGCAATTGAACGTCTGGAAATCGCAATTCGTCAGGCGAGAGAATACGGAATGCTTGGCAAAGATATTTTTGGAAGCGGATTTGATTTTGATATTGATTTGAGACTGGGAGCGGGAGCGTTTGTCTGTGGAGAAGAGACGGCATTGATGACATCCATTGAAGGAAATCGTGGTGAGCCAAGACCGCGTCCCCCATTCCCTGCATTGAAAGGTTTATTCCAAAAACCGACGATTTTAAATAATGTGGAGACCTGGGCAAATATTCCGCAGATTATTTTAAAGGGACCGGAATGGTTTGTGGGTATGGGAACAGAAAAATCAAAAGGAACAAAAGTGTTTGCGTTAGGTGGTAAAATTCATAATACCGGACTTGTGGAGATTCCGATGGGAACGACACTTCGTGAAATTGTGGAAGAAATCGGCGGAGGAATTCCGAATGGAAAGAAATTCAAGGCGGCTCAGACGGGAGGACCGTCAGGCGGATGCATTCCGGCAGAACATCTTGATGTTCCGATCGATTACGACAACTTGATGGAAATTGGATCCATGATGGGATCAGGTGGTCTGATTGTTATGGATGAGAATACTTGTATGGTGGATATTGCAAAATTCTTTTTGGAATTCACGGTAGATGAGTCCTGCGGGAAATGTACACCTTGCCGTATCGGCACAAGACGTATGCTGGAACTTTTGGATAAGATTACAAAGGGGCAGGCAACCATGGAAGATTTGGATAAATTGGAGAAACTTTGTTATCACTTAAAGGATAACTCGCTCTGTGCACTTGGACAGACAGCTCCAAATCCGGTACTTTCTACTCTGCGCTATTTCCGGGACGAATATATTGCACATATCGTAGATAAAAAATGTCCTGCGGGAGTCTGTAAAGAGTTGTTGCAATACAAAATTGATGCGGATAAATGTAAAGGCTGTACACTTTGTGCAAGAACATGTCCGAACAATGCGATTATTGGCTCGGTAAAAGAAGTACATATGATTGACCAGTCTAGATGCGTCAAATGTGGAGCATGTATGGAAAAATGCCGGTTTGGTGCTATTTATAAAGAGTAATAGGGGAGGTAAGATGATGGAAAATGTAACGATAAAATTAAATGGCAGAGCCGTGTCGGCGCCGGTGGGGTCTACAATCTTGGAAGCAGCACATTTGGCTGGAATCAAAATACCTACTCTCTGTTTCTTGAAAGAGATTAATGAAATCGGGGCATGTCGAATCTGTGTGGTGGAAGTAAAAGGTGCAAAGACTTTGGTTGCATCCTGTGTACATCCAATCGGTGATGGGATGGAGATATGGACGAATACACCGAAAGTGTTGGAGGCAAGAAGGAAGACTCTGCAGTTAATCTTGTCTGCGCATGACAGAAAATGTCTCTCTTGTGTGAGAAGTGGGAACTGCGAATTGCAGCAGTTGTGCCGTGAACTTGGAGTTGCAGAGGAAGACTATTTTGATGGTGAGAAAAATGGGTATGAATTAGATGTAACGGCGGCACATATGATTCGGGATAACAATAAGTGTATTTTGTGTAGACGATGTTCGGCAGTCTGTGAGAAAGTACAGGGAATCGGTGTGATTGGACCGAATCACAGAGGGTTTGCAACGAGTATTGGATCGGCGTTTGAGATGGGGCTTGGAGATACAAGCTGTGTGTCTTGTGGACAGTGTATTGCAGTCTGTCCGACTGGGGCTCTTCAAGAAAAGGATTATATAGATGAAGTGTTAGAGGCGATTGCCGATCCGGAAAAACATGTTGTAGTGCAGACAGCGCCTTCCGTAAGAGCGGCATTGGGAGAAGAGTTTGGATATCCGATTGGAACTGACGTGGAGGGCAGAATGGTGGCAGCACTTCGAAGAATCGGATTTGACAAAGTGTTTGACACGGATTTCAGTGCAGATCTCACTATTATGGAAGAAGCGTGTGAATTTATAGACAGAGTACAAAATGGTGGTGTACTTCCACTTATTACTTCCTGCTCACCTGGATGGATCAAATACTGTGAACATTATTTTCCGGATATGACAGAGAATCTGTCGAGCTGTAAATCACCGCAGCAGATGTTTGGAGCAATTACAAAGACCTATTATGCGGAAAAGACGGGGATGGATCCAAAGGATATCGTGTGTGTGAGTGTGATGCCTTGCACTGCAAAGAAATTTGAAATTGGACGCGAGGATCAGAATGCGGCGGGGGTACCGGATGTGGATATTGCTATTACAACAAGAGAGCTTGCAAGACTGATCAAACGTACAGGACTTGATTTTACAGGACTTCCGGAAGAGAATTTTGATGATCCGCTCGGAGAATCAACAGGAGCAGCGGTAATCTTTGGCACAACCGGTGGTGTTATGGAAGCGGCACTTCGGACGGCGGTGGAGACGCTTACGGGAGAAGAACTCGCAAAAGTGGACTTTGAAGATGTACGAGGAACAGATGGAATTAAAGAAGCGACTTACAATGTAGCGGGAATGGATGTGAAAGTAGCAGTCGCATCCGGACTGCAAAACGCAAAAGAGCTGCTTGACAAAGTCAATGCAGGAGAAGCAGACTATCATTTCATTGAGATTATGGGATGTCCGGGAGGCTGTGTAAATGGCGGTGGACAGCCACAAGTTTCTGCGGATGTAAGAAACTTTACCGATGTGAGAGCGGCACGTGCGAAAGTACTGTATGACAACGATGCCAAAAAAGCAATTCGAAAATCGCATGAGAATCCTTCGATTCAGAAATTATATGAAGAATTTCTGGGAAGACCGGGAAGCCAAAAAGCGCATGAGATTTTACATACATCTTATATAAAGAGAACGATTAATTCCATCTAGTAATGATAAAAGGCAGATTGCTATGTGATAAGACAATGGTGATTGTTACACGGCAATCTGTCTTTTGTCTGTTGGTACCCCCAAAAAAAATCGTATTTATACAATATATCTAAAAATAAAAAAACTCTTTGGAAGAAATTGTAAATATGATATAATGAATTGTATGTGAAAAAAGAAACGAGAGGAGCAAAAATATGAAAAAGAAACGAAAATCCTTACGTGTAGCAAGTGCAGCGTTAGTTTGCGCGATGACAGCAACCTCTGTTCTTCCGGCAGCTGCTGCAAAGAAGAATGAGGAAACGACGCCAACAGTGCCTACAGAGCAGACAGAGTGTTCTAAAAATCCGAATGCATATGCAATTTACCCGCTTCCGCAGAAGGTGACGTATCCACAAACAACACAGTCATTTGAACTGAAAAGTGGAGAGGTAACGATTGTTGCAGAGAACGGAGTGGATGAGGCTACCAAAAACTTTGTAAAAAAAGTACTGGACAAGTATAAAGTTGGATATAAAGAATCTGAGAACGTAGATGATGAAAAAACAAATATCATCCTCGGCGTGGAACAAACAAACGGTGCAGCTGATAGTTATATGAAAGAAAATAAAATCAACGAGCCAAATGCAGAATTTTACAAAAAGCCGGATGCCTATGTGCTTGATGCAGATGCACAAAAGAAAGATATTGTCATTGAAGGAAAAGATACGGATGCAACCTTTCATGGTGTTGCGACTCTGCAGATGATGTTCTCTTCTTTCTCAGGAAAGAAATTTTTGGATGCGCATATTGAAGACTATGCAACTGTGGCGACGAGAGGATACATCGAAGGTTTCTATGGTGCATGGAACTTTGATGAGCGTGAAAATCTGATGGAATTTGCCAAAGACTATAAGATGAACAGCTATGTCTATGCACCGAAGGGAGATGCATATCATACAAGCAAATGGGATCAGCTATATCCGGATGAAACAATAAAAGAATTTGAAAAGTTAGTAAAGAAAGCCGAAGAGACAAAAGTAGATTTTGTATGGTCTATTCACCTTGGTAACTTTTTTAAATCATTTTCAAGTATATCAGATGCAAAGTACGAAACACAGTATCAGAAATTAATGGCAAAGCTGGAACAGTTGTATAAAATTGGTGTTCGTAAATTTGATATATTGAATGATGACTTTGGTGGCGGAAACAATGACATGGTTGTGACTGTGCTGAATAGATTGAATGAAGATTTAAAAAAGAAAGGTTGCCAGCCGATTACATACTGTCCACAGGGTTATAACAAGGCATGGTCAGGTAATGGTGCGGAGTTAACAGCTTTAAAGAATTTGAATGATGACATTCATATTTACTGGACCGGTGATGATGTAAACTCACCAATCACACAGGAAACGGTAAACTTTTTGAAAGAAAAGACAAATCATGATCCGGACTTCTGGTTGAACTATCCGGTAAATGAGCATGCGAAATCAGGAATTTATCTTGGTGATATCACATATTATGCGAGAGACAATGTAACGGGACTTGCAGGTTTCCACTCAAACCCAAGCAGATTTGCATATTCAAATGAGGTGGGCTTGTATCAGTTGGCGTCATTGGTATGGAACAATAATAAATATTCTGAACATGCAAATGAAATTTGGGAGAGCGCATTTAATTATTTGCAGCCTGAGGTAAAAGATTCTTATCTTACGATTGCGAGAAACGTAGCAAATGCACCTGGCTCATCCAGAGTTCCTGGATTTAATGAGTCAGAGTATTTGAAAGAAAAATTAGATGCAGTGCAAAAGCTTGTAAATGCAGGAAAGCCAATTAAAGAAAATGAAGATGCGAAAGCAATTTTAGCGGAATTTGATAATATCCTGAATGCAGTCAAAGATTTTGAAAAAAATTGTGCAAATAAAAATTTGGTAAAAGAATTGACGCCTTGGCTGAAATCATTAAATGATGTGGCAAGTGCAGGAAAAGGCGCATTGGAGAGTTTGATTGCTTTAGAAAATGGAGATACTACAACGGCCTGGACAAAACTAAGCAGTGCAAGCAAATATTACAACACAATGTATACCTATCTTACAGCAGAAGATTTGCCGAATGTATATGCAAAAGCAGGAAGCAAGAGACTTGCGCCGTTTGTGGCAAAGGCAATCAATGCAGCAAAAAATCAGTTAACACCGATTTTAAACCCGGGAGACACTACAATTTCACCAACATTATATGCGAAAATGGGCGGAGCAGAAGTGACCGAAACTGCTGATTCGAAGAAGATGTATGATGGAGATGAGACAACTTATGTTTCATGGCAGGTAAAACAGCAGGCGGGCGATTATTATGGATTAGACCTTGGAAGAGTTACCACTGTGACAGATGTATCTATTTTGCAGGCACAAAAAGACGGACACCATGACATTTTCCATGATGCAGAATTACAATATTCAGAAGACGGAGAAACATGGGAAAAGATTGATGCAAAAGTGGATGGAGACCGTATTACGGCAGATGGACTCAATGTGAAAGCGAGATATGTGAGATATTATCTGAAGACAGCAGGATATAATGGGAAACCGGATTATTGGACAGATGTAAGAGAATTTACAGTGAACAAAAAAGTGGAAGAACATGACAGAGTCTACACTAACGTTGATGCATTGAAAAAGACACCTCTGACAATTGAGGGAACAGAGATTAGCGTTCGCAATTTGAAAGGTGTTACATTGAAACCAAATAATTATGTTGGTATTAAACTAGAGACACCGGAAGCGGCAAAATCATTCGTAAAAGAAGTATCGGCAGAGGAAGGTCTTGTATTTGAATATTCATTTGATGCATTGAATTGGTCAGAGGCAAAAGAGGTCAAAGACCTTGCCGGAGTAAAATATTTAAGATTGAGAAACAATTCAGAAAAAGATGTGACAGTGGATATAACAAAGATTGGAATGGATATCAAGAGCCTGAAGCCAGAAGCAAAATTGTTACAGTCAACAATTAAAAATGGTTTGAGTGAAGGGACGTATACAAATGTATTTGATGGCAATCTTTCTACTTATATTTTGACAAAAGAAAATCCGGCGAAAGATTCTTATATTACATTTGATTTGGGAAAAACGATTGAAGTGTATGATGTGGAGGCAGTAACCTCAGACGGATTACAGCGTCTGTACAATGCAAAGATTCAGATTTCAGAAAACAATAAAGACTGGACAGATGTGGCGACAGTTGAAAATGACAATTCTGTTATGGAAGTTCCTTATCGCTATGTGCGCGGTGATGCGAAAGGTGCAAAAGCAAGATATCTAAGACTTTACTTTACAGGTAACGGAAATGATAAATTGAAGCTACATGAGATTCAGATTAATAAAAAGACAGAAGGCGGCGTAGCGGCGGCGCAGATCACAAGCAACATGTCAGGTGATGTGGGAGCCGTGATTGATAATGACATCAGTACATTGTTCAATAAAAAGACAAAGTCCGGTGACTATATTAAATATCGTGTGACAGAAAATACAAACATTACACAGATTTCTGTGTTACAGGGTGCAGCCGGTGAAGGTGATTTGTATGTAACAACTCCAAAGGGTGAGCAAAAACTGGGAACAGTGAAAGATGTCATTGCAAAATTTGATACAAAAGATGTGGGACCAATTTCAGAGATTAGCATTAAATGGACTAAAGAAAGTGAAGCCTCAATTCATGAACTGGCAATTACAACCGGAGAAAATGCATCTGACGATATCGGAGAGTATGTAGATCCAATTATCGTAGACAATGGTGAGGAAATTGAACAGAATATTGCAATCGGTAAAAAAGTAGAAGTTTCTGGAACGACTGCTGGAGATAAAAATAATGTAAATGATGCGAATACCGAAACAAAATGGGACAGTGATTTCATCAAAGGTAATAACGCAAAAGAAAACTCATGGATTTACGTCGATCTTGGAGCAGAAAAAGAATATACTATGAATCAGATTGTAGTACGTTTCTATAATCTGATCTACCCAACAAAGTGGGAACTTCAGACATCGGATGATGCTCAAAACTGGACAACTGTAAAAGAACTTTCCAAAAATCCGAATGGAGCAGCACATCCGGTAGAAACAATTGATTTAGAGACTCCTCTGACAGCCAGATATGTTCGCCTTTTCTTTGAGGAATTGAACTCAGCCGCAGCCGGAAATGGTGTCGGAATCACAGAGTTTGAGATTTACGGAAAAGAGAAAAAGGATGAGGTGACAGACAAGACTGCTTTAAATGAGGCGATCAAAGAAGCAGAAGGAAAAGCAGAATCCAAAGAGTATACGAAAGCTTCCAAGGAAAGCTTAAAAGCAGTCATTGCAGAGGCAAAGAAAGTTGCAGAGAATGCAAGTGCGACACAGGACGAGGTGACAAAGGCGACTACAAAATTGCAGGAGGCAGTAAACGCACTTCAAGTGAAAGTGACAGAAAAGCAGAATATTGGATTGAAAAAACCAGTGACGGTATCTGGTACAAGCAATGGCGTCAAGGAATCCATCAATGATGGAAATGCATCCACAAAATGGGACAGTGATCTTATCAAGAGTGGAACAGGTGATGAGGCACAGGACATTGGCGATGCATGGTTTGCAATTGATCTTGGGGAGCAGATGAATCTGATTGACGGTTTGAAGGTATCATACTTCAATAAAGTATATCCTACAGATTATGAGGTGCAGGTATCCAATGACAATGAGAACTGGACAACGGTGAAGACTTTATCAAAAGAACATAACGGTCCGGTGAATCCGACTGATGAGATTACATTTGAAACTCCGGTTTCAGCACGCTATGTGAGAATGTTCTTTAAGGAATTGAACAATGTGGCAGGTGGACACGGCGTTGGAATCAATGAGGCAGAAGTGCTTGGCAGATATGTATATGAGAAATCCTCTGTACAGAGTGTGTCTGCAAATACAGATATCCTGATTGAGAAAGACAGTGAATTTGATGCTGCGAAGCTTCCGGCTGTAAATGGAATTCAGGTTGCAGTGGAAGAAATGACTGACACAATCAAAGTACTTGTTCCGGTGACATGGAATACAGATAATCTAGATACCGGTAAAGTAGATACATATGTGTTGGAAGGAACACTGAGTTTAAATGCAGTTGCAAATGCAGAGAATAAAAAGGCGAGCGTGAATGTAGTAGTACAAGGTGAGCCTACAGAAGAACTCGATTATAAAGCATTGAATGAACAACTTGTGATTGCAGCAGGAAAAGAACAGGATAAAGATAAGTATACAACAGAGTCTTATGATGCGTTTAAAACAGCATATGACAATGCGAAAAATGTAAAAGAGAATGCGACGACACAAGAGGCTGTGGATCAGGCGACAGAGACTTTGAAGAACGTGATTGCAGGTCTCAAAGAAAAACCGACAGAGCCTGAGACTCCGGAAGTAGATAAGAGTAAATTGCAGGCAAAAGTGGATGAGTACAGTAAGTTAGATTCCGATATTTATACACAAGAGAGCTGGGGGGCATTTGTAGACGTATTGGAAGATGCAAATGCGGTATTAGCAGATGAGAAAGCAACACAGGAAACGGTTGATGCAATGCTTCAAAGCTTGGAAGAAGCATATGGTAAGCTGGAAGTGGCAGAGACACCGGATCCTCAGCCGGAAGTAGACAAGACAGCGCTGCAGGCAAAGGTAGATGAGTGCAGCAAACTAAATGAAAAAGATTACACAGAGGCAAGCTGGGAAGGATTTGCGAAAGCATTTGAAGAAGCCAATGCGGTATTGAAAAATGAGAATGCAACGCAGGACGATGTCGATCAAGCGTTAAAAGTGTTGAATGAGATGTGTGGAGCACTTAAGAAAGTAACAACACCTACCACACCTACAACGCCAACAACACCTACGAAGCCGACGACTCCAACAGAACCGGATAAAAACAAACCAGACAACAAGAAACCGGTAAAAACAGGAGATCCGACAAGCGTGTTTGGCATTTTCTCATCCATGATTTTAGCGAGCGGCTATATCTTGGGACGTAGAAAAAAAGACGATAATTAAGAATGAGAGAACCCCTTCATATCGGTAGCGGTATGAAGGGGTTTTCCTTGCGGGAACCGGAGAAATTGAGTATACTAAAAAGAAGAAAATGCGACTCTGGGAAAGGGGAGAAGATTGAAAATGAAAGTGATTGATTTTCAGGATGCAAATTGCAGGCATTGCTATAAATGTGTTCGAAATTGCAGTGTAAAAGCAATTTCAGTCCGGAATGAACAGGCGCATATTATTCGGGAAGCCTGCATTCACTGTGGGCATTGTCTGGAAGTTTGCCCGCAGAATGCGAAAACATTTGCGAGTGATATGGAGCGTGTCAAAGGGTATCTGAGACAGGGGATGAAAACCGTGATTTCTATTGCACCGTCTTATCTTGGTGTGTTGGAGTATAAAAATCCGGGGCAGGTTGTGGATGCACTGTTAAAGCTTGGTTTTTTTGAAGTGCGCGAGACGGCAGAGGGAGCGGCGCTTGTCACACGTGAATATCAGAAACTCCTGGAAGAAGGAACGATGAAAAACCTGATTACAACCTGCTGCCCAAGTGTGAATGATCTGATCGAAAAATACTACCCAAGTCTGACAAAATATATGACTCCGGTAGTATCTCCGATGATCGCGCATGGGAGACTGATCAAAAAGATTTATGGTGAGGACGTGAAGGTTGTTTTTTTAGGGCCTTGCATTGCAAAAAAAGAAGAGGCAGTTGGGGATGACAGGGTGTTTGGGGCTGTCGATGCAATTCTGACATTTGAGGAGCTTGGCGGATGGCTGAAGGCAGAAGGAATCACAATATCGGAATGCGAAGAGAAGCCGTTTGGAAATCCGGATCCGAGGATCAACCGCATTTATCCGGTTGGAGGAGGAATTGTAAAGTCGGTGATGGAACAGAAAGAGATGAAGGATACATATCACAAACTTTACGTGGACGGTCTGGATGCCTGTATGGAACTATTTAAAAGCATGGAGAAGGAGGAACTCAGCCACTGCTTTATCGAGGCAAATGTATGTGACGGAGGCTGTATTAAAGGACCTGCATCGGACCAGTGGCAGAATTCTTTTGTGAAAGCGAAGGTGCAGATTGAAGCACAGGTGGAACATGCGCCCGCTTCCGAGGATATTCCATATGATTGCATATCAATGCAAAAAACATTTTTGGATCGCAGTCAGCACGAACAAGTTCCGACAGAGGAGGAATTGACAGAATTGCTGCAGGCAATCGGAAAGTATAAAAAAGAGGATGAATTGAATTGTGGTGCATGCGGGTATTCGACCTGTCGGGCGAAAGCGACAGCGGTATTTCAGAAGAAGGCAGAACTTGGGATGTGTCTTCCGTATGCGATTGCACAGGCAGAATCGATGTCGAATATTGTGCTGGATGTGACACCGAATCTGATTTTCATCATAGATGATGAGATGCGGATTCGAGAGTGCAACCGAATGGCGCAGCAGTATTTGGGAGTCAGCAGGGAAGAAGCGCTGGAGCGATACATATTCGAGTTTATCGAGACGGAAGATATCGAGATGGTGCTTGAAACGAAACAGTCTATTATGAGTAAAAAAGTAGATTTACCGCAGATTCACTTGAAGGCGGAAGAAAAAATTGTGTATATTCCGAATCTTACATCAGTGCTTGTCATTTATCAGGATATCACGAAAGAGGAGAAGGCGAAGGAAAAGCGGTACCGTTTAAAGATGGAGACGATCGATGCTGCACAGAAGGTTATTGATAAGCAGATGATGGTGGCGCAGGAAATTGCGGGACTTTTAGGAGAAACAACGGCGGAGACAAAGGTTACGCTTACGAAATTACGGGATTCAATCCTGATGGATGAGGAGGAGTAGCATGAGTGTTAGTGTGGATGTTGCGTGGAAAAGTCTGAACAAATATCAGGAAGAACTCTGCGGAGATAAGGTGGAGGTGCTGAAGACGGATAAGGCAGACGTTTTGATTTTGGCTGATGGAATGGGAAGCGGTGTGAAAGCGAACATACTTGCAACACTCACTTCAAAAATCCTAAAGACAATGTTTCGGGATGGGGCTTCCATTGAGCTTGCGGTGGAGACGATCGCAAAGACCCTGCCGATCTGCAAAGTGCGGGAAGTGGCGTATGCAACGTTTAGCATTCTTCAGATTGCTCACAATGGAGAAGCGTATCTTGTCGAATTTGACAATCCAAGCTGCATTTTTATCCGGGATAAAAAGATTGTGGATTATCCGTACAAAGAACGTATAATCGAAGGGAAAACAATACGTGAATATCGTTTTCAGGTAAAGCTCAATGATTGCTTTGTTTTGATGAGTGATGGTGTGATCTACGCCGGGGAAGGAGAGCTTATGAATTTGAGCTGGACGTGGAACGAGATGGCAGAATATACGCTGAAATGCACAAAAAACACACTTTCTGCTTCGAGATTGACCGTTCTTTTGAGTGATCTGTGCAATGAATTGTATGCCCACCGTCCGGGTGATGACACGACGATTGCAGTCATGCGTGTGATCAATCGAAAAATCGTGAACATTTTTACCGGTCCGCCAAAAAGCAAAGATGATGATGAGCGTATGGTGCGGGAATTTATGTCAGAAGAGGGAACAAAGGTTGTGTCAGGAGGGACGAGCGCAAATATTATGGCGCGCGTTTTGCAGAAAAACATTGTCACATCGGTGAATTATCAAGATTCATCAGTGCCGCCGACTGCTGCGATTGAAGGTTTGGATTTGGTGACAGAGGGAGTTCTGACACTTGGAAAAGCATTAAAACTGCTCAAGAAATATGAGAGAGATGATTTTGACGTGGAATTTTTTGATGAGTTGGATGCGGATAATGGAGCGTCCAGACTTGCAAGGCTGTTAATCGAAGAATGTACGGACATTCATTTATTTGTGGGGACGGCAACGAATGAAGCGCACCAAAATTCCAATCTTCCATTTGACTTAAGTATCCGAATGAATCTGGTAGAACAGCTTCAGGAGGTGGCAAGGAAGATGGGAAAACAGGTGTGCGTAAAATACTACTAGTTGGAGGAAATATGTTAATACTTGTAATTATGATGCTTGGAGTTATTATCGGTATGAAACTGAATTTGAAGAAAACATTGAAGGTAAATGGAGTGCTTCAGATTGTTTTAACCGGGATTTTGATTTTTATTATGGGAGTCTCGCTTGGAAGCAGAGAAAACTTTTTTAATGAACTGGCAGAACTTGGCTGGAAGAGTGTGCTCTATATGTTGTCTGCGGTGGCAGGATCTACTTTGATCGTCTATGGACTTACGAAAGTATTTATGAAAAGTAAGGAGGATAAGGAAATATGATGGTTGTGATCGCAGTGTGCTGTCTGGCAGCGGGAGTGCTTTTGGGAAATGGAATTCTTCCGAAGGATATAATTGATTTTCTGACCGGACACTCAGAACATGTGTTGTATGTGCTGATGTTCTCTGTCGGAATCAGTGTTGGAGCGAACAAAGGTGTATTCCAGAAATTAAGAGAGCATCATGTGAAAATCTTATTGATTCCAATAGGAGTTATTTTGGGAAGCATTTTTGGAGGTGTTGTGTGCAGTCTGTTTTTAGGGGAAAGCTTACGGGACAGTCTGATGATTGTGTCGGGGCTTGGCTGGTACAGTCTTTCTGGAGTTCTGGTGACGGAGCTTGCAGGTGCAAAAATTGGTACGATTGCGTTTCTATGTAATCTTTTGCGGGAAATCTTCTCGTTTATGATCATACCGGTTGTAGTAAAATATTTTAACGGATATGCGGCGATTGCTCCGGCAGCAGCTACGAGTGAGGATACGACACTTCCGATGCTGATGAAATATACATCAGGAGAAGTGGTGATGATGGCAGTTTTGAATGGAATTATCTGTTCGGCAGCGGTTCCGGTATTGATAAAACTGTTTAACGGAATTTTATGATTAGTATATTGTGCAAGAAAAAAAGACGGGAATCCCGTCTTTTTAACGTTCATATACAATATAGCGGTATTTTTGCAGCAATTCAGTTGCATTATGGGAAGAAGATTCGTCGTAAAATTCAATACGCAGAACGCCTTCTTCAAATTCACGGTTATGTATAATGCCGATATTTTTGATGCTGATATTGTTTGATGCAAGTATGGTCGCAATTGTTGCGATTCCCCCTGCTTCGTCGATGATATCGCAGTAGATCGCAAACACTTTTTTGATCGGTCCGGAGGAACCTTCCGGAATGGAATTCCGGTAATTTTTAGATGTCTCAAATAAATCATATAATTTTTGCTCGGAGCTTTCTGCGACAGAATCTCTTGCATTTTTTAACATGTCAATGTAAGCGTCCAAAATTTTGACAATATTGTCTCCGTTTTTCAGACAGATATGCTGCCACATTGTCGGAGAAGAAGAGGCAATTCTTGTGATATCCTTAAATCCTCCTGCAGCAAGCTGTTTCATTAACTCATCTTTTGTATCCGTATCCTTTACAAAGTTGACTAAGGTGGATGCAATGATATGTGGCAGATGGCTGATTGTTCCGGTGATCAGATCGTGCTCTTTGTAATCCAAGATGACCGGAAGTGCTTTTAACGATTCTACAAAAGTGCTGTATGCAGTCACTTTATCTTGCGATACGGTCGAAGATGGAGTCAGGATGAAGTACGCATTTTCAATCAGCATCGATTTGGAATTTAAAAAACCGGACTTCTCAGAACCAGCCATTGGATGTCCTCCGATAAAATTTTCTTCCATATCAAGAGCGATGATCTCCTCGTGAATCGAAGTCTTTACACTGCCTACGTCAGTGAGAATACAGTCTTTGGTAACATAGTGTTTGATCTGCTTTAAATACGCAGTGTTATATGAGACCGGTGCACATAGGAAAATATAGTGACAGTTGGAAAAGTTGTTATCGATGGAAGTGCAGGCTACGTTGATTACAGATTCCTGCGTGGCGAGCGCGAGTGTCTCTCTGCTTTTGTCAAAGGCGATAATCTCGGAATCAGGGTAATACTGACGGATCGCACGGGCGATGGAACCGCCAATCAATCCAAGCCCGATAAACCCGATTTTGTAAGGTTTGTTCATAATATTTGCTGTCCTTTCTTTATTTTCACTTATCAATTATTGTACACTAAAGTAAAAGACAAATAAATTGTATAAATTTAATAAAAGAGTTGTAATTTTGTGGAAATTTTAGTACAATATACACATGAGAAACTACAAAAATAAGGAGGCAGCAAAATATGAAAGTTTACAGAACAGACGAAATTAGAAATGTGGTACTTTTAGGACACGGAGGCAGCGGAAAAACTAGTTTAGTCGAAGCAATGGCTTATGTATCAGGAGCAACCAATCGAATGGGCAAGATAACAGACCATAACACGATTAGTGATTTTGATAAAGAAGAACAAAAACGAGAGTTTTCGATTAGTACAAGTCTGATCCCGATTGAATGGGAAAAAGCAAAGATCAATATTTTGGATACACCGGGATACTTTGATTTTGTTGGAGAAGTAGAAGAAGCGGTAAGTGCAGCGGATGCAGCCGTAATTGTTGTTTCAGGAAAAGCAGGAGTAGAAGTAGGAACGGAAAAAGCGTGGGAGTTATGTGACAAATATAATCTTCCGAGAATGGTATATGTGACAGAGATGGATGTGGATGATGCAAGTTTCCGGCAGGTTGTGGAAGATTTGACGGCAAGATACGGAAAGAAGATTGCGCCGCATTTCCAGCCGATTCGTGAGAATGAAAAGCTTGTAGGGTATATCAACGTCATCAAGAATGCCGGAAGAAGATATACAGGTATCGGGCAGAGAGAGGAGTGTGAGATTCCGGAATATTGTTTGCCAAACTTACAGCTTTTAAGAGATTCACTGATGGAGGCGGTTGCCGAGACGAGTGAAGACTTTATGGAAAGATATTTTGCAGGAGAAGAATTTTCAATTGAAGAGATTCGTTCTGCGATGCGCACGGAAGTAATGGATGGGGATATCGTACCTGTTGCGATGGGATCAAATATAGAGGCGCAGGGAGCGGCAAATTTGTTGTCTGACATTGTGCGTTTCTTCCCTAGCCCGGATAAGAGAACTTGTGTGGGGATCAACCGCAAGACAAATGATATTTTTGAAGCAAATTATGATTTCGCAAAAGCGAAGACGGCATATGTGTTTAAGACAATGGTAGATCCGTTTATTGGAAAATATTCATTTGTAAAAGTATGTTCGGGTGTCTTAAAAGGCGAAGATACACTGTTTGACACAGAGAATGACACGGAACAGAAACTTGGGAAATTATATACGATGCAGGGAAATAAACCGGTGGAAGTCTCAGAATTACACGCAGGTGATATCGGTGCGATCGCAAAACTTTCTGGCGTAAAGACAGGCGATACACTTTCTACAAAGAATACGCCGGTTCTGTTCGGAAAGACAGAATATTCCACACCTTATACATATATGAAATATGTTGTAAAGGCAAAAGGAGATGAAGATAAGGTATCTCAGGCGCTGGCAAAGATGATGGCAGAAGATGTGACGTTGAGAGCGGTAAATGACAGTGAGAATCGTCAGTCGTTATTGTATGGTATGGGAGATCAACATTTAGAGATTGTTGTGAGCAAGCTTGCAAGCCGTTACAAAGTAGATGTGGATTTGGAGACACCGAAAGTTGCTTTCAGAGAGACTATCCGAAAGAATTCAGATGTAGATACAAAATATAAAAAACAATCTGGAGGGCATGGGCAATACGGTCATGTAAAGATGAAATTTGAACCTTCCGGAGATTTAGAGACACCATATGTATTTGAACAGATTGTAGTTGGCGGAGCAGTTCCAAAGAATTACTTCCCGGCAGTAGAAAAAGGTTTGCAGGAATCTGTACTGAAAGGACCTTTGGCAGGATATCCGGTTGTAGGTGTGAAGGCAGTTTTATATGACGGATCTTATCACCCGGTGGATTCTTCTGAGATGGCATTTAAGACAGCGACAATGCAGGCGTTCAAAAAAGGATTTATGGAAGCAAGTCCTGTGTTATTGGAGCCAATCGCAAAGATTAAAGTGACGGTGCCGGATGAGTATACCGGAGACGTGATGGGAGACCTGAACAAACGTCGTGGACGTGTGCTTGGAATGACGCCGGTTGCGGGCGGAGTGCAGATTATCGAAGCGGATATTCCGATGACAGGAGTATTTGGATACTGCACCGTGCTGCGGTCTATGACAGGTGGAAGAGGGGCTTATGAATATGAATTTGTACGCTATGAACAGGCTCCTTCTGATGTGCAGGAAAAAGAGATTGCAAAACGTGCAGCAGAAGAATAAGTAAGGCGGGTAAGGGCATCATTTTTAGATGTCCTTACCTTTTTATCTGTGTGGGACAACCTTTTGGGAATGTATTGTACTTTTGATATAAAGGTGCTATAATTGCCATGCTGTTTGGATTCTGTATGGGAATCCGAGAGGAATGAAAATAAAAAGTTGAGGGAATATCGATGAAGATTGTAATTATTGGAGATGGAAAAGTAGGATATAAACTTGCAAAGCAACTCTCTGAAGACAATTATGATGTAGTGCTGATTGACAATAATGCGGGAAAGTTAAAGGCGGCGATTAATAAGCTGGATATCATTTGTATTACCGGGGATGGTGTAAGTGCAGAAGTGCAAAAAGAAGCAGATGTACCGCATGCAGATTTAGTGATTGCATGCGCATCTACAGATGAGCTCAATATGCTGAGTTGTCTGATCGCGAGAAGATTGGGAGCGAGACATACGATTGCCAGAGTGCGTAACCCAATTTACTATCAGCAGATAGATATTTTGAAAGAAGATTTGAGGTTGAGTATGGCGGTCAATCCGGAACTGGCAGTTGCAAATGAGATTTCAAGAGTGCTGATTTTTCCGGTGGCAAGTAAGATTGAGACATTTGTGAAAGGAAGAGTGGAACTGGTTGAATTTATGCTGCGCTCAGGGAATCCGATCATTGGTCACAGTCTGGCGGAGATTTATAGGAAATATCAGATTAAGATACTTGTCTGCGCAGTACAAAGAGGAAAGAAAGTTTATATTCCGGACGGAGAGTTTGTTCCACAGGAAGGCGATAAGCTTCACATTGCAGCATCCCATCGGGAGATTGAGCTCTTCTTTAAATCTTTGGGAGATTGTAAGAATAAGATCCGAAGAGTTTTGATTTGCGGAGGTGGACGCGTAGGATTTTACCTCGCAAAGCAGCTTCTGTCTTTGGGAATGCAGGTTAAGATTATTGAGCAGGATTTGAAAAAATGCGAAGCGTTATGTGAGTCTCTGCCTAAGGCGACCATTATTCATGGAGATGCAGCAGATCATGATCTTTTGATCGAGGAAGGTATTCGGGAGGCGGATGCACTTATTTCACTTACTGGTATGGACGAGGAGAATATCATTATGGCATTGTTTGCAAAGATGCAGGGCGTGCATAAGATTATCGCAAAGGTAAATGAGGACACAAGAGCGCAGATGGTCGAAGGTCTTGGAATCGATAGTATTGTATCTGCAAAAAGTGCAACAGCAGATGTTATTTTAAGTTATGTGCGTGCAAGACAGAATTCTTTGCGCAGTGCAAACGTGGAGACGATGTATCGTCTGGTTGACGGTCAGGTGGAAGCGTTAGAATTTATTATCAGAAAAGAGAACAATTATACGAATATACCGCTTAAGAATATAACGATCAAGCCGAATAATCTGATCGCCTGTATTGGAAGAAAGAGACAGATTATTATTCCGAATGGTGAAGACAGCCTTCAGGTAGGGGATAGTGTCGTAGTTGTAACTTTGGAAAGAAAGATTCATGATATCACAGATATTTTGAGTTAGAGGAAGAGGCAATTATGAACTATAGAATGACGAGTTTTATATTAGGAAGAATGTTAGGTGTAGAGGCGCTTGTGATGGTGATTCCGGCGATTGTTTCCGCGATATACGGAGAAGAGACGATGCGTGCGTTTTTAATCACAAGTGCTGTCTTAATGGTATTGTTTTTGATTTTCGGGCGCAAAAAGCCGGAGAATGCGATGATCTATGCAAAGGAAGGATTTGTGATTGTGGCGCTGGCATGGATTCTATGGTCCGTATTCGGAGCACTTCCGTTTTATATTTCGGGAACGATACCGAAATATATCGATGCACTGTTTGAGACTGTGTCCGGTTTTACAACAACAGGTTCTACTATTTTGACGGATATTGCATCTTTGCCGATGGGCATGAATTTTTGGAGATGTCTGACGCATTGGATCGGCGGAATGGGAGTGCTTGTCTTTGTGCTGGTACTGACATCTTTAGATGACAAGAATACGATGCACTTGATGCGCGCGGAGGTTCCGGGACCGGAAGCGGACAAACTGGTTCCCAAGGTGAGAGGAACAGCAAAAATTTTATATGGAATGTATCTTGCGCTGACGTTGATAGAAGTTGGATTTTTGCTTGCGGGAGGAATGAATCTGTATGACAGTGTCATCCATGCATTCAGTACTGCTGGAACCGGAGGGTTTAACAACAGGAATAACAGTGTTGCGTTTTATGACAGCGCATATATAGATGGTGTGATCACAGTATTTATGATTCTGTTTGGAATCAATTTTAATATGTATTTTCTGTTGCTGTTAAAGAATGTAAAGTCTGTATTTAAAAACGAAGAAGTCCGGGCCTATTTGGGAATCATCGCAGCTACGACGATTATCATTACGTTCAACATTATGCACATTTATGAGACACCGTTAAAATCATTCCGCTATGCGGTATTTCAGGTGGCTTCCATTATCACAACAACCGGATTTGCGACCGCAGATTATAACCTTTGGCCGGAGCTGTCGAAGTGTTTGCTGCTTATGGTCATGATTGTCGGGGCGTGCGCAGGTTCGACCGGTGGTGGTATGAAAGTATCGAGAATTTTAATTTTGTTAAAAAGTATCAAGCAGGAAGTGAAAAAAACACTGCATCCGAAGTCAGTCAGTGTTGTAAAGGTCAATGGAAAAAGAGTGAGTGGTGAGACGATGCATGCGGTATATGTGTATTTTATGGCATACATTTTTATTGTGATAGCATCTGTTCTTGTTGTATCCATCAACAATTTTGATTTTGCAACAACATTTACCGGCGTGCTCACAACATTGAATAATGTGGGACCAGGAATTGCTGCGGTTGGTCCGGTTGAGAATTTTGCGAAATTTTCTGTGTTATCAAAAATTGTATTCTGTTTTGATATGCTGGTCGGAAGATTGGAAATTTTCCCGTTTTTAATGTTGTTTTCATCGAACTTGTGGAGAAGAAAATTTTAAGGGAGAGAAGATTATGAAAAAATCAAGTAAGAAACTTATCGGAATATTGATTGTCATTTTGCTGGCATGTATTTATTATTACGTAACCATTCCGGCAATCAATATCCATTCATCAGAATTTTGGATTTTTATCATTTTACTGATTGTGGCGCTTTTGGTGTATTATATATGGAAAAGGCGTCTTGGAAAAGATGAGATTAAGCAGTCCAAGGTTGTGAAGGGAATTCTGTTTGTTCTGCTAGGCGTTGTGTTGATTTATGGAGTGGGAACATTACTGTCCTCCCCGATTGTCAATGCAAAGAAATATCAAAAGCTTTTAACTGTGAAAGACGGAGAATTCACGAAAGATATTGAAGAGTTATCGTTTGATCAGATTCCGCTTTTGGATAAAGACTCTGCTACGATTCTCGGAAACCGTAAGATGGGAAGTATGGTAGATATGGTATCTCAGTTTGAAGTGGACGATATTTACACCCAGATTAACTACCGGGATAAGCCGGTGAGAGTATCACCGCTTCGTTATGCGAACCCAATCAAATGGCTGACAAATCAGTCAGAGGGAATTCCGGCATATATCCGAATTGATATGGCGACACAGACAACAGAACTTGTAAAATTAGAGGAAGGGATGAAGTATTCCACATCTGAGTATTTCAACAGAAATATTTACAGACATTTGCGTTTTAAATATCCAACCTATATTTTTAATGATTTAAGTTTTGAAATTGACGATGACGGGGTTCCATACTGGGTATGTCCGGTGAAGAAATTCAACATCGGTCTGTTTGGTGGTGAGACAATCGGACGTGTTGTTCTCTGTAATGCGATCACCGGTGAGACAGTGGACTATGCGATTGATGAAGTGCCGGAATGGATAGACCGTGCATATTCCGCAGATATGCTTGTGCAGTTATATGACTATTATGGAACTTTAAAACACGGATTTTTCAATAGTGTACTTGGACAGAAAGATTGTCTGAAGACGACAGAAGGATATAATTATCTCGCAATTGACGATGATGTGTGGGTGTATACAGGTGTTACATCCGTAAGCGGTGACCAGTCAAATGTAGGGTTTGTGCTGATGAATCAACGTACGATGGAGACAAAATATTACGCTATTGAAGGGGCGACAGAGAGTTCAGCGATGAATTCCGCGCAGGGAGAGGTGCAGGATCTCGGCTATAAGGCTGCATTCCCGCTGCTTTTGAATATTTCCGGAGAACCGACATATTTCATTGCGCTGAAGGACGAGGCAGGACTTGTCAAGAAATATGCGATGGTGAATGTCCATAAATATCAGGTTGTTGCAATCGGAGATACGGTAAATGAATGTGAAGAACGGTATCAAGAGCTGCTCTTAAAAGAAGGAATTCAGGTGGAAGAGGAAGATACGCGGGAAACTCAGACCCTGACAGGTAAGATTACAAAAATCGCGCAAGGTGTTGTGGATGGAAACTCACACTATTACATTATGATAGAAGGCTCCGAGGACATTTTTGATGTGCCTGTAGTGGACTATATCGATATCATCAAATACGATGTCGGCCAGGAGATTACGGTAGAGTACAAAGTGGGAGAAAAGATGAACACTGTAACTAATTTAAAATAAACAAAAAGAGTTGTGAGACAGTCTCGCAACTCTTTTTACATTCTAATTTAAAAATTCACATTTTTCCGTCTTCACATCTTTTAGACCTTCTCTGTCAGCACTTACACTTACATAGAAATCTACGTTGTGCTTTTTCGAGATATTGCTTAAACGATCGACAAATCTTGGGATATTTTCGAGGGAAACACTGGTCTGCTTTAAAATTCCGTCAATAAAAATAACTTCGATATCACTGTTGCAGCTGATCATACCATAGATGAAACCAGTGTATTCATCTATGTTGCGGATGGAAGGGAAATCATCCATGCAGATTGCTCTGATATCAAATGATACACTGTAGGTATCATTGTGGCTGTTCTTGATAAAGACAACATTACCGTCACATGCTTTTGCTTTCTGATTGGCTAATTCAATCATCTTTTGTGTCTTGCCACTGCCTTTTTGCCCTGTTAATAAATATACCATGGGAATCACTCCTTTGTTATGTATTTTTTATTCTGTCTATGATATTATTTATTATACAACAACTTTTGCCAAAGAGCAATAAAATATCGCAAATTTATATTAATATTTTACAAAAAGTTGTATAATTATTTAAATTATTTATAAAATTTGTACAACTATGGAGGGGTGAGAATAAAATGATAAGAATACTGTTGATTGAGGATGATGAGCATATTGCACAGAGCATTCAATTTTTTTTGGAAGGTGAAGGATTTCAGATAAAAGTGGCAGCTATGGCAAGGCAGGCAATGGAACTGTTAAAGTCGGAGGATTTTCAGTTGGTTATTTTAGATGTCACATTGCCTGACGGAAATGGGTTTGAACTGTTTGAGGAGATCAAAGCAAGAAAAGAACTGCCGGTTATCTTTCTGACGGCGTTGGATGGAGAAGAAGAGATTGTAAAAGGATTTGAATTGGGGGCAGATGAATATATTACGAAACCGTTTCGTCCACGGGAATTACTTTCCAGAATTAGAAATGTAATCCGCCATACTGGGATACTGGAAGAAAACAGACAGGAAATTCAAATTGAGCATGTGAAGATGAATTTAGAGAAAGGGGCGGTCTACAAGAACAATGAGCGCATAGAACTGACGGCGCTGGAGTATAAGATACTTGCTCTGTTTTTTGAGAATAAAGGCCGGATCCTGACAAGAGGGCAGATACTTTCGGGAATCTGGGATGAGTCCGGCAATTTTGTCAACAACAATACGTTGACAGTGTATATCAAAAGACTTCGCGAGAAGATAGAAGAAGACCCAAATGCTCCAAAGATCATCAGGACAGTGCGCGGCATGGGATATAAGGCGGGGGTTTGATCTATGGAGAAAAAAAGATTTGTAATCAGCGTGTGTGTCCTTGCTTTGGCTGGACTTATCAGTACCTGGATATTTGCTGGCGCTGTGGAGCGGGAGAATAACAGATGGCTGTATGACGTGACGGACAGTCTTGTGACAGAGATTGTAAGGCAATATCCGGATGTGGAGGAGGAGACGATTCGTCAGATGACTTCAGACGGGGTAGCGTCTCAGAAAGAAAGTGTATTGAAGAAATATGGAATTGAGGAAGACAATTTTTTACCGAAACGAACCGGTGGAAATCAGCAGGTGATGATAGTGGGCGGAGTGACTGGGATTTTATTTTTGGTCTGTGCAGGTTGTGTCGGTATCTTTTTATATGCCATGAAAAGGCAGAGAAAGCAGATTGAGGAACTGGAACAATACTGTGAGGAGGTACTTCAGGAAACGGCAACGCTGGATCTGCGGGATAACGAAGAGGGAAGATTCAGTCTTCTTAAAAATAAAGTATATGATATCACCGTACTTCTCAGAGAAAAGAATCAACTGCTCGAAAAAAATAAGAAGGAGACAGAAAGGCTGATCGCGGACATTTCGCACCAACTCAAGACACCAATTACCTCTCTTCGTATGACAAATGAAATCCTATATATGGACATGTCAAGCGAAAAGAGAATGCGATTTCTTGATAATATGCAGGCGGATCTGCTGAAGATTGAGTGGTTCGTAAAAACGATTTTGAACCTTGCAAAATTAGATTCAAAGACACTTACATTGAAAAGAGAAGAGACGATAGCAGCAGAATTGTCAGAGAAGATGATAGATTCGTTCAAAATCTTCTGTGAGGTGAGTGGGTGTAGAATTGCTTCATCTGGCGAAGAAGATATTACGCTTTGGTGTGATAAAAAATGGCTTTTGGAAGCTCTGCACAATATTTTGAAAAATGCACTGGAGCATGGCGCGGCACACATAGCGCTTTTGTGGTCGGAAAATAATCTTTATACAAAACTTGAAATCACAGATGATGGAGAAGGGATTGAAAAAGAAGAACTTCCGCATATTTTTGAGCGCTTTTACAAGATGAAAGGAAGCAGAGAAGACAGTATGGGACTTGGTATGGCATTTACGAAAAGTATGATTGCATACCAGAACGGGGAAGTGAAAGTAAAGAGTAAAAAAGATGAGGGCACGACGTTTATCGTAAAAATATATAAAAATGATTTCCAAAAGTCACTTTAGAGTCACTTTTGTATCGTAGAATAAAGAAAAACGAAGGAGGCAGAGTATGGAAATCTTAAAAGTAGAGAATTTATGTAAACGATACGGAGAAAAGGATATTGAAGTGGTTGCTTTGGATAATGTGAGTTTTACCGTGGAAAAGGGAGAATTTGTTGCGATCATCGGGGCGTCAGGAAGTGGTAAATCAACACTTTTACATCTGATTGGCGGTGTTGACCGCCCGACAAGCGGGAAGGTATTTATCGACGGGACTGATATCTATGAGCTGAATGCGGATAAACTGGCAATCTTTAGGAGAAGACAGGTCGGATTGATTTATCAGTTTTATAATCTGATTCCGATTTTGAATGTAGTAGAAAATATTACGCTTCCATGCAGATTAGATGGAAAGGAAGTAAAAGAGGAACGTCTGGAGGAACTTTTAGAAATCTTAAATCTCAAGAATCGAAAAGAGCACCTTCCGAATCAACTGTCAGGCGGACAACAGCAAAGAGTGTCGATTGGGCGTGCAATCGTGAATTATCCGGCGATCGTGCTCGCCGACGAGCCGACGGGGAATCTGGATAGTAAGGCGTCAAGAGAGATTATTGATCTTTTAAAAATGTCCAATCAAAAATACAATCAGACGGTGATCGTAATTACACACGACGAGAATATTGCGCTGGAAGCGGATCGGATTCTGACAATTGATGACGGGAAGATTGTCAAAGACGAGAGAGTGAGGTAGTTTATGAACATTTTAAATGAACTCACGGTCAAAAATTTAAAACGGAATAAAAAGCGTACGCTTGTAACAATTTTCGGAATTATCCTTTCGGTAGCGCTGGTTACGGCGATTACGACATTTGTTTCCAGCATGCAGGGCTCTATGATAGAGTACGCAAAGGAAAATGATGGAGATTATCATATTTTTGTATCGGATGTGCCGGTTGAACAGCAGAAATATTTGTTAAACAATGCAAAAATCGAACAGACTATGATTGGGCAGACAATTGCAGATGTAGCGCCTGAGACATTTTTTAAAGAGGAAGAAGATCAGGAAAATTATAGAGGGATGCTGAAATTGAAAGCATTTGAGGAGAAGGATTTGAAGCGGCTTGGAATTAAGCTGATAGAAGGTCATATGCCAAAAAATGAGCAGGAGATCCTGATGCCGGTGCAGCTGAGCGGATTGGATGGTATTAGCTATGAAGTGGGTGATGTGTTGACACTCAAAGTCAATGGTTCAGAGGAGACGTATACGATTGCAGGCTTGATGGGAATTAACAGCTTTGAATTTCAGAAAGACGGGATGATGGGCTCTACACTTGTGACAAAACTGGACCATGATACAGCCGGACAGCCGATAGAAATTGCATTGTCATTAAAAGATCCAAAAGAAGCATATACGTTTGCGGAAAATTTGAAAGAGGAACATGGATTTTCGCAAGAACAGATCATTACCAATGATATGTTGCTGCAGTTTGAGGGAGGAACGAGATCAGAGCAGACCATGCAGGTGTTATATCGGATGGCTGTGATCGTCATTCTGATTATTATATTTACATCGGTCTTTGTCATTAAGAATAGTTTTGACATTTCGATTATGGAGCGAATCAAGCAGTATGGAATGTTGGCAAGCATAGGCGCTACTTCAAAGCAGATTCGGAAAAATGTGTTGTTTGAGGGAGTTGTGCTTGGAGTGATTGCGATTCCATTGGGAATTCTGTGTGGCGTTTTTGCAATCTGGGTTACACTTTTGACAGTGACGCAGATATTGGCAGGAAGTGGTCTTGCAGATATTCCATTACACTTATATGTATCATGGCAGGCGCTTGTAGTTGCAGTGGCAGTTGCAATTATCACAATTTATCTATCATCAGTCATCCCTGCGAGAAAAGCAGTCAAGATTGCTCCAATGGATGCAATTCGTGACTCGGCAGGTATTAAAATTGCAGGAAAGAAACTGCGTACTTCTAAGCTCCTTTCAAAAATATTGGGCATAGAAGGTGAGATTGCAAGTAAAAATTTAAAACGAAGCCGCAAAAAATACAGAACAACGGTATTTTCCATTTTTTTAAGTGTTGTGCTGTTTATCTCAATCAGTTCCGTTATTCAATATGGATTTTTATTGCAAAGCTATGTATATCAGGAGATGGACTATAATCTTTATGGTTCGGTTGAAGATTCGGATATTTCGCAGGAGCAGCAGGAAAAACTTTATGGGAAAGTGGAAAAGGCAGATGGAATTAAGGAAAGTACAGTTGTAAAGCGTCAAATCTGTAATATTGCACAAGGTGATTATACAAAAGAAGCATTGGAAGATATGAATGGCGTATATGATTCAATTGAAGTGGAGGAGGAAGATTTATATATCAAATTTTATTCCATTCCGGATGACCAATATCGTACGTATATAAAAGAGCAGGGACTTTCTTATGAGGAGGCAAAAGAGAAAGCCATTATCTGCGATACGCAACGGAGAACGATTTATGATCAGGATACCGGAGAGACAGTCAGGAAACAGTTCCAACTGCTGAACAGCAAGGCAGGAGACACGCTTTCTTATCGCATGTTGTCGGAGGATGGAGAACAAAAAGAAGTAGAGTCGATGGAGATTGCAAAGCGGACCGAGGAACTTCCGTTTGGAGTGGAGGCGGATTATTATTCTGTTGTTGCTGTTATTTCGGATGAAATGATGACAAGAATGGGTGGTACGCTGGATGGATTTTATGCGGAAGCGGAAGATACCCAAATATTACAGGAAGAAATTCAGGGATTGGATGAAAGTATAGAGTGGTATTTCATCGACTATGAGCAGAGGGCAAAAGAGCAGAACAGTATGGTATTGGTTGCGGCGATTTTCTTATATGGATTTATCGCAGTTATTTCGGCTATTGGAATTACCAATATCTTCAATACGATCACAACGAATATGACGCTTAGAAGCCGTGAATTTGCGATACTGCGCTCGGTTGGAATGACAGAAAAAGAATTTCGAAAGATGATTCGCTGTGAAAGTATTTTATATGGTACAAAGGCATTGGCTTTTGGGGTTCCGGTCGGAGTAGCACTATCCTATGGAATGTACAAAGTGTTTGTCGGTATCATTGAGGTACCGTATACACTTCCGTGGAAAGAAATCTTGATTGCAGTTGCGGCAGTATTTCTGATCATCTTTTGGACAATGCGATATTCGGTGAAAAAAGCAGAAAAGCAGAATATCATTGAGACCATTCGAAGCGAGAATATATAATCAAAAACGCTGTGACAAAACCAGATTAGGTTTGTCACAGCGTTTTTGTGGCTAAGTATTAGTTACAATAATTCTCTTTGATAGCGCTGATCAAAGCAATGATCCGCTCGTCTTGAATCCGGTAGACAACATTCATGCCGATTTTTTCTGATTCAAGAATCCCAGCCGTTTTCAGTTGATTTAAATGCTGAGACAGTGCTGAAACAGTAATGTTCGGGGTGAAGGTATGAATTTCGCTTACGGTGAGTGGACCTGAAATTAGGGAACACAAGATCAGTAAACGGTGTTCATTTGCCAATAGTTTTAGCAGATCAGCAATTTTTCTTGCTTTCATTTCCATGATTTTTATATTCCTTCCTGTGTTTTAGATAGCAAATTCCTTGTGTCATAGTTCCCATCGGACAATATACGCACCAGGAACGAGGCCTGAACAGAAACATGGTCAGGAGACCTAATGTTGTAGAGGTGAGCATGACACTGAAAAAGCCAAAAGCAAATTGGGAAATCCAAGGTGAAACCATGTCGATTTTTGCCCATTCCCATGGTAATTTAAACGTCCACAGAAGTGTGACGGTCTGTTTCAGTGGTGCACCGCTAAAAACCTTATAAGTGCTATATAGCATAAGCCCGAACATAATCATAAAAAATGTCAAAAACCCATATCGAAACCAGCGACTATGTAAAAATTTTGGGGGTGTTGCTTTACGTGATAGTTTTAGTTTGTGTCCTAACAGCCCCAATAATTGACCTCTTCCGCAAAAGCGGTTGCAGTATACCTTGCTGCCTCCGAAGATGGAAATAAGCAGTGGAGTTATAAAGAATATAAGCCCCAGCCAGGCAAACAGAATATTAAAAAGTCCAAGTGTTAAATATAATAGTTCGATGATCCAGAGATAATCCGCCCATGTCTTTTGTTGTTTCATCTTGTTACCTCCCGTTCTGCGATGAGAATAATTCCGGCGGGACATTCTCTGGCGCATTTTCCACAACCGATGCAAGCATCTTTGTTGACTTTGGCAATAATACCAAGTTCTATATGTATAGCGCCTTTCGGACAAACTTTCATACAGCATCCGCAGGCTACACAATTTTTTCCAATTTGGGCAATTTTTGATATTTTATGCATAAGCACCTCCATAAATATTTTAGTATTTTAGCAATTTCTAAAATACTAAAATAACTATTGTTTGTCAAGAAAAATTGTATGTCAGTTTTCATATGTGTTATACCGTTTCATATACCAATGGTTAAATTTTGAAAGCATTATTTAAGAAGCAGTCAATTGTTTGGGTGTGAAAAAGTTGCTATACTTTGCTTAAGTGATTAGTGAACTCAGGAGGAAGTCGTTATGAAAATAAATGAAATGATCAGAGAGCGGCGTATTGCAAAAAAACTTACACAAGAACAAATGGCAGGTTATCTTGGGGTGACAGCCCCGGCGGTCAATAAATGGGAGAAAGGCACGTCATATCCGGACATCACATTGCTTCCGGCATTGGCCAGATTGTTGGATACAGATTTGAATACATTGTTATCTTTTCAGGAAGATTTGTCAGACAGAGAAATTGCATTATTTTTGAATGAATTGTCGGAGCTTTCCGAAAAGGAGGGTGTTGAAACATTATATGTGCGTGCCTTGGACAGCTCAGACAGTGCGATTCAAAATCAGGCAAAAGCGATGCTGATTTCGAGATACATGGGACGCAAAGAGTATGAGCGGGCGCAAGAATTGCTAAATTCGCTGCCAGAACAGGACTTTTTTGATAAAAAACAGATTCAGGTAAATTTATTGATTGAATTGGGAAAACTGGGCGAGGCGGCGAAAGCAGCAGAAGAAAAATTATTGTCTGCTACCAATGAAATTCATGCGACATTGATGTCGTTGATGGAAATCGCAATCAAAGAAGATAGAATAGATGATGCGGAATATATTGCGAATGTTTCAAAAAAAGGAGCAGACCTCTTTGACTTATGGGAGTACAATTCATATGTAGCCCATTTTCAACTTTATCTGGTCACCAAACAGCGCAAAAAGGTTTTAAAAATACTCGTTTCGATGTTAAAGTCACTCACACACAAATGGGAAATCAATCAATCGCCATTGTACAGACATATTAAAACAAAAGAAGTAGATAAAACATTTGGTCCGAAAATGCAAAAAACACTCATTGATAGTTTGCGGCATGATGAAGACAGTGCGTATTGGCGAGAAAATCAGGAATTGGAGAAGGTATTAGAAGAATTTGAGATAAAGGGGAAGAAAAAATAGACTGGACAACTGCTTGGGGAAAGAAATATTCTATTTTAGCTCGATACCAGCAGGAAGTGAATATACCAAATTATTCCAGAAGGCTTCATCTGATGCTCGATGAATTAAAACAAGAGTATCACTATAATGCTCAGGACAGCGTGCTTGCTTTAAGAGATACTTGAAAAAATGGAAATCGAAATGATGGGAAAGGAGGCGTCTTATGAAGAAAATTTATCTTGCGTTAATCTTATTTTTGCTGGTAATGGTGGTTGGGTGTGGAAAAGAGACTGAGCAAAAGAAAAATCCTTACTTTCAAGCAACAGTGTTGGAAGTAAAAGAAAACAGTATATTAGTAGAGCCATTTGAGGGAGAGCAAGAATTGACATCTGTGGATCGAATATCGGTATCCACAGATGTCATCTCGATTCAAGAAGTGCCTGAGATGGAGGAAGGAACAGAGGTACGAGTTGTCTATAATGGGGAAATTGCAGAATCTTATCCGGCACAAATCCATCATGTTTTTGCGATATACCTTATAGATGAAAATGGCGAAGTGATTATTGATTGAGGAGGATGCTATGATTATCAGACAAGAAGAGACAAGAGATTATGAAAATATATATTCTGTAGTAAAGAAAGCGTTTGGCAGTGCTGTACAAGCGGATGGGAATGAACAGGATTTGGTCAATGCGTTGAGAAATGGTGACGCATATATTCCGGAATTATCGTTAGTTGCAGAAATAGATGGTGTGATTGTAGGACATATCATGTTCACAAAAGCGAAAGTGGAAGATAAAGTGGTTTTGGCATTAGCGCCATTATCTGTCTTGCCGGAATATCAGAGACAGGGAGTCGGTACTGCTTTGATAGAAGAGGGGCATAGAATTGCAAAAGAGTTGAACTATGAATATTCAATTGTATTAGGAAGTGAAACATATTATCCGAGGACAGGGTATTTGCCAGCTAATATGTTTGGAATAACGGCTCCGTTTGAGGTGCCACAAGAAAACTTTATGGCGTATAAACTGAAGGATGCTGCCGGAAAAATTTGTGGTGTTCTTCGGTATGCGAAAGAGTTTGGAATTAGCTAAGAGAATGAAAAAGGAGCAGGAGAAAGTAAAATATGAATATTGCGATTGATATTGATGATACATTAACGGAATCATTTGATTATTTTTTGCCGTATGTGGCAGAATATTTTGATGTGGATGAGGAAACCTTGAGAAAGCAGAATATTTCTTACAGTAACTTGCCAAAAGAGTGGAAAAAGGATGAAATTGGATTTTGCAGAGCGTATTATGACCGAATTGTGCCGGGTACACCATTTAAACAAGATGCGGCATGGGGGGTGAAAAGACTGCGAGAGTTAGGACATCGTATTGTGATTATTACAGCAAGGACAGATGCACTTTATACAGATCCCTACCAAACGACAGAGCAGGAACTTGCCAATGGCGGCATCTGTTATGATAAACTGATCTGTACGTTTGATAAGGCAAAGGCATGTGTGGAGGAAGAAATATCCGTTTTGATTGATGATTCTCTAACTCACTGTGATGCTGCTTCCGAAAAAGGAATTTCTACACTTTTGTTTTCCAGCAAGGCAAATCAATACGAGGAGACGGAGCACATTCGTGTCTCGAATTGGGAAGAAGTAATTGAGAAAATTATGAGCAGAAATATCAAATAATTTTTTCAATGGATAACAAAGCTGTTTTTTTGTCCAATCCACCTGCGTAGCCGGTAAGTGTTCCATTTTTGCCGATTACGCGATGACAAGGAATGATAATGGAAATTTTATTACGCCCAACAGCCTGTCCGACAGCTTGTGCTGACATATGTGCAATACCTTTTTGCTTGGCGATTTGAGCTGCGATGTCTCCGTAGGTTGTTGTCTGACCATAGGGAATCTGTTCTAAAATATTCCATACGGCAGTTTGAAAAGGGGTGCCTGTCATATGAATAGGCGGAGTGAAATCAGGGGTTTGTCCAGAAAAATAAAGGTCAAGCCATTGCTTCGTCTGATTGAAGACAGGCAGCTCTTTTTCTTGATGCTCCGGATCAAGATTGTAGGCGTAGTGTAGCTGATTTTCAAACCAAAGACCGGTCAGACCAATGTCATCAGCAGCCATCAAAAGCTTTCCGAGTGGTGAGGAATAATAGTTAGTATATTTCATAAGAATCTCCTTAAAATTTTATATTGGTATTATACCAATTTGAAGAAACGCTTACAACAGGTATGGCGAAGAGAAACTTGCAAATATGAATGGCGTAAAATTGAAAAAAGGATGAAATATGGAAATATAATTGACGATGTGGAAAGAAAACGGTAAAATAGAGGAAAGAGGTGATGGTATGACGATTGAAGAGATGAAAAAAAGAAAGAGAGAACTGGGATATACATATGAACAGATCTCAAAGATGTCAAATGTGCCGCTCGGAACGGTGCAAAAGATATTTGCGGGTGTGACGGAGTCTCCGAGATATGATACGATCGCGGCATTATCACAGATTTTTCAGAATGATACGGTTTCTTGTGTGCAGGAAGCTCAGAGTATTTATAACGTGAAGAGGCAGGGGGCGTATACGTTGGAAGATTACTATGCTTTGCCAGAGGAACAGAGGGTAGAGCTGATCGATGGTGTGATTTACGATATGTCCGCACCGACATCGGTACATCAACTTTTGGGGACGGAGATATTGCTTGTATTAAAAGATTATATCAGAAAGCAACATGGACGATGTGTTCCTATTGCTTCTCCGATTGACGTACAGCTTGATTGCGATGATAAGACGATGGTACAGCCGGATGTCATTGTGGTTTGTGATCGGGAAAAGATTCAGAATCGTTGTATTTTTGGTGCGCCGGATTTTGTCGCGGAAGTATTGTCAGAGTCTACCAGAAAGAAGGATTTGGTGCTTAAGCTGAACAAGTATATGACCGCCGGAGTGCGAGAGTATTGGCTGGTAGATCCTGATAGAAAAAAAGTGATCGTGTACGATTTTGAAAAAGAAGATTATCCGATGATGTATGGATTTGAAGCAAGAATACCGGTAGGTATTTTCGATGGAGAGTGCGAGGTTGATTTTCAAGAAATCTATGCATATGTAAAAGATATTGTCGGTGATTGGAATTAAAAAGAATCCTGCATCTAAGCGGAGATGCGGGATTCTTTTTCTTCGAATAATGTGCGGACTTTTGTGATGACACTGTCAAATGCCAGTGCATATAAAGAGCCGAAGGCATTGTTGAAGATACGTAAAAAGATTGCCATAGGAAGTCCGAAAATCGGAGTGGCAATTGCCAATGCACCGAAAGAGTTAAACACTGTCTGCCATCCATAGGTCGCCGAAAGACCAACTCCGATACCACCGATCATTCCAATATAACTGTAGCAGCTTTCCGGAAGCACAGTATAGAGTACAAGAAAGCAGATGGCTCCGAGAATATTGCCGGGTGCACGGAATTTGACGCGATATTCCATATCTTTACGAAATGGAAGCAGAACAGACATCGCTGCAATACCAATCCACATCACACGCGGAATTCCGAGAAGTGAAGTGATTAGCATCGCACTGGAGACACCGAGTGTCAGACGAATCTGCCATCTTGTGCGAGCAGAAGACAAATCAAACTCCTGAAACAGATGCCGGAAACTTCGTTTATAAGACATTTTTTTGTGGTTCCGGTATAAAATCAAAGCAGTAGATGCTGCACCGACTAAAAGTCCAATCAGTCGGAGGGTATAATCATGTCCGCTGACATCGTATCCCTGCAATAACAGATAAGCTAACACAAATGTGGAGTGATTGGACATAATGACATTGTGGCAGCCGAGCAGCATCAGAGCAAAGATACAGATTATGTTCACAAAGAATGCGATACCCGGAGAGACCATATTGGTCAATCTTGGACCAACTGCGAGAATACAGAAGATGATCAGAATACTAAATGCGCCATGCGGATTGTGAATACCCATATCGGCATAACGAAATACCATGACGGATAATAATACAACGACACCGACAATGCTATTGTTTGCTCCGAAAAGTTTTGTGTAAATAGTAACAAAAGCAACGCAAAACGAAACGGTTAATAAAATTTTAAATAAATAGATTGCGATGTGCTTTCGTTTTTCTTTAGGGTCAGTTATGCTTGCGATATAGGATTTTGAGCCGACCTGATCCAATTGTAATTCTTGATAAAAAGTCATATGACTACCTCCCTGTTTTTTTATCTTGCAGCAATTCATTTGCTGTCTGAATCTGTGTGGTTAATGATTCGAAAGATTCTGCGCCGAGTACTTCTCTCAGTTTGTAGATTGGCTCCAGATAATAGCGATAGGTGCAATCCAGTTCCATATTTCCAGTCTCTGTAGTCAAAAGCACATAACTACGTTTGTCTGTCTCACAATAGTGTTTTTTAAGAAATCCTTTCTTTTCCAGATGGTCGATCAGACGGCTGACTGCGGATTTGTAAAGTCCCATCTGGACAGTCAAATCCTGAGGAGTCAGGGCGTGATCTGACAGTACGATTCTGGAAAGCAGATCTATTTCCTGAGCGGATGTGATTCCTTCCTTTTTGGCACGTCTTACGTGAAGTGTAGAAAAAAGTCGAATTTCCTGCATGATCTTCATCATATCCAGCCATGTGTAATCTCGCATAAACTAGCCTCCTTTTGGATAGTTAACAAAGTAAACTATATAGTATCATATGCGAAATAGAGAGAAATGTCAAGGTAACAGTAACCAAAAAGTTTTTCTTGACGGGGAAAATGTGTGGACGTATACTGAAATTAACTATGACGAATATATAAGGAGAGAGAAGAGATGACAAGATTAGAACAACAGATACAATTTCTTGTGGAGATTGATAAAGTGAAAAATATTTTTCGCCAGACGTATCTGGCAGATGGAAACAGAAAAGAAAATGATGCTGAGCATTCTTGGCATATTGCATTGATGGCGTTTTTATTGAAAGAACATGTGGAGGAGCCGGTAGATGTAATGAAAGTGATTATCATGGTGCTGATTCATGATCTGGTAGAGATTGATGCGGGAGACACTTATGCGTATGATGCAGCAGGGGCAACTGATAAGCGTGAGAGGGAAGAAAAAGCGGCAGACCGTATTTTTGGCTTGCTTCCAAAAGATCAGGGGATATATTTTAGAGAATTATGGGAAGAATTTGAGGCTTACGAGACTGCCGATGCAAAGTATGCACATCTGTTAGATAATTTTCAGCCGGTTTTATTAAATGATGCATCCGGTGGGAAGAGTTGGGCGGAACATGGAGTAAAAAAGTCACAGATTTATAAGAGAAATGAAAAAGTGGAAGCGACATCAAAATCAGTGTGGGAGATGATGCAAAAGATCGTACAGAAAAACATAACACCTGGAAACATAAAAGACGAATAAGAAATTTTCATATGAAAGATGAGGAAATTGCGAAGATGCATGGAATTACGCGAGAAAACGTAAGAATACGTTCTAGGGCGAAACAAAAATTAATAGAACGATTGGAGGGAGAATCATGAAAGAATGGAATGAAAACAAATTAGATCAGGAATTGGAAGCGATGCTGGAAGATATGCCGCAGCAGGAAGAACTGGAGAAGAAAATTGAACAGAGAATGAAGAAAAAGATTCAGAAGATTGTATGCTGTACGTTGGCCGGAATTATTGGAGTGGTTCTTGTGCTGTTGCTTATTATTAATCCATTTTTAAATGCAATTTTTATCAACCCGGCAAAGCTAAATGAGGGAGAGCACAGTCAGATGCAGACAACTCTGAAAAATTATTGGGAGACGACACAGCCGTATGCGGAACTCGTTGCATTAAAAGTAAAGAAAAAGGGATTTGCAGGATATGAGTTGTCTATGCAAATTACAGACCGGAGAAGTCCGGTGATTTATGGTGCGCCAAATGTGTGGGTTGATATGAAGTTTGGAAAATATGTGAACTGGAGAGACAGTGGATTCGTAACTTCATTTCGGGCAAATCGATTTGAGAATCCATATGAAGAAAAAGAAAAATATCTTGAAAAAATCAAAGAACTTCCGGAATCTTCGATTTTATATCTTTCTGTCGGGGCAGAGAGTCCGAAAGTGGTGGAAGAACTTCGGAAAGAAGCTGTGGATGTGCAATGGGTGGAAGTTTATCAGCCAAATTCATCGTTTCAAGGAGGGCTTGCGTTGCGGGATTCTTTGATTGGTGGAGAGGATGCAGCGCGAACAGAGATGACAGAGGCGCAGTTGAAAGAGACGTATCTTTCTCACTTAAAAGATTTGCTGGACCATATGGATATATGGAACTCTTTAGATTTACAAAGCAGTAAATATGTATTTCCGGGTGAAGGGAAAGAGAGTGCACTGAGAGAATGTTATGAAGATGCGAAACAATTAGATGTGTTGGAAGCAAAGAATTATTGTATCTCAGGAAAGCGAGATGAAATTGTAGAGTATTTAGAGAAGACGGATATTAGCTCGATTCTAGTTGACGAAGTCAAATTAAGTGAATTGAGCAATTAAATACTGTTACTGTTTCTAGAAAAGATACAAAAAGCCCATAAAACATATTGACAAGGTAGGAATTAAGGGGTAATATCTAAGAAATAAAAAAGCATTGGAGATGGGGTATATGAAAATAGTGTTTTTAATGTTGAGACATAATTTCAGAAATGGGCGAATGTGCTGTGATTGTTAAGAAAATCGAGAACCAGACAATTTGATAAAAAGAGAGGTAGAAAATATGGGATATAGATTTGAGACATTACAGTTACATGTAGGACAGGAACAGGCAGACGTTGCAACAGATGCGAGAGCAGTACCGATTTATCAGACGACATCGTATGTGTTTCACGATTCTGCACATGCCGCAGCCAGATTTGGACTTAGCGATGCGGGAAACATCTATGGAAGATTGACGAACTCTACACAAGATGTGTTGGAAAAAAGAATCGCTGCATTAGAAGGTGGTGTGGCGGCATTGGCAGTTGCATCCGGAGCTGCAGCGATTGCGTATACGATTGAGGCACTCGCACAGGCAGGTGACCATATTGTAGCACAGAAGACGATATACGGAGGCACCTATAATTTGTTGGAGAACACTCTTACAAGACAGGGAATACAGACGACATTTGTCAATGTACACGACATTCAGGAAGTAGAAGATGCGGTACAGGAACAGACGAAAGCGATTTATCTTGAGACATTAGGTAACCCAAACAGCGATATCCCGGACATAGAAGCGATTGCCGAGATTGCACATAGACATAATATTCCGCTTGTGATTGACAACACATTTGGAACCCCATATCTTATTCAACCGATTCAATATGGAGCGGATATCGTTGTACATTCTGCAACAAAGTTCATTGGCGGTCATGGGACATCTCTCGGAGGTATTATTGTAGATTCCGGAAAGTTTGATTGGAAGAAATCCGGAAAATATCCGAACATTGCAGAGGCAAATCCGAGCTACCACGGTATTTCCTTTGTGGATGCCGCCGGGGAGGCTGCTTTTGTGACATATATCAGAGCAATTTTGCTGAGAGACAAAGGAGCGTGCATTTCTCCATTTAATGCTTTCCTTTTACTGCAAGGTGTGGAGACTTTGTCACTGAGATTGGAAAGACATATAGAGAACACAAAAAAAGTTGTAGCATTTTTGGAAAATCACCCGAAAGTAAAGCGTGTAAATCACCCATCTTTATCAGAACATCCGGATCACGCATTATATGAAAAATATTTTCCAAATGGTGCAGGTTCGATCTTTACATTTGATATTGTTGGCGGTGAAAAAGAAGCACAAAAATTTATTGACAGTCTACAGATTTTTTCACTGCTTGCGAATGTGGCGGATGTAAAGAGCCTCGTTATTCATCCGGCGACAACAACACATTCACAACTGTCAAAAGAAGAATTGGAAGAGCAGCAGATTTATGATAGTACAGTCAGACTGTCCATTGGAACAGAACATATTGAAGATATCTTAGAAGATATTGGGCAGGCTTTAGAACAAATTTAAGAACGAACGGATAATGGGCACATGATGTAGAGTCATGTGCCTTTTTGCATATAGTAATTGTGTAGAGTGAAATGTATTCTTTTGGTTGAAAACAACTATATATTGTGGTATTCTGTTTTAGAAAATACTATAAATAGTAATGAGGTAAAAATATGGGAAATAGAAAAAAGATGATAGAGACGTTTGAAAAGTTTACAGAAATTGCCTCTTATATGGAAGCGATTCAGAAAGATTTCCCGGAAGATATATATTATCTGGGAATATTGGAAGATAAATTTCTGACATTTCAGAAACCGGAACTCTCAATAGAAGAAAATCTGCAACTTTTGATCAAGGCGGCTGTGGAGTTGACTACACAGGAAGCCCCAAAATGGGAGATGATTGCAGCGAGGCTGTTGTTGTTTACTTTTGAAAGAGAACTGAGGAAAGCGGAAGAATCATGTCAGATTACAACACTGTATGAAAAAATTGTATATCTGACAGGGCGGGGGCTATATGGACAGTATATTTTGGAGAATTATACGAAAGAGGAAATCGATGAATTTGAGACATTTTTAGCTCCTGAAAGAAATGATTTATTTACGTATTCGGGATTGGAATTGCTGCTCAACCGTTATGTGATCCACACCGGACAAGGTGTGGCGCTGGAAAGCCCGCAGGAGATGTTTCTTGGAATTGCCATGCATTTGGCGATGAAAGAGCAGAAAGACAGGGCGCTTTGGGTAAAACGCTTTTACGATATGCTCAGTAAACTTCAAGTGACGATGGCGACACCGACGTTATCGAATGCAAGAAAGCCGTATCACCAACTTTCTTCCTGCTTCATCGATATTGTTCCGGATAGTTTAAATGGAATTTACCGAAGTATCGATAATTTTGCCAAAGTAAGTAAATTTGGTGGAGGAATGGGAATGTATTTTGGAAAAGTGCGGGCAAGCGGAAGCGCTATCCGAGGATTTGAGGGGGCAGCAGGAGGTGTGATACGTTGGATTCGTCTTGCAAACGACACGGCGGTCGCAGTTGATCAGCTTGGTGTGCGCCAAGGGGCAGTTGCAGTTTATCTTGATGTGTGGCACAGAGATCTGCCGGAGTTTTTGAATTTGCGAACAAATAATGGGGATGACCGGATGAAGGCGCATGATGTGTTCCCGGCGGTCTGCTACCCGGATTATTTTTGGGAGCAGGCAAGAGACAATATCGAGGGAGACTGGTATCTGATGTGTCCTCACGAGATTTTGACAGTGAAGGGCTATGCGCTGGAAGACTGTTATGGAGAAGCGTGGAAAGAAAAATATTTGGACTGTGTGCAGGATGATCAGATTAAAAAGAGAGTCGTTCCGATTAAAGACATTATCCGGCTGATTATCAAAAGCGCAGTGGAGACCGGAACACCGTTTACATTTAATCGGGATCATGTCAACCGCATGAATCCAAATGGACATAAAGGCATGATTTATTGCAGTAATCTTTGTACGGAGATTGCGCAGAATATGAGCGGAATCGAAGAAGTGGAAGAGCGAGTGGAAACGGTGAATGGAGAAACAGTGGTTGTCACGGTCACAAAACCGGGCGAGTTTGTTGTATGTAATCTGGCGAGCCTGTCTCTGGGACATCTGAACGTGGAAGACGGGGAAGAGATTGCGGATATTACAAAATGTGCGGTGCGGGCGCTTGACAATGTCATTGATCTGAATTTCTTTCCTGTTCCATATGCGAAAATCAATAATGAGAAATATCGCCCGATCGGACTGGGTGTGAGTGGGTATCACCATATGCTTGCAAAACAGGGAATTTCATGGGAGAGCGAGCAGCATTTACAATTTGTCGGGGACGTATTTTCTAAAATCCATTATGCTGCGATTGAGGCGAGCAGCGAGATTGCGAAAGAAAAGGGAAGTTACACATATTTTGAGGGAAGCGATTGGCAGACAGGAAAATATTTTGATAAACGACATTTGAAGACAGAAAAATGGAATCAGCTTCGGGAAAAAGTGAAACAGCAGGGACTCCGAAATGCTTACCTTTTAGCGATAGCGCCGACGAGCAGTACAAGCATTATCGCCGGAACGAGTGCAGGACTTGACCCGATCATGAATCGGTATTTCCTCGAAGAAAAGAAAAATGGATTGATGCCGCGTGTTGCACCGGAGCTTTCTATGGAGACGTTCTGGTATTACAAAAATGCACACTACATCGATCAGAAGTGGTCCGTGCGCGCCTGTGGAGTGCGTCAGCGTCATATCGATCAGGCACAGAGCATGAATCTTTATATTACGAACGAGTATACGTTCCGAAAAGTGTTGGATCTTTATATTCTTGCGTGGGAAGAAGGTGTGAAAACGATTTATTATATACGTTCAAAAAGTTTGGAAGTGGAGGAATGTGAAGTCTGCTCTTCTTAGTAAATGGCAACAGAAAGGGATGGAATAATGGAACAATTAAAGAAAAGACCGCTTTTTAATCCGAACGGAGATATACAGGTTCAGAAGCGGAAAATGATTGGTGGAAACACAACAAATCTCAATGATTTTAACAATATGAAATACACATGGGTGAGCGGCTGGTATCGCCAGGCGATGAATAATTTCTGGATTCCGGAGGAAATTAATCTGGGAGTGGATATTAAAGATTATCGAAATCTTCCGAAAGCAGAAAAACGGGCATACGATAAAATTCTGTCATTTCTCATTTTTCTTGATAGTATCCAGACGGCAAATCTTCCGGGGATCAGCGAGTATATCACGGCAAATGAGGTCAATCTATGTCTGTCTATTCAGGCATTTCAGGAGGCGGTGCACAGCCAAAGTTACAGCTACATGCTGGATACCATCTGCGAGCCGCAGGAGCGAAACGAGGTTTTGTATCAGTGGAAGGAAGATGAACATTTGCTTGCGAGAAATGAATTTATCGGAAATCTTTATAATGCATTTCAGACAGAAAAGAGCATGGAAATGCTGGTGAAGACGATTGTGGCAAACTATATTTTAGAAGGGATCTATTTTTACAGCGGATTTATGTTCTTCTATAATCTTGGGAGAAACCAGCTTATGCCGGGTTCGGTACAGGAGATTCGCTATATCAATCGGGATGAAAACACTCATTTGTGGTTGTTTCGCAATATTTTAATTGAACTGAAGAAAGAACAACCGGATCTATTTACCGAGCAATATATAGACGAATACCGCAGTATGATCAAAGAGGGCTGCGAGCAGGAAATCAAGTGGGGACATTACGTAATCGGAGATGATGTGCAAGGACTGAATAGGGAAATGATCACGGATTACGTGCAGTATCTTGGAAATTTGCGATGCACAAACCTCGGGTTTGCACCAATTTATGAAGGGCATGAGACAGAGCCGGAGAGTATGCGTTGGGTGAGCCAGTATTCAAATGCAAATGCAATTAAGACAGATTTCTTTGAGGCGAGAAGTACCGCGTATGCAAAAAGCAGTGCGTTGGTGGATGATTTATAGTAACAGTTCACAAATTGGTATATTTTCAATTTTCAGAAAAACATGGTTCAATTCTTGACAAAATATTTTAGTATGGTACAATACAAGAGATTAAATTCAATCAATTAAATAATATCAAAAAACATAGATGAGGAGTATTAAGAGCCTATCGTTTTCAGAGAGCTGTCGGATGGTGCAAGACAGCAGCGTAATCTCCCAACTCGCCTCGGAGTTCTTTTGCTGAAATGACTGATGAAAAAAATTTCGTCAAGTAACAGAAATAGAAACAACTACATCGCTAGGTTCGAAAGAACCTCACCAAGCCGATGAGTTGTACCTTGTTACTAGACTCGAAAAGACCTCGTCAAGTAACATAGGCAGAAGCGGGACTTCCCGTTACAGAAGCAATGAGTGCATTTCGCAGGATGCGGAATGAATGAGAGTGGTACCACGGAAATTCAAGCCTTTTCGTCTCTTTTGAGATGAGAAGGCTTTGTTTAATTCTAGGTTCGAAAGAACCTCACCAAGAATTATAAGCAGAAAGGGGAAAAATAATGGCAACACCTTATAACCACAAAGCCATTGAGAAAAAATGGCGTGAGAACTGGGAAAAGAACCCGGTAAATGTTAAATCAGATGAAAATGGGAAAAGAGAGAAGTATTATTGTCTGGATATGTTTCCATATCCGTCAGGAAATGGTCTTCACGTAGGACACTGGAGAGGTTATGTAATCTCTGATGTGTGGAGCCGTTACAAATTATTGCAGAAATACTATATCGTACATCCGATGGGATGGGATGCATTCGGACTTCCGGCAGAGAACTATGCAATTAAGATGGGTGTTCACCCGGCAGTTTCTACAGCGGAAAACGTAAAGAACATCAAACGTCAGATCAACGAAATCGCAGCACTTTACGATTGGGATATGGAAGTAAATACAACAGATCCTGAGTTCTACAAATGGACACAGTGGATTTTTGTAAAAATGTTCAAAGAAGGATTAGCTTACGAAAAAGAGTTCCCGATCAACTGGTGTCCTTCATGTAAGACAGGACTTGCAAATGAAGAGGTAGTGAACGGAAAATGTGAGCGCTGCGGAACAGAAGTGACAAAGAAAAACTTACGTCAGTGGATGCTCCGTATCACAAAATATGCGGAACGTCTTTTAGCGGACCTTGATAAATTAGACTGGCCGGAAAAAGTTAAGAAAATGCAGGCAGAATGGATTGGAAAATCATTCGGTGCAGAAGTTGATTTTCAGGTAGAAGGAAAAGACGAAAAAATTACAGTTTACACAACAAGACCGGATACACTGCACGGAGCAACATTTATGGTACTTGCACCGGAACACGCTTTGGCAGCAAGCCTTGCAACAGATGAGACAAGAGAAGCAGTAGAAAAATATATTTATGAAGCTTCTATGAAATCAAATGTAGATCGTCTTCAGGATAAAGAAAAAACAGGTGTATTCACAGGTTCTTATGCAATCAACCCAATTAGTGGAGCAAAGACACCAATTTGGTTATCCGATTATGTATTGGCTGATTACGGTACAGGCGCTATTATGTGTGTACCGGCTCACGATGATCGTGATTTCGAATTTGCAACAAAATTCAATATTCCAATTATTCAGGTAATTGCAAAAGACGGAAAAGAAATCGAAAATATGACAGAAGCTTACACAGAGGCTTCCGGAACAATGATTAATTCCGGAGAATGGAACGGAATGGAATCTGCAGTTCTGAAAAAAGAAGCTCCACATATCATTGAAGAGCGTGGAATCGGTAAAGCGACAGTGAATTACAAATTACGTGACTGGGTATTCTCGCGCCAGCGTTACTGGGGAGAGCCAATCCCGATTGTACATTGTCCGGATTGTGGAGCAGTTCCGGTACCGGAAGATCAGCTTCCATTGACGTTGCCGGAAGTAGATTCTTATGAACCGACAGGAACAGGAGAATCTCCACTTGCGGGAATCGAAAGCTGGGTAAATACAACTTGTCCGGTTTGTGGAAAGCCGGCAAAACGTGAGACGAACACAATGCCTCAGTGGGCAGGGTCTTCATGGTATTTCTTGCGCTATGTAGATAACCATAACTCAGAAGCATTGGTTTCCAAAGAAAAAGCAGATGAGATGCTTCCGGTAGACATGTACATCGGTGGTGTGGAGCATGCTGTTCTTCACCTGTTGTACTCTCGTTTCTATACAAAATTCTTATACGACATCGGAGCAGTCGATTTTGACGAGCCATTTAAGAAATTATTTAACCAAGGTATGATTACTGGTAAAAATGGTATCAAGATGAGTAAATCAAAAGGAAATGTAGTATCACCGGATGATTTGGTAAGAGATTACGGATGTGATTCACTTAGAATGTACGAATTATTTGTAGGTCCACCGGAATTAGATGCAGAATGGGATGACCGCGGAATCGACGGTGTATACCGTTTCTTGAACCGTGTATGGAATCTTGTTATGGACAGCAAAGATGCAGATGTAAAAGCGACAAAAGAGATGATCAAGATTCGTAACAAAATGGTATACGATATCACAACGCGTCTTGAAAGTTTCAGCTTAAATACGGTTATTTCCGGTTTCATGGAATACAACAATAAATTAATCGATATCGCGAAAAAAGAAGGCGGAATCGATAAAGAAACATTGAGCACATTTGCTGTATTGTTGGCACCATTTGCACCACATATGGCAGAAGAATTATGGCAGCAGTTAGGTCACGAAGGAACTGTATTCAATGCAGGATGGCCGACATACGATGAAGATGCAATGAAAGATGATGAAATCGAAGTTGCTGTTCAGATTAACGGAAAAACAAGAGCAGTTGTGACAGTTCCGGCAGACGTATCAAAAGAAGATGCGATTAAAGCTGGTAAAGAAGCAGTTGCAGATAAACTGACAGGAACAATCGTAAAAGAAATTTACGTTCCGGGAAGAATCATAAATATTGTGCAGAAGTAAGCCGTGCGAATAGAAATAAGACAGGACTCCCTATGCTTGCATAAAGGGAGGACTGTCGTTTTCTATTCATAGGGCGACGCCCGTCAACCGACATGAAGCGAAGCGGAATGGAGGTTGAGCGCACGGCTTATGTAGAAGTGTTATATTTTATGGAAAAATGTTTGGAAATATTGAAAAGTTCGCTGAAAATCAAGGTTTACAGGCATTTTTCTTCAAAGAAAAGGTATCGCAGAATACCGCAGAATATCGTAACAGATATTAAAAACTGCTACTTTTTTGAGAGTTAGAGAAGAAGTAGAAACAAATTTCATTTAGCTAGAATCTGTTATTGTGAGCTTATTATATAATTTTTGATTGAAGTTCACATTACATTGTGTTAAGATCAATGTCACAAATCAAAACTTCTAAGAAGTTTCTATTATTTCTAATTTTGTGTGACAATCGTCACAAATAAAATCCAACCTGTAAGATACAAAAGAAAGCCGGTGATGCCTATGGGAGTATTTTCTCTTTTTGTTGATTGATTCGTAAAATGATGTTTGATACAATGAAGGAGGAACAAAGATTGACATTACATAAAATAAATAAGAAGTATAAAGACAGACTATTTCGCCTTATTTTTCAGGACAAGAAAGATTTGCTGGAGCTTTACAATGCGATAAATAACAGTGATTATACCAATCCGGAAGATTTGACAATTACAACGATTGAAGATGTTGTGTACATGGGGATGAAGAATGATTTATCATTTCTGATTGATGATGTGCTGAATCTTTATGAACATCAAAGCTCATTCAGTCCGAATCTGCCATTACGCGGGCTGTTTTATTTTTCATCTTTGTATCGGGAACAGATTGAGCCGGTAAAACAGCGGTTGTATACGAATTCACCACTTTATATTCCATTTCCACAGTATCTTGTTTTTTACAATGGGACGAAGGAAGAACCGGAACGGCAGGAGCTGAAGCTGAGTGATTTGTTTATCACAAATGGAAAGGTAGTAACACCAGCATTAGAATGTACTACGTTAGTTCTTAATATTAATCTTGGGCATAACCGAAGGTTGATGGAAAAGTGCAAAGCATTGAAGGAATATGCTCAATTTATTGCGATTATTCGTGAAAATATAGCGGTGGGAATGATATTTGAAGATGCTGTAGAAAATGCTGTGGATGTCTGTATTAAGAAGGGAATACTGTCTGAGATACTTCGGAAAAACCGAGCGGAGGTTATTGAAATGATTTTGACAGAGTATGATGAGAATGAATTTCGAGATTTTTTGAAAGAAGAGGCATGGAATGAAGGTCATAAGGCTGGAATGGAAGACGGAATAGAGCGTGGAATGCGAACTGGATTGATTGAGGGGACGATTAAGACCTGCATAGATTTTCAGATATCCAAAGAACAGACAATGGAGAAACTTAAACAAGATTTTTCAATGTCGGAGGAAGAAGCAGAGCAGTCTGTAGAAAAGTATTGGAAATAAAAATGTAGGCGAAGGAATACTGTCTGAGGTACTTTGGAAAAACCGAGCGGAGGTTATTGAAATGATTTTGACAGAATATGATGAGAATGAATTTCGAGATTTTTTGAAAGAAGAAGCATGGAATGAGGGGCACAAGGCTGGAATAGAGCGTGGAATGCGAACAGGACTGATTGAGGGAACGATTAAGACCTGCATGGATTTTCAGGTATCCAAAGAACAGATAATAGAGAAGCTTCGAAAAGATTTTTCGATATCGGAGGAAGAAGCAGGGAAGTTTGTAGAAAAGTGTTGGAAATAAAATTGAAGAGAGGTGAGAATTGTTTGGTAGAATTAGAGGGCAGTTCTCTACCTTCAAAATTTTAACATCTAAGAAGTTTTTAACATTTCTAAAATTCTGTGGCGGTCGTCACAAATAAAATCCAACTTGTAAGATACAAAAGAAAGTCGGTGATGCCTATGGGAGTATTTTCTCTTTTTGTTGATTGATTCATAAAATGATGTTTGATACAATGAAGGAGGAACAAAGATTGACATTACATAAAATAAATAAGAAGTATAAAGACAGACTATTTCGCCTTATTTTTCAGGACAAGAAAGATTTGCTGGAGCTTTACAATGCGATAAATAACAGTGATTATACCAATCCGGAAGATTTGACAATTACAACGATTGAAGATGTTGTATATATGGGGATGAAGAATGATTTGTCATTTCTGATTGATGATGTGCTGAATCTTTATGAACATCAAAGCTCGTATAGCCCAAATCTGCCATTACGCGGGCTGTTTTATTTTTCATCTCTGTATCGGGAGCAGATTGAGTCGGTAAAACAGCGGTTGTATACGAATTCACCACTTTATATTCCGTTTCCACAGTATCTTGTTTTTTACAATGGGACGAAAGAAGAACCGGAACGGCAGGAACTGAAGCTGAGCGATTTGTTTATCACAAATGGGAAGGGAGCAACACCAGCATTAGAATGTACTGCGTTAGTTCTTAATATTAATCTTGGGCATAACCGAAGGTTGATGGAAAAGTGCAAAGCATTGAAGGAATATGCTCAATTTATTGCGATTATTCGTGAAAATATAGCGGTGGGAATGATATTTGAAGATGCTGTAGAAAATGCTGTGGATGTCTGTATTAAGAAGGGAATACTGTCTGAGATACTTCGGAAAAACCGAGCGGAGGTTATTGAAATGATTTTGACAGAGTATGATGAGAATGAATTTCGAGACTTTTTGAAAGAAGAGGCATGGAATGAAGGACATAAGGCTGGTCGAGAAACTGGATTGCTTGAGGGGATGATTAAGACCTGCATGGATTTTCAGATATCCAAAGAACAGACAATAGCGAAACTTAGAAAAGATTTTTCAATGTCAGAGGAAGAAGCAAAGCAGTCTGTAGAAAAGTATTGGAAATAAAAGTAGCGAAATTATGTTGATCGGAGCAGCACTGTCATGCTTTGTGGTATCATATATGGCAATTTTACATGAAGGAATTTACATGAATTTTCAAAATTGTCTTGACACAAAAAAAATCATGTGCTATTGTAATAAAAAATTTAATACGTCAAACCGTTGAAGCGGAGATAACGGCAATGATGCCTTTACAGAGAGTTTGGGATGCTGAGAACCAGATGAGAAACAAGTTGTCAAATGGACCGCGGAGGGTGCAGTCAAATGTAAAGTTTATATTTACAGAGTATTCTGCAACGTGTAGGCATACGTCAGTTGCCGAGGGTATGTTTGTATCCTGCTAAGAGCACGGAGATTCCGTGAATTCAAGGTGGCACCGCGGATTGTGTCGTACCTGTTATACATGTACACTATTCGTCCTTGACAGAAACTATCATTCTGTCAAGGACGTTTTTTTGTGGTATAAAAACGCTATTCAAGAACTGAAAAAATTTTGACAGAATGTAATTGTGACTTGAACAAAGTGTGTAAGAGGAGGTCGTGATTATGAAAATATTACCGGAATTTCGTGAAGTGAAAAAGATTGCAGAGAGCGGACAATACAATGTTGTGCCAATCAGTTGTGAGATTTTATCTGATTTTACAACACCAATTGAGACGATGAAAATATTGAAAAATGTATCCACACATTGTTATATGCTGGAGTCGGCTGTGGCAGATGAACAGTGGGGACGTTATACCTTTCTTGGATTTGCGCCCAAGTTAGAAATCACCTGTATTGACGGGGAAATGCAAATTGGGAATGTCAAAATTGAGACGGAGAATCCTTCAGAGCATATCAGACAGATTCTTGCAGATTACAAAAGTCCTCGATTTGCGTATCTGCCTTCTTTTACAGGAGGACTAGTCGGTTATTTTTCTTATGACTATCTGGGATACAGTGAACCATCTGTGAGATGCAGGGTGGAAGACAGTGAGGCATTTAAAGATGTGGATTTGATGCTGTTTGATAAAGTCATTGCATTTGATCATGTTCGTCAGAAAATCATTTTGATTGTAAATATGTCTCTGGACGATATAGAAGTTGGTTATAACAAGGCGGTGCTGGAGTTAAAACAGCTTGTAGAATTGTTGAAAAAAGGTGAAAAAAAGCAGGAAACAAAAGGATGTTTGATGGGAGAAGTCATACCACTGTTTGAGAAAGAGCAATTCTGTGGCATGGTAGAACAGGCAAAACAATATATCCGGGAGGGAGATATTTTCCAGATTGTACTTTCTAATCGTCTGAGTGCCCCGTTTGAAGGAAGTCTGCTGAATACTTACCGCATGCTTCGGACAATTAATCCGTCGCCATATATGTTTTATTTTTCCGGTACGGATGTTGAGGTTGCCGGTGCATCGCCGGAGACTTTGGTGAAACTGGAAAATGGAATTTTGCATACATTTCCGCTTGCAGGAACGAGACCGAGGGGGAAAACAAATGAGGAAGACAGAGCCCTTTCGCAAGAACTGCTTGCAGATGAAAAGGAACTTGCAGAACATAATATGCTAGTTGATCTTGGAAGAAATGATCTCGGAAAAATCAGCAGATTTGGAACGGTGAAGGTAGAAAAGTTTCATACTATCGAATACTTCTCGCATGTCATGCATATCGGATCGACTGTGCGTGGGGAAATTTGCAAGGGAAAAGATGCGCTTGATGCAATCGAGGCGGTACTGCCTGCCGGAACGCTTTCAGGTGCTCCGAAAATCAGGGCGTGTCAGTTGAACGGAGAGTTGGAGAATAACAAACGTGGCATTTACGGAGGGGCAATCGGGTACATTGATTTTACCGGAAATATGGATACCTGTATTGCAATTCGCATTGCATATAAGAAAAACGGAAAGGTATTTGTAAGGTCAGGAGCGGGAATTGTCGCCGATTCTGTTCCGGAAAAAGAATATACAGAGTGCATCAATAAGGCAAAAGCTGTTGTGGATGCATTGAAATTGGCAGAGGAGGGAGAAATATGATTTTACTGATTGATAATTATGATAGTTTTTCTTACAACCTGTATCAGCTGATCGGTGAGATGGAGCAGGATATTCGGGTGATTCGAAACGATGAGATGACAGTGGAAGAAATCAGAGCGTTGAATCCCAAACGCATCATTCTCTCGCCCGGACCGGGAAGACCAGAGGATGCAGGTGTTATTATAGAAGTGGCAAAGACACTTGGAAAAAAGATTCCAACATTTGGTGTCTGCCTTGGGCATCAGGCAATCTGTGCAGCGTTTGGAGCAACGGTCACCTATGCAAAAGAACTGATGCACGGGAAACAGTCGCAGATTACATTTGACAAGGACTGTTTGCTATTTCGAACTTGTCCGGAAAATATGTCAGTGGCGCGCTATCATTCACTTGCGGCTGAGATGAAAACGATGCCGGAATGTCTGAAAGTGACAGCGAAAACGGAAGATGGAGAGGTCATGGCAGTACAGCATAAAGACTATCCGATTTACGGGGTGCAGTTTCATCCAGAATCAATTATGACGCCAGATGGAAAAACCATGTTAAAAAATTTCTTGCAGGGGGTATGAGCAGATGATCAAAGAAGCAATTGTAAAAATCGTAAATAAAGAGGATCTTACTTATAAAGAGGCATATGCGGTGATGAATGAGATTATGAGCGGAGAGACAACTGCCACACAGAATGCGGCGTTTCTTGCGGCGCTTTCCACGAAGAGCGCAAGGGCCGAGACGACAGACGAGATTGCCGGCTGTGCGGCGGCAATGCGGGCACATGCCACAAAGGTGGAGACAGATATGGAATTGTTTGAGATTGTAGGAACAGGTGGAGACAATGCCCATAGCTTTAATATTTCGACTACATCGGCGCTTGTCGCAGCTGCCGGTGGAATGAAAGTGGCAAAGCATGGAAATCGGGCAGCATCTTCCCAGTGTGGAACAGCAGATTGTCTGGAGGCGCTTGGTGTGAACATTCAGCAAAGCCCTGAAAAATGCGTGGAACTTTTGCGGGAAGTGGGAATGTGCTTTTTCTTCGCACAGAAATATCATGCATCTATGAAATATGTGGGAGCGATTCGTAAGGAGCTTGGTTTTCGCACAGTGTTTAATATTTTAGGACCACTTACCAATCCGGGGACACCGTCTATGCAGCTTTTGGGAGTATATGACGAATATCTTGTGGAACCACTTGCTCAGGTGTTGATCAATTTGGGAGTGAAACGAGGAATGGTTGTGTATGGGCAGGATAAATTAGATGAGATTTCTATGAGTGCGCCGACAACTGTTTGCGAGATTCGGGACGGATGGTTCAAGTCTTCTGTAATCACTCCGGAAATGTTTGGGTTTGAGCGTTGTACAAAAGAAGAGTTAAGAGGTGGAAGCCCAAAGGAGAATGCGGATATTACGCTCAGTATTTTAAACGGAGAACGTGGACATAAGAGAAATGCAGTTCTGATGAATGCTGGAGCATCATTGTATATCGGGGGTAAGGCGGAAAGTATGGAGGAAGGAATTGCACTTGCAGGCAGACTGATTGATTCCGGAAAAGCACTCGAGACTCTGCGCAGACTGATAGAAATAAGCAATCGTCAGGAGGTGAAAGAATGACTGTTTTAGAAGAACTCGCAGATTATGCAAAAGAGCGTACCAGGCAGGCAAAAAGAAAAATATCGCCTGAACAGATGAGGGGGAGAGCACTGGAACTGCCAAAGGGAATATTTGCATTTGAAAAAGCACTGAAAAAGCCGGAACTCTCTTTTATTTGTGAATGTAAGAAAGCATCTCCATCGAAAGGAGTGATTGCTTCTGATTTCCCGTATCAGAAAATTGCCAGGGAATATGAGGCGGCGGGAGCTGACTGTATCTCAGTGCTGACGGAACCCAGATGGTTTTTAGGAAGTGACAGGTATCTGGAAGAGATTGTAAGTATGGTTAAAATTCCGTGTATCCGCAAGGATTTTACAGTGGATGAATATATGATTTACGAGGCGAAGGTGCTTGGGGCATCCGCAGTACTTTTAATCTGTTCGATTCTTTCAAAAGAACAGATTCGTGAATACATTCAGATTTGTGATATGCTCGGGCTTTCCGCTTTGGTTGAGGCACACGATGAACGGGAAGTGCAGATGGCGGTGGACGCAAAGTCACGCATTATCGGTGTCAATAATCGGAATCTCAAAGATTTTTCGGTGGATACGGACAACAGTCGCAGGCTGCGGGAACAGATTCCAACGGAAATCTTGTTTGTGTCGGAAAGTGGTGTTCAAAGTGCAAAGGATGTAAAAAAACTTCGTGAGATTGGGGCGGATGCTGTACTGATCGGTGAGACACTGATGCGTGCCGCAGATAAAAAGGCAAAGCTGAGAGAACTGCGAGGTGTGATATGACGAAGATAAAACTGTGCGGTTTGAGGCGGGTTTGTGACATTGAGGCAGCCAATGCCCTGCATCCGGAGTATGTTGGGTTTGTATTTGCAGCGAAAAGCAGGAGATATATAAGTCCTGAAAAAGTAGCGGAACTTAGAAAATATTTGCAGACAGGGATACAGGTGGTCGGTGTGTTTGTAAATGAAGAGCCAAAGCAGGTTGCAGGACTTCTAAACAGCGGTGTCATAGATATAGCGCAGCTTCATGGTGAGGAAGACAACGCATATATAAAAATACTTCGAAAGATGTCTGACAGACCGATCATTCAGGCATTTCGCATAAAGATGGAAAAAGATGTTAAGAGGGCAGAGGAAAGTGAAGCGGATATGCTCTTATTGGATTCCGGAGCCGGGACAGGAAAAGTGTTTGACTGGAAGCTGATCCAAACGATAGAAAGACCTTATTTTCTTGCAGGAGGCATTACAAGCCACAATGTATCCGAGGCGATACAAAGATTGCATCCGGATGGCGTGGATGTCAGTTCCAGCATTGAGACAGATGGGAAAAAAGATCAGAAAAAAATGGCGGCATTTGTCGCAGCAGTAAGAAGGGAAGAGAAAATATGACAAATCAAAATGGACGTTTTGGCATTCACGGTGGACAGTACATTCCGGAAACCTTGATGAATGCAGTGATTGAATTGGAAGAAGCGTATAATTATTATAAAAACGACCCGGAATTTAACCGGGAACTTACGGAATTATTAAACGAATATGCGGGGAGACCGTCAAGACTTTATTTTGCACAGAAGATGACAAAAGATCTGGGCGGGGCGAAGATTTATCTGAAACGTGAAGACTTGAATCATACTGGTGCACATAAAATCAATAATGTGCTTGGTCAGGCGCTTCTTGCAAAGAAGATGGGAAAAACACGTTTGATTGCAGAGACCGGAGCCGGTCAGCATGGAGTTGCCACTGCTACGGCAGCTGCGCTTTTAGGAATGGAATGTGTGGTGTTTATGGGAGAAGAAGACACAATCCGGCAGGCGCTCAATGTGTATCGGATGCGGCTTCTTGGAGCGGAAGTGATACCGGTCAGAACAGGAACTGCCACTTTAAAAGATGCGGTCTCTGAGGCAATGCGGGAATGGACTTCACGCATCAGTGACACACATTATTGTCTCGGCTCGGTGATGGGACCGCATCCGTTTCCTACGATTGTGCGTGACTTTCAGGCTGTCATTTCCAAGGAGATTAAGGAGCAGATACTGAAAAAGGAAGGGAAACTTCCGGATGCAGTAGTTGCCTGTGTAGGAGGAGGCTCAAATGCGATTGGCAGTTTTTATCACTTTATTGACGACAAAGAAGTTCGGCTGATCGGCTGTGAAGCGGCTGGAAGAGGAATTGATACGCGCGAGACCGCAGCGACAGTCAATACGGGAACACTTGGAATCTTCCATGGTATGAAATCGTATTTCTGCCAGGATGAGTATGGGCAGATCGCGCCGGTATATTCGATCTCTGCAGGGCTTGACTATCCGGGAATCGGGCCGGAACATGCACATCTGCACGATCTTGGGAGAGCAGAATATGTTCCGGTGACAGATGATGAGGCGGTGGATGCATTTGAATATCTGGCAAAGACGGAGGGAATCATTCCGGCGATTGAGTCTGCACACGCAGTTGCCTATGCCATGAAACTTGCACCTGAAATGAAAACAGATCAGATTCTTGTCATTACTGTATCGGGCAGAGGAGATAAAGATTGTGCTGCAATTGCACGCTATAGAGGGGAGGATATCTATGAGTAATATTCGAAAAGCATTTGAACAAGGAAAAGCATTTATTCCGTTTATCACCTGCGGTGATCCGGATCTGGAGACAACCGGGGCTGTAGTTCGGGCAGCGGTGGAAAACGGGGCAGATCTGATTGAACTTGGCATCCCATTTTCAGATCCTACCGCGGAGGGAGATGTAATTCAGGGGGCAAACTTGAGGGCATTAAGTGGTGGTGTGACAACAGATAAAATATTTGCATTTGTGAAAGAGCTGCGAAAAGATGTGAAAGTGCCGATGGTATTTATGACATATGCAAACGTTGTATTTTCTTACGGTGCAGAACGGTTTCTTTCTTCCTGTAAAGAGTGTGAGATTGACGGATTGATTCTGCCGGATCTGCCATTTGAAGAAAAAGAAGAATTTTTGCCGGTTTGCCATCAATATGGGGTAGATTTGATCTCGCTAATCGCTCCGACTTCTGCAAACCGTATTGCAATGATCGCAAAAGAAGCAGAAGGATTTTTATATATCGTGTCAAGTCTTGGAGTGACCGGAGCGAGAAATGAGATCAAGACAGATTTAGCATCTATTGTCGAGGTAGTACGACAGAATACAGATATTCCTTGTGCAATTGGATTTGGAATATCAACTCCAGAGCAGGCAAAGAAGATGGCGAATATTTCAGACGGTGCGATCGTCGGCTCGGCGATTGTTAAGCTGCTTGAGACATATAAAAAAGAGGCGCCCGAATATGTCGGAGCGTATGTGAAAACAATGAAAGACAGCCTGAGATGATTTAGAAGGGAAACATTTCCCTTCTATTGATCATTGTGAGAACGATTGTATATTTTCTGAATGTCTTCTGGGAGACGATCGGGCAGAATGCTTTGGATTCGGTCTTCGTTCCCGTCTTTGACTGCCTGATCATAGTACCAGCATTTGAATTGAAGCATATCCAAAACCTTTTCCAATTTTGCGATTTCTTTTTGTACAATTTCTTTTTGGCGCTCAAATAGTTCTTTGCGTCTTTGGTAGGTAGCGCTTCCTTCAGAACACCATTCCATAAATAATTTTATGTCTTTGATTTCCAGCCCAGATTTTTTCAGACATTCAATCACGCGAAGCGCTTCGATTTCTTTTTCGCTGAACCTGCGAATGCCGGAAGAACGCTCTAAATCCGGAAAAAGTCCTTCTTTATCATAATAGCGAAGTGTGGAAATCGGCAGTTGAAACATTTCAGATATTTGTCCGATTGTATACATGTGAAAAACCTCCTGAAAATTTTGAAAAACCTCTTGACCTAAAGTTAAGTTTAGGTATTAATATGACGGTATCACAAGAAAATAATAATGTCAATGAATTGTTAGGAGGATAAATGTTATGTTAGGTAATTTTTCGTATTGTAACCCTACAAAGCTCTATTTTGGAGAGGACTCTCTGAATTATCTGAATGAGGAGCTCCAAAAGTATGGGAAAAATGTTGTTTTAGTCTATGGTGGCGGTTCAATTAAGAAGAATGGAATTTATGATGAAGTGATCGAAATTCTGAAAAAGAATGGAAAGAATGTGGCGGAAATCGCCGGAGTTATGCCAAACCCAACACTTGCAAAGTTGTATGAGGGTGTTGAGATCGCTAAGAGCCATCAGGCGGACTTGTTGCTGGCTGTCGGTGGAGGATCTGTCTGCGACTATTCTAAGGCAGTATCGGTTTCTGTCAATTGTAAGGAAGATCCGTGGGAAAAATATTTTATCCGTTTTGAGGAGCCGGATTGTGAAGTGATTCCGGTTGGTTGTGTGCTGACAATGGTTGGAACAGGCTCTGAGATGAACGCTGGTTCTGTGATTACCAATCAGGATACAAAACAGAAAATCGGACATGTATTTGCAGATGAAAAAATTATGCCGAGATTTTCAATCTTAAATCCGGGATATACAATGACTCTTCCAAAATATCAGATGGTATCCGGTATTTACGACATATTCAACCATATTTGTGAGCAGTATTTTTCGGGAGAAGATGATAACACCAGCGATTATATCAGTGAAGGGCTGATGCGTTCGCTGCTGAAATCCAGCCGTGTGGCAGTGAAAAATCCACAGGATTATGAAGCGCGAAGCAATATTATGTGGACCGCAACATGGGCATTGAACACGTTGGTGGCAATGGGAAAAAGTGCTGATTGGATGGTGCACATGCTTGGTCAGGCAGTAGGTGGCTACACAAATGCGACACATGGTATGACACTTGCAGCGGTTTCGCTTCCGTATTATCGGTATATCATGCCATATGGTCTTGAAAAATTCAAACGTTTTGCAGTGAATGTGTGGAATGTATCACCTGAAGGAAAGACAGATGAGCAGGTTGCCAGGGAAGGTTTGAAAGCGATGGAGAACTGGATGAACGAACTAGGTTTGGTTATGAATATTTCGGAACTTGGAGCAAATGAAGAGATGCTGGAAAGCATTGCAGATGTAACGTTTCCAATGTCAGGTGGATATAAAGAGTTGAATCGAGACGAGATCCTTAGAATCTTTAAAGAAAGTTTACAAAGAAAGTTTACAAAAAAGTCTCATCAAGAAATGTCTGTATAGACAAAAAGTTCTTGATGGGACTTTTTTATTCAGAAAATATTCCACTTCTTGTGACTTTCGTGGTAAACTAGTCACGGAGGAAAAACTATGATTCGAAAATTAAGGAAAACAGATCTTGACGAAGTGGCGTATATCTGGTTGCATACGAATAAAAAAGCACATGATTTTATTGCGGAAACGTACTGGGATGAGCATTTTGAGATGGTCGAGGGAATGCTTGGAGATGCAGAGATTTATGTGTTTGAAGAGCAGGGTCAAATCAAAGGATTTGTAGGCTTGGATGGCGAGTATATTGCGGGAATCTTTGTAAGAGAGAAAGAACAGTCTTTGGGAATTGGAAAACAGCTTTTGGATTTCGTAAAAAGTCTGAAAGGACAATTGAAGTTGAATGTTTATCAAAAAAATGAACGGGCGATAAAGTTTTATACACGTGAGCAGTTTGAGATACAGGATGAGCAGACAGATGAGGCGACAGGGGAAGCAGAATATCTGATGCTATGGAAGAAATAATAAGGAGGAAGGCTGGATGCAGGCACGAGAACTATTGAATTTATTGACAGTGGCGGAACGACTAAAAGATACAACGAGGCACTGTTACACGTCAAAAGGAAGACGGGAAAGTGTTGCGGAACACAGCTGGATGATGACATTGATGGTGTTTTTTATGAGGGATGAATTCCCGGAGGCGGATATGGACAAGGTCATTCGGATGTGTATCATTCACGATTTGGGGGAAGCATTCACGGGGGATATTCCGGCGTTTGAAAAAACAGCAGAAGATGAAAAAAAGGAAGAAGAACTGTTGTATGACTGGGTGAGAAGTCTTCCGAAATCCTATGCGGAAGAAATGCAGCAACTTTATAAAGAGATGGAAGAACGAAAGACTTTGGAAGCAAAGATCTACAAGGCAATTGATGGTCTGGAAGCCGTAATACAGCATAATTTTTCAGATTTGTCTACATGGATTCCAAAAGAGTATGAGATGAATCAGACATATGCAAATGACAGAGTTACATTTTCGGATTATCTGACAGTGTTGAGGGAAGAAATCAGAAAGGATACGATAGAAAAAATAGAAAGGTAAGAAAAATGAAGAATATCATTATAGGAATCGCCGGAGGAACCGGCTCAGGAAAATCAACATTTACTAGAAAGCTAAAGAAAGAATTTAAGGATGATGTAGCGGTGTTGTATCATGACAATTATTATCGTGATCAGAGTGATATACCATTGGAAGTACGTAAAAAGACGAACTATGATCATCCGGATGCGATGGAGACCGAACTTTTAGTGCAGCAGTTGATGGAATTAAAAGAGGGAAAGGCGATTGAATGTCCGGTGTATGACTATACATTGCATACACGCTCTAATCAGGTCGAGCGTGTAGAGCCAAAAAAAGTGATTCTTCTGGAAGGGATTCTTGTTCTTGCGGATGAGCGACTGCGGAATCTGATGGATATTAAAGTGTATGTAGAGGCGGATGCGGATGAACGAATTTTAAGACGTCTTATTCGTGATGTGAAAGAGCGCGGACGTGACATTGAAGGTGTTGTAGAGCAGTATCTCACAACGGTGAAGCCAATGCATTATCTCTATGTGGAACCGACAAGAAGCACGGCAGATATCGTCATTAACAGTGGAATGAATCCGATTGCGTTTGAACTGGTAAAAAATATGATTCAGAAAATATTGGATGAGGAAAAAAGATGATAAAAGCAGTTTTTTTGGATATGGACGGCACAGTGATATCACATAAACAGGGGAAGGTTCTGGAAAGCACAAAAGATGCTATCTGTCAGCTGCGGGAGCGGGGAATTAAAGTTTTTGCTGCGACAGGGAGGCATATACTGGAGATGGAAGAACTTCCGGTAAAGGGAATTTCATTTGACGGGTATGTGATGCTGAACGGACAGATTTGTCTGGATGGAGAGAAACAACTTGTGTATGATTTTCCGATTGCTGCGGAAGATACAAAGAGAATGATTGCTGTGTTTGAGGAGAAAAAAATTCCTGTTATGCTTGTTGGTCAGAACAGGATGTATATTAATTTTGTGGATGAAAAAGTTCGGGCAGCTCAGAAGGCAATCTCAACAGCGGTGCCAAAGGTAGGCTCGTACAATGGAGAAAATGTGTACCAGTTTATTGTGTATGACAGCGAAGGCAAGGTACAGCAACTGATGGAAAACCTTACAGATTGCAAAGAAAATGTATGGAATCCAATGGCATTTGACATTATTCCGAAAAGAGGAGGAAAGGCTGCCGGTATCAGGCAGATATTGGAGCATTTTAAGATTGGACAAGAGGAAATCATGGCATTTGGAGACGGAGACAATGACATCGATATGCTTCGGTATGCGCACATTGGAGTTGCTATGGGAAATGCCGGTGAGAATGTGAAAACGCATGCAGACTACGTGACTGCATGCGTGGATGATGACGGCATCTATAAGGCGTTAAAAGTGTATGGTCTTTTGTGATGGTTAAAATTCTTTTTTCTCTACAATTTTTATGGCAGCCTGCATAGACAAGAAAAGAAATATAGCTGCAATCAGTGTGATGGCGGCAGCAAAGATCCCGACATGGAGTGCAGAAAGTTTTGCAAGGATGACGGTACCAACGCCTGCGGCTTGAGTGAGCTTGACAAAGATCACTCCGGCTGCAAATATCAGTCCGAATGTTCCCATCAGTGCGATTCTTGCCTTTTCAGGACCATATTTTAGCTGAAACGGGAGCATAATCGCCTGTATTATGATGAGGCTTGATAGGATTATCAGTGCAGCCCAAATGATATCCGCAGGAATCGTGTCTCCTTTTAGAAAGCCAGCCACACAGATGATCAGAAGGCCCAAGATCAGAGCACCAAAACCAAGCAGGAAAGAAAGCAGATATTTTTCTTTCACATAATCTTTTCTGCTGATTGGAAGGCTGAATAAAAATGCATTTCCATTGTCAAACTCGTCATAACTGATCGTACTCAAAGAAAAAAGTGATATGACAAATGGCAAAAATCCTAGTGGAAATGATATCTCATTTTGAAAAAACGAGATTGCTATGACGATTGCAATCATCATGAGAAAAAAGTTTTTCTGCATTTTCATTAATTTAAAATCTTTTATGAGTAATCCTTTCATTCTTTATTCCCCCCTGATCATCATTGTAATAACAGCATCAATGGTTCCCTTTTCAATCGTGATATCGGGATAATTTTCTATATAATACTGTTTTTGGTCTGTGAGACAGCTGTATCCGAAAGGCTCTTTTTTGGAGCGCAGAAGATATTGTTTGTCCAGTGCATGATATTGTGTATCATCTAGTTTTAACAGCGCATAATCACCCAATAATACATCGGTATCTTCGTGAAGAATAATTTTTCCGTCATGGATCATATAGAGATCATCACATAGCGTCTCCAGATCACTGGAAATGTGAGAGCTGATCAAGATTGCACGGTCTTCATCTTTTTCCATAAATTCTCTTAACAACTCAAGCAGTTCATCTCTGGCGATGACATCCAATCCGGCAGTCGGTTCATCTAATATGAGCAGTTTTGCATGGTGGGAGATAGCCACGAGCACTTTTAATTTTGCTTTCATACCGGTTGAAAATTCTTTGATTTTTTTATTCAGTGGCAGATTGTATTTTTTGACCTGTTCCAAAAAGAAATATTTGTCAAATTTATGGTACAAATGTTCCAAAACCGGAACGATATCTCGGATTGTCAGATATCCGCTGAAACCGGAGTCGGATAGGACAACACCCAAAGCTTCCTTGTCTTTTGCTGTAAAATTCTCAATCTCTTTTCCGAGAAGTGTAATGGCACCGCCATCAATAGAAATCAATCCTAAAATAGCCTTAAATGTTGTACTTTTTCCGGCACCGTTTTGTCCTATTAGTCCGGTTACATAGCCAGATTTAATCTCCAAAGAACAATTGAGAGAAAACTGTTTGTATCGTTTTTGCAAATGTTCTACTTTTAACATTGTTTTATCCCTCCATAATTAATTCAAATAAATTTTTCAAATCTTCATCACTAATTCCGTATCGTCTGCCTTTTAGAATTGCCTGTTCGAAATCAGTCTCCACCTCTTTCTTTTGTTCTTCTAATAAAAGGTCGGTGTTGACTGCTTTTACATATGTTCCTTTTCCGTGTACGGTTACGGTAAAGCCTTCACTCTCTAATGTGTCATAAGACTTTTTGACGGTCAGTGCACTGATTTTTAATTCTTTTGACAGTGCGCGGACGGACGGCAGGATATCATTCTCTCTCAGTTCGCCACTTCGAATGAGCAATTTGATCTGATCTACAAGCTGCTCGTAGATGGGAACCATAGAGGAATTGTTTATGATAAGTTTCATACTTGTGTTCCTCCTTTGTACAAACAGTATACAACAGTTAAAAACTGTTGTCAAGTGTTATATACTGTTTGCCTTGCTGCGATGGGAAAATATTGAAAGCAGAAAAAATAATTGACTTTTTTGTTCTACATATGTAGTATGTAAATATACTACATATGTAGAAAGTGAGGGGTTCTATGTATCAGAAACTATTTTTTGATGTGTTGGAAGTATCTATAGATGAAGTGGAAGAGAGAATGTATATCAGAAAAAAAGATGGAAGTTTTTGGGTATGTGGTGAGGAAGTCGGCGCAAAGAAAAAGAAAATTTCTTATGGTCCGGAGGGCGGTGTAAAAGAGCGTATCTGTACAGAACAGCTCATGCCGCTTATTTTAAAAACAGAGTAGAAACGGAGAAGTGAAGATGAAAAAGATTTCAGAGTCAGAACAGGAAATTATGATGGCAATATGGAATGCGGAAAATAAGAATTCCATTACAGCATCCTATCTTGAGGAGGTATTTGGAGAAAAAAAAGGCTGGAAAAAGACGTCGATTTTGACGTTTTTGTCAAGGCTTGTAGAAAAAGGATATCTCTCCTGTGAAAAAAACGGAAAATCTAATTTTTATGAACCGATTGTATCTTACGAAGAATTTTCGAGAAGAGAGAGTAAACATATTTTAGATAAACTATACCGTAATTCCTTAAAAAATTTTGTCGTATCACTATATGATGGCGACGAACTTTCCAGACAGGATGTAAAGGAACTGAGAGAATTTTTGGATGAGATCAGTACAAAATCAGAGGAGGAGTGATATGTCAAAGAGTGTTATCAGAATTGCGAAACCCGAAGATGCAGAGGAACTTTTGAAAATTTATGCACCATATGTGAAGCACACTGCGATTACATTCGAGTATGAGGTTCCGACGGTGGAAGAGTTTCGAGACAGAATAGAACATATTTTAAAGAGGCATCCCTATTTGGCAGCGGAGAGAGACGGAGAACTGATTGGATATGCTTACGCGGGGGTGTTCAATGAGCGGGCAGCATGTGACCGGTCTGTGGAGACAGCCATTTATGTTCGGCAGGATGGGAGAAAAGATGGAATTGGAAGAATGCTGTATGAGGCGTTGGAGAAAATTTTATCGGAACAGAATATATTGAATCTGAATGCCTGCATTGCGTATGTGGATGATGATGATCCTTATTTGACCAAAAACAGTGTAGAGTTCCACAACCATATGGGATATCGATTTGTGGGCAGATTTCGTAGATGTGGGTACAAATTTGGACGCTGGTATGACTTGGTGTGGATGGAAAAATATATTGGGGAACATGTGGAAAAACCGGAGAAAGTTATATGGTTTGATGAGATGAAATATGATAAAATGAAAAGAGGAATATGATGAGAAGAAAAGACAGAGAGATCACAGACATAGAGGAAATCAGAGATATCATAGAGAAATGTAAAGTATGCAGACTTGCCATGCAGGACGAAGAAGGCTTGTATCTGGTGCCGTTAAATTTTGGTTATGAATTTGAAGAAGAATCTTTAGCGCTCTATTTTCACAGTGCAAAGGAAGGAAGAAAGCTGCGTGCAATTCAAAAAAATTTGAAGGTGTGTTTTGAGATGGACTGTGAACATGCGCTGATTGAGGCAAATACACCTTGTGCATATGGTTATGAATATGCTTGCGTGATGGGAAACGGAAAAGCGACGATTCTTGAACATACAGAGGAAAAGCGTTTAGCTCTTTCCAAACTGATGTGGCATCAGACCGGAAAAGAGTTTGAAATCTCAGAACAGATGGCAGATAGTGTGGCTGTGATAAAAGTAATTGCAGAGTCTTACACCGGAAAGACGTGCAGAAGATAAGAGGAGGATACAAAGATGCAGAAAAATTTTTTCAACAAAGACCGTAAAAACAAAAAGATGATCATCGCGATTTCTGTCAGTGTGGCAATCATTGTAATCGGATTGGCTGTTTTTTGTTACTTTCTGTTTGCGAATGAAAAAGAGAACAACGCAAAAAACAAAGCGGAGAATGCGCAGGAAGATCCGCAGGCAAAGATCGAAGAAGAAAAAGAGGAAGCAAAAGTGCAGCTTCCGGACTTGAAGGCATCTCAATATGAGACAGATGAGATCACAACCGGAATCGATGTCTCTGAATTTCAGGGGACTATCGACTGGAAGGCAGTTGCGGACAGCGGAATTGATTTTGCGATGATCCGTGTGGGATATCGTGGTATGAAGAACGGGGAGATTAAAGAAGATGCCTGTGCGAAATACAATCTGCAGGAAGCATCCAAAAATGGGCTGAAAATCGGAGCTTATTTCTTTTCCACGGCAGTGACAGAGGAAGAGGCAAAAGAGGAGGCAGAATGGACGAAGAATCTGCTTTCAGGATATCCGGTGACATATCCTGTTGCTTACAATTGTGAAGGTTTTCAAAATCCGTCCAGCAGACAGTTTGAGCTTTCGGTTGAGGAGCGGACAAAACTGGCAGATGCATTTCTCAAATCTATTGAAGAAGGATCTTACACAGGAATGTTCTATGCAGCGAAAAATGAACTGGATGACAATAATTTGTGGAATGCAGATGATCTTTCTTTAAATTATCGTATCTGGGTTGCACAGTACTCGGATCAGACATGGCCGGAAAAAACAAAATCTGACTATACAGGTGACCATGTAATGTGGCAGTACACCAATCAGGGAAAACTGGACGGAATCAAAGGTGCGGTTGACTTTAATGTCGCTTATTTCGGATATAGTCAGTCCCAGCAGGCGGTAGATGAAAACGGAGCAGAGCAAGTGGAAGCTAATGTAGAGGTGGGAGTCAATTTTACAGAAGTGGAAGAGCAGGTGACGGCAAAAGACGAGGTGAATCTTCGAAGTACGATGGAACAAGGAAGTGATGATAATATCGTAGGAAGCATGAAAAACGGAGAGACAGCAGTTCGAACAGGAGTGGGAAATAACGGCTGGTCGAGAATAATCTACAATGGGCAGACTGTGTACTGTGTCAGCAATTATCTGACAACAGATTTGAGTTATGTGACGCCACAGGAGAATGAAAGTGAGTTTAAGACAAAGTTTACGGATGTGTCTGAGAATGTGACTGCGAAAGAAGTGACAAATCTTCGCAATCGTCCTAGTGTGGAGTCTCCATCAGAAGTTATTGCAGAATTAAAAAATGGGGAAGTCATCGTGCGTACCGGCGTGTCGAACGAAGGGTGGTCCAGAGTAGAATATAATGGACAGACTTTATATTGTATCAGCAGCTATTTGGAAGTTGTACAATAGAGTCGGTACAAAAGAATATATTGACAAATAAAAGAAGAAAAAGTAATATTGTATTAAAATAATAATACAATATTACTTTTTTATTTGGAGAGGAAGTGGAGATATGAGGTTGGAACTCAGAGAAGTGCAGAAGGCATTTGATCAAAAACAAGTTCTGAAAGGTGCAAGTTTTGTGTTTGAAAAAGGAAAGATATATGGTCTGTTGGGAAGAAACGGGGCAGGAAAGACAACACTTTTCAATTGTATCAGCAAAGAGATTTCCTGTGACGGTGAGATTGCGTTATATGACGGAGCGGATGATATTTTGGACTTTTCACAAATCGGATTTACATATGCGCATCCGATTTTACCAGAATTTTTGACAGGATATGAATTTCTCAAGTTTTATATTGATATCAATAAAGATAAGATTAAGGATAAAAAGTCAATTCCGGAGTACTTTGATATGATTAAGATCAAAGAAGAAGACTGGTACCGTCTGATTAAGGATTACTCGCATGGAATGAAAAATAAAATGCAGATGATCTGCTTTTTGATTACGAAGCCTCCGGTGATTCTGCTGGATGAGCCTTTGACTTCTTTTGATGTCGTTGTGGCGCATGAGATTAAGCAGATGTTAAAAGCGATGAAGCAAGATCACATCATTATTTTTTCGACACATATTTTGGAACTTGCAGAGGATCTATGTGATGAGATTGTCATTTTGAATCAGGGAAAACTGGAGGCAATTGACCACAATATGATTGGGGCGCCTGAATTTGAAGAGAAGATTTTTGAGGCGCTGAAGGAGGAACAGCATGATTAATACCATCATTCAGGGAAGGATGCTTGTCTTTGTGCAGCAGGTCAATGTTCTGCTCTATTATGTGAGAAAATTACCGTTTGTCGGAGAGAAAATACCGTACCGTCTGTATGGAGAGACGGATATCAAGAAGGCGATTGGTGCCATACCGGTTGTGTTTTCCGTGATAGGTGCATTTGTTGGTACATTTTTGTACTTTTTGCTGATGATTAAGCTGCCGGCGAATTGGATTCAGGGATTTTGGGAAAAAGAAGGGATTTTTGTAGATCAAAAAGCAGTAATGGTCTATTTGTTTTTAATTTTCTCCTTTTTGCCGGGAAGTTTTTTAGTGTCAAACCTGACGGAAGGGGCAAAAAAGGATTATGTGTTGCTGCATGTGATGCGGATTCCGGCGGTACAGTATTATCGCTCCAAGATGGTACTAAAAGGAGTGAAAGATACCATCTGCTTTTTAGTACCGCTATTGTGGTTTGGATTTGGAGCGGAATCTGCGTTGTTTGTTGTATCATTGTTTTTTACAAGATACATTGGGCATGCCGGAATTTTACAACACTATCGACATTCCGAGAAAAAAGGGAAAAAAGTATTTTGGAAATCTTTAGGAAAAACATTTTTAATGTTTGGAATCATATTAGCACTCGGATATGGAGTGGCGGCAGCAGTCCCAAGGTTGTTTTTTGATAGATATGTGATGGCAGAAGTTGTTGTCTTTTTGAGTTTCACGTTAGTAGGAATGTTTTGTTTCTCGAAAGTGTGGAAGTATGGGGGATATACGATTTTTGCGAAAAAGATGGTCAGCCTGAAAGATTTTTTAGAGCAGGATGATGCGGTAAAAGAGGCTCGGGCTGCAGATGTGCAGATTCAGGATAAGGATATTTCCAAAGAGGAACTGCGCTCGAGAAAATACGAGGAAAAAGAAGGGTATGACTATTTGAATGCCATTTTCTTTGAACGCCATAAAAGAATTGTTTCAAGAGCGGTCAAAAGCAGAATCATCATCATCTTGGCAGTTGGACTGATTGGGGCAGTGGCATTGTTATTTGTGGGAGAGCAGATGAAACAAAAGACATTTGAGGCGATGACGCAGATGATGCCGGTCATGGTATTTGTCATGTATTTGGAGTCCACAGGTGGAAGAATTTGTAAGGCAATGTTTTTTAACTGTGATATCAGTCTGTTGAAATATGGATATTATCGGGAAGCAGATGCAATCTTGAAAAATTTTAAGATACGCCTTAGAAAATTATTGATGCTAGATGCAGTTCCGGCGGCTATAATCTGCGGGATGATTCTTCTTTGGACTCTTCTGTGTGGTGAGATACTAGCTGTTTGGAAAGCGATACCGTTGATGGCAGGCTCCTTGCTATTATCCGCATTTTTCTGTCTGTTTCATCTGTTCATGTACTATATCACGCAGCCATATACAGAAGAAAAGACGGTGAAAAGCCCTATTTTTTCGGTGGTAAATGCACTGGTGTATTTTGGATGCTATCTTTGTCTGCAGATACAGACAGGTTCATGGCTGTTTACATTGGGAGTGCTTGCTGTGACAATCATCTTTATTCCGCTGTCATATTTTTGCGTGTTTCGGTTTGCACCGAAGACATTTAAAATTCGTTAGAAGAGGAGAAGACAATTATGAAATTTTATCTGGCGCCGTTGGAGGGGCTGACGACATATGTTTATCGGAATGTATACCATCATTTTTTCCATCCAATGGATAAATATTTTACTCCGTTTATCGTACCGCATCCAAATCGTGGATTCAAACCGAAAGAGTTGAAAGAAATTCTGCCACAGCACAATCAAGGGCTTTGTGTGGTCCCGCAGATTCTGACTAATAATGCGGAGGATTTTATCCGGACGGCACAGGAGTTTCGGGAGTATGGATATGAAGAAATCAATTTGAATTTGGGATGTCCGTCTGGGACAGTTACCGCAAAGAAAAAAGGATCCGGCTTTTTGGGATATCCGGATGAGCTGGAACGCTTTCTATACGAAATTTTTGAGCGGACAGAATCAAAGATTTCCATCAAGACAAGAATCGGGGTGGAGCATCCAGGAGAATTTGAGCGGCTTTTAAACATTTATAATAAGTTCGAGATGGAAGAACTGATTATCCATCCGAGGGTGAGGGCAGATTTTTATAAGAACAAACCAAATATGGAAGTATTTGGACAGGCAGTGAAAGAAAGCAAAAATCGGCTTTGCTATAATGGGGACCTGTTTATTAAGTCGCATTTTGAAGCGTTTGAAAAGGAGTATCCGCAGGTGGAGCGTGTGATGCTTGGGCGCGGGGTGATGGTAAATCCAGGACTTTTGAATCTGATTTGTGAGGGTAAAAGCTTAGATAAAGAAGTATTGCGTGCATTTCATGATGAATTTTACAGGAAGAATCAGGAAGTTCTTTCGGGAGACCGGGCGGTTCTTTTTAAGATGAAAGAATTGTGGTTTTTCATGATACATTTATTTGAAGGAGCAGAGAAGGCTGCCAAGAAGATCAAAAAGGCAGAAAAACGGCATGTGTATGAGGAATGTATCGAAAGGTTGTTTTCAGATTACCCGCTGAATCAAAAATTAGTAAAATAAAGAATGGAGTCAGAATCAAATTGATCTGGCTCCTTCTTTTTAAATAGAAAATGCCCAAAGATTATTAATCTGTGGAGAAAGTCGTTCGTAGCTCCACAACTTTTCACTGTTTGCATTGCTGTTTGGGTCCAAGACATGAAACTGTCCATTCTCATATCCGTTCAACACAATAAAGTGTCCGGTAGTAGTAAAATCTCCGGGACGCATACTACAGATAATCGGGTGCCCAGAAGCGAGTTGGTTTGCCATAACAGATTCATCTAATACAAGTTCCTGAGAGGTGATTCCATATTGCTTGGCGCCTATCCGCATCAGTTCCCAGCTGGAACCGGATTCCGGAACATAGAGTCCGTTGGAAGCTGCATATTGTGCAATCTTATATGGGGTGATCGTATTGTCTCCGGTCAGTCCGGAAACTACCATTGCAAGGGAAGTTGGTCCGCAGCCGTTGATGGCTAGAAAATTATCCCCGTAGATTCCGTAGCCCCATCGTGTATCCCATTGAAGAAGGTGCGGAATTACCCCTTTTGTGACATCGCCGATTGTATCGGCGCAAGGCTTGTCCTTTTCAGATGGGTAATTTAGAACGAAATCAGTTGCCTCGGTATTTTTTGAGAGCAGTTCCAGCAAATCAGCAGGATACTGGTCGTAGTGGTTCACAATTTCTGCGACACGCTTGTCGCTTGCGGCCATGTTATTCAAGTTTGTCACGACATCGGAAGGCAATGAAGCAGTGTCAGATGGGATCGGTGTGAATTCAATTTTTTTCTTTGCTTTATTTGCAGAAGTATTGTTCCCTTCGGAAGACGTTATCTTTGGAAATAATTTTTCTTTGATAGAGAATACTGTTTTTCCCAAGAGTATCAGAAAAAGCAGGGCGATGAGAAAAAAGACGCATCTTTGTATGAGAAGCTGCTTTCTTCTGCGTTTTTTTAGCGCGTTTCTTTTAGCGCGTTCTGAATCAGTGTAACTGTAATTTATATGATCTAAATTTCTTGAATCCATAAATAAAATCCTCTCTTGTACATAGTAAAAATATTATAACGCACGTAACAAAAAAAGTGTTTAATGAAAAGTGATAAATTTATTAAAATAAATTAAGATTACATTGCAGAATTTCTGCAGGTTGTGTTACTGCATGAAATTGGCTATAATAAAAAATAGTGTAAAAGAATGCCGAAAGGGGCAGGAAATGAGGAAACAAAATGCAGGAAGAAAACAAACAGATAGATCCAGGAACAATGGAAAGATTGGTTCAGGGAAATGAACAGATTGGTTACTATAGAAGTATCAGCAACTATGAGGAGGCGCTAAAGATTTCAAAAGAGATGCTGGAACTGGTGAAAGAGCTTGGTTTACAGGAGAGTGAGGCGCATGGGACGACACTTTTGAATGCGGCGACCGCATATCGAGCAGCAGGTATGTGCGAAAAGGCGATTGCGATGTACCGGGCAGCGGAACAGATTTTCAAAAATCTTGGAATTCAAGATGAGCGTTTGGCGGGACTTTATAATAATATGAGTATGGCATTTCAGCAAAAAGAAGACTATGGGACGGCAGAGAGCTGTCTTTTGCAGGCGCTTGCAATTGTTAGAAACCTTCCGGATCATAAAGTGGAAGAGGCGACAACCTATGCAAATCTGGCGTCAGTCTGCTATGAAAAGGAAGAATTTGCACAAGGGATTGAATATGTGCAGAGGGCGATTGAACGATTTGAGGAATGTGAAGAAAAAGATGCGCACTATTGCGGTGCGTTGGCACTTCTTGCACAGGGGCACTATGAGCAGGGAGAATTGGAAAAAGCAATTTCGGCCTATACAGAAGCATTGCGGGAGATTTTGGCGCATTTTGGGAAGAATGAGTCTTATGCAATGACTTGTGAAAACTGCGCAATTGTGCTTTCGAAAGCTGGATTTGCAAAAGAGGCAGAGTATCTGAAAAAAGAGGCGAAAGAAACTTATGAGAACATACGAAGACCGAAAAAAGAGATTTCAGGTCTCGAATTGTCAAAATGCTACTATGAGACTTACGGGAAAGCGATGCTAAAAGAGCAATTTCCAGAATATGCAGATCGTGTGGCAGCAGGTCTTGTCGGGCATGGCTCAGAGTGTCTAGGGTTTGACGACATGTGCTCAAAGGACCATGATTTTGGACCGGGATTCTGCCTTTGGCTTACAGAGGAAGACTATGAAAAAGTAGGTCAAAAGATGCAGGAAGCATATGAGGCACTCCCGAAGGCTTTTATGGGTTATCCGGCACGGAATACTTCTAAGCGAGGAGGCGGACGTGTGGGAGTGCTAAGTATTCCTGAATTTTATGAAGAGTTTACCGGAAACGGTGCATGGAGTGAGATGGAAGACGAAAAACTTGCCATGGCAGTGAATGGGGAGGTGTTTGATGACCCATTGGGAGAATTTTCGGCAATTCGGGAACAACTGCAAAATGGAATGCCATTTGCTGTTTGGAAACGAAGACTTGCAAATGCCGTTGCGCTGACAGCACAAGCCGGGCAGTATAACTATGGAAGATGTAAAAAACGAAATGATATTGTAGCAGCAAATCTTGCGCTAGACGAATTTGTGCGGGAAGGAATGCGGACAGCATATCTTTTGAATCGAAGGTATATGCCGTATTATAAATGGGCGTGGAGAGGTCTTGAAAATCTAGAACGCTTAAGTGAATTGAAACCGCTGTTTGAACAGGTACTTTCTTCAGAAGGAGAACGGGAGAGCGTGGTGGAAGAAATTTGTGCAAGGCTGTTAGAAGAACTGAAACGACAAAACCTGACATATGGGGAGGAGACGTTTTTGGAATTGCATGTGGAAAGAATTTTGGAGGCGAAAGAAGAGATGAATCCGATAATAGAACAAATTGTAGAAATGGAGTGGGAGATGTTTCAAAATGTGAGAAATACAGGCGGGCGTGCTGCGTGTCAGGATGATTTTGAGACGTTTGATGTGATGCGCAAAAGCCAGTTTTTGACATGGGATCTGCCTCTTTTGGAGAGTTACTGGCAGGATCTTCAAGAGGGAAAAGCGCAGGGAAGAAATCTGGTGATGGAAAAGTATGCTTATATGATGGAGTCTACAGCTCCAAAAGAATACGAAGCGATTGCCACGGGACTTCCGAAGATTTCAGAAGAAAAACAGGCTATGGTTGAGCAGATTGTGGCGATTCAGGTTGGATGGCGAGAGGAGTTTGCTGAAAAATATCCGCACCTGTCCGGACAGGCAAGAATCATCCACACATCGGAAGATACACTGTATGATATTTCTTTTGAGACTTATCTGCGGGGAGAACTTAAGACATATTCTATGCAGACATTGGTGCTCTATGGAAGACGTATTGTGGCGTTTGTGCAGGAACAAAAAAATATGACAGAAGAAATCATGCGCTATACAACGGCATTTTATGGATATAAAACGTTGGAAGATGCAGAAATAAAATAGGAGTGAGAGAAAAGTGAAAAAGGATACGTCGTACGTTCTAAACAGAGCGGAACGATTTCATATGGTGTTGATTGGAGAAGGTCTTCTAGTTGGAGCAGTGGCGGGGGGAATTGTGCTGCTATACCGGCTTGTGCTGGCATATGCAGGAGAGTGGCTGCAGATGATTTTGCATTATGCAAAAGGTTCTCCGGTCAAGATGTGTTTGTGGTTCGTTATTTTGGTACTGTTTGCGGTTATTGTAGGCTTGCTTGTGAAGTGGGAGCCGATGATCTCAGGAAGTGGAATTCCACAGCTTGAAGGAGAGATGATCGGGAAACTGAATCAGCGGTGGTATAGAGTGCTGCCAGCAAAGTTCTTAGGAGGATTTTTATCTTTGTTTGCCGGACTTTCTCTTGGAAGAGAGGGCCCGTCCATTCAGCTTGGCGCAATGACGGGAAAAGGAATTTCCAAAATGCTTGACAGGGGAAAGACAGAAGAAAAATTTTTGCTGACTTGTGGTGCCAGTGCGGGACTATCTGCGGCATTTCATGCACCTCTTGCAGGGGTGATGTTTTCACTTGAAGAAATTCATAAGAATTTTTCAGTGTCTGTGCTCGTGTCTGTCATGACCTCATCGATTACGGCAGATTATATTTCTTCAAAGGTATTTGGACTGGATCCGGTATTTCAATTTGATATTGGGCATGCATTACCACAGAGTTATTATTGGATGATTCTGCTGCTTGGTGTCATCCTTGGTGTGATGGGAGCTTTTTATAATTGGTTTACGTTAACTGTACAAGGACTTTATAAAAAGACAAAAGGATTAAACGAAATCACAAAAGTTATGCTCCCATTTTTGTTAGCGGGTGTTTTGGGATTTATCATGCCGGAACTTCTTGGAAGCGGGCATAATCTGATCGATGCTTTGACCCATGGAGAGTTGGCTCTTACAAGTGTTGTTTTTTTGCTTGTCGCAAAGTTTGTGTTCTCTGCCATTTGTTTTGGCAGTGGTGCACCTGGAGGAATATTTTTTCCGCTTCTGGTGTTAGGGGCATTTATCGGCGGTATTTTTGGAATGGTCGGAACGACATATTTCGGAATGAGCCCGGAGTATATCAATAACTTTGTCCTGCTTGCTATGGCCGGGTATTTTACTGCGATAGTAAGAGCGCCGATTACCGGAATTATCTTGATTTTTGAGATGACCGGATCGCTAAGTCAGATGCTGTCGCTGTCAGTTGTCTCGATTGTGGCATATGTGGTCGCAAGTTTGATGAAATCAGAGCCGATTTATGAAAGCTTGCTGGGCAGACTTTTGAAAAATCGGGGGGAAGAGCAGGTGAAAACAACGGGTCAGAAGATATTATCTGAGCATGTTATCATGCATGGCTCTTTGTTGGTACATAAAGCGGTAGCGCAGATTGACTGGCCAAAACACTGCCTTTTAGTTGCGATTAAGCGTGGCGAAAAAGAGATCATCCCAAAAGGAGGGACTATTTTGTCCGCAAGCGATGTGATTGTTACGATAAATGACGAGAGGGATTTTTCTTATGTACATGAGAAAATGGAGGCGTTGTGTGCAGAACAAATACAGGAGTAAAAATAGCATCGGTTCACAGAGTTGTGTACCGATGCTGATTTTTAACTTGTCCGTGTGAATTCTGTCTTACATTTTGGACAGGTAATGCAGATACGTCCTTTTCCTTTTGGAATACGGATCTTTTGTTTACATGTCGGACAAGTATAAATATGATGTGTTTTCCGCTGTTGCATGTGTGATTTTTCACGCTGGAATCTTGCTAAAAGCTTATTCTTTATCTGTAAGAATCTCATATTTTCCTGATACCGTTTGCTATGGTTCTTTGAGAACACACGGTAATAGGTATAAATGAGTAAAAGCAGTGTCCAGGAATTCAAAACGACGCTATGAAAAAACAAATCTATGGCACAGAAGAAAACAGTCACTCCAAGCAAAAATTTGGAAAATGAATCGATGCCATAGCGTCCCATCATAAAATGTTGTAATTTTTCCTTCATATTGTTCACCTCTGAAAGTATCATAGCATGTTTGGATGGGAAAAAATATGGTTTAAATATAAATAAAAGTTAAAATTTTCTAAAAGGATAGCAAAATAGACTGTGCACGAAGAAAGCTTTATGATATAATAATGAAACACAAGAGGAAAAAATAGAATAAGGAGCAGACATATGAAAAGAGTGTTATTAAAGCTGAGCGGGGAAGCTTTAGCAGGAGATAAAAAGACTGGTTTTGATGAGGCAACTTGTATCGGGGTTGCCAATCAGGTAAAGCAGCTGGTAAACGATGGGATCCAGGTCGCAATCGTGACAGGCGGCGGGAACTTCTGGAGAGGAAGAACAAGTGAGACGATCGACCGCACAAAGGCAGACCAGATTGGAATGCTTGCAACGGTTATGAACTGTATTTACGTATCTGATATTTTCAGACATGTTGGAATGAAGACAGAGATTTTCACACCGTTTACATGCGGCGCATTTACAAGTCTGTTTTCAAAAGACGCAGCAGTTGAGGCGTTAAACAGTGGAAAGGTTATTTTCTTTGCAGGAGGAACAGGACATCCATATTTTTCAACAGATACAGGAGCAGTTCTTCGGGCGATTGAGATTGAGGCGGATGCAATGCTGCTTGCAAAGGCAATTGACGGTATTTACGACAGCGATCCGAAGTTGAACCCGGATGCGAAAAAATATGATGAGATCACAATTCAGGAGACGATTGACAAACGTCTTGCGGCTGTAGATCTTGCGGCGTCTATTTTATGTATGGAGAATAAGATGCCGATGTTAGTCTTCGGATTGAATGAAGAAAACAGTATTGTTGAGACAATGAAAGGTACATTCACAGGAACAAAAGTGACAGTATAAGAGAGATTTTGGAGGATATGATTATGAACGAAAAATTACAGGTATATGATACAAAGATGCAGAAAACATTACACAGTCTGGATGCAGAGCTTGCAACAATCCGTGCAGGGCGCGCTAACCCACACATTTTAGATAAGCTGACAGTAGATTATTATGGTTCAGCAACACCGATTCAGCAGGTGGCAAATATCTCTGTTCCAGAGGCTCGTATGATTCAGATTCAGCCATGGGAAAAGAGTATGGTAAAAGAGATTGAAAAAGCAATCCTGACATCAGATATCGGAATCAATCCGACAAATGACGGTACAGTAATTCGCCTTGTGTTCCCGGAACTGACAGAAGAACGAAGAAAAGAACTTGTAAAAGATGTTAAGAAAAAAGGTGAGGCAGCAAAAGTTGCAGTCAGAAATATCCGTCGTGATGGAAATGATGCATTTAAGAAGTTAAAAGGAAGCGATGTTTCTGAAGACGAGATCAAAGGATTAGAAGAAGAATTACAAAAATTAACAGATAAATACATCAAAGAAGTAGATAAATCAGTAGAAGCAAAATCAAAAGAAGTTCTTACTGTTTAAGAGATAAGATGAGCAAGAAGATAAGTGAGGAATGCTAAGATGCAGACTTTGCTTATCTTCTTTGACAGTATGCACCAAAAGAAAAGGAGGACGTTGTATGAACGTACCACAGCACGTGGCGATTATTTTAGATGGAAATGGTCGTTGGGCAAAGAAAAAAGGGATGCCAAGAAACTATGGGCATGCACAGGGAAGCAAGAATGTGGAGCGCATCTGTAAAGAGGCATATAAGATGGGAATCAAATATCTGACAGTCTATGCGTTTTCGACGGAGAACTGGAGCAGACCGAAAAGTGAAGTGGATGCATTGATGAAACTTCTCAGAAATTATATGAAGACCTGCCTGAAAACGGCAGAGAAAAACCGTATGAAAGTCCGGGTGATTGGCGACAAGACCGCCCTGGATGATGATATTCGAAAAAGAATCGATGAGCTTGAGGAAGCGTCAAAGAATAATGATGGATTGAATTTTCAAATTGCATTAAATTACGGAAGCCGTGATGAGATGATCCGTGCGATGAAAAGGATGTGTACAGACTGTGAGGACGGACGCTTGCATGCAGACGAAATCAGCGAAACAGTATTTGAACAGTATTTGGATACACATGATATTCCGGATCCGGATCTTCTGATCCGCACAAGTGGGGAACAGCGGTTATCGAACTATTTGTTATGGCAGCTTGCGTACAGTGAATTTTATTTTACAGATGTATTGTGGCCGGATTTTACGAAAGAGGAATTGAAAAAAGCCATTGAGCATTATAATAGTAGAGACAGACGTTTTGGGGGCGTGAAGGAAGGAGAAGAATAGATGTTTAAGACAAGATTACTGAGTGGAATTTTGCTTGTCCTAATCGCATTGGTGACAATCATCAGTGGAGGTGATATCCTGTTCGCAACAGTGCTGCTGATCAGTCTGATTGGAATGAGTGAATTATATAAAGTGCTGAAAGTGCACAACACATTACTTGGTGTGGTAGGTTATGCGGCGTGTATCGTCTATTATGGGATGATCCGTATGGGAAGAGCTGATATGGTGACATTACTTACGATTGCATTTTTAGTTGCCATTATGGCGGTGTATGTATTTTCATATCCGAAGTATCGATCAGAACAGATTATGATTACGTTTTTCGGACTGTTTTATGTGGCAGCGATGTTATCTTATGTTTACCAGACGCGAGAGCTTACACAGGGGGCATATTTAGTGTGGCTCATTATCCTTTGTTCATGGGGATGTGACACTTGTGCTTACTGTGTCGGAATGCTGATTGGAAAGCATAAGATGGCGCCGAAGCTCAGCCCGAAAAAATCTATTGAGGGCGGTATCGGGGGAATTCTCGGGGCAGCACTTTTGGGAGTAATTTATGCACTTGCAATCAATCAGTTTGCATCAGGAGCGGACGCAAATGCGTTAGAATATGCGGTTATTTGCGGTGTTGGCGGAATGATTTCCCAGGTGGGAGATTTGGCTGCATCTGCTATCAAGCGTAACCATGATATTAAAGATTACGGAAAACTGATTCCTGGACACGGTGGAATTTTAGACCGATTTGACAGTGTGATCTTTACAGCACCGATTATTTATTATATGGCGGTCGCATTGATGCGATAAAAGAAAGGATGTTTCATGAAGAAAATAGCAATACTGGGATCTACAGGATCCATAGGAACACAGACGTTAGAAGTTGTCCGAGAAAATAAGGATATAGAGGTACTTGGACTTGCGGCAGGGAATAACATCAAACTTTTGGAGAGACAGATTCGGGAATTTCATCCGAAGATGGCGGCAGTATGGAGCGAGGAACGCGCAAAAGAGCTGCGTGAGAATGTGAAGGATCTGAATATCAAAATTGTGTCAGGCATGGAGGGACTCATTGAACTGTCTGTTATGGAAGAGAGTGAGATCCTTGTGACTGCGATTGTGGGAATGATTGGGATTCGCCCAACAATTGAGGCAATCAAGGCAGGAAAAGACATTGCACTTGCGAACAAAGAGACACTGGTGACAGCGGGACATATCATTATGCCGCTTGCAAAAGAATATCAGGTGGCGATTCTTCCAGTGGACAGTGAACACAGCGCCATTTTTCAGTCTCTTCAGGGGGGACAGGAGAAAGCGCTTCATAAGATTCTACTGACGGCATCGGGCGGACCTTTCTGCCAAAAGACAAGAGAAGAACTTCTCAATATTCAGGTCGAAGATGCACTGAAACACCCCAATTGGGAGATGGGAAGAAAGATTACAATCGATTCTTCTACATTGGTTAACAAAGGTTTGGAAGTCATTGAAGCAAAATGGCTTTTTGATGTGTCACTTGATCAGATTGAGGTCGTTGTGCATCCGCAGAGTATCATTCATTCGATGGTGGAATATGTGGACGGCGCGATCATTGCGCAGCTTGGAACACCGGATATGAAACTGCCGATACAGTATGCATTATATTATCCGGAGAGAAGATTTCTGCCGGGAGACAGATTGGATTTTGCAGCATTGTCAAAGCTGACATTTGAAAAACCGGATATGGAGACGTTCTATGGACTTCGTCTTGCATTTGAAGCGGGAAAAGAGGGAGGGTCACTTCCGACGGTATTCAATGCGGCGAATGAACTTGCAGTTAGTAAGTTTTTGGAGCGAAAGATTAAGTATCTGGAGATACCAGAGATTATCGAGCATTGTATGCAGGCACACAAAACGATAGCAGATCCATCGGTAGATGAGATTTTACAGACGGAACAAGAAGTATATGAACAGATAGAAAGCAGGTGGTAAAATGGGAATTATACTTGCAATATTGGTGTTCGGACTGATTGTGACAATCCATGAACTGGGACATTTTTTGCTGGCGAAAAAGAATGGAATCCATGTGGAGGAGTTTTCTATCGGAATGGGTCCCCGCCTGTTCAGCAAAGTAGCCGGAGATACAAGGTATTCGATCAAACTGCTTCCAATCGGAGGCTCCTGTATGATGGGCGAAGATGATGTGGAGGATATGTCCGAGGGAAGTTTTAACACAAAGCCTGTCTGGGCAAGAATTTCTGTTATTGCAGCCGGACCGATTTTTAATTTTATATTGGCATTTATTTTTGCGGTAATACTGGTTGCGTGGGTTGGCTATGATAAACCGGTGATTTCCGGTGTGACACCAGGATATTCTGCGGAGGTAGAAGGAATGCAGGCTGGAGACCGGATTCTTAAGATGAATGGAAAGAAAATTAATGTTTGGCGTGAGGTGCTTTACTTTAATGTATTCCATCCGGGGGAAACGGTAGACCTCACATATGAGCGAGATGGGGAAAAACATGAGGTGACAATTACGCCTCAAAAAGATGAAAACGGAGCATACAAACTAGGGTTGATGTCTCCTGGCAAGAACGAAGAGGCGAATTTGTTCACGGCGTTGCAGTATGGGGCTTATGAAGTGAAATTTTGGATCTGTACCACTTTAGAAAGTTTGAAGATGCTTGTCACCGGGCAGGTGGGAGTTGATCAGCTATCCGGACCCGTTGGTATCGTTGACATGGTCGGAAATACGTATGAGCAGAGTAAATCATATGGATTATCGGTTGTGATTATAGAATTGATGAATATTGCCATTTTATTATCAGCCAACCTTGGTGTGATGAATCTGATACCATTTCCGGCATTGGATGGCGGAAGACTTGTGTTTTTGTTTATTGAGGCGATACGAGGCAAACGAGTGCCGCCGGATAAAGAAGGTATGGTGCATTTCGCGGGATTGATGCTGTTGTTTGCGCTGATGATATTCGTGATGTTTAACGATATAAAGAGATTATTTTAACAATTGGGGACGTAGTAAAATTGAATTTTACTACGTCCCCAATTGAACATACCCCTGTCCCTAATTGAAGGTGTTGCCTTACACGAGCTCAGCAATTCTGGAGACTCCTACGTAAATTTCGGAGATTTTATACCATGTGCGATAATCGACTGTTCCCGTTTCAGGGAGTCCAAAGACGGATTGGAATTTTCGCACAGAGGCAGCAGTCGCAGGACCATAGATGCCGTCCACAGCAACTTTTGGAATTGCAGGATAGGCACCGGCAATCACATTGAGTTGTTCCTGCATCTGACGAACTTTGTCCCCGGAAGAACCATTGGAAAGGGTATAGCCAGGCCACGAGGAAGGTACGCCGGAAATTTCCTGAGCAGTATTAATGTACATATTGTCACCGTAGTAGTAGCGCAGAATTTCAATAGGTGAGTATCCTTGGTCGCCGAGTGCCTTGGAACCCCACTGTGTCATCCAGTTCGGACATTGGACACGCCTGCCGTCACAGTATTGAGTCAAAATTGGCTGCCTGACATTTGGACGGGACAGATAGCTTGCAAACTGCTCATCTACGATTTCTGAGATTGTATCAAAGACGTTACGTTCCGGGATCCATTTGTGGTCGAAGGCAGTTGAGGAAGTGATTGTAAAATCATATCCTTGATTCCGGTACCATTCAGTATAGACGCGGTTTAGTGTAAATGACATAATCGCGAGCACATTTGCACGGATAGTATCCTGTGGCCATGTGGCATAAATTTCGCTGGATGCCACATTTTTGATATAATCTTTATATTTGACATAGTAGTTTTTGGCAGTGCTGTCTCGCGGAGAGCCGTCGTGAACGACAATGTATTCTGGTACGACAACCCGGCTCAGTACAATTTCGCCGGTTTCCTGCAGAGGCTTGATTTCATCTTCTGGAATTTTAGGTGGATATTCTCCATATAATGTGTGAGCGGGAATAACAAATACATCTTCCGGAGGTTCTGGATCGGTCATCGGGTGCATAGTAATATTCTGGATGGCGGTGACGTCCGGAAGGATTTCTGCCCCGGCAATACTTAGTGGTTCGAAACCAGGAGCAGACACATTCAGAGTGTATTCGGAATATGGCTGATATTCGATAGTTGGATTTAGGCTGTATTCAAGTGGTGGTGTATCTAATTCCAACACTTCGGTCTGTCCTGAGGAATCGGTTGTCAATTCTTCAATCGGAGATCCTGGAACGCCGGTATAAGTAATGGATATTTTAGCCTCTGAGATTGGATAGGAATTTATGTCGGAGGTGACATTGATCTGAAGTTTTCCTTTATCAGCGTTGTCAATCTGTGCGGTAGTGATACGGTTCATAAAAATACCTCATAGGAAATCTATTACTGTTATGATATTCTGAAAAAAAGGGATTGTGAATAAAAGAGGAGAGAAATATGGCGAGAAAAAAGAAGAGAGGTTGTCTCGGAATGATTTTGGGCATTGGAATGAGTGTAGCGGTCGTTGTTGTTCTGGGGATGGTTGGAACATATGGATTAAAATGGAAAAGAAGCTATGAAAAGCGAAATGAAATTCCGTATCAAAAGGTCAATTTGAAAGAGACGAATCCGGCACAAAAATATTATTATGAATCGTTGTCTGAAAAAGACAAAGTGGTGTATCAGGAAATTTTGCAAGGAGTGTTGGATGGAAACGGGGAAATTTATCTGCACAGTGCAGATGCAAAAAAGAACAATCAGTTGTTTCAATTTGTGCTCAATGATTATCCGGAGATTTTCTGGTGTGACGGAAGAGGGAAGACAACGATTTACCAAAAAGGAACAGAAAGCTATTCTGTTTTAAACCCTGAATATCAGTATGGACAAGAAGAGCGGGAGCGCAAACAAAAAGAGATTGATGCAATAACACAGGAAGTGCTTGATGGAGCGCCGAAGGATGGGGCAGAGTATGAAAAAATTCAATATGTATATGAATATGTGATCAACCATACGGATTACAGGGAAGGAGCCTCAGATAATCAGAATATTTACAGTGTATTGGTTAACGGGGAATCTGTCTGCGCAGGCTATGCGAGAACGACGCAGTATTTATTGGAGCGGTTGAATGTATTTTTCACTTATGTGACAGGGACAGCCAAGCGTCCTGAATCAAGTGAAGAGGTGCCGCATGCGTGGAATTTGGTCTCTTGTGGAGAAGACTATTACTATGTGGATACAACATGGGGAGACCCGGTGTATTTGGAGGAAGTGGACACAAATATTGTTTATGATTACCTCTGTATCTCGGAGGAGGAATTGTTTCAGACCCATAAGCCGGATGATGTGATCGCACTTCCAAAATGCACGGCTAAAGATGCGAATTATTATGTGTTGAATGGGATGTATTATGAGACATATGAAAAAGATACCATTCTTGCAAAGATGAAAGAGAGCATTCAAAATAAGCAAAGCCAGGTCGTTTTTAAATTTGCAAATGAAGCGGTATATGCAGAAGCAAAAGAGCCGATGCTGGAAGAAATGGTGAAAGAGGCCGCGGAGTATTTGGGAAAATTATATCAGTTATCCCGTGTCAAATATTCTTATAAAGATGAAGAAATACTGCATAAAATCAGCATTTTCTGGAGCTATGAATAATCTGTTTTTATGTGTTACAATAGAGAGCGAAGAAGGAGGAGTACCATGTATAAGATATTGATTGTAGAAGATGATATGATGATTGCGAAGACACTGAGCAGTCATTTGGAAAAATGGGACTATGAAGTGCGCTATGTCAAAGATTTTAAAAATGTGATGAATGATTTTTTGGAGTTTGATCCGCAGCTGGTGCTGATGGATATTATATTGCCACTGTTTAATGGGTTTCACTGGTGTACGGAGATACGAAAAATAGCAAAGACACCGATTGTATTTTTGTCGTCGGCATCCGATAATATGAATATTGTGATGGCGATGAATATGGGCGGCGATGATTTTATTGAAAAACCATTCGATCTGAATGTTGTGACAGCCAAAGTGCAGGCAATGCTGCGAAGAGCCTACTCATTTCAGGGAAATTTAAATGTTCTGGAGCATCAGGGACTGTTGCTGAATCTGAATGATGGGATTGTAAGCTATAAAGAAAAAAAGACGGAATTGACTAAAAATGAATTTAAGATTTTGCAGGTTTTGATGGAGCATGCAGGAAAAATTGTGACAAGAGAAGAGTTGATGACGGCACTTTGGGAGAGCGATGCTTTTGTGGATGACAATACACTGACAGTCAATGTCACAAGGCTTAGGCGGAAACTTGCTGAACTTGCTGCTGTAGAGTTTATAAAGACAAAGAAAGGGATTGGATATATTATAGAGACATGAAAGAATTCAGATCATACTGGAAGAAAAATAAAAGATGGATAGGAATTAGCTTTAGTTTCGCTGTGATTTTTACAGTCATTTTAATGTTGTATGATATATCGGCAGACACCGTGTGGTATGCATTTGCACTTTGTTTTAGTGTGGAGGTGATTCTTCTTGCTGTTGATTTTGTGAAATATTATGGAAAATGTAAGCGGATGGAGGAACAGTATCTCAATATCAATATCTGTGTCCCGGAGGATGGAGAACCTGAGGATCTGGTGGAGAGGTATTATCAGGAGATGGTTAATACACTGTTCGAGGGGAAAGCGAAAATAGAGTCTGATAACAATATCGCTAGAAAAGAAATGCTTGATTACTACAGTCTTTGGGTGCATCAGATAAAAACACCGATTGCCGCAATGCGGATTTTACTTCAGGCTGCTGAGGAGATTTCATTTGAAAAACGCACTGAGCTTGAGATGGAGCTATTTAAAATTGAACAGTATGTGGAGATGGCACTGTCTTATATCCGTTTGGGGAATATGGCATCAGACTTAAAGCTGCAGTGGTACTCGATGGATGAGATTATCAAACCTGCAGTAAAAAAATACTCTAAGTTATTTATTCTCAAGAAAATAAAACTGAAATATGAGCCGATTGAGAATAAGATACTGACAGATGAAAAGTGGCTTGGCCTTGTTGTCGAACAGATTTTATCCAACGCACTGAAGTACACGAATGAAGGAACGATTTCTATTTATTTAGAACCAAAGAAAGAGAATGTACTGGTGATAGAAGATACCGGAATTGGTATTTGGCAGGAAGATCTTCCACGTGTGTTTGAAAAAGGATTTACCGGGTATAACGGAAGAACAGATAAGAAATCGACGGGAATCGGCCTATATCTTTGCAAAAGCATCGTCGATAAATTAAATCATAGAATTTATATATCATCGGAAGTGTCAAAAGGAACAAAAATCTTTTTGAATTTGAACCGTGATGATTTTCGATTAGAGTAAAAGGGAGAAGTAAGATGAGTAACATAAGAAAAAAAATAGCGGCTTGTCTGGCAGTAGTACTGGTGTTTTCTGCGACAGGCTGCGAGAACTTGAATAAAACCGTACAAAACGATGGTAAGCAGATTGAAGTGACAAAGCATATTGAGGTTGAGTCAGTACCGGAATATGCGGGAGAACCCTATGTCACGATTCATGATAACAAACCGGATTTTACGGAGGCAGAACTTGATGAAGATGTGTTTGAGTCCTACAGTGAACTGGATGCAAAAGGCAGATGTGGCGTGGCGGAAGCGATGATTGGAAAAGAGTTGATGCCAAATGAGGAAAGAGGAAAAATCGGGCAGATCAAACCATCCGGATGGCATACGGTCAAGTATGATAATGTAGATGGAAAGTATTTGTATAATCGGTGTCATTTGATTGGCTATCAGCTCACTGCGGAAAATGCCAATGAAAAGAATCTCATTACGGGGACAAGATATATGAATGTGGATGGAATGCTTCCATTTGAAAACATGGTGGCAGATTATATAAAAGAGACAGAACATCATGTCCGTTACCGTGTAACACCGATTTATGAGGGGGATAATCTTGTTGCATCCGGCGTGGAAATGGAGGCAGAGTCTGTGGAAGATGAAGGAGAAGGACTTTCTTTTCATGTGTATGTGTACAACGTACAGCCTGGGATTGAGATTGATTATGCAACCGGAGACAGCCATGAAACAGATACAGAACAAACAAATCAGGCTTCAGATAATCAGGTAGAGAGTTACGTTTTGAACACGAACAATAAGAAGTTCCACAAACCAACCTGTTCAAGCGTCAAAGATATGAAGGGAAAAAATAAAGAGACCTATGAGGGAACCAGAGAAGAATTGATTCAAAAGGGATATGAACCATGTGGCAGATGTAAGCCATAAAAAAGCAAATCAAACCAGTCATTTTGAACCTTACAAAAGTGTAAGATTGGATTGCAAAATTGTCACCTGAAATTATGGCAGGGAAAAATCTTTTCTTATACAATAAAGGAGCATTCAAGAAAGAGACAAAGTAGAAAGGTGGAAATGATATGGCATTATTAGAAGTAAAAAATGTAAAAAAAATATATACGACCCGTTTTGGAGGGAACCAGGTGCAGGCGCTCGCGGATGTGAATTTTTCGGTGGAGCCGAGAGAGTACGTGGCAATCATGGGAGAATCTGGTTCTGGGAAAACAACTCTTTTGAACATTTTGGCTGCGTTGGATAAACCGACAGGAGGAAAGGTTCTTTTAAAAGGAAGGGACTTAACTACGATCAAAGAACGTGAGATGGCTGCATTCAGAAGACAGAATTTGGGCTTTGTATTTCAGGATTTTAACTTATTGGATACGTTTTCTTTGAGAGACAATATTTTCCTTCCGCTTGTATTGGCAGGGAAAAAATATCCGGAGATGGAAAGCAGACTTCGCCCGATTGCAGAGCAGCTTGGCATCACACATTTGTTGAACAAATATCCATATGAGGTGTCCGGGGGACAGAAGCAAAGGGCAGCAGTTGCAAGAGCGTTGATCACAAAACCACAGTTGATTTTGGCAGATGAGCCGACAGGAGCTTTAGATTCGAAGGCATCGGAAGAACTTTTGAGATTGTTTAACACAATCAATACAGATGGGCAGACGATCTTGATGGTTACACATAGTGTAAAAGCGGCAAGCACGGCAAACAGAATACTATTTATCAAAGATGGAGAAGTGTTCCACCAGTTATATCGCGGAAACCTTTCCAATGAAGAACTTTATCAGAAAATTTCTGATACGTTGACGGTGTTGACAACAGGGGGTGACGGCATTGAGTAGTTCAATTTATGGAAAACTGGCAGTCACAAATTTAAAGAAAAACCGGAAAAGTTATGTGCCGTATATATTTACCTGTGTGGTCACGATTGCAATGTTCTATATCATGCATTCTCTTCTATATAATGAAGGAATCCGGCAGATGCCGGGGTCAGACAGCTTAATGATTATTCTTTCATATGGAACATGTGTAGTTGGAATCTTTGCAGTGATCTTTCTGTTTTACACGAATAGTTTTTTGATGAAACAGCGAAAAAAAGAAATCGGACTTTACAATGTGTTGGGTCTTGGAAAGAGCCACATCGCCAAAATGCTTATATGTGAGACACTGATTGTGGTTGCGATCAGTCTGATTCTTGGACTTGGCGGAGGGATTCTCCTCAACAAACTGATTTTTTTGTTTTTGCTCAAAATGTTACATTTTGACGTAGCGCTGAAGTTTTCAATAGAAATAAAAGCAATTAGCGGGACATTATTTTTGTTTAATGGGATCTTTGCGGCGAATCTGCTCTTTAATTTGATCCAGATCAAACTTGCCAATCCGATTGAATTGCTCCATGGTGGAAAACAGGGCGAGAAAGAACCAAAAACAAAAGTCATTATGACTATTATCGGCGTGGCTGCACTGGGAGGCGGATATTATATCGCACAGACAACGGAATCACCGCTTACAGCAATGGGTCTGTTTTTTGTCGCCGTGATACTTGTTATCATCGGAACATACGCACTTTTTACAGCAGGAAGTATTGCTTTATTGAAACTGTTAAAGAAAAATAAAAAATTTTACTACAATACGAAACATTTTACATCTGTTTCAGGAATGTTATATCGTATGAAACAAAATGCGGTGGGACTTGCCAACATTTGTATTTTGAGTACGATGGTGCTTGTTATGGTCTCCACAACAGTGGCATTGTATGTTGGGATGGAGGATATATTAAAGACAAGATTTCCGCATGATGTGACAATTTCCGGAACGGAGTTGTCGGAGGAAGAAAAAGCATCCATTGATCAGACCATCACAGATATAGTAGAAAAATATGGGCTTACTTACCGGAATGATGAGCAGTATGAGGCGACACCATTTGCGGTCAACCGAGTACAAAATAAGTTTATCTTGTCTAAAGATGATATGACTTCTGTCAAAGAAGGGTCTTATGGAAGCATGTATTTGATGACTCAGGACACTTATAATAAACTGGAACACAAAAATGTTGAGCTATCTGAAAATGAAGTGCTTTTATACTCAACGAAAAGTAAGAGCAAACCGTCCGAGATCGAGATAGATGGAACCACATATCAAGTCAGAAAAAACCTGAAAGATATGAAGGTGGATAAAGAAACATATATGATGATTGATATCTATTATTTGATAGTACCAAACCAGTCGATAATCGATCATCTCTCAGAAACTTACGCAGACAATATGGGAAATCGTTATTATCGAAATATTGATTTTCGTGAGAGTGTGAAAGACCAGCTTCCGGCATTGGAAGAGATTCGTAATTCATTGGGAAAAATCGATGCATTATCCCCGGTAGAATGCAGGGAATTAGAGCGCGACATGATGTATTCATTTTATGGATCTTTCTTATTCCTTGGCATCTTTTTAGGAGCACTGTTCCTGATGGCGATGGTACTGATTATCTACTACAAACAGATTTCAGAAGGATATGACGATAAAGAGCGATTTGCGATCATGCAGAAAGTCGGTATGAGCAGACGTGAGGTAAAACAGTCGATCCGAAGTCAGGTAATGATCGTATTCTTCCTTCCGCTTGTAGTTGCGGTTGTGCATATAGCGGTGGCGTTTAAAGTAATCACAAAACTTCTTTCACTGATGAATTTGACAAATGTGTCATTGTTTATGACATCCACGATTATTACAGTGATTGTGTTTGCAGTATTTTATGCGATTGTATTTGCGATTACCGCAAAAGAATATTACCGGATTGTAAAATAAATATTGTGAAAAGGCGCAGTGAAATGAAAGAGGTTTTGCTGCGTCTTCTCTGCGCAAAGACATTGTCAAATTGGCTGGAGGGTGCTATGATAGCAAGTAGTGAAATGAAATGGAGGGAACAGTTATGACGACAAAAGAGGAAAGAATTGTAGAACGAATTGAAGGTGCAAGCGGTGGAAAAGGTATTCTCAGAAAAGAAGTTCTCATTGACAAGGAACAGATGGGAGAACACTGTGGATTGTTCGGAGAGGTGACGCTGGAACCAGGAGCGGTACTTGGATATCATGAGCATCATGGAGAGACTGAGACATATTATATCCTTTCCGGAAACGGGGTGTATGTAGACAATGGAGAAGAGATTCCGGCGAAAGAAGGAGATGTATTTTTCTGTAAAGATGGTGATGGACATGGATTGAAAAATACAGGGGAAAGAGATTTGGTGTTTGTTGCACTAATCTTAAAAAAATAGGAGAAAAGACCGGATACGCAGCCGTTTTATAACGAGATGCACATATCCGGCCTTTTTGTATTACTTAGTTTTCCGAAAAAAATGTCTTGAGTGCATGCAGCAGTCGTGTATTCTCTTCAGGACTCATGATACAGAAGCGGATAAATTCGCCATCTAACTGTTCAAAAGAAGAACAATCTCGAATCATTAATTTTTGACGGATCAGATTGTCGAACACATCAAATGAAGTTACGCCTTCATTTAAAATCTGCACCAAAACAAAATTTGCCGAAGGTTTGAATGCTTTCAGTTCTGGTATCGTCTGCAAGGTTTCATATATTCTTGTCCGTTCTGTTTCAATCAATTGTCTTGTCTTTTGAATATAGTCGGTATCTTGTAAGAACAATTCTCCCGCGAATGCCCCGATGCTGTTTAACGACCACGGATTCTGATACTCTTTCAGAATGTTGCGAAAATCTTCATTGCTTGTCATGCCATATCCAAGTCTTAAGCCCGGTGCCGCAAAGAACTTGGACACACCTCTTAATACCATCAGGTTATCGTAATCAGGGACAAGGCAGACAGCGCTGAGCGCTGGAATGGAGGAGGCAAATTCAATATAAGTTTCATCGATCATCACAAAGATATCCAACTTCTGACAGGTCTGAACGATAGCTTTCAAATCTGACACAGAGATTGCAGAAGAAGTAGGGTTATTGGGGTTGCATATGATCAGCAGATCAATAGTATGATTGAGATTTTGACAAAAATCTGATACATCCAATTGAAAATCCTTTGCAGCAGAGAGCGTATAATAGGAAAGCTTGCCGCCGCAAAGAGAGAGCTCTCGTTCATATTCCGAATAGGTTGGACCGAGCAGCAACGCGCTTTTAGGTGTGCGATGTTGAATCAAAAGAGAAATCAATTCGGTGGAGCCATTTCCGACTACGATATAGTTCGGATCGATGTCACAGTATTGCCCGATTGCCTGACGAAGAGAACTGTACTTCCTGTCAGGGTAAGCGGTGATGATATCAAGGTGCTCGGAAAGTTGTTTTTTTACTTGTGCGGACAATCCAAGCGGATTGACATTAGCACCAAAACAGACAATCTCTTCTTTTGGTATATGGTAAATTTTTTCTATTTCTTCTAGATCACTTCCGTGAAATTGTGCATGTTTCTTCATAAAACCCTCCTTTATATTCGCTTGCCAGAAATAGTAGAATGATGCTATAATTTATTATAATGATATTTGGAGAAAATGCAACGAAAGAAACATAAAGCAGGTGACTAGATGAAGAACAAGATAAAGAAATTTTCGAAAGGAGATTTTCGAACCGAGTGTCCGGAGATCGTCTTCCCGGAGACTCATATCCGCATGATGATTGGAGAAGGGGAAGTTTACAGCGGAAGTTTTATGATACAGAATCAAAAAGAGGGGGATATCCGAGGGATTGTCTATCCGTCTTCTTTTCGTATTCAGTGCAGTGAACAAGGATTTGAGGGGAATCCGGTGAAAGTGAATTTTACATACGATTCTGCCGGATTAAAGCCGGGGCAGACAGAACATGGGAAATTTACTGTGATGTGTAACGGCGGAGAATATGATCTTACGTTCACGGCGATGATTGAGAAGCCGTTTATTATGACTTCCTATGGAAAGATACAGAATGTGGAAGACTTTAAGCGGCTTGCGATGAAAGACTTTTCAGAGGCAAGAAGGCTGTTCCGTACGAGACAATTTTATGACGTATTAAAGTATGAAGAATTGAGAATTAAGAATCTTTATGACAATATGCGCAAATGGGCGCTCGATGAGGAGGCATTAGAAGAATTTCTTGTCGGGATCAAGCAGAAAGAAAAGATCTTCCTTACACTTTCCGATGAAGAACGCCAGTTACATGATGTTTTGGAAGAAAAGAAAGACTGGATTGAGATCACGAAAAACACGTGGGGCTTTGTTCCAATCCGAATTTGGGCAGATGGAGCATTTATTCAGATTCGAGATGAGGAGATTACAACGGATGACTTTGTGGGGGACAGTTACCGGCTTGAATACAGTATAAAAGAGAAAAAACTACATGCAGGAAAGAATTATGGACGTATTTTTATAGAGACACCATATGAAGTTTTGCATGTGGATGTTTTGGTATACCAGCATATTTCGAACAGTGGTGCGGGAAGAGAAAAAGAATTACTGGAGGCACAGGGATTAAAAGAATATCTTGCGTACATTTCAGGAAAACTTGACCGAAATGAGTGGGTGGAAAAGGAGATTGAGAAAGCAAAGCAGCTTCGGGATTTGGAACCTGAGAACGAATACTACCTGTTGATACAGGCTCATATTTATTTATATGGAGAGAAAAAAGAAGAAGCAAGATGGATTTTGGAGAATTTCAATTACAATCGATTTGCAATTGGAAAGAAACCGGAGATCAGTGCTTACTACCTTTTCTTGACTGCATTGCTCAGAGAGGATACAAGTCATACGAACCGAGTGCTGGAAGAATTGAACCGACTCTACATTAAATATCCGTATTCCTGGCAGCTTCTCTGTATGCTGGTGAATTTAGATCCGAAATACAAAAGTGACAGTGAACGGTTCCGGATGCTGGAAAGACAGTTCTATAATGGAACGAACCATGTCCTGTTTTATGCAGAGGCATATCTCTGCCTGAAAAACCAAGTGATTCTCCTCAGAAAACTGGGAGATTTTGAGATACAGGTGCTGAATTTTGCAATCAAGTATAAGCTGATCACACGAGAGCTTGCAGAGTATGCGGCGGAACTGATTAGCCATCAGAAAGATTATGATAAACGTCTGTACTATATTTTGGAGCGGCTTTATAAAACTTATGCAGATCAGAAGGTGCTGAATGCAATCTGCATGCAGCTGATCAAAGGAAACCAGACGGGAATTTCCTGCTTTAAATGGTATGAAAAAGCGGTGAAACAGGAACTGAAGATCGCACAGCTTTATGAGTATTATATGATGTCGATTGATGGAAGAAGGCTGCGAAAGGCACTGCCGAGAATTGTATATCTGTATTTTATGCACGGAAATACTTTGGATGAGCAAAAAGCAGCGATTTTGTATGCAAATATTTTAACCTATGAGGATGAGCGGAGTGAGATTTACAGGCACTATCAAGAGGAGATGGAGACATTTGCGTGGGATCAGCTTATAAAAAGACAGATCAGCGAGGAGTTGAGAATTATCTACAATCGCTTTTTGGTGGAAGAGAAGATGACACCGGAGCGATTAGATGCATTATATGATATTTGCCATGCATACTGGGTGAGAGTAAAAAAATCCGGAGTCAAATATGTACTTGTCATTGAAGAGGATGGTTCGATTAGACAGCGAGTTGCGTATTCCAAAAAAGGAGCTAAGATTTATCTTTATGATGAGAACGCACGGATTGTGTGGGAAGCAAAGAATGGACGACACTATACAGAGTCGATTCCGTATGATGCGAGACGTATGTTCTATGAGATCCGTTTTCTGGAGATGTGTAAGAAACGCATGACGGACAGAACACAGAAAGAGCAGGAAAAGAGATCCATACCAGTTACTTTTGAAAATTTGAGGACATATGGGATTGAGGCGTTTGACGAGCAGGAAGTATTCCTGATGTGTACGAAGAAAATTCGTGAAGAGGGGCAGACGGAAGATGATTTCCTTCTGTATCTTACCTTTGAGGTGATGAAACGAGGATATTATGACAAAGCGCTTTTGACCTACCTTGCAACTTTTTATTGCGGGGCAACGCGCGACATGAAATTAGTCTGGAAACGGGCGAAAGAATATGAGGTGGAGACACATGCGCTTTCCGAACGAATTATTTCTCAGATGCTGTTTTCGGAGATGTTGTTTTCGGAGGAAGCGATTTTTCAGGATTATCACGAAGGAAATCCGTATTTCCGCTTAAAACAGGCATATCTTGCCTATGTGGCAAAAGAATTTGTGGTGCATGATCGAGTGACAGGACAAAATGTACTTGCAATTATTATGAAGGAATATCAGGAAAAAGAATATCTTGCGGATATTTGTAAAGTGGCAGTGCTGAAATTTTATGCCGACAGACTTCCTGATCATATGGAATATGAGGAGATACTCCGAGAATTTTTGAGAGAGATGTGCGAAAAGCGACTGGTATTTTCGTTTTATCTGTCGTATCCGGAAAGCTGGCTTCGGGAGGTGCAGTTGTATGATAAGGTGATTGTAGAATATCATGCAGCACCGAACAGCAAGGTAAAGATTGCATATCAGATCAATCGAGGAGAGATGGAGAAACTGGACTATCAGAGTGAATCACTTCTTCCGATGTATGACACTGTCTTTGCAAAAGAATTCATTTTATATAAAGATGAGACATTGAGATACTATTTCAAAGAGACACGAAAAGACAGAAAAATCGTAAGTGAAAAAATGAATGTAAAGCTGGAAAGAGACGTTTGTCCGGTTGGGAAGTTCGGACAGTTGAATGCTATACTTGATTTGAACGAGGAAGAAAAGAAAAGGGCAATGGAAGCATATCAGCAGGAAGAAGAGATTGCCGGGCAGATATTTCAGGCATATTAAATGGGGGATGACAGCGTGACAGGAAATATTTTAGGGTATGATTTAAATGAAAAGAACTGCCAGATCAGTTTTTACAGTGAAGCACAGCAGGAACCGCAGACGATGGAGCTTGTGGCAGATAACTACCAGATTCCACTTGTGCTTGGGCGGAAGGGAGATGTGTGGCTCTTTGGAAATGATGCCAAGCGTCCCGACGTGTTAAAAGAAGGACATACAGTGTCCAATCTGCTTGTGAGGTCGCTTGCAAAAGAAAAAGTTTTGCTGGATGAGGAAACTTATGAGGCAGTCTGGCTTTTGGCAAAATTCATAGAGCTGTCGTTGGACAAGTTTGAACACATTGAGCAGATTGTGTTTACGGTTCCGCGTATGAGCGTGGATATCGGAAAGATCTTAAAAGGAATCGGACAGCGCATCGGCGTGGCAAAAGACTGTATTTATGTGCAGGACTATAAAGAAAGCTTTTGTAATTATATGCTCTATCAGCCAAAGGAATTATGGCATTATGAGGCTGCTTTGTTTCACTGTGACCGCCATGAGGTGAGAGCGTATATGCTTCGAAAGCTCCGCATGGGGATTGGAAAAGGAGCAGATACGTTTGTGACGGTGGATGAAGTGGCAAGCGCACAGATGAAAGAGCTGGCAGCGGTGTATCCGGTTCTGAATGTAGATCGGGCAAAGGCAGCAGACAATCGATTTAAACAGTTTGTGCAGGGAGTGTTTGATAAAAAGCTTGTTTCTTCTGTGTTCTTGACCGGAGAGGGATTTGAAAACAATTGGTATCCGCTCTCTTTGAAAGTACTGTGCAATGGAAGAAGGGCGTTTTTAGGAAACAATCTTTATAGCAAGGGAGCATGTTATACCGCATACAGAAAGAGTTTGGATTATAAAGAAGGTCCGATATATCTGGATGATACAAAGATGACGGAGCAGATCTGTTTGAAGATGCGTATCAACGGACAGGATGAATGGTATCCGATCGTTCCGTGGGGGACGAGATGGTATGAGGCTGATATGCAGTTTGAAGTGCTTTTGGAAGATGCGGACGATATTGAGATGCATATCGAATCACTTACGGGGAATCAGATGCGTGTGGAGACGATATCAATGGCAGGGCTGCCAAAGAGAAAAGATTATGCATTGAGGCTTCAGGTCAAAACGGTGTTCCTGAATGAAAAGACATGTAAGATCAGTTTCCAGGACATCGGATTTGGAGAATTTTTCCCGGCGACAGATTTTTATGAAGAAAAAGAGATACATTTAGGAGGAAATGATGGGCAGTTTAATTCTTTGTTATAAAAAGAAAGCGAAGCAACCATATGAGATTACAAGGATACATCGGAAAATTTATACAATCGAAGAATTGTGTTATTATCTGTGTAATAATTTGTATCTCATCGATTATACGATTATGAATGAACAGCTTTGCGACTGGCTGGAAGAAGAACTGTCATTGACGGAACTTGCCCAGAATTTAAGACAATCCTTAAAACAGCATGGGTCTGTGGAGCAGTTTGTCGTGACAATTCTCGCTTATGCTTCCATTTATACAACTACAGAACTTCGACGGATTCAAAATGTGTTAGAACAGTTGAAGAACCAAAAAGAGATTGAGAGAAAGAAATATAAAGCAGATAATCTTTTAGAGAGCGGCGCAGTGAAACCGGCAATCCTGATCTATCAGTCCATCATACACGGCGCTCATGATGACAGTGTGGATGGAAAATTTTACGGAAGAGTATATGGCTGCCTGGGAGCTGCGTATGGAAAAATATTTTTATATGAAGAGGCCGCTAAGATGTATGAGGCAGCATTTCAGATTTGTGAGGAAGAATCAATGCGCAGGGCATATCTTTATTGCTGTAAAAAATCTATGAGCAGTGAGAAGTATGCAAAGCTGCTTGAAAAAAATGAAATCTATCAATTGGTCGATCAGGAACTGCGCAATGAGATAGAAGAGCTGAAAAAACAGTCAAGACCGATATTGAGCGAAGAGATGCTGGGGGAATGGAAAGAACAATACAGAAGACTTGGGACGGGAGAGATTTAACTTCCGTCTTTTTTTGTGTGCAGGAATTTCTCGTTGACACGTATTGTTTTCTGTGCTATCATTACAAAGTAATTTAGTGTGGTAGAGTAATAATATGATAAAGTGAATGGGAGGATATAAATTATGAAAAAGAAAATAGCACTGATAATGGCTCTTGCGCTTTCTGTGACAACAGTATTTGCAGGATGTGGAGCAAAGGACGATCAGAAGCAAAGAGAGAGTGGGAGTGGTACGCAGAAGACATTTACGGTTGGGTTTGATCAGGATTTTCCGCCGATGGGATTCGTTGGAGATGACGGAGAATACACCGGATTCGATTTGGATCTGGCAAAGGAAGTTGCAGACAGGCTCGATATGAAATTTGTTCCGAAGCCGATTTCCTGGGATGCAAAAGATATGGAATTGAGCTCAGGAGGAATTGACTGTATTTGGAATGGATTTACAATGACCGGACGTGAAGATAAGTATACATGGAGTGAGCCGTATCTCAATAATGAGCAGGTGTTTGTTGTAAAGAAAGATTCCGGAATTAAAACACAGGCAGATCTTGCGGGGAAGGTTGTCGATGTACAGACAGATTCTTCGGCTCAAAAAGCACTGGAACAACAGGAAAAGCTTCAGAAGAGTTTTAAGGAACTGAAGATTGTCGCAGACTATAACACTGCGTTTATGGATCTGGAATCAGGGGCAGTTGATGCGATCGCGATGGATATTGTCGTCGCAAAATACCAGATTGAACAGAGAAAAGCAGACTTTGTACTTTTGGACGATGCATTGGCATCAGAGGAATATGCAGTCGGATTTTTGAAGGGCAATGATGAACTGCGAGACAAAGTACAAAAGACATTAGAAGAGATGGCAGAAGATGGTACAATAAAGAAGATTTCCGAAAAATGGTTTCAGGAAGATATCACGACAATCGGAAAATAATAAAAAAGATAGAGGGCTGTCAAACATGATGGTCCTCTTCTTTCGCAGATAGAATACGAGAAAAGAGAGGTTTTAGATTATGAGTATAGGAATGATGCTCAGCATGATGGCGCAGGGGATGATAAAGTCGTTTTGGATCTTTGCATTCACACTGATTCTTTCGCTGCCGCTTGGAATTGTTGTGTCCTTTGGACGAATGTCAAAAAACGTGGTGATTCGCACGATTGTGAAAGTGTACATATCGATCATGAGAGGGACACCGTTGATCTTACAACTGATGTTTATTTATTTTGGAAGATATTATGTACTGAAGATGCAGATGACACCGGAGTGGATGAACACCGCAGTAATCCTTGGATTTGTGTTAAATTATGCCGCTTATTTTGCGGAAATTTATCGTGGCGGAATTGAATCTATGCCGATTGGGCAGTATGAAGCGGCTGAGATTCTTGGATATACAAAAGTACAGACATTTGTGAAAATTATTTTTCCACAGGTGATGAAACGGATTTTGCCATCGATTACGAATGAGGTGATCACGTTAGTGAAAGATACATCCATTGCTTATGTATTGAGTGTGCAGGAGATGTTCACGGTGGCAAAGGCAATCTCGGCGTCTCAGGCAAGTGTGTCCCCGCTGATTATAGCGGCAGTATTTTACTATGTGTTTAACTTTATCGTGGCATTTGTGATGGAGCGCATTGAAAAGAAGATGGACTATTATCGTTAGGGGGAAGAGCAGATGAATTTATTGGAGATGAATCATATCAGAAAAAGCTTTGGAGATTTGGAAGTGTTAAAAGATATCTCTTTGACAGTAAAAAAAGGAGAAGTCGTCGCAATCATAGGACCTTCCGGTTCGGGGAAATCCACGCTTCTCCGGTGTGCGACAATGCTTGAGACGATGGACAGTGGCGAGATGAGTTATATGGGAGAAAAAGCAGTTTCTATAGGAAATGATGGAAAATCAGTCTATGCAAAAGCCGATCAGCTGAAAAAAATCAAAAGTTATTTTGGGCTGGTGTTTCAAAACTTTAATCTGTTCCCGCACTATTCGGTGATGAAAAATATTACAGATGCACCGATTAAGGTACAGAAAAGAAAAAAGGAAGAAGTGTTTGCCAAGGCAAATGAACTGCTTTTGAAGATGGGGCTGGAAGGACGAGGAGACGCCTATCCATATCAGTTATCCGGCGGGCAACAGCAGAGAGTATCCATTGCGAGAGCGTTGGCTATGAATCCGGAGATTCTGTTTTTTGATGAACCGACTTCTGCGCTTGATCCGGAGCTGACAGGAGAGATTTTAAAGGTTATTCGCAACCTTGCGGCAGAACATATGACAATGGTAATTGTAACTCATGAGATGAATTTTGCAAAAAATGTTGCAGACAAGATCATTTTTATGGATAATGGATATATTGTGGAGCAAGGGACACCGGATGAGGTGTTTGGCTCGCAAAATACGAGGATGAAGGAATTTTTAGGAAAGTTATCAAATGAATCATAAATTACTATTGGATACGGCTGTGCTGGCGGGAGAGATTATGCTGTGTAGCGGTGCGGAGACTTATCGTGTGGAAGATACGATGTATCATATTTTGAAGACCTCAAAGGCGGAGTCGATTGAGGCGTTGGCACTGATGACAGGAATCATGGCAACGATTAACAGTCCGGATATGGAACAGCCCATGACGGTTATAAAGGCGGTCAATAACAGAACGACTAATCTGAATCATGTCATTCAGGTCAATGATATTTCACGAAGATATTGTGGCGGGGAACTTACATTGGAGGAGACCTACCAGGCTCTGAGAAAGATAGGCGGGATGCAGTATAATCGGACACTTTGCAATGCCGCACTGGTAGGAGTCGCAGCAGGATTTGCAATGATGTTTGGGGGAAGTTTTCTGGATGTCGCGGCTACTGCTGTGGTGGGAGTTCTTTTGGCCGCGATCATCACGCTTGGAGAGAAAGTGAAGATGAATGTGATTATCATCGATATTTTGTCTTCGATAGGAATTGCGATACTTGCAATTGCAATGAAAACATATGGAATGAAAGAGATCAACATGGACACTGTAATCATAAGTGCAATTATGCCTCTTGTTCCGGGGGTGGCGATTACGAATGCGATCCGTGATACCTTGCAGGGGGATTATCTTTCAGGAGGGGCTCGTGTTTTGGAGGCCTTTTTAAAAGCGGCATCGATAGCCCTTGGAGTGGGAATCGGTATGGCGTTATTTGGAGCAGTTGCGGGAAGGAGTTTCTTATGATTGTACGAGTATTAGGGGCATTTATTGCAATTTTTACATTTGCAGTTCTGCAGGAGACACCAAAAAAATATCTTGGCTGTGCGGGAATCGTAGGTGCAGTTGGCTGGCTGGCGTATCTTTTGAGCGAACATGCGGGAGCGGATACAGTTCTTGCCACCTTTATATCGGCGATGACGATTACCTTAATCTCCCACACCTTTGCAAGAATTTTTAAAGCACCGGTTACGGTGTTTTTGATTGCAGGTATTCTTCCGACGGTGCCGGGAGCAGGCATGTATCGGATTGTATATTACATTATTCAGGGAGATCGTGCGATGTCCAGCTATTATCTGACAAATACGCTGGAACTTGCCGGAGTGATTGCGATTGCAATCTTTATTATGGACACGTTGTTTCGTCTTTTTCAGAAAGGATGGAAACAAAATTCTTTGAAATATAGTATAAAAATGAATGAAAAGAAAAAGTGAAATTCATAAATACAATTAAAAACTACTAAAAAATAGGAAAAACACAAAAAAAATGCAAGAAAGCATTGAAGAAAAATCAAAAATCGTATAGAATAGCAGATAGTGATGAAAATAACAGGAGGTTTTGCAGATGGCGGCGTACAAAGACTTAAGCAGAGATGAATTATTAGAAATGAAAAATGAATTGGAGACACGTTTTGAGGATGTGAAATCAAAAGGACTGAAATTAGATATGTCCAGAGGGAAACCATCCGCAGCGCAGCTTGATTTGGCGATGGGGATGATGGATGTTTTGAGAAGCGATTCTGATTTGAAATGCGAAGAAGGTGTGGATTGCAGAAATTATGGTGTGCTTGATGGAATCCGTGAAGCAAAACAGCTTCTTGCAGACATGATGGAAGTACCGATTGACAATGTTGTTATTTTTGGTAATTCAAGTCTGAATATTATGTACGATACTGTGGCACGTTCTATGACACATGGTGTTATGGGCAGCACTCCTTGGTGCAAACTTGACAAGGTGAAATTTTTATGTCCGGTACCGGGATATGACAGACATTTTGCAATCACAGAACATTTCGGAATTGAGATGATCAATATCCCAATGCATGATGACGGACCGGATATGGATATGGTAGAACAGCTGGTAAACACAGATCCGGCAGTGAAGGGAATTTGGTGTGTACCGAAATATTCCAACCCACAGGGAATTACATACTCTGACGAAACGGTGAGAAGGTTTGCAAGATTAAAGCCGGCTGCAGAAGACTTCCGTATTTATTGGGATAATGCTTATGGAATCCACCATTTATATGAAGATAAGCAAGATTCCCTGGTGGAGATTTTCATGGAGTGTAAAAAAGAGGGAAATCCGGATATGGTATACAAATTCTGTTCTACTTCAAAAGTAAGTTTTCCGGGTTCCGGAGTTGCAGCTATTGCGGCATCAACAGAGAATCTGGTTGCTATTAGAGAACAGATGCAGATACAGACAATCGGACACGATAAACTGAATCAGCTTCGTCATGCGCGCTATTATAAAGATATTCATGGAATGGTTCAGCATATGAAGAAGCATGCAGATATTTTAAGACCAAAATTTGAGACAGTTTTGAATGTGTTAGAAAAAGAATTGGGTGGTTTGGAAATCGGAAGCTGGATTCGCCCAAGAGGTGGCTATTTCATCTCGTTTGATGCGATGGAGGGCTGTGCGAAAGCAATCGTGGCGAAAGCAAAAGAGGCAGGTCTTGTAATGACCGGAGCGGGGGCAACATTCCCATATGGAAAAGACCCAAAAGACAGCAACATCCGTATTGCACCATCGTATCCGACACCGGAAGAACTTGCAGTTGCAGCAGATATTTTTGTACTTAGTGTAAAATTAGTAAGTATTGATAAATTATTAGAAGAGAAATCAGCATAGTAACACAAGCGTGACCGGATTTTGGGTCACGCTTTTCTATGCCGTAAAACGGGAGGAAAAGAAAAATGAAATTGTTGTATCAGTTTGGTGTGATTTTAGCGGTTACTTTTGTGGGGGAACTATTGTATGCTCTGCTCCCACTGCCTATTCCCGCAAGTATTTATGGACTTATAGTGATGCTTATTTGTCTTGGAACAAAAGTTGTGAAACTAAGTCAGGTGAAAATTGCCGCTGATTTTTTGATTGATATTATGCCGCCAATGTTTATTCCGGCGGCGGTTGGTTTGATTGTTGTTTGGGGGGATCTGAAAGAGATTTTGATTCCGGTTGTCGTGATCACCTGCCTGTCGACGGTGATTGTGATGGTATGTACCGGAAAGGTGACACAGACATTGATTCGACGAAAACAAAAGACAGGAGAAATGAAAGATGAAAGAGTTATTAAATAGTTCGCTTTATTTTGGGGTGACAGTCAGTATTGCAGGGTATGGGATTGGATTGTTTTTAAAAAGAAAATTTAAGTGGGGATTTTTAAATCCGCTTTTACTTGCTATTATTTTTGTGATTATTGTATTGCAGGTGTTTGGAATAGATTATGAAGTCTATGATGAGACGGCAAAGTATTTGAGTTATCTGCTGACACCTGCAACGGTCTGTCTTGCAATTCCGCTCTATCAGCAGATTGAGTTGTTGAAAAAGAATTTGACAGCAGTGGTTTTAGGAATTGTGGCAGGAGTGTTCTCAAGCCTTGGGAGTGTATTTGGAATGGCATATCTGTTTGGACTTAGCCATAAGGAATATGTTACATTACTCCCAAAATCAATCACAACAGCAATCGGAATTGGAGTTTCGGAGGAACTCGGAGGGTTTACAACCATTACTGTAGCAGTGATCATCGTGACCGGAGTACTTGGAAATGTGATAGGAGAGCAGATTTGTAAAATATTTCGGATACAGGAACCTGTCGCAGTAGGCTTGGCGCTTGGTACGTCGGCGCATGCGATAGGAACAACAAAAGCTTTGGAGCTTGGTGAAGTACAAGGAGCGATGAGCAGTCTTTCTATTGCAGTTGCAGGTCTGATCACGGTGGTCGGCGCATCGGTATTTGCAAATTTTATGTAGTATGATTGACAAGTGGACAGAGGGAATAGTATCATAGCATTACGATACAAAGGGGAGGCAGAGAAGATGTCTGAAGTGGAAGTAACACAGGTAGATCAGGAAGAATATCCTGAGATGCACAGAGTATTGGAACTTGCGTTAGAAGCAGGGCGTATTTTGTTGAGAAACGGAGCAGAGATTTTCCGTGTAGAAGAGACAATAGAACATATTTGCAAAAGATTTGGTGTGGAAGCAGTGGATTCCTTTGTACTGAGTAATGGAATTTTTTTGACAGCATACAGCAAAGGAAAAGAGAACTTTGCCAAGGTGAAGCATGTGCCAATGGCAGGGATACACCTTGGGATTGTCACGGAAGTCAACGATTTGTCGAGAGAGATCTCAGCGGGAAGAGTTGGGATTGATGAAGCTTTCCGGCGTCTGGAAGAGATTGAGAAACTCCCTCCAAAAAAAAGCTTGTACCTCGTTTTGGCGGCTGGGCTTGGAAGCGGTTCTTTTTGCTATCTGCTGAAAGCGAATATATGGGAGAGCTTAATTGCATTTGTCATAGGGACGCTTTTGTATGTGCTGGTGATTTTTGCACAGAAACACACGATGTCAAAGATTATCATTAATATCGTGGGCGGAGGATTTATTACGATACTGGCACTGATTGCCTCGAATATTAATTTTCCTTTTGCGGTGAGTCTTGATAAGGTGATCATTGGCTCGATTCTGCCTTTGGTACCCGGAGTTGCGTTTACCAATGCGATTAGAGATATTGCCAACAGTGATTTTATTTCCGGAACGGTCAGAATGATCGATGCGCTGCTTGTGTTCGTATATATTGCAATCGGTGTAGGAACAGTGTTGTCGGCCTATAATAGTATTTTAGGAGGTATGGCATTATGATTGCAAATATGTTGTGTTCGTTTTGGGGAACGGTCGCATTTTCCATTCTGTTCAACGTACATAAGCGGTTTTATTTTTGCTGCGGACTGACCGGTATGGCTGGGTGGCTTTGTTACTGTGCGCTCGCACCGCTTGGGTCTGCGCCGATGGCATGCTTTGCGGGCACGATTGTTGTTGTGCTGCTGTCGCGGATTTTCGCTGTGTGGAAGAAATGTCCGATCACGGTATTTTTAGTATCCGGGATATTCCCGCTTGTGCCGGGAGCCGGTGTCTATTATACGGCGTATTATTTTGTTACAGACAGTCTGAGGCTTGCATCTCAGAAAGGAATCGAGTCATTGAAGATGGCGTTTGCCATCGTGCTTGGAATTGTATTTGTGGTATCAATTCCAAAACAATGGTTTCAAGTAAGTTACTGGAAGAATAAGAGAAAATAGAGTTGTAAATACACTGCAACTTGTTATATAATAAAATTTAGCGAAAGCAAAAGAGAATAGGAGTGTTAGAATATGAGTAAAGTAAGAACAAGATTTGCACCAAGTCCAACTGGAAGAATGCACGTCGGAAATCTGCGTACAGCGTTATATGCATATTTGATCGCAAAACATGAAGACGGCGATTTTCTTCTTCGTATCGAGGATACAGATCAGGAACGTTTTGTCGAGGGTGCACTTGAGATTATATACCGCACTTTGGAAAAGACAGGACTGATTCACGATGAAGGTCCTGACAAAGACGGCGGAGTCGGTCCATATGTGCAAAGCGAGAGACAACAGATGGGATTGTATCTGAAATATGCAAAACAGCTGATCGAGCAGGGAGATGCTTATTACTGTTTCTGTGACAAAGAAAGACTGGAATCTTTGAAAACTGAAGTGACAGAGGGAGGAGCAGAGATCGTAGTATATGACAAGCACTGTCTGCATCTGAGCAAGGAAGAGATTGAGGCAAATCTGGCGGCAGGAAAGCCATATGTTATTCGTATTAATATGCCGACAGAAGGTACAACGACATTCCACGATGAGATTTACGGAGATATCACAGTTCCGAATGCGGAGTTGGATGACATGATTTTGATCAAATCAGATGGATATCCGACCTATAATTTTGCCAATGTAATCGATGACCATTTACAGGGAATCACACATGTAGTTCGCGGTAATGAATATTTGTCATCTGCGCCGAAGTACAATCGTCTGTATGAAGCGTTCGGATGGGAAGTGCCGACTTATGTACACTGTCCGTTGATCACAGATGAGACACACAAAAAACTGAGCAAGCGATGCGGACATTCTTCTTATGAGGATCTCATCGAACAGGGATTTTTGACAGAAGCAGTTGTGAATTACGTGGCATTACTTGGATGGAGTCCTACAGATAACAGAGAGATTTTCTCTTTGGAAGAATTGGTGAAAGCATTTGATTATCATCACATGAGTAAGTCGCCTGCAGTGTTTGACACAGTAAAATTAAAATGGATGAACGGCGAATATCTCAAAGCAATGGACTTTGAAAAATTCTATGAATTGGCAAAGCCATACATCAAAGAAGTGATTACAAAAGATTATGACCTGAAAAAAATTGCAGCGCTTGTGAAGACAAGAATCGAGATTTTCCCAGACATCAAAGAACATATTGATTTCTTTGAAGAACTTCCGGAGTATGATACTGCAATGTATACACACAAGAAGATGAAGACGAATGAGGAGACTTCTCTTGAGGTGTTAAAAGAGGTTCTTCCTCTTTTTGAGGCGCAGGAAGATTACAGCAATGATGCGCTGTATGCTGTGCTGAAAGGCTATGTAGAAGAAAAAGGATGCAAGAACGGTTACGCAATGTGGCCGGTGAGAACAGCTGTATCCGGAAAGCAGAATACACCTGGCGGTGCAACGGAGATTATGGAGATTTTGGGAAAAGAAGAGTCTTTAGCACGTATTCGCAAGGGAATTGAATTGTTAAGTAAATAGTGGGAGAGGGACGGGAATCTGCCCGTCCTTCACTTATCTGGAAAGGAGAAAACGTATGAGTTTGAATCCGTCTCAAGTTCAGGCAGTCATCCACAAGGATGGTCCATGTATGGTTCTCGCAGGTCCCGGTTCCGGGAAAACACTCACAATCACGAAACGAATTGAATATCTGATTGGAAAGCATCACGTGAGTCCGGAAGAGATTCTTGTGATTACATTTACAAAAGCGGCATCAATTGAGATGAAAGAGCGTTTTGTGCGTTTGTGCGGACAGAAAGCAGGTCCTGTCACATTTGGAACGTTTCATGGTATTTATTATGGTATTTTAAAATGGGCATATAGGATGAATGCGTCAAATATTCTTTCCGAGGAACAAAAATACCAGCTGTTAAAACAGGTCATTGGCAGAATGGAGATTGATATTGATGATGAGAAAGATTTTTTGCAAGGGATTGCAGGGGAGATTGGAAATATCAAAAATAATCAGATTCCATTGGCGGAATATGAGTCTTTGAACTGTTCAGAAGAGGTTTTTCGGGAAATTTTCGAGCAGTATGAGAAAGAACGGAAGCGGTTAAAGAAAATCGATTTTGATGATATGCTTGTGCTTGTCTATGAATTGTTCAAAAAGAGACCGGATATTTTGAGCATGTGGCAGAGAAAATTCCGGTATATTTTAATTGATGAGTTTCAAGACATCAATCAGGTACAGTATGATGTGATTCGAATGCTGGCGGCGCCGGAAAACAACTTATTCATTGTTGGAGATGATGATCAGTCAATTTATCGATTCCGCGGCGCAAGACCGGATATCATGCTTGGGTTTAAGAAAGATTACCCTGATACAAAGGAGATTTTGCTGGATGTGAATTATCGCTCTACAAAAGCGATTGTAAATGGGGCGGCACGGGTGATCCGGCACAATGTAAACCGTTATCCAAAGCAGATTATCACAACGAACGAGCAGGGAGAGACCGTCCACATTCAGGAGGTCAGACATCCGATTGAAGAAAGCAAGTATGTGGTCAGTCAGATTCAGGAGGCGAAAAAAAGAGGTATCCCGTCTTCGGAGATTGCGGTTCTGTTTCGCACAAATGTGGAGGCACGTGCATTGGCGGAGACATTTATGGAATACAACATGCCGTTTCGGATGAAAGAACGCATGCCGAATCTGTATGAACATTTTATTGCACAGGATTTGACTACGTATTTGAAGATGGCGTTAGGAGACCGTTCGCGAAAATCATTTTTGGCGATTATGAATCGTCCGAACCGCTATATCGGGCGAGACAGTGTGGAAGGAACCACGATTTCATTTGAGAGTTTGCGAAAATTCTATTGTGACAAAGACTGGATGCTCGACCGGATCGATCAGCTTGAGGTGGATTTTAGAATATTAAAAAATATGGCGCCGTACGGGGCAATCCAGTATATTCGAAAACATATCGGATACGATGAATTTTTAAAAGAATATGCGGCATTTCGAAAAATCAACATGGAAGATTTAAAAGAAGTACTGAGAGAGATTGAAGAGCGGGCAAAAGCCTTTCGTACGATTGAAGAGTGGTTTACACATATTGAAGAATATTCAGAGGAATTAAAGAGACAGTCGCAGCAAAAAGAGACAGATCCGGAGGCAATCACGTTTATGACAATGCATGGATCGAAAGGATTGGAGTTTGATCTGGTATTTATTATCGGGGCGAATGAGACGATTACCCCATATAAAAAGGCGGAGACAAAAGAAGAAGTGGAAGAAGAGCGCAGGATGTTCTATGTGGCTATGACGAGAGCACGAAAGAAATTGATTATCTCTTATACAAAAGAACGTAATGGGAAGTCGATGGCACAATCCCGGTTTGTGGGGGAGCTGTTGACAAGAGGGTAAGGTCATTCAATTTCCTATGTAATAAAAAACAGGCAGCAACATTACGTCACTGCCAATTTAAGGTCTGTTAGATTAGTCTTCTAATTCTTCAAAGTCTTGTTCGTCCAGCCATTCGTCGAAAGCATCGGCAGCCAACTCGTACTCATCGTCATCTTCGATGTTGTCTAAAGTTGGTTCGCCGTTTTCATCTTCTTCAAAACGGTAGATGAATACGTCACCTTCCTCTGTGTCTTCTGCATCCTCTAATGGAAGTAATGCGATATACTGTCTGTCACCAGCTGAGAAAATTGTGAGAACTGCACATTCCAGTACCTCGTCGTTATCAAGTGTCAATGTTACAGTAAGGTTTTCTTCGCCGCAGTTACAGTCGTCATGTCCGCAGCCACAATCATGATTATGTTCACTCATAGTTTTTATCTCCTTTTTTATTGATATACTAACTCTATCAGACTGTGGCAAGAATTGCAAGAGGGAAAACTATTGACATTATTAGAAAAAGGGCTAAAATAAAGGAATGGAATTCATAAGAAAACAGATTATGGAGGAAGCAGATGAAGAAAAAAAGAGTATTAGCATTAACAGCGTTGCTGCTGGTCTGTGTATTTGGCATATCGGCATGTAAAAAAAATGTAGGGACACCGGAGGATAATCCACAGGTGAAAGAGGAAACGGACGAAGAAGAGCAGGAAAAATATACATTTGGATTCAGCGGAATTACGATGGAGAATCCATATTTTATTACGCTTGAGTCGTCAATTCGTGAGACGCTTGAAAAGGATGGACATACATTGATTACAGAAGATCCAAAGCAGGATCCGGATGTACAGGTTGAGCAGATTGAAGATATGATCGATCAGGGAATCGATGCAATTTTTCTGACACCGGTTGACTGGGAGGCAATCACACCTGCATTGGAAGAATTGAAAGAGGCAGATGTGAAGATTATCAATGTGGATACACAGGTAAAAGAATTTGACTATGTGGATGCATATATTGGATCTGATAATAAGAATGCAGGATATTTATGTGGAAAAGACCTTGTTGAAAAACTTCCGGAAGGCGGAAAAGTATTGATATTGGAGTGTCCAACAATGAATTCTATCAATGAGCGCATTACGGGATTTGAGGAGGCAATTGCGGATAAAGGATTTGAGGTTGTCGGACGAAGTGATACAAAAGGAGATTTAAATACGGCGCTGAGTGCGGCTGAGACACTTTTGAAGGAGCATCCGGATGTGTCAGCAATTATGTGCGGCAACGATCCGACAGCGCTTGGCGCACTTGTCGCAGCGAATGCGGCTCAATTACAGAACGTCTATATCTATGGCGTGGATGGTTCACCGGAGATTAAAAAAGAGTTGGAAAAGGAGAACTCTCTCATAGCGGCAACCGGAGGACAGTCTCCGATTGAGATTGGAAAAGAGTCTGCAAAAGTGGCGTTAAGTGTTCTGAACAAAGAGAAATATGCAAGAATTACATATGAAGAGACATTTTTGATCAATAAAGATAATCTCGAGATGTATGGTGTAGATGGCTGGCAGTAGGAAAAGAGAAGATTAGGAGATTGAAGGCATGAGAGAAAAAAAGGGGCATCCATTGCCGCTTGGAGTGACAGAAAATAATGGGTATGTGAATTTTTCTGTAGCTGTAGAGCAAGGAAAACGCTGTTTTTTGTTGATATATGAGAAGGGGGCTAAGCTGCCTTGCCAAAGAATCGAGTTTTTAGAGAAAGACGCGGTGGGAGAAGTTCGATTTCTTGCATTACAAAAAAGCACGATTGAGAATTGTGAGTATAACTATGAAATAGAAGGTAAGGTTGTGACAGACCCTTATGTGAAAGAACTGGTATTACAAGCAGATGGCAGCGAACGAGGAAGAATTTCCATGGAAGCATATGATTGGGAAGAAGATACACCGCTTGAGATTCCCTATCATGAGGTGATTGCCTACAGTCTCCATGTTCGAGGATTTACAAAACACAGCAGTTCGAAAGTAAAAAAAAGAGGAACATTTGCGGGTGTGATGGAAAAGATTCCGTATCTCAAAGAATTGGGTGTGAATCAGATCCAGTGTATGCCGGTATATGACTTTTTGGATAATAAAAAATATACGAATTACTGGGGATATGGAGATGCCTATTGCTTTGCACCAAAAAGACTTTATGCATCTCAAGAAAATACGGGGAAAGAACTTAAAGATATGGTGAAGGCATGCCATCGTGCGGGGATAGAAGTGGTTTTAAATCTTCCATTTTCGGAACACATTATGCCGCAGATGATGGAGGAGTGCCTCCGTTATTATGTGCTGGAATATCATATTGACGGATTTATTTTAAATCCGGTGCTTGCTCCAATGGAAGCAATTTTGGCAGATCCACTTTTAAAGCGAACAAAAATCTTGCAAAACAAAGAAGATTTTCAGATTACGATGAGACGTTTCCTGAAAGGAGACGAAGGGATGGTACCAGGAGTGATGTGGTGGCTGAAACAGCAGTCAAAGGAACAAAGAAGCTGTAATTATATTACGAGCCATAATGGATTCACTCTGGCAGATCTCGTGTCATATGATGGAAAACATAATGAGGCAAACGGCGAAAATAATCAGGACGGTCCGGATTACAATTACAGCTGGAACTGTGGTGCAGAAGGAGCGACTCGCAGAAAAGCTGTTTTGGAACTTCGGAAGAAACAGATGAGGAACGCATTCTTTCTGTTGCTGATGGCGCAGGGGACACCATGCCTGCTGGCAGGAGATGAGTTCGCAAATTCTCAAAAGGGAAATAATAATGTGTATTGTCAGGATAATGAGACAGCATGGCTGAACTGGAAGCAACTTGAAAAAGAAAAAGAATTATTTGATTATGTGAGGAATCTGATCGCGCTGCGTAAGCGTCTGCCTATTTTGCACTCCGAAAAGCCTTTGCTTGGAAGAGATGAGATGAGCTGTGGGGTACCGGATGTCTCCTATCACGGAGAGAGTGCATGGCAGATCCCGCAAAATGTGGCGAGCAGACAGCTTGGTGTATATTATCACGGGGAAGGCGAGAGTGAAGGTGACTGCTTTATTGCATATAATATGCATTGGACAGAGCATAAATTTGCACTTCCTGCACTTTCGAAAGGAAAGAGATGGTATCGCGTTTTTTCGACGGAAGAAGAGTTGAAAGAAGAAATGCTTGTGGAAAATCAGAAAGAGACTGTTGTCAATGAGAGAACGATCATAATGTTTTTAGGAAGGTAGAAGATGGAAAGAATAGCAGAAAAGATAAAGATAGATTCTTTTACACTAAAGATGATAGCGATGCTGTCGATGCTGGCAGATCATATTGGAGCAGTTTTGTTTCCTGAGCAGATTTTATTTCGTGTGATTGGGCGACTGGCGTTTCCAATTTTTGCATATACATTGGTGGAAGGTTTCTTCTACACACATGATATCAAAAAATATATGTGCCGGATTGGTATTTTAGCATTATTATCAGAGATTCCATTCGACCTTACTGTCAGTGGAAAGATTTTGGAATTCGGACACCAGAATATATTTTTTACTTTGTTTATCGGTCTTGTAATGATGTATTTTTTGATGAAATCATCAGGAAAATTTGAGATGGTGACAGTATCTTTGGTATCGTTTTTAATTGCTGATTTACTGAGAACAGATTATGGTGGAGTAGGAGTTCTGATGATATTATGTTTTTATCTGTTCCGGGATGATATGCTTTGGAAAACGATCAGTGTCTTATTTGTTAATATTGCCTTGATGGGCGGAGTTCAAGTGTTTGGGGTACTGGCATTGATTCCGATCTATCTTTACAATGGCACACAGGGAAAGAAGATGAAGTGGCTTTTTTACGGATTTTATCCGGTGCATCTGCTTGCTTTGTTTTTAATAAAAATGATTTTGAGTTAGGTAAAAGGAGAAGCGAATGAAAGCGTGGCAGCATTTTTGTACGATTACACATCATAAAATTCTTGTTATGAAAGGATGTTTCCAAGTAGGGTTGTACAGACAGGGATTGATGCATGATTTGTCGAAATATGGATGGACAGAGTTTCGTGTCGGGGCAAAGTACTATCAAGGGACGAGAAGTCCGAACAACGCCGAGCGTGAAAAGCTTGGATATTCGTCTGCATGGCTTCATCATAAGGGACGCAATAAGCATCACTATGAGTATTGGATTGACTATGGACTGGGCGAACAAAAAGGACTGATTGGGATGTGCATGCCAAAAAAGTATGTGGTTGAGATGTTTATTGATCGAATTGCGGCGTCTAAGATCTATATGAAGGAGATGTATGATGACGGTCAGCCACTTGCGTATTATCAGAGAGGGCTTCCATATACGATTTTACATAAAGATTCCAAGGCGCTGTTGGAGACCCTGTTATATATGCTGGCTGAAAAGGGTGAGAACGCAACCTTTTCATATATAAAAAAAGAAGTTTTAAAACGATAAAAGAAGTTCCCGTGGGAACTTCTTTTTAGTCCGGATAATAGAGTTGATTTTTTTTGATATCTAAAAGGACATCGTTTAGATATTTTTTTGCAAGGTATCTTGCCATTGGAAGATTCATATCCAGATAATTGCCACAGTCTTTTGCAGAAGCACCAGGAATCTCATCATTGAATTCTGCGATAAATGTAAATAATTCTTTCAAAAGCTCGATGATATCTTCTGAGCAGTAGTCACCCGCCAATAACAAATAAAATCCGGTGCGACATCCCATTGGTCCAAAGTAGATGATTTTATTTCCAAATACAGGATGATTCCGTAAAAATGTGGCGGCGAGATGTTCAATCGCATGCATCTCTGCGGTGTTCATAACTGGTTCGTCATTCGGGCTTGTCATGCGAAGATCGAAGGTTGTGATGATTTCATTGCCGATCGGATCTTTTCTGGAAACATACACGCCAGGAACCAATCTGATGTGGTCTATTGTAAAACTAGTGATTTTCTCCATTTTCTTCTCCTCCTAAAAACTATGCATTCATTATACTGATTTTCGTTTCAAAAAACAAGCCAAAGTGTGGTAAAATAAATGTAGGAGGTTTTAGGTATGAAGTTATATATGATTCGACATGGACAGACAGAATGGAATAAAGAAAAAAGGTTGCAGGGAAGAGCGGATATTCCTCTTAATGCATATGGAATACAGCTGGCAGAGGAGACACGGGACGGACTTTTGGGGGTAAGGTTTGATATAGCATTTACAAGTCCGCTTAAGAGGGCGAAAAAGACGGCTCAGATTCTTCTTGAAGGACAGGAGGTTAAGTTGATAGAAGATGAAAGGATTATTGAGATTGGTTTTGGGTCTTATGAGGGACTTTGTTATGCAGAAGAAAATTATAATATACCAGATCCGAATTTTATGAATTTCTTCGAAAAGCCCGAGGTATATCAACCGGCAGCAGATGGGGAGAGTTTTGAACAGCTTCGTGCACGTGCAGCATCTTTTTTGAAAGAATTGAGCGAAAAAGAAGAATATGAGGATAGCACGATTCTTGTTTCTACACATGGTGCCTGTTTGTGTGCACTCTTAAATGTGATCAAGGACAGTACGATCGATCAGTTTTGGGCAGGAGGACTTCATAAGAATTGTGGGCTTTCAATTGTAGAGATAAAAGATGGAAAAGCAGAGATCTTAAAAGAGGCAATTGTATTGTATCCGGAAAACAAATAGGAAAAGAAAAATCGTTATCTTGACGGGAAAGATGTAGAAGTGATACACTAGAAAGAAGATTAGACTTGGAGGAATGGAATCATGATCAATGATAAAAAAGTATTATTCAGTGGGATGCAGGCAACGGGAAATTTGACACTTGGAAACTATCTTGGGGCATTAAAGAACTGGATTACACTGAGTGATGAATATGAGTGCTTTTACAGTGTGGTCGATATGCACTCGATTACAGTGAGGCAGGATCCGGCCACATTGAGAAAACGTGCAAGAGCATTATTGACATTATATATTGCGGCAGGACTTGATCCGGAAAAAAATTGTATTTATTATCAGTCTCATGTCTCAGGACATGCGGAGCTGGCATGGATTTTGAATTGCTATACATATATGGGTGAACTGAATCGTATGACACAGTTCAAAGACAAGTCTGCAAAACATGCGGACAATATCAACGCAGGATTGTTTACTTATCCGGTATTGATGGCGGCAGATATTTTGTTATTCCAGTCAGACGTTGTTCCTGTAGGAATAGACCAGATGCAGCATTTAGAACTGACACGTGACATTGCACAGCGATTTAATGGTGTCTATGGGGATGTATTTACAATTCCGGAAGCATATATCGGAAAAGTGGGAGCGAAGATCATGAGTCTTCAGGATCCTGCAAAGAAGATGTCAAAATCAGATGAGAATGTAAATGGAAGTATTTATCTGATGGATGATCCTGACACGATTATGAGAAAATGCAAGCGTGCAGTCACAGACTCGGAAGCACAGATTTTATATCGTGAAGAGCAACCCGGAGTGAAGAATCTGATTGATATCTACAGTGCATGTATGAATGTGACACCGCAGGATGTTGTCAAAGAATTCGATGGAAAAGGATATGGAGATTTTAAAACGGCAGTCGGAGAGGCAGTTATCTCAGTGCTGAAACCATTGCAGGATGAAGTTGCCAGACTGGAAAAAGATAAGGCATATATTGATTCTATCATCAAGAACAATGCAGAAAAGGCGAATTATTATGCGACAAAGACCTTGAGAAAGGTGCAGAGAAAAGTGGGATTTCCGGATCGTATCCGCTAAACATAAAATAATTATAAAGTATACTAAACATAAAATAATTATAAAGTATCTTGTAAGTAGAAGCAAAAGATGATATAATCCTCCTAAAATTATGTCAAAAGGCATAGATTAAAGGAGGATTATTTTTACTATGGAAACAGACCCTGACGGGACACAGATTTTAATGCAACTATTCATACTGGTGCTTCTGACACTGGTGAATGCTTTTTTTGCCGGAGCCGAGATGGCAGTTGTTTCTGTCAATAAGAACAGAGTCAAGGTGCTGGCTGAGGAAGGAAATAAAAAGGCGTTACTCATTCAATCTCTTTTTGAGGATTCTACAAAGTTCTTGTCGACGATACAGGTGGCAATCACATGTGCGGGATTTTTCTCAAGTGCATCGGCTGCAACCGGAATATCGCAAGTGTTAAGTCGCTGGCTGGAACAGTTTCAGATTCCGTATTCCGGAACGATTTCTTTTTTTGGAGTGACAATCTTATTAATGTATTTTAATCTTGTATTTGGTGAACTGGTGCCGAAGCGGATCGCACTGCAAAAAGCGGAGGCTTTCTGTTTTTTTACGGTACAGCCGATTTATACGGTTTCAAAAATATTATCGCCGTTTATTAAGTTACTTTCTGTATCAACCAATGCATTTTTACATTTAATTGGTATGAAGACGGAGGATTTAGAGGAAGCGGTCTCAGAAGAAGAGATTAAAGCTTTGCTGGAGATGGGAAACAGCCGTGGGATTTTTGAGGAACACGAGTATGAGATGATCAATTCGGTATTCTCTTTTGATGATAAGAGTGCAAGAGATGTAATGACACCGAGAAGAGAAGTGTTTACGATAGATATCGCTGATTCGTTTGAAGACAATATTGAGGCGGTTTTAGAGTCAAGACATTCTAGAATTCCTGTTTATGAAGAAAGTATAGATAATATTATCGGAATTTTACATATGAAAGATCTTATGATCGCAATGCAGAAAAAGCTTGTGGATCAAGAAGATATACGACCGTTTTTGGAAAAGCCATTTTTTGTGCCAGATAGCAAGGATGCTGATGAATTGTTTCGGGAATTGCAAAGAACACAGAATCATATGGCAGTTTTGATTGATGAGTATGGAGGATTTTCAGGAATTGTCACTGTGGAAGATTTGGTTGAAGAGATTGTAGGAGAGATTAATGAAGAGCATGACTGTGTGACACCGGAGATTGTGCAGATTGAAGAGAAGAGATATATGGTAGATGGAACAATGCTGATTGAAGATTTGAATGAAAAACTAGATTTGAATCTGAAGACAGAGAATTATGATACCGTTTCCGGATTTTTGATTGAAATTTTGGGATATATTCCGGAAAGCTTAAAACATGAAAAGGTTGTTGTGGAGAATGTTTCTTTTGAAATTCGAGAGCTAAAAGATAACCGCATCTCAAAAGTATTGCTGACAATTGAATAGAGATGATCCCAAATAAATAATGGAGCTGATGCAATGCGGATAAAAAATATCCGCAGAGCACCAGCTCTGTTTTTAGTTGTCTTCCTCTGAATTGTCCATAGTGTAAGTCTGACGTTTTCTAGCCATCTCATCACTCTCTAAATATTCATCGTAAGTTGTAATCTTATCAATTAATTTTCCGCCCGGAACAATCTCCATGATACGGTTTGCAGTTGTCTGTACAACCTGATGGTCACGGGATGCGAATAAAAGTACCCCTGGGAATTTGATCAATCCGTTGTTCAGTGCAGTGATAGATTCCATATCAAGATGGTCAGTAGGCTCGTCAAGTACCAATACGTTAGCGCCTGAGATCATCATTTTAGATAAAAGACAACGTACTTTTTCTCCACCGGAGAGTACTTTTACTTTTTTGACACCGTCGTCTCCGGCAAATAACATTCTGCCGAGGAAACCACGTACATAAGTGACATCTTTCTCTTCGGAATACTGTGTCAGCCATTCAACGATTGTATCGTCATTGTCAAATTCACGAGTACTGTCTTTCGGGAAATATGCCTGAGAAGTTGTCACTCCCCATTTGTATGTTCCTTCGTCCGGCTCCATTTCGCCCATTAAGATTTTAAATAAAGTTGTCTTTGCAAGTTCATTGCCTCCGACAAAAGCGACTTTGTCTTCACGGTTGATTGTGAAAGAAAGGTTGTCTAACACTTTTACACCGTCGATTGTCTTAGATAAACCTTCCACAGAAAGCACTTCGTTTCCGATTGTACGGTTTGGACGGAAATCGATGTATGGGTATTTTCTGCTTGATGGTCGGATATCATCTAACTCGATTTTTTCAAGGGCACGTTTACGAGAAGTTGCCTGTTTTGATTTGGAAGCGTTGGCGCTGAATCGAGAAATAAAGTCCTGCAGCTCTTTGATTTTTTCTTCTTTTTTGCGGTTCGCTTCTTTCATTTGACGAATGATAAGCTGGCTTGACTCATACCAGAAGTCATAATTTCCGGCGAATAACTGAATCTTTCCGTAATCAATATCTGCAATCTGTGTACATACTTTATTCAGGAAGTAACGGTCGTGGGATACGACAATTACTGTGTTATCAAAGTTGATCAAAAATTCTTCCAGCCATGCGATGGCATCTAAATCCAAGTGGTTTGTAGGCTCGTCCAGAAGAAGAATATCCGGATTTCCAAATAAAGCCTGTGCAAGAAGTACTTTGACTTTTTCTGAACCAGTCAGATCTTTTAAGTATTTGTAATGCAGCTCGGTATCAATTCCGAGACCATTCAATAATGTAGCGGCATCAGACTCTGCCTCCCAACCGTTCATTGTGGCAAATTCGCCTTCTAATTCACTTGCTTTGATTCCGTCCTCGTCAGTGAAATCTTCTTTTGCATATAACGCTTCTTTTTCTTTCATGATTTCATACAGTCTCTGGTTTCCCATAATAACGGTATCTAAAACAAGGTATTCGTCATATTTGAAGTGATCCTGTTGCAAAAATGAGAGACGTTCTCCGGGAGTGATGATAACCTCTCCTTTTGTCGGCTCTAACTGTCCGGATAAGATTTTTAAAAATGTGGATTTACCGGCGCCGTTGGCACCAATCAAACCATAGCAGTTGCCTTCTGTAAATTTTACATTTACATCTTCAAACAATGCCTTTTTGCCGACACGCAATGTAATATTACTTGTGCTAATCATATATGCATTCCCTCCATGAGATTTCTTTTCTTATTTTAATAAGTTTTCGGTGTTTTCCACCGCCTATCTTACCACGGGAAAGGGAAAATGGCAAGACGAGAACATCTTAATCTGTTAATTTGCGGAAAATAGGTATATAATAAAGAACGGAAAGCGAGGGAAACAGTATGACAAAGGCTAGTTTAGTTTTAGAAGGCGGAGCAACAAGAGGAGTGTTTACATCAGGAGCGTTGGATTATCTGATGGAGAAAAATGTGTACCTGTCACATGTGATTGGGGTATCTGCCGGATCCTGCAATGGAGTCGATTATGTCTCGAAACAGATAGGAAGAACAAGAGACTGTATGATTCACAAAGAAAAAGAGTATGATTATTATATGGGAATCCGAAAATTTATCAAAGAAAAAAGCTTGCTGAACATGGATATGATTTTTGATAAGTATCCGAATGAGATTTTTCCATTTGACTACGATACGTATTTTGCGTCAGATATGGAGTTTGAAGTCGTGACGACGAATTGTATTACTGGAAAGGCAGAATATATGAAGGAAAAAAGTGATAAGGAACGACTGATGAAGATCTGCCGTGCATCCAGCAGTATGCCACTTGTCTCCCCAATCGTCAATGTAGATGGAGTTCCGTATCTGGACGGAGGACTTGCAGATTCCATTCCGATCAACAGAGCAACAAAGCTTGGAAATAAAAAGGTTGTGCTGATACTTACAAGAAATATGAAATACCGAAAGAAACTGATGACAAGAGGGGAACATCGCCTGTATCAGTCTGCATATAAAAAATATCCGAAACTGGTGGAAAGTATTCGAAGAAGACCGATTGTGTACAACCGGACGATGGATTGGGTGGAAAGTTTGGAAAAGAGAGGAAAAATTTTTGTGCTGCGTCCTCAGATCAAACCGGTATCTCGGTTGGAAAAGAACTATGATTCTCTGATGAACTTTTATGAGCATGGATATCATCTGATGGAACGACAGTATGATGCACTGATGGAATATTTGGAAAAATAAAAAGAAGGATGGGATTATGAAAAAACATAGTCCTGTCCTTCTTGACTGTCCCTATTGATAGAGTACTTCCTGAAGGTATAATCCTTTCGGGTCAGCAGGTGCACTTGCTGCCACGTCTGAGTTTGAATCAAAAATCAGTTCAATATCTTCTTTTTTTCGATTGCCGACACCGATATCGAGAAGTGTGCCAAGTATCATACGCGCCATGTTATGGAGAAAATCATTGCCGTGCAGCGTAATCTGAAGTTCCTCTCCGTCATCGTAAACGTCAATGTCATAAATTTCTTTGACAGTAGATTTATTTTTCTTTACCGTAGAAAATTTTTTGAAATCATGTTTCCCAACAAGCAGAATTGCTGCCTGTTTCATCAGATCCACATCAGGTCTTTTGAAAGAGTGATAAACGTATTTGCGTTCGAATACACTTGGAACTTCGCTGACAGAGATGCGGTACATGTATATTTTGGAAGTTGCATTCAGGCTCGCATGAAAGCGCTCAGGTTTCTCCTCAATATCAGTAATCGCAATATCCATCGGAAGATAGCGGTTCAAGTAATGCTGAATCTCGATCAGGGTCATATCTGTTGTAGTCTTAAAACTTGCGACCTGACCGTACGCATGCACGCCAACTTCAGTTCTTGATCCACAGAAAAGCTCGATATCTTCGTTTGTCATCTTTTTGATCACTTCTGTAATCTTGTTCGCAATAGTGTTGGTTGATTCGTCTTTGCCAAGGCGCTGCCAGCCTTGATAACGGCTTCCGTCATATTCGATTGTCAATTTTATATTTCGCATAATGTTCTCCTTGTGTTATACTATGTTTTGTTCAGTATAGCAAAAAATAAGAAAGAAGAAAAGACGTTTGCAAGAAAGGAATCAGGATGAGTATAGAAAAGAAAAAAGTAGAAGATTCTAGAGTGGAGACAGTGCACATTGTAAGACCAAATCATTTGAATGGAGCAAACCGTCTGTTTGGCGGAATTTTGATGCAGTGGATTGATGAGGTTGCGGGACTTGTCGCAAAAAGACATGCCAAAACGAATGTGATAACTGCATCTGTAGATAACTTGAGGTTCCTGAAGGGGGCTTATCAAAATGAAGTGATTGTTTTGATAGGAAAACTTACGTATGTTGGAACTACTTCTATGGAAGTGCGGGTGGACACTTATGTCGAGGATGCAGAAGGTATCCGTCGTCCAATCAACAGAGCATATTTTTGTATGGTGGCATTGGATGAAAATGATAAGCCGGTTAAAGTGCCGGGATTGATTTTGGAGACGGAATCGGAAAAGGCAGAATGGGAGAGTGGAAAAAGAAGGCGACAGATGAGAAATATTCGAAAAATGGAAGGATTTTAAACGAGGACACGAGCCTGGCTTGTGTCCTCATTTAAACATGCGCTGTGAGGAATCTTAGGGATTCTGTTTTTTCAGCATGGACATTACCATTTGAATCGTCCGGTCAATCTGTTCCTTTTCTTTCTGCGTTTTCCCCTCTTTTATCAATTCTAGAATCAATGAAATTTCATCAGGGGAAAACCGGATTCCTTTTTTATTTGCGTTTGTGATAAGTGTCATCAAAACAGGGGCGAGTGCACGACCGGATTTTCCGGACGTCTGGGCGGCAGCTGTCTTGATCAACTCTACCTTTATCGGATCCATATTTTTTAGCATAGGGTCATTTAACCAATCAATCATGTTCTTGTTCTCCTTCTTTGTTTTGGGTTTCGTTTTGAGGTTCTGTTTCAGTTTCGCTTTGGGTTTCTTGTGAAGACATTGTGTTGTACATATCAAACATAGCCTGCTGTTCTGGCGCAAGCATATTTTTCATCATGGCCATCGGATCAAAGTCCGGGTCTGTGTTCCCATCAGAATCTGCAGTTTCATTCATATTTTGAAACACCTCCATCATATCCATCATATTCATGAGCATGTCAAATGTTTCTCCAAACTGTGCAGGAATATAAGGTCGGATTTCCTGAATGATATGAAAAGGAGAGAATGTTTTCTTTTCAAAATCCTGTGAGTAGACATCGCTGTGAAAGCGTTGAAAAAAATCTATGGTGTGCTGCAGTTCCAAAAATTTTGTGTATACAGCTAGAAAGCGTTGGTTTTCCGGAGGGGTATATGGAATCAGCAGCTTCAGGATTTGCAGACTTTGTGTGGAAATCAGTTGATCAAAAGGGGTCATTTTTTCAAAATCATGATCTTCCATAGTCACTCCTAAATCTAATGTTGTAAATATATATGAGGAGAAGGGCGAAATTATGAAATGAACATATAATATAACATAGAATAACTGGAGGTATAGGCAAATGAAACATAAGCTCATTATAGATGGAAATGCAGTTTATGAACTGGATTTGAAATGTGCAGCAAAAAAAGCAGGAAAAAAAACTGTGAAAACAAACAAGGACAAAAATAGGGAGACGAAAAAATAAAATTCCGGCCGGGTTTAAACCAGCCGGAATTTTTTGGAAGGATTAGCAGCAGCCATCTCCAAATCCATTGCCACAGCCACAACCGTTGTTGGATCCGCTTCCAAATCCGCCACAGCAGAATAACAGAAGGATAATCCAGATACAGCTGTCTCCACAGCCGTTGTTGTTGCCGCTAAATCCGTTGCCGCATCCGCCGCAGCAGAATAAAAGTAAAATAATCCATAAGCAGGAATTGTTTCCAAATCCAGATCTTTCGTTTCTTTCACAGCCACATCCACAGTTTGTTGCACTTAAATCACTCATAATTGAGCCTCCATATAATTTGTTTACACTTCATAATATGTAGCAGGGCTTATTTATGTTTCCTGAAAAAAGAAAATATTTAGAGGGGAAAGAAAACGAACAAAAAAAGGACTGTTTCATATTTTAAATTAAAAAGGAAACAGATCCTTATGAAACGGGTAAAGCAAATCGTTCAATATTGGTGTGATGATGTTATAAAGGGAAAATATCTTGGGAAAGGGGTGGTGGCAGTAGTGCTGGATACAGGGATTGCTCCCCATCCGGATTTTCAGAATAAAGTGCTGGCATTTCGAGATTTTGTAAATGGACAGGAAGTCATCTATGATGACAATGGTCATGGGACGCATGTGTGCGGAGTCCTGGCTGGGAATGGAAATTCCTCTGATGGAATATACGGGGGAATTGCTCCGGAGTGTGATTTGATCGTCTTAAAGGTATTAGATCAAAAAGGAAATGGTAATGTGACGGAAGTGATGAAGGCGTTTCGATGGCTCTTAGAAAATCAAAAAAGATATCATATACGTATTGTAAATATTTCTGTGGGAATGCTGCCGCAATCAGACGAGAGAGAAGAAGAAAGATTAATCAATGGCGTGGAGGCACTTTGGGATGCGGGGTTGGTTGTCGTGGCTGCTGCGGGAAACTTAGGACCGAAGGAGGGGACGATTACAACACCGGGGGACAGCAAAAAGATTATCACGGTTGGATCTTCTGATGACCAGTATTATATAGACCAAAGGGGAAACACGAAGAAACACTATTCCGGGAGGGGACCCACAAAAGAATGTGTATGTAAGCCGGATGTTGTAGCGCCAGGCTCCTATATTCGCTCCTGCAATGCGAAATTTGCGAGGCAGAGAGGACAGCCGTATGTGGTGAAAAGCGGCACATCGATGGCAACACCAATTGTATCCGGTGCGATTGCGGATTTATTGAGTAAATATCCGGAGATGTCCAATGTGGAAGTCAAGCTCAAACTTCGCGAGAGCAGCAGTGATATGGGGGCAGATTACAATCGTCAGGGGTGGGGGCAACTAAATATAAAAAAACTTTTAGAATAATTCCAGTTTTAAATTGACAGTAAAAACATTTTTTTATATGATAGATAGAAATACTTAAAGAAAGTAAGCGAATAAAAAGACAGGTCGAGGAAGGTATCCGATATGAAACTATTAGAAGAAAGAATCAAAAAGGATGGAATAATAAAGGAAGGAAATGTTCTGAAAGTAGACAGCTTTTTGAACCATCAGATGGATATTGATTTGTTCAATGAGATGGGAAAAGAGTTTAAACGTCTGTTTGCAGACAAACCAATCAACAAAATTTTGACAATTGAGGCTTCGGGAATTGGGATTGCCTGTGTAGTAGCACAGCATTTTGGTGTTCCTGTTGTGTTTGCAAAAAAGACACAGAGCATCAATATTGACGGAGAAGTGTATTCTACAAAGATTGAATCGTTCACGCATAAAAAAGTATATGATGTCATCGTATCAAAAAAATACATTGGTCCGGAAGATCATATTTTAATCATTGATGATTTCCTTGCAAATGGGTGTGCAATGGAGGGGTTGATTGACCTGGTACAAAGTGCAGGAGCGACTGTTGAGGGAATTGGAATTGTGATTGAAAAAGGACAGCAAAAAGGCGGGGATATGATTCGAAGCAAAGGGCTGCATTTGGAATCGCTTGCAATCATAGAAGATATGGATTGTGTAAATAAAACGATTACATTTCGTTAAAAAGTAAAGGTGTCAAGAAAAAAAGCTTGACACCTTATATAAAATCGTTTATGATAGCAAAGGTGATGAAAATGAATGAGATTCTAGAACAGGCACTATTATATGATTTTTATGGTGAACTGCTTACCAGTCACCAAAAAGAAATATACGAGCAATTCGTATTGGAGGATTTATCTCTGAGTGAGATTGCGGAAGATGCAGGAATCAGCAGACAGGGTGTGCATGACCTGATTAAACGTTGCAACAAGACGTTGGAAGGTTATGAAGCAAAACTGCATTTGGTAGAAAAGTTCCTGTCAATCAAAGAAAAGGTTCACCGCATGAATGAGCTTTTGGAAAAGGAAGATGTGAGAAACAGCGGGGAAGACCAATTGATACAGGAAATCAGAAAGATTTCAGGAGAGATAATAGAGGAGTTATAATATGGCATTTGACAGTTTATCAGAAAAACTACAGAATGTATTCAAAAATCTTCGGAGCAAGGGACGTTTGACGGAGAATGATGTCAAGGCGGCGCTCAAAGAAGTGAAGATGGCTCTCTTAGAAGCAGATGTTAACTTTAAAGTAGTGAAAGGCTTTGTGAAGGATGTTCAGGAACGTGCAATAGGACAGGACGTTATGAATGGACTGAATCCGGGGCAGATGGTAATCAAGATCGTAAATGAAGAGTTGATCAAGCTGATGGGCTCTGAGACGACAGAGATTAAGCTGGAACCTGGACAGGCGACAACCGTGATTATGATGGCGGGTCTGCAAGGTGCCGGTAAGACGACAACAACTGCTAAGATTGCCGGAAAGTTAAAATTAAAAGGGAAAAAGCCATTGTTGGTAGCGTGTGATGTGTACAGACCGGCTGCGATCAAGCAGCTGCAGATTAACGGTGAGAAGCAGGGTGTGGAAGTATTCTCTATGGGAGAAAATCACAAACCGGCGAATATCGCCAAGGCAGCTTTGGAACATGCGGCGAAGAATGGTAACAATATAGTAATTTTAGATACGGCGGGTCGACTTCATATTGATGAAGATATGATGGCAGAGCTGCAGGAGATTAAAGAAACTGTGACGGTGCATCAGACGATTTTAGTTGTGGATGCCATGACCGGACAAGATGCGGTCAATGTGGCGAGCAGTTTCAATGAGAAAATCGGAATTGACGGTGTGATTGTTACAAAGCTAGATGGTGATACAAGAGGTGGTGCTGCACTTTCCATCAAAGCAGTTACCGGAAAACCGATTCTTTATGTTGGTATGGGTGAAAAGCTTTCCGATTTGGAACAGTTTTATCCAGATAGAATGGCTTCCCGTATATTGGGTATGGGAGATGTCTTGAGTCTGATCGAGAAGGTCGGAGAAGATATTGACGAAGAGAAAGCCAAAGAGATGTCGCAGAAGTTGAAAAAAGCACAGTTCGATTTTGAAGATTACCTTGAGAGTATGAAGCAAATGAAGAAGATGGGTGGCCTTGCGAACATCATGAGTATGATGCCGGGACTTGGCGGAGCTAAGATGAAAGACATTGATTCAGAAGAGAGTGAGAAAAAGATGGCGCAGATTGAGTCCATTATCTACTCGATGACGATCAAAGAACGCCGGAATCCGGATATTTTAAATCCATCCAGAAAGCGCAGAATTGCGAAAGGCGCAGGGGTGGACATCAGTGAAGTGAACCGGCTCGTGAAGCAGTTTGAGCAGTCTAAGAAGATGATGAAACAGCTTCCGGGTATGATGGGTGGCATTGGTGGTAAAAAAGGAAAGTTCAGACTTCCTTTTTAACACATAGATAAAAAAGAAAAAGAAAGTTAAAAGAAGAGGTGACTACAAATGGCAGTAAAAATTAGATTAAAAAGAATGGGACAGAAAAAAGCTCCTTTTTACAGAATCGTTGTTGCAGATGCAAGATCTCCAAGAGATGGTAAATTTATCGAAGAAATCGGTACTTACGATCCAAACCAGGAACCAAGCGTATTCAAAGTAGACGAAGAAGCAGCTAAAAAATGGTTAAACAACGGAGCTCAGCCAACAGAAATGGTTGGTAAGATTTTCAAAGCAGCTGGTATTGAAAAATAGGCTGTACCACGGAGGTGGGTGTAATGAAGGAATTAGTAGAAGTAATTACAAAAGCATTAGTAGATGATCCGGAAAGCGTTGTCGTTACGGAAAAAGTGGAAGGAAAAACTATTATCGTTGAAGTGCGTGTGGCAGATTTTGACATGGGAAAAGTAATCGGCAAGCAAGGAAGAATCGCGAAAGCAATTCGCTCCGTCGTAAAGGCGGCGGCTGCTAAAGAAGATAAAAAAGTAATCGTAGACATCGCGTAATTGCGGTGTCTATTTTATCATAAAACGTAGAGTGGAAAGGAGAATTTCATGGAGCAGTTATTGCAGGTGGGAGTGATTTCCTCCACACACGGTGTGCGTGGAGAAGTAAAAGTATTTCCGACAACTGACGATGTGAAACGATTTAAAAAGTTAAAAAAAGTAATTTTGGATACAGGAAAAGAACAATTGCCGTTGGAAATTGAAGGAGTTAAATTTTTTAAACAATTTGTAATCCTGAAATTCAGAGGGATTGATAATATAAATGATATTGAAAAATATAAAGGGAAGCGTCTTTTGGTTGACCGTGAACATGCAGTGAAATTAAAAAAAGATGAATATTTTATTGCTGATATGATTGGGATGGACGTATTCACGGAAGATGGAGAACTGTTTGGAGCGCTGAAGGATGTGATGGAAACAGGAGCAAATGATGTCTATATCATCGAGATGTCAGATGGCAAAGAAGTTCTTGTCCCTGCAATCAAGCAGTGTATTTTAGATGTAGATATTGAGAATAGAAAGATGGTAATTCATTTACTGGAAGGGCTGGTATAGAGGATGCATTTTCATATATTAACATTATTTCCGGATATGGTGATGAACGGATTGAGCACGAGTATTATCGGGAGAGCAATGGCAAATGAGCTTTTGACGATTGAAGCAGTGAACATCCGAGATTTTGCAGAAAACAAACATAATCGTGTGGACGATTACACATACGGTGGAGGAGCGGGAATGCTTATGCAGGCAGGACCTGTCTACGGCGCTTATCGGTCAGTGGCAGAAAAGGCAAAGAGTAAGCCCAGAGTGATTTATCTTTCACCACAGGGACAGACATTTTCGCAGAGTATGGCGGAAGAATTCGCGCAAGAAGAAGAGCTTATCTTTTTGTGTGGACATTATGAGGGGATTGATGAACGCGTTCTGGAAGAAATAGTAACAGACTATGTATCAATCGGGGACTATGTGCTGACAGGAGGGGAACTTCCGGCGATGGTAATGATCGATGCGGTATCACGATTGATTCCCGGGGTGCTCCATAATGATACATCTGCGGAATTTGAAAGCTTTCAGGACAATCTGTTGGAATATCCGCAGTATACAAGACCGGAAGAATGGCATGGAAAGAAAGTGCCGGAGATTCTGCTTTCCGGACATCATGCAAATATTGAGAAGTGGAGAAGAGAACAATCTGTGATTCGTACAGCGGAAAGAAGGCCTGATTTGTTAGAAAAAGCAGATTTGACACAAAAAGAAAAAGAATTAGTAAAAACACTTGTCAAGGAAAACTAAGTATGGTAGAATAAAGAGCGTTGTGAGAAGAAAGAGATGGTCCTCTGATACAGAATATGTATTAAGAACGTCCAAATTATAAGGAGGTCACACAAGATGAACGATATTATTAAAAAAATTGAAGCTGAACAATTAAAAGCTGAAGTACCAGAATTTAACGTTGGTGATACTGTAAAAGTTTACGGTAAAATCAAAGAAGGAAACCGTGAAAGAATTCAGGTTTTCGAAGGTACAGTGCTTAAGAAACAAGGTGGAAGCACAAGAGCAACATTTACAGTTAGAAAGAATTCTAACGGAGTTGGTGTTGAAAAGACTTGGCCATTACACTCACCAAACGTAGAAAAAGTAGAAGTTGTTCGTAAAGGTAAAGTAAGAAGAGCAAAACTGAACTACTTAAGAGGACGCGTTGGTAAGAGAGCTAAAGTAAAAGAATTAGTAAAATAGTAAATGTGAGGAAGGGACAAGTACATACTGTATATTGTCCCTTTTGTGTTATTAGGGAGAATAGATGGGTCGTTTAAAATTTGGAAAAGAAAAGAAGAGAGTGAATTTTGATCTGCTTCGTGTAGTGGGAATATGGACTTTTCAGATTGCAGTTGTATGTCTGATCGCCTTTGTATTTGTGTGGTATTTTGGACAGAGAGTGAGTACGATCGGAGATTCTATGAAACCGGTATTAGAAAATGGAGATATCACACTCATCAATCGGATTATATATAATGCAAGCAGTCCGAAACGAGGGGACATTATTGCGTTTAAACCGAATGGAAATGAAAATTCGCATTATTATATCAAGCGAATCATTGGGCTTCCGGGGGAGACGGTAGAGATTAAGGACGGAGAGATTCTGATTAACGGAGAAAAGATTGAGGAAGACTATAAGACGACGAAAATCGATGATCCGGGAATTGTAGAAGAGCCAATTACATTGGGCGGTGATGAATTTTTTGTTTTGGGAGATGACAGACAGAATAGTGAAGACAGCCGTATGGCGGATATTGGCAATGTGAAAAGAACAGAGATTGAAGGAAAAGTGTGGTTTGTAATAGCGCCAAAGGATCACTTTGGTTTTGTGAAATAGAGGAGGATAATATGCATTTTCAGTGGTATCCGGGTCATATGACTAAAGCAAAGCGTATGATGCAGGAAAATATAAAGCTGATCGATCTTGTGATTGAACTTGTGGATGCAAGAGTGCCGATCAGCAGCAGAAATCCAGATATTGATGAATTGGGAAAAAATAAGGCAAGATTAATTTTGCTGAATAAATCGGATCTGGCAGAAGATAAACAGAATGACGCATGGGCAGAATACTTTAAGAAAAAGGGATTTGCAGTTGTAAAAGTAAATTCTAAGAAGGGCGGTGGAATCAAATCCATTCAGGGAGTGATTCAGGAAGCCTGTAAAGAAAAGATGGAAAGAGACCGAAAACGCGGTATCTTGAACCGTCCGGTGCGCGCCATGGTTGTTGGAATTCCGAACGTAGGAAAGTCTACATTTATCAACTCGTTGGCGGGGAAGGCGTGTGCAAAGACTGGAAATAAACCGGGAGTTACAAAAGGGAAACAGTGGATCCGTTTGAATAAGAATGTAGAATTATTGGATACACCTGGAATTTTGTGGCCGAAATTTGAAGATCAGACAGTAGGACTGCGACTTGCATTTATCGGCTCTATTAAAGATGAGATTTTAAATACCGAGGAGTTGGCAGCAGAACTGATTCAGTTTATGAAAAAGCATTATGCGGGTGTTTTGGCAGAAAAATATGCTATTACCGAGGTCGAAGATCCGTATGCATGTCTGACTGATATTGCGAAAAACAGACATTGCCTGTTGAGGGGAAGCGAGCTGGACACGAATAAAGCAGCAATGCTTTTGATTGATGATTTCAGAAACGGAAGACTGGGAAAGATTACACTGGAATTTCCGGAAGATTATGAATAGGACAGTCAGAAAAGAGGAGTATTAGATGGAAGAACCAAAGGGAATCTTAAAAGAATTATTAGGTTGGATTGTGTATATCGCGGTTATTATCGGGTTGACATGGCTGATTATAACGTTTGTAGGGCAGCGTACACGAGTAAGCGGGCACTCTATGGAGGCAACTTTACATGATGGGGATAATCTCATTGTGGATAAGCTGTCTTACCGTTTCCGGGATCCGAAGCGATTTGAAATTATTGTATTCCCATATAGACATAAAGAAAATACATATTATATCAAGAGAATCATAGGGCTTCCGGGAGAAACAGTTCAGGTGAAGGACGGATATGTTTATATTGACGGAGAGAAGCTGGATGAAAATTATGGGCTGGAAGTGATGGAAGATGCCGGGATTGCGGCAGAGCCGATTGAACTTGGTGAGGATGAATATTTTGTGCTTGGCGATAACAGAAATCATAGCTCAGACAGCCGTGATCCAAGCGTTGGAATTCTTCACAGAGATGAGTTGATTGGAAGGGCATGGATTCGGATCTGGCCATTAGACAGTATTGGGGTGATTCCTCATGAATAAAAAAATTAGTGAAATCAAAGCAGAATTTGAAGCTACAGATAAAGTGATGCTGAACGAGTTGTATGCAAAATATGAGAAGGATGAGCGTACAGGAGTAGTCAATCTGATTCAAAAATATAAAAAACAGGAACAAAAACTTTGTATGGAGCGAGAACGAATTGAGAATATGCGTATTTACGAAAGAAAATACGCACATTTTTCATATATATGCGGCATTGACGAAGTGGGGAGAGGACCGCTTGCGGGACCGGTGGTTGCCGGTGCGGTGATTTTGCCGAAAGATTGTGAGATTCTTTATCTGAATGACTCGAAAAAGCTTTCGGAAAAGAGACGAGAAGAGTTGTATGATGAGATTATGGAAAAAGCGATTGCGACAGGAATTGGCATTGTGAGTCCGGCACGAATTGATGAGATCAATATACTGCAGGCGACTTATGAGGCAATGCGTATAGCGATTCAACAATTAGAGACAGAGCCTGATCTGTTGTTGAATGATGCTGTGACGATTCCGGGAGTGACGATTGATCAGGTGCCAATTATCAAGGGTGATGCGAAAAGTGTTTCTATTGCAGCGGCAAGTATCATTGCAAAGGTTACAAGAGACCGTCTTATGGTTCAGTATGATGATGTGCTGCCTGGATATGGATTTGCGAGTAACAAAGGATATGGTTCTGCGGAACATATCACGGCGTTGAAAACGCTTGGAGCTACACCGATTCATAGAATGAGCTTTATTAAAAATTTTGTTTGAGACTGAAGTGTTAAGTTATAATAGAAGAGATATATAGTGGAAAATAGACGAAAAATAGGAACGAACTATGAGAGGCTTGCAGGAAAATATCTGGAAGCACACGGATATCAGATTATAGAATATAATTTCAAATGCAATGCAGGGGAAATTGACATCATTGCAAAAGATCAGGAGTATCTTGTCTTTTGTGAAGTGAAATACAGAAGGACGGCGAGAGCAGGTTACCCGATGGAAGCAGTATCACTGGCGAAGCGGCGAAGAATTTCAAAGTGTGCACAGTATTACGTTTATAAAAATCAGTGGCATGAGATGCCGTGCCGTTTTGATGTGGTAGGTATTTTGGGAACAGAAGTACAGCTTTTAAAGAATGCATTTGATTTTGTGGAGTGAAAGATAGAATATGAGTATAGGGTTTTCATATAAAAACGATGAAAAAATTTTTACGGAAAAAGTAGAAAATGGTGTTCCGTATTTGGAATACCCACTTCTGGCAGACACCGGATTGGTCCGTCATGGATTTTCGACAAGACTTGGGGGCGTCAGCGAAGGTGTTTGCAGTACGATGAATTTAAGCTTTTCAAGAGGGGATGACGAGTCGGCTGTCCGGGAAAACTATCGGAGGATGGCAAATGCAATCGGTGTAGAGGATGATAGTTTTGTGTTTTCCATGCAGACACACACGACAAATATTCGCGTTGTCACGTCAAAAGACAAGGGAAAAGGCTTGACTACACCGCTTGACTATTCGGATGTGGATGGTCTTGTGACAGATGAACCGGGACTTTGTCTGACAACATTCTATGCGGATTGTGTCCCTTTGTTTTTCTTGGATCCGGTGAAAAAAGTGATCGGTCTAAGTCATTCCGGTTGGAGAGGAACTGTCGGGAAAATAGGGAAAAAGACAGTGGAAGTGATGCGAAGCGAATATGGATGTCATCCAGAAGATATCTTGGCGGCAATCGGACCGTCTATCTGTCAGACGTGTTATGAAGTAAGCGAGGACGTCATTGATGCGTTTAGACAAAATTTTCACCAGCAGTACTGGGAGAAACTGTTTTATAGGAAAACAAATGGCAAATATCAACTGAATCTTTGGAAAGCAAATGAGTTGATATTGGAGGAAGCTGGGATTTTGAAAACACATTTGGCTGTGACGAACTTGTGCACGTGCTGCAACCATGAACTGTTGTTTTCACATCGGGCATCCAATGGAAAGAGGGGAAATTTAGCAGCATTTTTGGCATTGAAATAGGAGGTATATATGATATTACTGGCAGATACAGTAGGAGATGGGGCAGTTACAAAAGAAGTGACGGAAGCTACATCGGAGGCAGTACAAGAAGTCGGAAAGTTTGCGGAATATGTGAATGATAATATTCCGGAACTGATTGGTTTTGGAGTGCGCGTGCTTCTTGCACTGGTTGTATTTTTTATTGGAACAAAAATTATCAAGCTGCTTCGGAAGATTGTCAGACGCTCTTTACAAAAATCAACGGTAGATAAAGGAGTAGAGCAGTTTGTCGATTCGATGTTAAAGTTTGTATTGTATATTATTTTGATTTTTTCAATTGGAAGTAATTTTGGCATCGACACGACATCGGTAGCGGCATTGCTGGCATCCGGAGGTGTGGCAATTGGTCTTGCTCTGCAAGGCGCACTATCGAACTTTGCAGGCGGTGTTTTGATTTTGATTTTGAAACCATTTGTAGTGGGAGATTATATTATTGAAGACACGAATAAGTGTGAAGGTACTGTAAAAGAAATCCAAATTTTTTATACAAAACTTTCCACTGTTGACAACAAGACTATTGTAATTCCGAATGGTGCATTGGCAAATAACAGTCTTACCAATGTGACTGCAAAGAATGAGCGGAGAATGGATCTTTTGATAGACATATCCTACGAAGCAGATCTTAGAAAGGCAAAACAGTTGATTGAGCAGATCCTAATGGAAGAGGAAGCGGTATTAAAAGAGGAAGAAGTGTTAGTGTTTGTAGATAGTCTTGGGGCAAGTTCTGTAGTGATTGGAACAAGATCATGGGTGAAGACGGAGGAGTATTGGCCGACGAGATGGAGGCTGCTAGAAAGAATTAAGCTGACAATGGACGAAAATGGTATTGAAATACCTTATCAGCAGATGACTGTGCATTTACCGAAAGAAGAGGCTAAACAGTAAATTTTTGAAAAAAGTGTTGCATATTTTTGAAAATGCGATATAATAAAGCTTGTGATTTGTTTTAATCACTTGCTGAAATAGCTCAGTTGGTAGAGCACTTCACTCGTAATGAAGGGGTCGTCGGTTCAAGTCCGATTTTCAGCTGACTAGATTAGAAGTACCGTAACTTCAAGGGAAATCAGTATTTCCAAGAGGGTGCGGTACTTTTTTGTTTAAATGTTTACATGAATGGAGAAGGAGGCAAACAATATGAGTCGAAAAATGCTTTTTTTTGACATTGACGGAACACTTGTGGCAGAGGGAACACATTACCTTCCACAAAGTGCGGTGAATGCAATTCGCAAGGCAAGAGAAAATGGGCATTTGGTGTTTATCAATACGGGACGAACGAGATTTAGTATTGATGATTTTTTAGAAGAGATAGGTTTTGATGGTTATGTCTGTGGATGCGGAACGGCAATTTATGTTGGAGAAAAGACGATTTTTAAAAATACACTTACAAAAGAATATTGTAGGGAAATTATTAAGATGTTAAGAACATGCAATATCACAGCGGTGTTTGAGGAGGAAAATCGTGTGTTCTTTGATGAAGAGCTTCCAGATCATAAAATTCTTCATGATTTAAGAGCAAGGTTCGGTACGAAAGCATTTGATATTCCAAAGTCGCTGGAAGATGGAGAAATTTTATTTGATAAATTTGTAGTATGGGTGAATACAGTGAGTGACTATAAGATGTTCTACAACTATATTTCAGAGAAATTTGATTGTATAGACAGAGGCGCTGGAATGTATGAGATTGTTCCAAAGGGGATTTCGAAAGCGTCCGGTATTCAGATGCTTATGGATTATTATGGAATTTTGCTGGAAGATTGCTATGCGTTTGGAGACAGCACGAACGATCTTCCGATGCTTCAGTTTGTACCAAACAGTGTTGCGATGGGGAATAGCATGAAAGAGATTTTTCCATATTGTGCGTACCGGACTGCAGATTTGGAAGATGACGGGATCGAAAAGGCATTAAGACATTATGGAATTATTTAAAAAATAAGATGAAAAAACAGAGTGCAAGAAGTTGCAGAAATACTTCTTGCACTCTATTTTGATAGTTAGAACTTTTTTAAATACCATTTTTCCAACAGATTAATCAAAGCATACAGCCCCATAGCCATAATACACAAAAGTACAATTGACATGAGTAGCCAGTCTAGCTTAAAGACCTGACTGGAGTAGATAATCAGGTATCCGAGACCATTTCTTGCCGCCAGAAATTCTCCGATAATGACACCCACAAGACATAGACCGATATTGACTTTCATATTGCTGATGATAGCGGGAATGGAGCTTGGCAGTACTACTTTCATCAGTGCATGGAATCTGTTCCCGTGGAGCGTGTAGATCAGTTTGATTTTTTCTTTGTCAGCGTTGATAAATGTTGTGTATAGGTTCAGGATGCTTCCAAAAATTGCGACAGACATGCCGGCGACAATGATTGTAGTGCGAGTTGCACCAAGCCACACAATTAAAAGTGGTGCAAGCGCAGATTTTGGCAGACTGTTTAAAACGACAAGAAACGGTTCTAATATTTCGGAGAGTTTTGGACTGAACCATAAAAGAATTGTCACAAGAAGACTGCACAAAATGACGAGAAAAAAGCTGACAAGTGTCTCGTAAAGTGTGACTGTGATGTGCAGAAAAATACTTTTATCACAGACCATAGACCAAAAACAGGCTGCCACTTTTGAAGGACTGCTGAAAATAAAGGAATCAATAAATCCTTTTGAGGCAGTGAATTCCCAAATTCCCAAAAACAAGATGAGAATGAGAAAACGGGAACTGTGAACAATGCGCTTATGCTGTCTCTTTTTTTGCAGAAAATTTTGTTGGGAGACAGAAGTCTCACTCATTGCGGTTCAACTCCTTCCAAATGAGATTAAAATAGGTTTTGAATTCGGGTGCATTTCGTCTGTGGAGCGGCGTGTCTTCTTCGAGAGAGAAGGACAAAGGGATTGTCTGTTGTACGGTGGCAGGTCTTTCGGAGAGAACGATTACCCGGTCTCCCAGGCTGATTGCCTCGGAAAGATCATGTGTGACGAGGATGGCTGTTTTTTGTTCTTTTTTGATAATCTGTCCAATGTCATCTCCTACAGTGAGCCGAGTCTGATAATCAAGAGCTGAGAAGGGCTCATCTAATAGAAGAAGATCCGGTTCCAACACGAGAGTACGGATTAAAGCAGCGCGCTGTCTCATGCCTCCGGACAGTTCAGATGGTCTTGCGTTTGCGAAAGATTCCAGACCATATTGTTCCAACAACTGATGTGCTTTTCTGCGTGTGCGGGCGGTGAGCATATGCTGGATTTCTAAACCTAGAATGACATTGTTATAAATCGTTCGCCATTCAAACAGATGATCTCTTTGTAACATGTATCCAATATTTGTAGTGCTTTCTTTTAATTGTTTTCCATTGATTAGTATTGTTCCGCTTTCCGGAACGAGCAATCCTGCAATGAGTGACAGCAACGTGGATTTTCCACAGCCTGAAGGACCGACAATGCTTATGAATTCCCCCTTTTTCAGGAAGAAAGAAAGGTCTTTTAGTGCAGGTGTTTCTCCTTCTGTATTATGATAAGAATGACTGATGTTTTTCAGTTCAAGAACATGTTCCATAATGCGCCTCCATTTCATATATATCTATTTTATGTGAAAAGGGGAAAAGGGTGCTTGCTAGAAGTAAGAGAAAATAGTATAATCAAGCCTGTGAGGTTACGTGGAAAAGGTGAAAAAGATGAATTATCAAAAAGAACTGGAAAAGCTGATTGTAAAGCTTGAAAAAGAAGAAAAAGTGCCGAGGCTTTTGCTGCACAGCTGCTGTGCACCATGTAGCAGTTATGTCTTAGAGTATTTGAGCAATTATTTTGACATTACTGTTTTCTATTATAATCCTAATATTTTTCCGGAAAGTGAATATACAAAAAGGATTTTAGAACAGCAGATGCTGATCGGAGAGATGAAAGGAAAGCATCCAATCTCTTTTGTTGCGGGCAATTATGACAGGGGGAAGTTTTATGAGCTCGCAAAAGGCTTGGAACACTTGAAAGAAGGCGGAGAGCGGTGTTTTAAGTGCTATGCGCTCCGATTGGAAGAGACAGCGAGAATGGCAAAGGAAGCGGAATTTGATTACTTTACGACGACGCTTACAATCAGTCCAATGAAAAATGCGGAAAAGCTGAATACGATTGGCGCAAAAATAGGTGAAAAATATGGCGTGAAGTATTTACAGTCAGATTTTAAAAAGAAGAATGGATACAAACGTTCCATTGAGCTTTCCAATGAATTTGGACTTTACAGACAAGATTACTGTGGGTGCGAGTTTTCTGTCAGAGACAGGAAACAAGAAAGCACCGGAATCAAGAAAAAATAAACGAAAGAAGGGGACAATATGGCACAGTTATGGGGCGGTCGTTTTACAAAGGAGACGGATCAGCTGGTTTACAATTTCAATGCATCGATTTCGTTTGATCAGAAATTCTATGCACAGGATATGAGAGGAAGTATTGCGCATGTGAAGATGCTCGCAAAACAAGGGATTTTGACCGAGGATGAGCGAGATCAGATCATTGCGGGAATCGAAGGGATTTTGAGTGATGTGGAACGAGGCGTACTTGAAATTTCGGATAAATATGAGGATATTCACAGCTTTGTGGAGGCAACACTTATTGATCGTATTGGAGAACCGGGCAAGAAACTGCATACAGGAAGAAGCCGGAATGATCAGGTTGCACTGGATATGAAACTGTACACAAGGGATGAGATTCAGGTGTTGGATGGACTTTTAAAAGAATTACTGGAAGTTCTTCTTCATATCATGGAAGAAAACACCGAGACATTTATGCCGGGATTCACACATCTTCAAAAAGCACAGCCGATTACACTTGCGCATCATATGGGGGCATATTTTGAGATGTTCCGACGTGATCGTTCCAAACTATACGATATTTACCAAAGGATGAATTATTGTCCGCTTGGTTCGGGAGCACTCGCCGGAACGACATACCCTCTTGACAGAGAGTATACTGCCGAACTTTTGGGATTTGCCGGACCTACATTGAACAGCATGGATTCTGTTGCGGACAGAGATTATGTAATTGAGCTGATGTCAGCATTGTCTACGATCATGATGCATTTGAGCCGTTTTTCGGAAGAGGTGATTATTTGGAATTCGAACGAATATCAGTTTGTGGATATTGATGATGCCTACAGTACGGGAAGCAGCATTATGCCACAGAAAAAGAATCCGGATATCGCAGAATTGGTTCGAGGAAAGACAGGACGTGTCTATGGGGCATTAATGTCGATTTTGACAACGATGAAAGGAATTCCGCTTGCTTATAATAAAGATATGCAGGAAGATAAAGAGTTGGCATTTGATGCGATTGACACAGCAAAAGGATGCCTTGCATTGTTTACAGGGATGCTTCGAACGATGAAATTCCGCAAGGAGAATATGGAAAACAGTGCAAAGAATGGGTTTACCAATGCGACAGATGCAGCGGACTATCTGGTAAATCATGGTGTTGCATTCCGCGATGCACACGGAATTGTAGGACAGCTTGTGCTGTACTGCCTGGAAAAGGATATCGCGTTGGATGACATGACACTAGAAGAATTTAAGGCGATTTCACCGGTTTTTGAGGCGGATATCTATGAGGCAATCAGCATGGAGACATGCGTCAATAAACGTATGACGATTGGCGCGCCTGGAAAAGAAGCGATGGAAAAGGTAATTGCCATCTATGCAAAATATTTGCAGGAATGCGAAAAAACACTTGCATAATCAATTAAAATGCGATAGTATATTTCGAGTAAACACATTTGTTTGCGTGAGAAAGACTTTTGGAAATGAGGAGATAATTATGGAACAGAAATTGAGAGTTGGAATTTTAGGAGCAACAGGTATGGTTGGACAACGTTTTATTTCTCTGTTGGAAAATCATCCGTGGTATGAAGTCGTGACAGTGGCAGCGAGCCCGAGATCAGCAGGAAAGACTTACGAAGAAGCGGTTGGGGATCGTTGGAAAATGAAGACACCAATGCCGGAGGCAGTGAAAAAATTAGTTGTTGCCAATGTAAATGAAGTAGAGAAAGTGGCTGCAGATGTTGACTTTGTGTTCAGTGCGGTGGATATGACAAAAGAAGAGATCAAAGCGATTGAAGATGCATATGCAAAGACAGAGACACCGGTTGTTTCAAACAATAGTGCGCACCGTTGGACAAAGGATGTGCCGATGGTAGTTCCAGAGATTAATCCAGAACATTTTGAAGTAATAGAAGCTCAGAAAAAACGTCTTGGAACAGAAAGAGGATTTGTGGCGGTAAAACCAAACTGTTCGATTCAAAGCTATGCTCCGGTTCTGACAGCATGGAAAGAATTTGAGCCGACAGAAGTAGTGGCAACTACATATCAGGCAATCTCAGGGGCAGGAAAGACATTCAAAGACTGGCCAGAGATGGTAGAAAATATTATTCCGTTTATCGGTGGTGAAGAAGAAAAAAGTGAACAAGAACCACTTCGTATCTGGGGAAAAGTAGTTGATGGAGAGATTGTAAAAGCGGATGGACCGGTAATTACAACTCAGTGTATCCGCGTACCGGTTTTGGACGGACATACAGCAGCTGTATTTGTGAGATTTGCAAAGAAGCCAACGAAAGAGCAGCTGATTGAAAAGCTTGTGAACTTTAAGGGACTGCCGCAGGAATTGGAGCTTCCAAGTGCGCCGAAGCAGTTTATTCAATACTTAGAGGAAGATAATCGTCCACAGGTACAATTGGATGTCAATTTTGAAAATGGTATGGGAATTTCGGTAGGACGTTTGAGAGAAGACAGTGTATACGATTTTAAATTTGTCGGACTTTCTCATAACACAGTACGTGGCGCAGCAGGTGGTGCAATCCTCTGTGCAGAGACACTGACTGCAAAAGGATATATCAAAGCAAAATAAATAAAAATAACATTTGGCGGGGAAGAAGGTTCTTCCCTGCCTTGTTTCTCTTTTTATCCACGGGAGAGGCATTGACGGCAGAGAAAGGAAACCAGGATGGGAAAATCAGTATACATAGCGGAGAAGCCAAGCGTGGCACAGGAATTCGCAAAAGCATTAAAATTGAATACGAGAAAAAAAGACGGATATCTGGAATCTGATGAGGCGATTGTCACATGGTGTGTTGGACATCTTGTGACAATGAGTTATCCGGAGGTGTATGATGAGAAATATAAAAGATGGAGTCTTGAGACGTTGCCGTTTATGCCAAAAGAGTTCAAATACGAGGTGATTCCGAACGTAAAAAAGCAGTTCCAAATTGTGAGTGGCGTGTTGAATCGACAGGATGTGGATACGATTTATGTGTGCACTGACTCCGGGCGTGAGGGGGAATATATTTACCGTCTGGTGGAACAGATGGCAGAGGTGAAAGGAAAGAAAAGAAAACGTGTGTGGATTGATTCCCAGACAGAAGAAGAGATTCTTCGTGGAATCCGTGAAGCGAAAGATCTGGAGGAATATGATAACTTATCCGCATCAGCGTATCTGCGGGCAAAAGAAGATTACCTGATGGGAATTAATTTCTCTAGACTTCTGACGCTGAAATACGGCAATAGTATCTCAAATTATCTTGGTCACAAATACACAGTCCTTTCTGTCGGGCGTGTTATGACATGCGTACTCGGTATGGTAGTGAGAAGAGAGCGGGAAATTCGGGAATTTGTAAAGACGCCGTTTTACAGAGTGCTCAGCAGCATTTCACTGGAAGAAAAGAATTTTGATGGTGAATGGAAGGCAGTGAAGGGTTCTAAATATTTTGAGTCATTGGATCTTTATAAGGAAAATGGCTTTAAAGAGAAGGTGAAGGCAGAAGAACTGATTGCCTATTTAAGCGATGGAGAACCGCTTACTTGCACAGTCACTGCAATTGAAAAAAAGAAAGAAAAAAAGAATCCGCCACTCCTTTATAATCTGGCAGAGCTTCAGAATGAATGTTCCAAACGATTTAAGATCAGTCCGGATGAGACACTTCGGATCGTCCAGGAACTGTATGAAAAGAAACTGGTGACGTATCCGAGAACGGATGCCAGAGTGCTTTCGACAGCAGTGGCAAAAGAGATTCACAAAAATCTGAACGGTCTGTCCAAATATGATATGGCATCTCCTTATCTGAAAGATATTGTTGCGTTTGGAAGTCATAAAGGCTTAGAAAAAACAAGGTATGTCAATGACAAGCAGATCACAGATCACTATGCAATCATACCGACCGGTCAGGGGCTGCAGGCATTGAATAGTGTATCACATACTGCAAGGCAGGTATACGACACGATTGTCAGAAGGTTTTTGAGTATTTTCTATCCTCCGGCTGTTTATCAGAAAGTCAGTATTACAACCAAGATCAAAGAGGAAAGCTTTTTCTCCAATTTCAAGGTTTTGGCAGAGGAAGGATATCTGAAAGTGGTCGGGACCGGAAATGCGGGTAAACAGGATTCGGAAAGTGACATGGACATGAACTTTTTTGAACTGCTTCAGACAGTGAAAAAAGGAACGGTGTTACCGGTAAAGGAATTGACAATCAAAGAAGGAGAGACTTCGCCACCGAAGAGATACAATTCGGGGTCGATTATTCTTGCGATGGAGAATGCGGGGCAGCTCATTGAAGATGAGGATTTGCGCGCCCAGATTAAAGGAAGTGGTATCGGAACGAGTGCAACCAGGGCAGAGATTCTGAAAAAGCTGATTCATATTAAATATTTGATGTTAAATAAAAAAACACAGATCATTACACCGACGCTGCTTGGAGAAATGGTTTTTGATGTAGTGGAACATTCAATCCGCTCACTTTTGAACCCGGAACTTACTGCAAGTTGGGAAAAAGGACTCACCTATGTGGCAGACGGCGAGATTACATCGGATGAGTATATGATGAAGCTGGAACATTTTATTAACAGTCGTACGCAAGGTGTTTTGCGGTTGAGTAATCAGTATCAGCTGAGAGGCTGTTACGATAAGGCGGCAATATTTTATAAAAAAGAAAAACAGACAAAGAAGGGGTAAATTGAAATGGAACAATTAACAGTAAAATCACTTTATAATTTGAAGGAGACAATTGCGAGAGATATTTTTGAAGGAGTGACTTATCCATGGGAGGTTCTTCCGAAAATCAGTTCTTTTATTTTAGAACTAGGAGAGACGTTATCGGAAGAGGAGTATGAAAAAGTCGGTGAGAATGTATGGATTGCAAAATCGGCGACAGTAGCGCCGACAGCTTACATCAATGGACCGGCAATTATTGGGAAAGACGCAGAAGTGAGACATTGTGCGTTTATCCGCGGTAATGCAATTGTTGGGGAAGGAGCTGTGGTAGGAAATTCTACAGAGCTTAAGAATGTAATTCTGTTTAATAAAGTTCAGGTTCCACATTATAATTATGTAGGGGACTCTGTGCTTGGATATAAGTCTCATATGGGGGCTGGCTCGATTACTTCTAATGTGAAATCGGATAAGACATTGGTGACGGTAAAGACACCAAAAGGAGCGATTGAGACCGGACTTAAGAAATTTGGTGCCATGCTTGGCGATGAAGTCGAAGTGGGATGTGGAAGTGTATTGAATCCGGGAACAGTTGTGGGAAGTCATACAAATATTTATCCGTTGTCTATGGTCAGAGAATTTGTACCTGCAGGCAGCATTTATAAAAAACGTGGAGAAGTAATCGAGAAATACGAAAAATAAATATTGACAGTCGGAATAGTCTTGTGTATCATTGTATTAAATCTATAGTACAGATATACAAGACTATTTTTGATGAGGAGGAATGAAGATGCTTGAGATACAAGGACTGAGTAAAAAATATGGTGATTATCTGGCGGTGGATCATGTCAGTTTCACGGTGCCGACGGGAAAGATAGGAATTTTGCTGGGACCAAACGGAGCAGGAAAATCTACGATTATCAAAAGTATTGCAGGTTTGCTCAGGTATGAAGGTGGAATCGGAATTCAGAAGATGGAAGCACATAGCATGGAGGCGAAAAAGATTTTCGCCTATGTTCCGGAATTGCCGGCAATGTTCGATGCATTGACTGTAAGAGAGCATATTGAGTATGTAAGAAAAGCATATGACAGCAACATAACAGACCAAGAGGTGGAAGCAATTCTGACACGATTTGAGTTGGAGGATAAACAGGACAAATTAGGGAATGAGCTTTCAAAAGGAATGATGCAGAAAGTTAGTATTTGCTGTGCGCTGTGTATCAAGCCACAGGTGATTCTTTTAGATGAGCCGATGGTTGGACTCGATCCAAAAGCGATCAAAGAATTAAAAGAAGTGATTTTAGAATTGAAAGAAAACGGAGTTACGATATTGATCAGTACTCATATGCTGGAGATGGTAGAGAATATTTGGGATGTGATGTTTGTGATGGAAAAAGGCCATATTATTGGTTCTTACAGCAAAGAAGAAGTTGGAGATAAAGAACTCGATGCTCTGTTCTTTGAATTGACGGGTGGTGAAAAATAATGAAAGCATTATTGTATATGTCAAAAAGAAAATGGATCAACAAATTAAAGCAGCTAAAGAAAAAGCCGGTGAACCTGATACTTAGCATTGTTTTGGTAGCCTATTTTATTTTTTTGATCACAGTTTCAGTTACGGCTTTAGTAAAAGCAGATTTTCAAACACCATATTGGCTGCTGGCGGCATTGACGGTATGGGGACTTTACAATTTTTTTATTAACTTTGCGACTTATGCAAAACGAAAAGGTGTTATTTTCTATCCAAGCCATGCACATTTTATTTTTACAGCGCCGATTCGCCCCAAAATAATCTTGCTCTATGGCGCAGGATATAATTTTTTGATGACTTTAATTGTGAGTATGGCATTTGTACTTGCTGCAATTCTTGGGTTTCATCTTCCGCTTTGGAAAATCGTATCACTGTTTATAGTTCTTGCAGGAGTTGAGTCGGTACTGGAAGGCAGTATTATTATTGTTTTATATGCCAATGAACGATTTTCGCAAAAGACGACTGTTATGCTTGCGCGCACGATCTACGTTTTGCTTGCAGGTATTACGCTGTTTGGAATTTGGTATTTTCGAACAAAAGGATTTTCGCTGGAAAGTATTATCAATCTGATTGATTTTCCGGGATTGCAGATGCTGCCGATCATTGGATGGAATATTGCAGTTTTTCGACTGATTTTGCTTGGACCTACAACTCTTAATCTTGTATGCAGTGGTTTGTATCTTTTGACTGTAATTGTTATGGCTGTAGTGGCAGTCAAAATGAAATGCAATGGTGGATATTATGAAGATGCGGCAAAATTTGCGGATGATTATGCAGAGATGAAAGCGCGAAAAAATAATGGTGAGATGGTTATGTCCATCGGCAAAAAGAAGAAATTCAAAAGAGCCTCAGTCGAATATAAAGCGTCCGGAGCAAAGGCTATTTTTTACAGACAGTTATTGGAGTATAAAAAAGAAAAATGGTTTATCTTTTCATATATGACATTGTTTTGCATTGGTGCGGATATTTTGTTTTTAAAGGTGATTGATGTTTCGGAATTTGGATCAAAAAGTGCAGTTCTTTTGGGAATTGTGGCCTATCTTGCCATTTTGACAGGAGGATATCTTGGGAAATGGGATAAAGAATTGAAAAATCCGTATCTGTTTCTACTCCCAGATTCTCCGGCAAAGAAAATGTGGTACGCGACTGTGATGGAACATGTGAAAGCGGCGATTGATGGAGCGATTTTGGTGCTTCCGCTTGGGATTGCATGGAAAGTTCATCCGTTTCACATAGTCAGCTGCTGGCTGATCTATGTGTTCCTTCAGGCAATTAAGTTATATACAAAGGTACTGATCGATTCGTTTTTGAGAAACTCTTTGGGAGAAACAGTAAAGCAGCTAGTTCGATTGGGACTCCAAGGGGGAATTATAGGGATCGGAGTGCTCCTTGCTGTGGTTGCAGTTGTCTTACAGAATTTCAATTTTGCCTTTTTCGTAATTTTAATTTATGGTATGATAATGGCAGTGGTGATTGGACTGTTGACAGTGTCAAGGTTCGCCATCATGGAACAATATGATTAAAAGAAAGAAGGGATCATTGTGTTACAAGATAATTATGTTACATTTGAAATTGGAAAAGCAAAGCATATTGCACTGGTTGCTCATGACGGAAAGAAGAAAGAGCTGGTAGAGTGGTGTGATCAGAACAAGGAGATTTTAAAAAGTCACTTTTTATGTGGAACAGGAACGACATCCCGACTGATTGCGGAAAAAACAGGGTTACCTGTAAAAGGTTATAACAGCGGACCGCTTGGAGGAGATCAGCAGATCGGAGCAAAGATTGTGGAAGGACAGATTGATTTTATGATCTTTTTATGGGATCCATTAGAAGCACAGCCACATGATCCGGATGTGAAAGCCTTGCTTCGAATTGCAGTCGTGTATGATATTCCGATTGCAAACAATCTGGCAACGGCAGATTTTATGCTGCATTCTAAATATATGAGTGAGCCATACTGCAGAAAAGTAGAAAATTTTAATAAAACAATTCAGGAACGTGTAGAAAAGATGAAAGAATAAACTATTTGTTGACATCCATATTCGCGTGTGCTATTCTTTAATTATTAAGAAACTTTAGCAGTTTAAAGCGTAACACTTTAAACTGCTAATTTAAAAGAAGGGGGAAGAAGATGGGTGTAAAAGTAATTCTGCTGGTGATTTTTTTTGCAGTGATGGCAGTGGTTGGGATTTATTCTCGGAGACATACAAAAAGTGTAGACGCGTTTGTGCTGGGTGGACGTTCCGTTGGACCCTGGCTCACTGCATTTGCGTATGGGACTTCTTATTTTTCGGCGGTTGTATTTGTCGGATATGCGGGTCAGTTTGGATGGAAATACGGAATTGCATCCACATGGATTGGAATTGGGAATGCAGTTCTTGGAAGTCTTTTGGCCTGGGTTGTGCTAGGGAGAAGGACAAGGGTTATGAGTCAACATTTACGGTCAAAGACGATGCCGGATTTTTTTGGTGAGAGATATCAGAGCAAGAGTCTGAAGATTGTGGCATCGGTCATTGTGTTTGTATTTTTGGTTCCATATACCGCATCCATTTACAACGGTCTGTCCCGTTTGTTTGAGATGGCATTTCATGTCCCGTATACATGGTGTGTAGTGACTATGGCAGCATTTACCGCTATATATGTAATTCTTGGAGGGTATATGGCAACTGCGATCAATGACTTTATCCAGGGAATCATTATGTTGATAGGGATTGTAGCAGTTATTGTGGCAGTGTTAAACAATCAGGGAGGATTTGTAGAGGCGATTAGAAAGCTTGCACAGATTGAAAGTGATGTGGCATTGACAGCCGGACAACCTGGTGCATTTACATCCTTCTTCGGACCAGATCCAATGAACCTTTTGGGAGTTGTGGTACTGACCTCTCTTGGAACCTGGGGATTGCCCCAGATGATACATAAATTTTATGCTATTAAAGATGAAAAATCGATTAATACAGGAACGGTAATTTCGACAATCTTCGCCATTGTGGTATCGGGAGGATGCTATTTTCTTGGAGGTTTTGGACGTTTGTTTGATGGAAAAGAATTATACGATGAATCCGGAATGATTGTGTTTGACAGCATTATTCCACATATGTTATCTTCTTTACCTGATATTCTGATAGGAATTGTCGTCGTGCTTGTCCTGTCGGCATCGATGTCTACACTGTCCTCACTCGTACTAACATCCAGTTCAACATTGACTTTGGACTTTCTGAAAGATAATATCATAAAAAATATGAGTGAGAAAAAGCAAGTTATTACCATGCAGATTCTGATTGTGTTTTTTATTGTCGTTTCAGTGCTGCTTGCACTTGATCCACCGACTTTTATTGCGCAGTTGATGGGCATCTCCTGGGGAGCGCTCGCTGGAGCATTTCTAGCTCCGTTTTTATATGGGTTGTATTGGAAAGGAGTCACAAAGGCTGCGGTGTGGACAAGCTTTTTTTCTGGAATTGGAATTACAGTATCTAATATGTTCTTTCAATATATCTCATCACCAATCAATGCGGGAGCAATTGCTATGGCAGCAGGTCTTGTCATCGTCCCGATTGTCAGTGTCCTGACTCCCAAAATGGAGAAAGATACGTTAAAGCAGTTATTTGCATGCTATGATGAAAAAGTAGTTATCAGCAAAAAACATTCGTTAGAAGCCGGAAATAGAGAAAGAAAAGAATCCTGAAAATGGATTCTTTTCTTGTGCAAAGATGAGAATTATGATATTCTAAAAGTGTTCATTCAATAGAGCGTTCGCTCATTATATACATTCATTGGCAGATTCGCTGAAATTACCCACATGGAAATTTGTAAGCAGGAGGTGAGAATAAAAGTATTGACATTTTGAGACAAGTATAATAGTATATTAATTAGAAAAACGAACATAAGTTCGCGGTGTGAAGAAGGAGATACGTAATATGGCAAATGAAGATAAACAAAAAGCGCTGGATGCAGCGATTTTAAAGTTGGAGAAGGATTTTGGAAAAGGTACGGTGATGAAGCTTGGTGATGCAGGGGCGAATGTCTCTGTGGAGACGGTGCCGACAGGTTCTTTAAGTCTTGATATTGCACTTGGTCTTGGGGGTGTACCGAAGGGAAGAGTAATTGAGGTATATGGTCCTGAGTCAAGTGGTAAGACGACGGTTACGTTACATATGATTGCAGAGGTACAAAAAAGAGGCGGAATTGCGGGATTTATTGATGCAGAGCATGCGCTTGATCCTGTCTATGCAAAAAATATTGGTGTAAATATTGATGAATTATACATTTCACAGCCGGATAGTGGAGATCAGGCACTTGAGATTGCCGAGACGATGGTTCGCTCCGGCGCGATGGATATTATTGTAATTGACTCGGTCGCAGCACTTGTTCCGAAACAGGAGATAGAAGGAGACATGGGAGACAGTCATGTCGGTCTGCAAGCGCGTTTGATGTCGCAGGCACTCAGAAAGCTGACTCCTGTTATTAGCAAATCAAACTGTGTTGTGATTTTTATCAACCAGCTTCGAGAGAAAGTTGGTGTGATGTTTGGAAATCCGGAGACGACAACCGGTGGACGAGCTTTAAAATTCTATGCTTCCGTGCGTATGGATGTCAGAAGGATTGAAACTTTAAAACAGAATGGTGAGATGGTGGGAAATCGTACACGTATCAAGATTGTGAAGAATAAGATTGCACCTCCGTTCAAGGAAGCAGAATTTGATATCATGTTTGGAAAGGGAATTTCCAAAGAAGGAGATATTCTGGATCTTGCAACAAAACTTGATCTTGTGAATAAGAGTGGGGCATGGTATGCCTATAATGGAGATAAGATTGGACAGGGAAGAGAGAATGCGAAGATATATCTTGGACAGCATCCGGAAATTATGGAAGAGTTGGAAGAGAAGATCAGAGCGCATTATCATTTGGACGGTTCCGTAGAGAAGGAAGAGGAAGAATAGAATGTATGTCACGAAGATTGAGCCAGTGACAAAGACAAAGTATAAGGTATTCATAGACGGACAGTTTGCCTTTGTATTATACAAAGGAGAGCTGTCCCGATATCATATCGCGCAGGACACAGAGGTGGACGAGAGGCTGGTCAGTCAGATTCTCAGTGAGATTGTGTTAAAACGTGCCAAGCTGCGGGCAATGCATCTGTTGACAGACATGGATCGCACAGAATCGCAACTTCGCACGAAATTAAAGCAGGGATTATATCCGGATGATATTATTGAACAGGCGATGGCTTATGTAAAATCCTTTGGATATGTGGAAGACGAAAATTATGCAAGGCGATTTGTGCTCAGCAGACAGAACAGCAAGAGCAAAAAAGAAATTTATGCATCACTCTGTCAGAAAGGTGTCGCAAAAGAGACGATTGACAAAGTCATGGAAGAGTGTTATGAGATGGAAGAGGAACGGGGAGCAATTCAAAAAATTCTTGAAAAAAAGAGATTTTGTGCAGAGAAGGCGACAGAAGCAGAAAAAGCGAAGATTTGCGGGTATCTGCTAAGAAAAGGTTTCCGTTACGAGGACATCCGTCAAGTAATACAAGTTTCTGAATGGAATACTTGACATAATTGTGAAAAGAGTATAAAATTTAAGTGTTGTATTTGTACAATGAAAATTAAATAAGGAGGTGCTCCTGTGCCAACAATAATTACTATAATTATTGCTGTAGTTGCATTCATTGTTGCAGCGGTCATCACTCGTTTCCTGACGATTTCAAGCCTGACAAAAGACGCAGATTCGAAGATCGGAAGTGCGGAGACTCGGGCGAGAGAAATTATTGATGATGCATTGAAAACTGCTGAGACAACGAAAAAAGAAGCGCTCTTGGAAGTAAAAGAAGAGTCTATCAAGACAAAGAATGAACTCGAAAAAGAGACAAAGGAAAGACGATCTGAATTACAACGCTATGAGAAAAGAGTGTTATCCAAGGAAGAAGCTTTAGACAAAAGATCAGAAGCAATTGAGCAGCGTGAAGCAAACTTTACGGCGAGAGAAGAGCAAATTAAGCAGCGTGAAGCGAAAGTAGAAGAGCTTAATCAGCAAAGAGTACAGGAACTAGAAAGAATCTCAGGATTAACCTCCGAACAAGCAAAGGATTATTTGTTAAAAACTGTTGAAGATGATGTCAAACATGACACTGCGAGGATGATCAAAGAATTGGAAACGCAGGCAAAAGAGGAAGCTGCCAAAAAGGCAAGAGAGTATGTCGTAACAGCGATTCAGAAGTGTGCGGCAGATCATGTTGCGGAGACTACAATTTCGGTTGTACAACTTCCAAGTGATGAGATGAAGGGAAGAATTATTGGTAGAGAGGGACGAAACATTCGTACACTCGAGACAATGACAGGAGTAGAATTGATTATAGATGATACTCCGGAAGCTGTCGTTTTATCAGGATTTGATCCGATCAGAAGAGAAGTTGCGAGAATTGCTCTCGAGAGATTGATTGTAGATGGAAGAATTCATCCCGCAAGAATTGAAGAAATGGTAGAGAAAGCACAAAAAGATGTGGAATTGATGATTCGTGAAGAGGGAGAGGCAGCAGCTTTAGAAGTTGGAGTACATGGTATTCATCCAGAACTGATTCGTCTGTTAGGAAGAATGAAATTTAGAACCAGCTATGGGCAGAATGCATTGAAGCATTCCATGGAAGTAGCGCAGTTATCCGGACTTCTCGCAAGTGAGATTGGTTTGGATGTCAGGGTTGCGAAGAGAGCTGGTCTTTTACATGATATCGGAAAATCAATCGATCACGATGTGGAAGGCTCCCATATTCAGATTGGTGTGGATCTTTGTAGAAAATACAAAGAGTCGCCGGTTGTGATTAACGCGGTAGAAGCGCATCATGGTGATGTAGAGCCGGAATCGTTAATTGCATGTATCGTTCAGGCGGCAGATACAATTTCTGCAGCAAGACCTGGCGCAAGAAGAGAGACATTGGAAACATATACAAACAGATTAAAACAATTAGAAGATATCGCCAACCAATTTAAAGGTGTCGATAAATCTTTTGCTATTCAGGCAGGTAGAGAGATTCGTGTCATGGTAGTTCCAGAACAAGTGTCTGATGCAGACATGGTACTGATGGCTAGAAATATTTCAAAACAAATTGAGTTTGAATTGGAATATCCTGGACAGGTTAAAGTGAATGTGATTCGTGAATCACGTGTTACAGACTATGCAAAATAGTCACAATAAATGAAAACGATTCCCATATATCAAGTTGATATATGGGAATTTCTATATATTGGAGGGATATGAGATGGGTGAAAAAGTAAAAAGGATTAAACGAGAACTGAAATACAGAGGAACGATATTGGATATGTATTGTGATCATGTTGAGGTGAACGGACATATTGCAAAATGGGACTATCTGCAGCATAAAGGTGCAGCTGCGGTGATTCCTGTTACAAAAGAAGGAAAGATTTTGATGGTAAGACAGTATCGAAATGCGTTGGACAGGTATACATTGGAGATTCCGGCCGGAGCTTTGGATACACAGGGGGAACCCGGCAAAGAGTGTGCGGCAAGGGAATTGGAGGAGGAGACGGGATTTCGCTCAGAAGATTTGGAATGGCTGATTACATTGAGAACAGCGGTGGCGTTTTGTAATGAGAGAGTGGAAGTATACGTCGCAAAAAATTTGATACCATCCAAGCAGAATTTAGATGAAGATGAGTCGATTGACGTAGAGGCTTACACAATGGAGGAGTTAAAAGAGAAAATTTTTTCTGGAGAGATTGAAGATTCTAAGACGATTGCTTCGCTGATGTCATATGCAGTAAAAATAAAAGCATAAACGGATGGACCTTGCATATAATGAAATATCCTAAGTTGAAGTGTGAAAGACGGGAGGTAGATATGTGAGGTCATACAGAAGTAAAAATCAATTTTTTGCAATGTTTCTGCTGGGTGGTTTTTTAATTGGTATTTTGTATGCGAATTTGATTTCTGACAGGTATATTATGTCGGGCGGAATTTTCGATGACGGTTTCTTGAAGCAATATGCTAAAACCGATATTGTGGCAGAAGAATATTTGTGGTATATCCTGCGAGCAAGACTTGTCCCTTTTTGTGTGATATGTATTTTAGGATGTATGAAATGGAAGAAAACAGTTGTTGGACTGTGCATTGGCTGGACAGGCTTTTCAGGTGGCGTTGTAGCAGTTTCTTCTGTAATTTCTCTTGGAATGAAAGGAATTCTATTGTGTATTGTGGGAATGTTGCCGCAGATTCTTTTTTATGGGTTCGCATACGTGATTCTGCTATGGTATCTGTACACATATCCGAACGGGAGATGGAATATAAAAAAGACGGCAGCAGCAGGAATTTCTATGGCTGTTGGGATGATTTTAGAAGTGTATACGAATCCCATATTAATGAAATTAGTTATTGGATTATTGTGAAACGAGAGTTTGCCTTAGGTTGCAAACTCTCGTTTTTTTAAATGACAGCTTAAATACAGGATGCTTAGAATACTGACAGAAAGTTGACTTGCAAGGAGTCCCCAAAGATAACCATTCAATCCAATCTGTGGGATAAAAACAATCACTCCGATAATGCGTATGAAGAGTCCAAAAGTATTTATCAGAAAAGAGATTGTTGTATTTCCAAGTCCGTTTATGATACTGATGAGCGTAGAATTTGCATATAGAAATGGACAAATCCAGGAAAGGGTCAGTAAAAAATTTCCGGCAAGCTGACTGTGGAATAAGATGGTTCCAATCCAGTTCCCGAATAGGAGAAAGAGTATACAGCAAAAAAAACCAAGAGAAAAACAATAAAGTATAACCTTTTGGATGAGTTTCTTTAGCTGTTTCCAGTTGTTTGAAGTTTGAATCTCTGTAACTGTAGGAAGAAGCATCGTAGAGACAGCGTTTGTAATTGCGGATGGAAACAGAATACACGGCAAAGCCATTCCAGTGAGAACTCCATAGGCACTGAGTGCATCAGAGGAAGTGTACCCATACTGTTGTAAACGTATGGGAATGGAAATTGCCTCGATGCTCTGTAAAATATTCAGAAGAATACGGTTGGCAGTGAGAGGCACGGAAAGTTTTAGAAGTTCTTTTAAGTGAGAAAAATTGTTTTTTAAGATAAAGTGAATACGGGCAAAGACTTTTCCGTATGTAAAACATTGTATACAAAAGAGTGAAGAAACGATTTCTCCAATGACAAGACCGATTACCGCAAACAGTATTGTGACTGGTTGCTCTTTTTTTAGTGCAATCATATATATGACATATACACTGAAGACTCGTGCAATTTGTTCGATAAGTTGTGCGAGTGCCGGAATTTTTGTCTGCTTTCGCCCGAGATAGTATCCGCAGATACAACTGTGGACAGATGCGAAAGGAAGCGAATAAGAGATCGCAATGAGTAATGGTTCACAGCGTATATCGCCAAGGATATAGATGGAAAAAGCAGAGGCATTTGTCTGTAATATAGCTGCGGTGACCGTAGAGAGCGCAATGGAAAGGAAAAGCCCGACATACAAAAGTTGTCTTGCTTCTTTGTGTCTGGAAAGAGCTACTTTTCTTGCGACGCACCGGGAAAGAGCAACTTCGATTCCGGCTGTGGTGAGCGAAAAGCAAAGTGCGTAGATGGGGAAAATCAGTTGGTAGAGTCCCACGCTTTCCTCCCCGAAAGTATGGCTTAAGAACATACGGTAAAAAAAGCCAATGAAACGGCTTAGAAAGCCAGTGGCAGTGAGAATGAATGTACCTTTCAAAATAGTGTGTTTTTCAGACATGTCTTCTCCTGAATTTTTTGTCTTTATAACATATTCCCAGAATGCCCTTGACAGAACTTGAAGAGAGTGATATTCTACAAAAGAAATAAACCCTAGTAATTCACTAGGAATTAAATAGACCAAAGAAGGTGAAGTTTTGAAAATATCAACAAAAGGGCGCTACGGTCTTCGTGCTTTGATTGATATTGCTCAATATAGTGAGATAGAGCCCGTTCCAATCAGCAGTATTTCGGCGAGACAGGACATATCCGAGCGATATTTGGAGCAGCTGATGGCTTTGCTGAAGAGAGCCGGATTGATTAAAAGCATACGGGGAGCCGGCGGAGGCTATGTGCTTGCGAAAGATGTCAGTGAGATTTCAGTCGGAGATGTATTAAGAGCGTTGGAAGGAAATTTGGAGCCGGTAGAGTGTGCGGCTTTTCACGAAGAAGAATCATGCGAGGCAGCAGGAGGCTGTGTCACAAAGTATGTTTGGAAGAAGATCAATGAAAGCATTAATCGAACAGTCGATGAGATTGATTTAAAGCAGCTCGTAGAAGAAAGTAAGCAGATTCAACAGAATTTGACCATACAGAAAAATTGCAATAATTAGGAGGAAAGAACATGGACAGACTTATTTATTTAGATAATGCGGCGACAACAAAAACAGCACCGGAAGTAGTAGAGGCGATGCTTCCGTATTTTACAGAAAATTATGGGAATCCATCCAGCGTTTACAGTTTTGCAGCAAAGAATAAGGATGCGATTACAAAACAACGCGAGATTATTGCAGACGCACTGGGTGCAAACGCAAATGAAATTTATTTTACTGCAGGCGGTTCCGAATCAGATAACTGGGCGCTGAAAGCAACAGCAGAGGCTTACAAAAATAAAGGAAATCATATTATCACAACAAAGATTGAACATCATGCAATTCTTCACACAGGCGATTACCTGGAGAAAAACGGATATGAAGTGACATATTTGGATGTGGATGAGAATGGCGTGGTAAAACTGGAAGAACTGAAAGCTGCAATCAGACCTACGACTATTTTAATTTCTGTGATGTATGCTAATAATGAGATTGGAACGATTCAGCCAATCAAAGAGATCGGTGAGATTGCACATGAACACGGAATTTTATTCCACACAGATGCGGTGCAGGCATTCGGGCAAGTACCGATTAATGTAGACGAATGTCACGTTGATATGCTGAGCGCAAGTGGACATAAGTTAAACGGTCCAAAAGGGATTGGATTTTTGTATATCCGAAAAGGAGTAAAGATCCGTTCTTTTGTGCACGGAGGAGCACAGGAAAGAAAACGTCGTGCAGGAACAGAGAACGTACCTGGAATTATCGGACTTGGAACAGCGGTTGAAAGAGCGGTGCGCACAATGAAAGAGCGTACATCGAAAGAGATTGAATTGAGAGATCATTTGATTGAACGTGTGCTTGCAGAGATTCCGTACTGCAGGCTGAATGGACATAGAACAGATCGCCTTCCGAACAATGTAAATTTCAGTTTTCAGTTTATTGAAGGGGAATCGCTTTTGATTATGCTCGATATGAAAGGAATTTGCGGTTCCAGTGGATCAGCCTGTACATCAGGGTCTTTGGATCCTTCGCATGTTCTTTTGGCAATCGGTTTGCCACACGAAATCGCACATGGATCGTTAAGACTGACGTTGAGCGAAGAGACAACAAAAGAAGAGATTGACTATGTGGTAGATTGTCTGAAAGAAATTGTGGCGCAACTTCGCAGCATGTCGCCACTGTATGAAGATTTTGTGAAAAAACAGAAATAAATAATAGAAATGAATAAAAGGAGAATCAGATATGTATACAGAAAAAGTAATGGATCATTTCCAAAACCCAAGAAACGTAGGAGAAATTGAAAACGCCAGTGGCGTTGGTACAGTAGGGAATGCAAAATGTGGAGATATTATGAGAATCTATCTTGACATTGATGATAACCAGATCATTCAAGATGTGAAATTCAAAACATTTGGCTGTGGAGCAGCTGTTGCTACAAGCAGTATGGCGACAGAACTTGTAAAAGGAAAAAGCATCTACGACGCACTTCAAGTCACAAACAAGGCGGTTATGGAAGCGCTGGACGGACTTCCGCCTGTAAAAGTACATTGTTCACTGCTTGCAGAGGAAGCAATCCATGCTGCGCTTTGGGATTATGCCGAAAAACACGGAATTAAGATTGAAGGTTTGGAAAAACCAAAATCAGATATTCATGAAGATGAAGAAGAGGAAGAAGAATACTAAGAGGTAGAACAGAGGGAGCCAAATGGAAAAGAAGAAAGTAGTTGTCGGGATGTCGGGCGGTGTAGACTCATCGGTTGCGGCGTATCTTTTAAAAGAAGAAGGATATGATGTGATTGGTGTGACGATGCAGATTTGGCAGGATGAAGACAGAGCCATACAGGAAGAAAATGGAGGATGCTGTGGCTTGACAGCGGTAGATGATGCCAGAAGAGTTGCGAGTGATCTGGGGATTCCTTATTATGTTATGAATTTTAAGAAGGAGTTCAAAGAAAATGTAATTGACTATTTTGTTGATGAATATTTAAATGGAAGGACACCAAATCCATGTATTGCATGTAACCGCTATGTGAAGTGGGAGTCGCTCCTGAAAAGAAGTATGGATATCGGAGCAGATTATATTGCAACAGGTCATTACGCCAGAATTGAAAAACTTCCCAATGGAAGATATAGCCTGAGACGTTCAGCCACACTTGCAAAGGATCAGACATATGCGCTTTACAATCTGACACAGGAGCAGTTGAAGAGAACACTGATGCCGGTCGGCGCTTATGCGAAAGAGGAAGTACGGGAAATTGCAGAAAAAATTGGGCTTCGAGTGGCGAACAAACCAGACAGTCAGGATATTTGTTTTGTGCCCGACGGAAATTATGCGGAATTTATCGAGGAGACAATTGAGAAAAAGATTCCGGAAGGAAATTTTGTGTTGTCGGATGGAACTGTTGTCGGAAGACATAAAGGAATTACCCATTACACAGTTGGACAGAGGAAGGGACTTGGTCTGTCGCTTGGACATCCTGTTTTTGTCTTGGAGATCCGCCCGGAGACGAATGAAGTTGTGATTGGCAGCAATGAGGAATCACTTACGTATACATTGCGGGCAAATCAATTGAATTTTATGTCCATTGAAGATCTGAAAGAGGGAGAGAAAATCCGTGTATTTGCCAAAATACGCTATAATCACAAAGGTGCTTGGTGCGAAGTGGAACGTATTGGAGAGGATGAGGTACGTTGTACATTTGAAGAACAGCAAAGGGCTGTGACACCGGGGCAGGCTGTTGTTTTTTACGATGGAGATTATGTTCTTGGCGGGGGTACGATTATAGGAGAATAGAATATGATAAAAGCAGATTTTCATATGCACACATCGTTTTCGTCTGATTCGGAGACGATGCCGGAAAAAATGGTTGAAGAGGCAATAAGAATGGGACTTAAGACAATCTGTTTTACGGATCATCAGGATTTTGACTTTCCGGGAGAAGAAACTCTCTTCTTATTTGATACTGATACCTATTTTCGGAAAATGAAAAAACTACGGGAAATGTATCAGGACAAGATTGATATTCGAATTGGTGTGGAGATTGGACTTCAACCGCATTTGGGGAATGCATATAAAGAGTATGTTTCGTCGTATCCGTTTGACTTTGTGATTGGATCTGTACACGTTGTGAATCGGATGGATCCGTATTACGGAGAGTTTTTTGAAGATAAGACAGATGCAGAAGCTTACCGTCAGGCATTTTTGGAGACACTGACGGACATTCGGGCAATTAAAGATTTTGATGTACTGGGACACATTGACTATATTGTCCGATACGGAAAAGAAAAATATTATTCTTATACAAAATTTTCGGATGAAATTGACGAAATTTTAAAATATTTGATCGCACATGGAAAAGGGATTGAACTCAATACAGCAGGGTTTAAATATGGATTGGGCTTTTGTCATCCGCATCCTGACATTTTAAAAAGATACTGTGAGCTTGGAGGAGAGATCATCACAATCGGGGCAGATGGACATAAGCCTGAACATATTGCATATGATTTTGAAAAGGTGGCTCCGATCCTGAGAGAATGTGGATTCAAATATTATACAGAATTTAAAGAAAGAAAGCCAGTTTTTAAGCATCTTCCATAAAATTCAAAAATAGACTTGAATTTTTGTACTATCTTTAGTACAATCTTAAATAGGTTGATGATTCTTTAACATAGTAAAGAATATCACTATAGACGCTGTGAAACAGTAATTAATAATTAATTAAACTTTAGGAGGAATTAATCATGGCAGTAAAAGTAGCGATTAATGGATTTGGACGTATTGGACGTCTTGCATTCAGACAAATGTTCGGAGCAGAAGGATATGAAGTAGTTGCAATCAACGACTTAACATCTCCAAAAATGTTAGCTCACTTATTAAAATACGATTCATCTCAGGGAAAATACGCTTTAGCTGATAAAGTAACAGCAGGTGAAGATTCTATCACAGTAGATGGAAAAGAAATCAAAATTTATGCAAAAGCAAACGCTGAAGAACTTCCATGGGGAGAAATCGGTGTTGACGTTGTATTAGAATGTACAGGATTCTATACATCAAAAGCAAAAGCAGAAGCTCATATCAAAGCAGGTGCAAGAAAAGTTGTTATCTCAGCTCCAGCAGGAAATGACCTTCCAACAATCGTTTACAATGTAAACCATGACACATTAAAACCAGAAGATACAGTAATTTCAGCAGCTTCTTGTACAACAAACTGCTTAGCACCAATGGCTGATGCATTGAACAAATTAGCTACAATCAAATCTGGTATCATGTGCACAATTCATGCTTACACAGGTGATCAGATGACACTTGATGGACCACAGAGAAAAGGTGATTTAAGAAGATCTCGTGCAGCAGCTGTTAATATCGTACCTAACAGCACAGGTGCAGCAAAAGCAATCGGTTTAGTTATTCCAGAATTAAACGGAAAATTAATCGGATCTGCTCAGCGTGTTCCAACACCAACAGGATCTACAACAATCTTAACAGCAGTTGTTGAAGGAAACGTAACAGTTGATGAAATCAATGCAGCTATGAAAGCAGCAGCTAACGAATCTTACGGATACAACGAAGATGAAATCGTTTCAAGCGATATCGTTGGTATGAGATATGGTTCTTTATTCGATGCTACACAGACAATGGCTCTTCCATTAGACAATGGTACAACAGAAGTACAGGTTGTTTCTTGGTATGACAATGAAAATTCTTACACAAGCCAGATGGTAAGAACAATCAAATACTTCTCTGAATTAGCATAATCTTATTCTATTCAGAATTATTTAAGATCCAAAAAAGGGGTCCGGTCTTATTGGGGACCGGGCTCTTTTTTTAGAAATAATGGTACATATATGTATAGTTATTTCAATGATAAAATCATATTTTTAAGGAGGCAATACTATGCTTAACAAAAAATCAGTAGATGATATCAATGTAAAAGGGAAAAGAGTTCTTGTAAGATGTGACTTTAATGTGCCATTGATTGATGGAAAAATCACAGATGAGAACCGTCTTGTAGCTGCTCTTCCTACAATTAAAAAATTAATTGCAGACGGTGGAAAGGTTATTCTTTGTTCACATCTTGGAAAACCAAAGGGAGAGCCAAAACCAGAATTATCATTGGCGCCAGTTGCAGTGAGATTATCTGAGTTATTGGGACAAGAAGTAAAATTTGCAGCAGATGCAACTGTTGTTGGTGAGAATGCGAAAGCCGCAGTTGCAGCAATGAATGATGGAGATGTTATCCTTCTTGAAAATACTCGTTACAGAGCAGAAGAAACAAAAAATGGAGAAGAATTCAGCAAAGAGTTAGCTTCTTTATGTGATGTATTTGTAAATGATGCATTTGGTACAGCTCACAGAGCACACTGCTCAAATGTAGGTGTTACAAAATATGTAGATACAGCAGTTGTTGGTTACCTGATGCAAAAAGAAATTGATTTCTTAGGAAATGCAGTAAATAATCCGGAAAGACCATTCGTTGCAATCTTAGGTGGAGCGAAAGTATCAAGCAAGATTTCTGTAATCGAAAACTTACTTGACAAAGTAGACACATTGATCATCGGCGGTGGAATGTCTTATACATTCAGCAAAGCTATGGGAGGAAAAGTAGGTATCTCTTTGTTAGAAGAAGATTACTGCGATTTTGCTTTAAACATGTTGAAAAAAGCAGAAGAAAAAGGCGTAAAATTATTACTTCCAGTAGACCATGTTGTTGCGGATGATTTCTCTAACGATGCAAATATTCAGGTTGTGAGCAGAGGAGAAATCCCGGATGGATGGGAAGGTCTTGATATCGGGCCAGAGACAGCAAAATTGTATGCTGAAGCTGTAAAGACAGCAAAAACAGTTGTATGGAATGGACCAATGGGATGCTTCGAGATGCCAAACTTTGCAAAAGGTACAGAGGCAGTAGCAAAAGCATTAGCAGAGACAGATGCAGTGACAATCATCGGTGGTGGAGATTCTGCAGCGGCAGTTAACCAATTAGGATACGGTGATAAGATGACACACATCTCTACAGGTGGCGGAGCCTCTCTTGAATTCTTAGAAGGTAAGGAGTTACCTGGGGTAGCAGCTGCTAACGATAAGTAATAGCATGCATATATGACAAAATGACTGCGTTAGATGCGGCTTGACGTACTTTTTTGTACGACGGCGCCACATTGAACAGTTACAAATAATAAATGAAATAGTAATTGGGAGACGATAAAAATGGCAAGAAGAAAAATTATTGCAGGAAACTGGAAAATGAACAAAACTCCAAGTGAGGCAGTTGCGTTGATCAACGAATTAAAACCTTTAGTAGCTACAGAAGATGCGGACGTAGTATTTTGTGTACCGGCAATCAGCATTATTCCAGCAATCGAGGCGGCAAAAGGAAGCAACATCGAAATCGGTGCTGAAAATATGTACTTCGAAGAAAGTGGAGCATATACAGGAGAGATCGCACCAAATATGCTTACAGATGTTGGGGTAAAATATGTTATCATTGGACACTCTGAGAGACGTGAATATTTTGCAGAGACAGATGAGACTGTCAATAAAAAAGTAAAAAAAGCTTTTGAACACGGAATTACACCAATTGTTTGCTGTGGAGAGACATTAACACAGAGAGAACAGGGTGTTACGATTGATTTCATTCGTCAGCAGATTAAAATTGCTTTCTTAGATGTGACAGCAGATCAGGCTAAGACTGCGGTAATCGCTTACGAACCAATTTGGGCTATTGGAACAGGAAAAGTAGCTACAACAGAACAGGCACAGGAAGTTTGTGCAGCAATCCGTAAATGTATCGGAGAAATCTATGATGAAGCTACAGCAGAAGCTATCCGTATTCAGTACGGTGGTTCTGTTTCAGCCGCAAGCGCTCCAGAGTTATTTGCCCAGGCAGATATCGACGGTGGACTTGTTGGTGGAGCATCATTAAAACCAGATTTTGGAAAAATCGTAAATTACAAATAGTATTTGAAATTTAGTAACTAACAGGGGGTCATTGGCTAGAACAGTCAGTGACTCTTTGCTGTTTTCTGAAAAACAGTGTGATACAAATTTTTAGGGGAGAGTGTGTTTAGCATGCGAAGAGTAGAAAGTATTAAGCAGACAACACAAAACAAGTTTTTGAACATGTACGAGCTAGATATGGAAAGTGATACAGGGAAGCACAGTACCTATTTTGTGGCATCCAGAGCAAAGACGATAGAAGAGTTGAAGATTAAGACAAGAGAAAACAAGGCAGATGGAGTGATTATATATAGTGTCTATCGAGATGAAAAAGAGAAAAAAGAAAAACTGGTCTTAATTCGTCAGTATAGATGTCCTTTGGATGATTATATCTATGAGTTTCCAGCGGGACTTGTGGATGAAGGGGAAGACTTTAAGATGGCTGGCATGAGGGAACTAAAAGAGGAGACCGGACTTGATTTTCAACCGATTGATGCGGCGGATATGTATACAAAGCCGTATTTTACGACGATCGGCATGACAGATGAATCTTGTGGGACTGTGTATGGATATGCGAGCGGAGTTCCTTCCAAAGAAGGGCAGGAGGAGAATGAGGTGATTGAGATTGTACTTGCAGATAAAGCGGAGGTGCGAAGAATCTTAAAGGAAGAGAATGTGGCAATTATGTGTGCATATATGCTCATGCATTTTTTAAATACACCAGAAGGACATGTATTTGATTTTTTACAGGAACGCATCTGAGCTGAGAAATTCATGGGTAAAAACTTGCAACGACAAGGAAAATCATGTAAAATAATTCAGGTAGGATAAAAGATAAAAGTTTAACATAAAGGAGAATGAAAAGATGAGTAAGAAACCAACAGTTTTAATGATTCTTGATGGATATGGTCTGAATGATAAGCATGAGGCAAATGCGGTATTTGAAGGTAAGACACCTGTAATGGATAAATTGATGGCAGAGTATCCGTTTGTAAAAGGAAATGCCAGCGGTATGGCAGTGGGACTTCCGGAAGGTCAGATGGGAAACTCAGAAGTTGGCCATTTGAATATGGGAGCAGGTCGCATCGTATATCAGGATTTGACAAAAATTACAAAGGCAATTCAGGATGGAGATTTCTTTGAAAACGAGGCATTGTTAGAAGCATGCAAAAACGCAAAAGAGCACGATTCAGCGCTCCATATGTTCGGACTGGTTTCAGACGGTGGAGTACACAGCCACAACTCTCACATCTATGGATTGTTAGAACTTGCAAAAAAACAAGGGCTTTCAAAAGTTTATGTACACTGTTTCCTGGATGGACGTGATACACCGCCGGCATCTGGAAAAGACTATGTACAGGAATTAGCGGATAAGATGAAAGAAATCGGAGTAGGTGAGATTGCATCTGTAATGGGACGTTACTATGCGATGGACAGAGATAACAGATGGGATCGTGTAGAATTGGCATACAATGCAATGGTAAAAGGTGAAGGTGAGACTGCAGAGTGTGGACCATGCGCAGTTCAGGCGTCTTATGATGCAGAAAAAACAGATGAATTTGTGTTACCGACAGTGATTGTAAAAGATGGAGCGCCTGTTGCGACAATTAAAGATAACGATTCTATCATCTTCTTCAACTTCAGACCGGACAGAGCAAGAGAAATCACAAGAACATTCTGTGATGACAACTTTGAAGGATTTGACAGAGGAGAAAGAGTTAAGACAACATTTATATGCTTTACAGAGTACGATGTGACAATTGAAAATAAATTAGTTGCTTTCCATAAGACAGAGATTACAAATACATTTGGTGAGTTCCTTGCAGCAAACAATATGACACAGGCAAGAATCGCTGAGACAGAAAAATATGCGCATGTTACATTCTTCTTCAACGGCGGTGTCGAGGAGCCAAATAAGGGAGAAGACCGTATTTTGGTGAAATCTCCAAAGGTTGCTACGTATGATTTACAGCCTGGGATGAGCGCATTTGAAGTGTGCGACAAGTTAGTAGATGCAATCAAATCTGAGAAGTATGATGTGATCATTATCAACTTTGCAAATCCGGATATGGTAGGACACACTGGTGTAGAAAATGCAGCAATTAAGGCAATTGAAGCAGTGGACTCATGTGTGGGAAGAGCTGTTGAAGCAATCAAAGAAGTAGACGGACAGATGTTTATTTGTGCAGACCACGGAAATGCAGAGCAATTGGTGGACTATGAGACAGGAGAGCCATTTACAGCTCATACAACAAATCCGGTTCCGTTTATCTTAGTAAATGCAGATCCTGCATACAAATTAAGAGAAGGCGGATGTCTGGCAGATATTGCTCCGACATTGATTGAATTAATGGGAATGGAACAACCAAAAGAAATGACAGGAACATCACTTCTTGTGAAATAATTATAGAGAACATAAAAGACCTTGCATGGAGCGTGAAGCTTTGGCAAGGTCTTTTTTGAATTAGAGGAAATTCCTTTGGAATCCTATTAGTTGTTTTTGCTTAAGTTTTTATTTGCAGTTGACAGCATCAATTTGATACGATTCAACTGGTTTACTTCGCTTGCGCCAGGATCGTAGTCGATGGCAACGACGTTTGCGAGCGGATAACGCCGTCTCAGTTCTTTAATCACGCCTTTTCCGACAACATGGTTTGGAAGGCAGGCAAATGGCTGGGTGCAGACAATGTTTGTCGTGCCGTTATGAATGAGTTCCAACATCTCTCCGGTTAAGAACCAGCCTTCTCCGGTCTGATTTCCGAGAGAAACAATATCTTTTGCCATATCTGCAAGGTCTGTAATCTTCGCCGGCGGATCAAAGTGCTTACTTTGCGCAAATGCTTTTGCGGCAGGGGCGCGGAACCATTCCAGTGCTTTGATTCCCAAGTTTGCCTTGTAGGCAGTTGCTTTTTTCATGCCCAGTTTTTCTGCTTTGAAGTTACTATTGTAGAAACAGTATAAGAAGAAATCCAGCAGATCAGGAACGACTGCTTCGGCACCTTCTTGTTCCAACAGCTCTACAAGATAGTTGTTTGCTGCAGGAAGGAATTTTACAAGAATCTCACCAACGATTCCAACACGCGGCTTTTGGATATCTAACATCGGAAGATTGTCAAAGTCCTCAATGATCTCCTTGCACATTTTGTTGAATTCACGTCTGCCAGGATGCTTTTTCTGTACGAATGCAATACATTTTTTCTTCCATTTTTCATGGAGAGCATTTGCAGAGCCAGGAACCGCCTCGTATGGGCGGACACGATAGAGCGCTCTCATGAAAATATCTCCAAATACAACCGCATACATCCCTTTTAAAACGAGTGGAAGCGTAATCTTAAAGCCGGGGTTTTCTTCCAGTCCGCTTAAATTGATGGAGATAACCGGAATATGTGCATAACCAGCCTTTTCCAATGCACGTCGTATAAATCCGATGTAGTTGGAAGCACGACATCCTCCGCCTGTCTGGGAAATGATCACGGCAATCTTATCTGTGTCATACTTTCCGGAAAGAATGGCCTCCATAATCTGACCAACTACCATCAAGGAAGGGTAGCAGGCATCGTTGTTTACATATTTTAATCCCCCATTTACCGCGGATTTATTATCATTTGCAAGCACTTCAATATTGTAGCCGCAAGAGCGGAATGCGGGTTCTACAAGCTCGAAGTGAATCGGAGACATCTGCGGGCAAAGTATTGTGTAGTTTTTTCGCATCTCTTTCGTAAATGGAACCTTCACAATAGAGGATGGCTTGATCTCGCGTGAAGTATGTTTTTCTTCTCTGACGCGGATGGCAGAGAGAAGAGAACGAATACGGATTCGCGCGGCACCTAAGTTATTCACCTCGTCGATTTTCAGTGAAGTGTAGATTTTGCCGGACTTTGTCAAAATATCTGCTACTGCGTCGGTTGTTACTGCATCCAAACCACAACCAAAAGAATTTAATTGAATCAGATCTAAATTATCTTTTGTCTTTACATAGTTAGCGGCTGCATACAATCGTGAGTGGTACATCCATTGATCCATTACGATAAGCGGGCGTTCTACTTTATGTAAATGAGAGACAGAGTCTTCTGTCAGTACGGCAATTCCATAAGAATTGATCAGTTCCGGAATTCCATGGTGTACTTCCGGATCGATGTGGTATGGGCGCCCTGCAAGGACGATACCACGTTGACCGGTCTTATCCAAATATGCAATGGTTTCTTCTCCTTTTTTGCGAATGTCTTCGCGACATTTGGCGAGCTCTGTCCAAGCGAGGTGAACTGCCTGTCGGATCTCATCAGCCGGAATTGAAAATTCTTTGGAAAGCTCCTCAATCAGGCGGGTTGATAAGGTGTCTTCGCTTTTAAACGACATAAATGGATTCTTGAAATTAACCTTTCCGTTTGTGATCTCATCCATGTTATTTTTTATATTTTCTGCATAAGAAGTAACAATCGGACAGTTATAATGGTTGTTGGCATCTTCAAATTCCTGTCGTTCATAAGGAATACAAGGGTAGAAGATAAAAGGAATTCCCTGCTGAATGAGCCATTCTACATGTCCGTGAGCAAGTTTTGCCGGATAACACTCGGATTCACTTGGGATTGATTCAATGCCCAGTTCATAAATTTTTCGATTGGAAGCCGGAGAAAGTACTACGCGGAACTTCAAAGTATTGAAAAATGTAAACCAAAACGGATAGTTCTCATACATATTCAGCACACGTGGAATGCCAACAGTTCCCCGGACTGCTTCGGATTCCTCAAGCGGCTGATAACTGAAATAACGTTGCATTTTGTACGCAAACAGGTTCGGCATACCGTTGTCGGATTTTTCTTTTCCAAGACCACGTTCACAGCGGTTACCGGTAATGAATTTGCGCCCGCCACTGAATTTATTGATCGTCAGACGACAGTTATTCGTACAGCCTTTACATTTTGCCATGCTGGTACTGTACTCTAAATGCTCAATCTCTTCAATGGAAAGCATTGTAGTTCCTTTGCATTCGCTGAAACGTTCGCGCGCAATGAGAGCTGCGCCAAATGCCCCCATGATTCCGGCAATATCCGGTCGCACCGCCTGGCAGTCGGCGATTGTCTCGAAACTTCGAAGAACAGCATCATTATAGAATGTACCGCCCTGCACGACGATCCGCTTCCCAAGTTCAGAAGCATCGGATACTTTGATAACTTTAAACAGTGCGTTTTTGATAACAGAGTAGGCAAGTCCGGCAGAAATATCAGCGACGGAAGCCCCTTCTTTTTGCGCCTGTTTTACTTTTGAGTTCATAAATACGGTACAGCGTGTGCCAAGGTCGATTGGATGGTTGGCGAACAATGCTTCATGAGCGAAGTCTTCCACGCTGTAATTCAATGATTTTGCAAATGTCTCAATGAAAGAACCGCAGCCGGAAGAGCAGGCTTCGTTTAGTTGAACGCTGTCGACGGTCTGATTCTTAATTTTGATGCATTTCATATCCTGACCGCCAATGTCGAGGATACAGTCTACATCCGGCTCAAAGAAAGAGGCGGCATAATAATGAGATACCGTTTCCACTTCGCCTTCATCAAGAAGCAAAGCGGACTTGATCAGTGCTTCGCCATATCCGGTAGAGCAGGAGTGCGCAATCGTGACTCCTTTTGGAAGCTGACGGTAAATATCTTTGATTGCTGTGATTGTCGTACCAAGAGGATCTCCATCATTGCTGTGATAGAAGGAGTAGAGTAAAGTTCCGTCTTCTCCGACTAAAGCAGCCTTGGTAGTAGTGGAACCGGCATCAATTCCAAGGAATGCTTTTCCTTTATAAGAGGAGAGATCAGCAACAGGTACTTGATGTTTTGTGTGTCTGCTTTGAAACTCATCATAGTCTGCTCTGCTCGAAAATAGTGGGGTGAGTCGTTCAACCTCAAAGTCCATGTGGATATGTCCGGCAAGGCGCTCCTGCAACTCCTGAAGAGAAACACTCAGATTTCGCTTGGAGTTCAGTGCAGAACCAATTGCAGCAAACAGATGAGAATGTGTCGGAGCAATAATATGCTCATCATCTAATTTCAATGTTCGGATAAACGCCTCCCGCAATTCAGAAAGGAAGTGAAGAGGTCCCCCTAAAAAAGCGACATGCCCGCGGATTGGCTTCCCGCAGGCGAGTCCACTGATCGTCTGATTCACAACAGCCTGAAAAATAGAGGCGGACAAATCTTCTTTCGTAGCCCCTTCGTTGATCAATGGCTGGATATCTGATTTGGCAAATACACCACAACGTGCAGCAATAGAGTAGAGAGCTTTGTAGTTCTTTGCATATTCATTCAGACCGGTTGCGTCTGTCTGTAACAGAGAAGCCATCTGGTCAATGAAAGAACCGGTACCTCCGGCACAAATCCCGTTCATGCGCTGCTCTACATTACCGCCTTCGAAATAGATGATTTTTGCATCTTCTCCACCAAGTTCGATTGCGACGTCTGTCTGTGGAGCATAGTCTTGAAGTGCAGTAGATACTGCAATGACTTCCTGAACAAATGGTGTCTCTAAGTGTTTTGCAAGTGTCAGTCCGCCGGAACCGGTAATGACCGGCGATACGTGGATGGCTCCCAGTTTGTAAATTGCACGTCCGAGCAAATCGGAAAGAGTCTCTTGAATATTTGCAAAATGACGCTCATAGTCAGAGAAGAGCACCTCGTTTTGCTCGTTCAAAATCGCAATTTTTACAGTAGTGGAACCGATATCAATTCCTAAAGTATATAAATTATTGTTACTCATATCTATCTCCTTTTTATGGATAAGAAACAGATAGTTTCTTATTAAAATGGATTTCGTTTTTTTGACAACCTACATTATACGATAAGATGTCGAAAAACACAATTTGAAAATATGTGGAATATTTTAAGCTTTTAGGGTTGAGAAATTGTTAAAATTATGTAAATATAAATAGCCCGATTGACAAACCGAATTAGTGAGGATACAATTACTACTAGTTGTTGAGAAAGTAAAAAAAATAATAAAGGAGCTATATTTTTATGAATTGGATTAGCAAGTTAGAACGGAAGTTTGGACGATATGCAATTCAGAATCTGATGTTTTATGTGATTGCGTTGTATACCGTTGGCTTTGCACTGAGTTTGGTTGCTCCGGAATTCTATTATCAGTATTTGTCACTGAACATAGAAGCGGTGTTTCACGGGCAGATCTGGAGGTTAGTTACATTTTTGATGCAGCCGCCAAATTCGAGTGCGTTGTTTATGGTGTTTGCATTGTATTTATATTATATGATCGGACGTCAGCTTGAATACGCATGGGGAGCTTTTCGATTTAATCTGTATTTCTTTACGGGAGCACTGTTCCACATATTGGCAGCGATTCTCGTGTATGTGATAGCGGGAGTATCCTTCCCACTTGGGACGTTTTACTTGAATTTGTCACTGTTTTTTGCGTTTGCTGCGCTGTATCCGAACGAACAGTTCCTGTTGTTTATGGTGATTCCGATTAAGGTGAAATATCTGGCGTGGCTGGATGCGGCTTATTTTGGATATGCGATTCTGCAGGCATTTTTGCCGGCATATGGAGGAAGCGTATTTGGAATTGTCTATAAGGCAAATGCATTGGCTGCAGTGGTATCCATTTTGAATTTCCTGATTTTCTATGTTTCGACAAGAAATATGAAACGGTATTCGCCGAAGGAAGTTCGTAGGAAAAAGGCTTATAAAAAAGCAGTATATGAGGCAAAAAGAGAGCAGCACTATGAAGGTGGTGCAAAACATAAATGTGCAGTCTGCGGACGCACGGAACTTGATGATGAAAATTTGGAATTTCGTTATTGTTCAAAATGCAATGGGAACTACGAATATTGTCAGGACCATTTGTTTACGCATGAACATGTGAAATAGAAATAAAAAGGCAGGAGAGAACGAGATGAAGAAGACAAAAATTATTTGTACCATGGGACCAAACACAAACGACAGAGAGTTAATGAAAAAATTAGTCGAAAATGGAATGGACATTGCCCGTTTCAATTTCTCACATGGAGATCATGAAGAACAGAAAAGCAGAATGGATATGCTCAAAGCAATTCGTGAAGAAGCTGGAAAACCAATTGCGATTCTTTTGGATACAAAAGGACCGGAGATTCGTACAGGTGTGATAAAAGATGATAAAAAAGTGACACTTGTAGAGGGACAAAAATTCACATTAACTACAAAAGACGTGGAAGGCGATGCAAATCGAGTTTCCATCACATATGAAGGTCTTGTAGAAGATGTTGAAATCGGAAAGAAAATTTTGATTGATGACGGCTTGATTGAGCTGGAAGTAAAGAATATTACGGATACGGATATTATTTGCCGTGTAATTAACGGTGGTGAACTGGGACAGAAAAAAGGTGTGAATGTGCCGAATGTACCGGTGAGACTTCCTGCACTGACAGAAAAAGACCGTCAGGATATTATTTTTGGTGTGGAACAAGGGGTTGACTTTATTGCGGCGTCGTTTGTGCGTTCGGCAGAAGGCGTTCTTGAGATCAAAGCATTGTTAAAAGAGTGTGGAGCACCACATCTTCCGGTTATTGCCAAGATTGAGAATGCAGAAGGAATTAAAAATATTGATGAGATTATCCGCTGTGCAGACGGAATCATGGTTGCACGTGGAGACCTGGGAGTGGAGATTCCGGCGGAAGAAGTTCCATATCTTCAGAAGATGCTGATCCAAAAATGTAACAGTAACTATAAACCGGTTATTACAGCGACACAGATGTTGGATTCTATGATGAGAAATCCAAGACCGACAAGAGCTGAGGTGACAGATGTTGCCAATGCGGTATATGATGGAACAGATGCGGTGATGCTCTCAGGTGAAACTGCACAGGGAAAATATCCTTTAGAAGCACTTCAGATGATGGTTCATATTATCGAGAATACAGAAGAGCATTTGGATTATGAGACACTTCTTGGAAAAGCACAGGCACATCGCAAAAAAGGAATTTCCAGTGCGATCGGCTACTCATCTGTTGCAACAGCAGCAAGCCTGAATGCAAAATGTATCGTCACACCGACGGTATCCGGTGCAACAGCCAGAGTGGTATCAAAATTCAGACCGAAAGCACCTATTATCGGAGTGAGCCCAAGTGCGCTGACGCTTCGCAAAATGCAGCTTTACAGAGGCGTATATCCAATCAAATCAATTCAGTTGGAGACGACAGAAGATATTTGTGAAGAGGCTATTAATCTTGTAAGTACAAAACAAATTGTGGAACCGGGAGACATTGTTGTATTGACAGCAGGAATTCCGGCAAGAAGCGAAGGAATGGCAAAAGAGGGAATAAGCAACATGATGCGTATTGCTGTTGTAGAGTAGAATAAGTGATCATATTACAGGGACAGGAGTTTTTAAGAACACCTGTCCCTGATTGACATTTGCCCTGTCTATATGATACAATATTACAGATTACGGACAGGGTAGAATAGCCGAGACCACTGAAAAGGATATTTATCCAAACAAAAAAGTATATTTTTCAGTAGTTTCGGAAAAACCCGTTCAATGTGTAAAGAAAAAGGAGAAGAATATGTTTAAAAAATTTGAGATGGAATTAGCTGGCAGAACACTTCGTGTAGATGTGGGAAGAGTTGCTGCTCAGGCAAATGGTGCAGCACTGATGCACTATGGGGAGACGGTTGTATTATCAACAGCGACAGCTTCAGAAAAACCGAGAGAAGGAATTGACTTCTTCCCACTCAGTGTTGAATATGAGGAAAAATTATATGCGGTAGGAAAGATTCCGGGAGGATTTAACAAAAGAGAAGGAAAAGCCTCTGAGAATGCAATCCTTACTTCGCGTGTCATCGACAGACCGATGAGACCGTTGTTCCCGAAAGATTACAGAAATGATGTGACGTTGAACAACCTAGTATTATCTGTTGATCCAGATTGCAGTCCGGAACTGACGGCGATGTTGGGATCTGCAATCGCAACAGCAATTTCGGATATTCCGTTTGACGGACCGACTTCCACTACACAGGTTGGTATGATTGACGGAGAGTTTGTATTTAATCCGAATGCCGCTCAGAGAGCAGTATCAGATATGCAGCTTACAGTTGCTTCCACAAGAGACAAAGTAATCATGATTGAGGCAGGAGCAAATGAGGTTCCAGAAGCGAAGATGATCGAAGCTATTTTTGCGGCTCATGAAGTGAATCAGGAAGTGATTAAATTCATCGATACGATCGTTGCGGAATGTGGGAAAGAAAAACATGCTTATACAAGCTGTGCAGTACCGGAAGAACTGTTTGTAGCAATTCGCGAGATTGTAACTCCAGAAGAGATGGAAGTTGCAGTGTTTACTGATGAAAAACAGGTAAGAGAAGAGAATCTTCGTGTAATTAGAGAAAAATTAGAAGAAGCATTTGCGGAAAATGAAGAATGGCTTGAAATTTTGGGAGAAGCATTGTATCAGTACCAGAAGAAAACAGTTCGTAAGATGATCTTAAAAGATCACAAACGTCCGGACGGAAGAGCAATCGATCAGATCAGACCGCTTGCTGCTGAGACAGATATCATTCCGAGAGTACATGGTTCTGCTATGTTTACACGTGGACAGACACAGATTTGTACAATCACAACACTGGCACCTTTGTCAGAGGCTCAGAGAATTGATGGGCTGGATGAGGCAGAGACTTCAAAAAGATATATGCACCACTATAACTTCCCGTCATACTCAGTTGGAGAGACAAAACCATCAAGAGGACCGGGACGCCGTGAGATTGGGCATGGAGCACTTGCGGAAAGAGCACTTGTGCCGGTACTTCCGACAGAAGAAGAATTTCCATATGCAATCCGTACTGTTTCTGAGACATTTGAGTCAAATGGTTCTACTTCACAGGCAAGTATCTGCGCATCTAGTATGTCACTGATGGCGGCAGGTGTACCGATCAAATCAGCTGTTGCAGGTATCTCAGCAGGTCTTGTAACAGGTGATACAGACGATGATTATCTTGTGCTTACAGATATTCAGGGATTAGAAGATTTCTTTGGGGATATGGACTTTAAGGTTGCAGGTACACACAAAGGTATCACAGCAATTCAGATGGATATCAAGATTCATGGTTTGACAAGACCGATTATTGAAGAGGCGATTGCTCGCACAAAACAGGCAAGAACTTATATCTTAGATGAGGTAATGGCAAAGACAATTGAACAGCCAAGACCGGAAGTTGGACCGTATGCACCGAAGATCCGTCAGATGCAGATTGATCCTGCAAAGATTGGTGATGTTGTCGGACAGCGTGGTAAGACAATCAATGCAATTATTGAGCAGACAGGTGTGAAGATTGATATTACAGATGAAGGTTCGGTATCTGTATGTGGTGTTGACGCACAGAAGATGGACGAGGCGATGAAGATGATTGCAACGATTGTGACAGATTTTGAGGCTGGACAGATATTTGAAGGAAAAGTTGTAAGCATCAAAGAGTTTGGCGCATTTATCGAATTTGCACCGGGAAAAGAAGGAATGGTTCATATTTCTAAAATTTCTAAAGAAAGAATCAAACATGTGGAAGATGTTCTCACACTGGGAGACAAAGTAAAAGTAGTTTGTCTTGGAAAAGATAAGATGGGAAGAATCAGCTTCAGCATGAAAGACGTTGTAGAAGAATAGAATAAAAGTTAAAAAGAGTTTTCAGTGATGAAAGCTCTTTTTTTGTACTAATTTTGGAACTTGTTCATATACTGTCTAAAGAGGTGAGATGAATGGAGGATATGAAAAAAAAGAATCAAAAAAAGCAGATTATACGAGTGCTTTCGGAATCGGTACAAAAGATTATTGAGCAGGAAAGAATGGACTTTTCAGAACTACAGGAGATACGTTTGAGGATAGGACAGCCTGTGACTGTGCTGTATCAAAATGAGGAACTGATTTTACCGACGATGTATTCCGAGAAAAAAAGGCTCGGGAAACAGGAAATGAAAGAGACGATAGAGCATATCAGTAATTATTCACTTTATGCGTATGAGCATGAATTAAAACAGGGATTTATCACGATTGAAGGAGGACACAGAGTGGGAATGGCGGGACAGGTAATTATGGAAGGGGGAAAAATAAAGAACATGAAGTATATTTCTTCGATTAATATTCGAGTATCACATGAGGTTTTGGACTGCGCAAACAAGATATTTCCCTATATTACATATAATAAACAGATGTATCATACATTGATTATATCACCGCCAAGATGTGGTAAGACAACACTGCTAAGAGATGTGATACGGCAGATTTCTGATGGAAACCGTTGGATTAAAGGCTGTACAGTCGGAGTGGTAGATGAGCGTTCGGAGCTTGGCGGCTGTTATCTTGGAGTCATACAGAATAATCTTGGGATGAGGACGGATATTTTAGACAGGTGTCCGAAAGCGGATGGTATGATCATGCTGATTCGTTCAATGGCGCCACAGGTGGTGGCTGTAGACGAAATCGGTGCGAAGGAAGATGTGCATGCGATTGAGTATGCAATGCACTGTGGGTGCAAAATGTTGGCGACAGCACATGGGGATTCTATGGAAGAAATTTGCAAAAAACCTATTTTTGAAAAATTGATCAGGGAAAAAAGATTTGAGCGCTATGTCATCTTAAGCAACCGATACAGACTTGGAGGGATTGAGGCGGTCTATGATGAAAACGGAGATTTAATTTATCGAGAAGCGTGAGCTTAGAAGGAGGAGGCTTTGTGCAAAAAATTATTGGAGCAATCTTGATCATTCTGGCAAGTGGAGGAATCGGAGTGACAAAAGGACTTGAGCTACAAAAGTATTTGAGAGAACTGGAACTGCTAAAGCAGTTGTTTTGGATGCTGAAAAGAGAAATCCAATATACGAAAGCCCCTTTTTCGGAAGCGTTTTCTCACATTGGAAGGCGCATGGAAGGAGCGCAAGGCGAATGGCTGCTCTATTTGGCGGAGCAGATAGAAGAAAAAGCAGGAGCTACCTTCTTTGAGTTGTGGACAGAGTCAATTGACCGTTGTCTGATAAAGTCGCAGTTAAAAAACAAGGATAAGGAAGAACTGAAAGCAATCGGAATGCAGATGGGGTATTTAGATGAGCAGATGCAGCTGGGGACAATTGATTTGTATTTGGAACAGCTTTCGTTCGTAATTCAAAAGACGAGAGAGGAACTGGTTATGAAAAAGCGACTATGTAACTGTCTTGGTGTGATGGGGGGAATTTTCCTTGTAATTATTCTGATATAAGTGGAGGCGAAGATGAGTGTAAATTTAATTTTTAAAATTGCTGCTGTGGGAATATTAGTCTCGGTTCTGAGTCAGGTATTAAAACATAGTGGGAGAGAAGAACAGGCATTTTTGACAAGCTTTGCAGGACTTTTACTCGTGCTGTTTTGGATTGTTCCTTATATTTATGAACTATTTGAATCGATCAAGAGACTGTTTTCATTATAGGGGTGTTTTTAATGAGTATTGTACAAGCCGGGGTTCTTGGAGTGATGGGTGCGCTTCTTGCAGTCCAATTCAAAAATGGAAAAACAGAATATGGAATTTATATGAGTGTGGCGATCAGTGTTTTTATCTTTTTGAGCATTGTCGGACGATTGGAAGAGATTATTAATACCATAAGGCAGATTAGTGGGCACATTAACATGGATACCTCTTATATTGCAACCTTGATCAAGATGCTCGGTGTTACTTATATCGCAGAATTTGCTTCGGGGATCTGTCGGGATACCGGATATCAGACAATTGCTTCTCAGATTGAGATTTTTGGAAAACTGACCATTCTGGTCATGAGTATTCCTGTTTTACTTGCCCTGCTTCAGACGATACAGGAATTTTTGTCATGAGAGGGAAAGGAATAATACTCTGTATTTTTATAGTGATTTTGGGGTGCTTTTTTTCTCCGCGAACGGTCTATGCGACAGAAATCCGAGACAAGGACGAGCAAGCTGAACTTCAGAAAGAGGCGGAGGAAACAATTTGGAAAGAATTTGAATTCTCAGAGATTGAAGATTTGCTGGATGATATTTTCCCGGAGAAGAAAACAGACTTCCAAGATTTGATAAAAAAGATGTTAAGTGGACAGACTGAACCTTCGCTGCAAGTGATTGGTGAAATGATATCGGATCAATTTTTTTACGAATGGAAGAGCAGCAAAGCGGGAATGGTACACATTCTCCTGATTGTGATTGTGGCGGCAGTATTTACTAATTTTTCCAATGTATTTCAGAATAAACAGATATCAGAAATCAGCTTTTACGTATTATATCTGCTTTTGATCACAATCGGGCTTAATTCGTTTCGTATTTTGATCGTGTCGGCAGGTGAGAATCTGGAGCGCCTGATCGGGTTTATGAAAGTGCTTGGACCTGTCTACTTTCTGGCGGTCGCTTTTGCGGCAGGAAGCAGCACTTCCATTTTGTTTTACAACCTGGTATTGCTCTTGATTTATCTGGTTGAGCTTGTTATTTTGAATTTTTTGATTCCATTTGTACAAGTCTACATTGTGGTAAAAGTTATGAATAATTTGTCGGAGGAAGACTATCTTTCTAAATTTGCAGAGCTTTGCGAGACGGTGATCGCATGGACGTTAAAGACACTGCTTGCGGGAGTGACAGGGGTAAACATTATACAGGGACTTTTAAGTCCGGCAATTGACTCACTGAAAAGAAGTGTGGTGGGAAGAAGCGCGGAGGCGATACCGGTTGTAGGTGATGCAATCGGAGGGGTGACGGAGGTGATGCTAGGGACCGCAGTATTGATTAAGAATGGAATCGGAGTTGCAGGAGCATTGGTCTGTATTGGAATCTGTCTGGTTCCGATTATACAGATGGCAGTAGTGACCCTGCTCTATAAATTGATTGCCGCAATGATACAACCTGTTTCGGATAAGAGAATAGTAGGCTGTATCAGCAGCATCGCAGATGGATCTCAGATGCTGCTTCGTATTATATTTACGACGGGGGTGCTTTTTTTATTGACAATCGCAGTAGTGACAGCGACCACTATGGCAGGTTAGGAGGGAAAAATTGATTGCGTTTTTTTATCAATGGCTGCAGAATATTGCGTTTTATCTGATTTTGATTACAGCCATCATTCAAATTATTCCGAATCACAGCTACAAAAAGTATATTCGTTTTTTTACCGGATTGATTCTGATCGTGATGCTTTCAGAACCAATCATGAAGGCAATCGGAATGCAGACGACATTTTCGGAATTGTATCATAATGCCTCATATCAGCAAAAGATCAGGGAAATCGAAGAGGCGACCAAGTATCTGGAGGGAATGTCGCTTGAAGATGTAGGAAAAGAAGAGACAGATGAAATCGAGGTGGAGGAGATTCAGATTGAAAACTAAGTTTGAATGGAAACTAAAAAAAAATCAATTGATGCTCACGCTTTTGGTGGGGATTCTTCTGATTGTCATTGCAATGCCGGTAAAAAAGACAAAGACAAAAGATGTGCCTGTCGAGGCGGGAACAGAAAACAGTTATGAAGATGAGTACGAAGAAGCGGTGGAGAGGAAACTAGAAGAGGTGTTGCGGGAAGTAGAGGGGGTGGGAAACGTAAAGGTGATGGTGACGTTTCAGTCTTCATCGGAAAAAATTATTGAAAAGGATCAGGCGACAAACAGTCAGACTGTAACAGAGAGCGACAAACAGGGAGGAAAACGTGAAACAAAAGAAGCGCAGGACAGTGAGGCGACAGTGTACAACAGCACGTCCGGAGGTGAGCAGACACCGTATGTAACAAAAGAAGTCAACCCAAAAGTGGAAGGGGTTGTCGTCATTGCAGAAGGGGGTGGAAATGCAGTAGTCATAAAAAATATTACAGAAGCAATCCAAGCATTATTTGATGTAGACACGCATAAAATTAAAGTAATGAAACGAAATCAAACAAATTAGGAGGAGTTACATTTTGAAACGTCTATTCAAGAAAAACCAGATTATTATCACAACACTCGCGATTATGATTGCGGTTGCCGGATACCTGAACTATTCCGGTCGCATTTTTGGCGAGTCAGGAAAAGCAGAGGCGACAAATGGTGAACTTGCAAATCAGGAGCTGCTTGACATTACTTCGGAAGACGGAGCGCAAGAAACTGCCGGTGATATTGAAAGTCAGGATCAGGAAGTGGCAGACGGAACGGTGGAAGGAACGCCGGGAGAAGCAGTGCTTACCAATGGAGATGTGACAGGAGTTGTTGCGGAAGCGAAGGTGACAAGAGAGCAGGTGCGTGCAAAAAATAAAGAAACTTTGCTTGAGATTATAGATAACACAAATTTGTCAGATGAACAGAAACAAGATGCGATCAACCAGATGATTGCGATGACGGAACTTGCGGAAAAAGAGGCTGCGGTTGAGACGATGCTTGCATCGAAAGGGTTTTCAGATACCGTGGTAAGTCTGACGGCGGAGACAGCTGACGTGGTAGTAAACAGTGCGGAACTGACAGATGCTAACCGTGCCCAGATTGAGGACATTATAACAAGAAAAGCAGAAATCGCTCCGGAAAATATTGTCATCACACCGATATACAGTAAAGACAGTGCGCAAAAAGAGACAGAGAAAAATTCTGAGAATGAATAGATTTTTGTTTGCAGAGAGATATTACTTGTGATAGACTAAATAAGTATGTATAGAATAATAAAAAACAGGAGATTATTATGTCAGGAATTACAGATGAGATAAAGAAAAGAAGAACATTTGCGATCATATCGCATCCCGATGCAGGAAAGACAACGTTGACGGAAAAGTTTTTATTATATGGTGGTGCAATCAATCAGGCAGGTTCAGTGAAAGGAAAAGCGACTGCCAAGCATGCGGTGTCGGACTGGATGGAGATTGAAAAAGAAAGAGGTATCTCGGTCACTTCCTCCGTGCTCCAATTCAACTATGATGGATATTGCATCAATATTTTGGATACGCCGGGACATCAGGATTTCTCGGAAGATACTTATCGTACATTGATGGCGGCAGATTCTGCCGTCATGGTTATTGATGCATCGAAAGGTGTGGAGGCGCAGACGAGAAAATTGTTCAAAGTATGTGTGATGCGTCATATTCCGATTTTTACATTTATCAATAAAATGGATCGTGAGGCAAGAGATACGTTTGATCTGTTGGACGAGATTGAAAAGGAACTTGGAATTGCGACATGTCCAGTCAATTGGCCGATTGGTTCCGGAAAAGAATTTAGAGGTGTATATGACAGGGAACACCGGGAGATAGAGTTATTTTCCGATACACAAAAAGGAACTTCTATCGGGGAAGTAAAAAAGATCGCATTGGATGACCCGTCGGTGGAGACAATGATCAGTGAAGAACAGCTGGCTCAGCTTACGGATGAAGTGGAACTGTTAGATGGTGCAAGTGCGGAATTTGATATGGAACTTGTGAGCAAAGGAGAATTGTCGCCGGTATTTTTTGGATCGGCTCTTACAAACTTTGGTGTGGAGACATTTCTTCAGCATTTTCTTCAGATGACAAGCTCTCCCCTTCCGAGAATCTCGGATAAAGGAGTTATTGATCCTATGACAGAAAAGGAATTTTCCGCATTTGTATTTAAGATTCAGGCAAATATGAATAAGGCTCACCGTGACAGAATCGCGTTTATGAGAATCTGTTCCGGAGAATTCGAAGCTGGAATGGATGTGTTTCATATTCAGGGTGGAAAAAAAGTGAGACTTTCTCAGCCACAGCAGATGATGGCAAGTGAAAGAAAAATGATCGAAAAAGCATACGGTGGAGATATCATCGGTGTGTTCGACCCGGGAATTTTTTCAATTGGAGATACGCTTACCAATTCTCCTGAGAAATTTGCATACGAAGGAATTCCGACTTTTGCACCGGAGCACTTTGCCAGAGTTCGCCAGGTAGATACGATGAAACGTAAGCAGTTCATCAAGGGAATCAATCAGATCGCACAGGAAGGTGCAATCCAAATTTTTCAGGAATATAATACCGGTATGGAGGAAATCATAGTAGGTGTGGTAGGTGTCCTGCAATTTGATGTGTTAAAATACCGTTTGGAAAATGAATACAATGTGGAAATTCGAATGGATACGCTGCCATATGAACATATCCGCTGGATCGAGAATAAAGAAATTGACTTAGATAAAATTGTGGGTACTTCTGATATGAAGAAGATTAAGGACTTAAAAGACAGACCGCTTTTATTGTTTGTGAACAGCTGGAGCATACGTATGACACTGGAGCGCAACGAAGGGCTGGAGTTATCTGAGTTCGGAAAATAGTTTACAAATTTCCCTATTTGCAAACGGATATAAATTTGTTATAATAACAGGAGATAATTCCATCTCTTGGCAAGAGACGGCAATCCAGACTAGGAGGTTTTGAATCATGGGAAAAGACGAAAGAAATAGTTATACAATAAAGGCAGATGATAATCTTGGAGAAGTACAGATTGCAGATGAGGTTGTTGCAATCATTGCAGGGCTTGCAGCTATGGAAGTGGAAGGTGTCGCTTCGATGGCAGGGAATGCAACGAGAGAACTGATCAGCAAGCTTGGAATGAAATCTTTATCCAAAGGTGTGAAAGTAGATGTGCTTGAAGGTGTAGTGACAGTTGCGCTGGTGCTGAATTTGAAGTATGGCTACAGCATCATGGATGTTTCTGCCAAGGTACAGGAGAAAGTAAAAGCTTCGATTGAGAATATGACAGGTTTGACAGTTGCAGATGTGAATATTCGTGTGGCTGGAGTGGACATGGAAAACTAGATCTGTGAAGACAGAATGGGAATCAGAGTGGAGTTTTAGCTCCACTCTTTTTGGTTGCCAAGAGGGAATCACATGTAGTATAATAATCAATAATGCAAAAAAATAGAAAATCCAAAGAATAAAGAGGTAGAAAAATGAATAGATCAGAACTTAGAGAACATATTTTTAGAATGTTATTCCGTATAGAATTTAACAGCGAAGAAGAGATGAAAGAACAAGAAGACCTCTACTTTGAATTGCTTGGCGAGACTGACGAACAGGATAAGACTTATATTTTGAATAAATATAAAGCTGTTGTCGACAAAAAAGAAGAGATTGATGGACTTTTGAATGAGTATACAACAGGCTGGAAGACATCTCGTATGAATCGGGTAGATCTGACAATTTTAAGACTTGCGGTTTATGAGATGAAATGGGATGAGGAAGTTCCGACCGGTGTGGCAATCAATGAGGCGGTAGAACTCGCGAAGAAATACAGCAGTGATGAAGGTCCTTCGTTTGTCAATGGTGTGCTGGCAAAGCTGGCGGAATAAGGTGATATGATGCGCAATGTGTATTCTGTTGGACAGGTCAATGCCTATATTAAGAATATGTTTACACAGGATTTTATGTTGAACCGGATTTATGTGAAAGGGGAAGTGTCAAATTGTAAATATCATACGTCCGGGCATATTTACTTTTCACTGAAAGATGAGTCCGGGATGATCGCATGTATTATGTTTGCAGGACAGAGAGGCGGTTTGCCGTTTCGGATGCGGGAAGGACAGCAGGTAATTGTGCTTGGCAATATAACCACATACGAGAGGGATGGGAAATATCAGCTCTATGCAAAAGAGATTATTCTAGATGGAGCCGGAGCACTTTATGAGAGATTCGAGGCATTGAAACAGGAACTGGGCGAGATGGGAATGTTTGCCGAGGAGTACAAGCAGCCGATTCCGAAGTTTGCAAGAACAATCGGCGTTGTGACGGCGCCTACAGGCGCGGCGATTCGGGATATTATCAATGTTGCAGGCAGAAGAAACCCGTATGTGCAGTTACTCTTATACCCTGCATTGGTTCAGGGAGAAGGGGCGGCTGCAAGTATTGTAGAAGGAATTGCGGCGCTTGAAAAAAAAGGAGTAGATTTGATCATTGTAGGGCGCGGCGGCGGTTCTATAGAAGATCTTTGGGCGTTTAATGAAGAAATTGTTGCGAGAGCTATTTTTGAATGCCGGATTCCGGTTATTTCAGCGGTGGGGCATGAGACGGACACAACTATCGCAGATTATGTGGCGGATTTGCGGGCGCCAACGCCTTCTGCGGCGGCTGAACTTGCGGTGTTTGAATATGAGACATTTTTAAACGGAGTTGAAGAATATCGAATAAAGATACGTAAAGCAATACATCAGAAAGCAGAATGGGAAAAGATAAAAACCGGGCAGTATGCATTGAAATTAAAGTATCTGCATCCGCAAAATAAACTGCGGGACAAACAGCAAAGAACGGTGGAATTGGAAGAGCGGCTCAGACAGACAATGGAAAGAAAGATTGACGATAAAAAACGCCGATTTGGTTTTTATATCGAACGTATGAAAGGACTTTCGCCGCTGGCAAAGCTGAATCAGGGATTTGCTTATGTATCAACGGAAAATGGCAAAGTGGTGAAGACAATCGCAGATACGGCAAATGGAGAGACACTGAATGTATATGTGACAGACGGTGTGATCAAAGCAAGAGTAGAAGATACGCATAAGGAGGAACATTGTGGAAGCAGAAAATAAAAAAGATCAGACTCTGGAGGACGTATTTGAACAGTTAGATGAAGTAGTAAAAAAATTAGAGGGAGAAGCTGTTTCGCTTGAGGATTCTTTTCAATTGTATCATGAAGGAATGGAATTGCTGAAGATATGTAATGATAAGATTGAGACGATTGAGAAAAAAGTAATGATATTGGATAAAGATGGTGAAGAGCATGAATTTTAAGGAAGAAAGAATCGGAAAAATAACAGCGATAGAACAGATTTTAAAAAAATATCTGCCGGTCAAAGAAGGTCTCCAAAAAGAGATCATGGAGGCGATGGAGTATAGTCTTCTAGCCGGTGGAAAACGTCTCCGACCGATGCTGATGAGAGAGACATATGCATTGTTTGGCGGTGATGAGGAACTTATTGAGCCGTTTATGGCAGCGATTGAGATGATCCACACGTATTCACTTGTACATGATGATCTTCCGGCGATGGACAATGATGACTACCGCAGAGGGAGAAAGACTACACATGTTGTGTACGGTGAGGCAATGGGGATTCTGGCGGGAGATGCACTTCTTAATTTTGCCTTTGAGACGGCTGTAAAGGCGTTTGCAATGTGTCCGCAAAAGAGCATAGAGATTGGTCAGGCGATGAGAATCCTTTCTGAGAAAGCTGGAATTTACGGCATGATCGGGGGACAGGTAGTCGACGTCAAGAGTGCAGGACAAGCTGTTTCCAAAGAAGTGCTGGATTTTATTTATGAGCTGAAGACAAGTGCTCTGATCGAGTGTGCTATGATGATCGGAGCGGTGCTTGCCGGCGCTTCTGAGACAGAAGTGCAAAAGATAGAACAGATTGCAAAATATGTGGGAGTCGCTTTTCAGATACAGGATGATATTTTGGATGTGACAAGCACGGTGGAAGTGCTTGGAAAGCCAATTCACAGCGATGAAAAGAATGAAAAGACGACATATGTGACGTTGCTTGGAATTGAAAACGCAAAGGAGGCTGTGGAGGGCCTTTCCATGGAAGCGATTCATTTATTACACAGCATTTCAGGGGAAAATCAGTTTTTGGAGATGCTTTTAAAAGAATTAATTTACAGAGAAAAATAAAAGGGGTGCTCTTATGGTATTGGAGCGAATTCAAAAAGAAGATGATATTAAAAAACTAAAGGAAAGTGAATTGGATACGCTGGCAGAAGAGATTCGTCAGTTTTTGGTTGAAAAGATCAGTAAAACGGGAGGACATCTGGCTTCCAATCTAGGTGTAGTGGAACTGACGATGGCGATGCATTTGGCGTTTTCACTTCCGAAAGATAAAATTATATGGGATGTGGGACATCAGGCATATACACATAAGATTCTAACAGGAAGAAAAGCAGGATTTGATGATCTGCGTAAGTACGGGGGGATGAGCGGTTTCCCGAAACGAAAAGAAAGTGCATGTGATGCATTTGATACGGGACACAGTTCTACTTCAATCTCGGCAGGACTGGGATATGTGGAGGCAAGAGAGATACTGAGAGAAGATTATCAGGTCATCTCAGTGATCGGAGACGGTTCTCTGACCGGAGGTATGGCTTATGAAGCGTTGAATAACGCGTCTCATCTGAAGAGCAATTTTATTATTGTATTAAACGATAATCGGATGTCGATTTCTGAAAATGTCGGAGGAATGTCGAACTATCTGGATGGAATCCGCACAGCACATGCCTATACAGATTTGAAGAAAAATGTAGAAAAGACATTACAGAAAGTGCCGTGTGTTGGAGATCAGATCGTGTCACATATTCGAAAGACAAAAAACAGTATCAAGCAATTGCTTGTACCTGGGATGTTGTTTGAAGATATGGGAATCACTTATCTGGGTCCTGTCGACGGTCATGATATCAAAAAATTATATAAAATTTTTCAGGAAGCAAAGAAGATTGACCATGCTGTGCTTGTCCATGTCTTGACAGAAAAAGGAAAAGGATATCTTCCGGCGGAAAAGATGCCTTCCAAATTTCATGGGACAGGTCCGTTTGATATTGCCACTGGACAGCAGAAATCTTCTGGTGACAAAGACACATATACCGATGTTTTTGCAAAGGTGATGTACAGGATGGGAAAAGAGGAGCCAAAGCTTGTTGCAATCACTGCAGCGATGAAAGACGGGACGGGTCTGACACCGTTTGCAAAGAAATATCCGGACAGATTTTTTGATGTCGGAATTGCAGAAGAGCATGCGGTTACTTTTGCAGCAGGACTTGCAGCAGCAGGGCTAAAACCTGTATTTGCTGTATATTCTTCCTTTTTACAGAGAGGGTATGATCAAATGATACATGATGTCTGTCTGCAAAATTTGCCGGTCGTCTTTGCGGTAGATCGGGCGGGACTTGTCGGAAATGACGGGGAGACACATCAGGGACTGTTTGATCTTGCATATTTAAGCGGAATCCCGAATATGACAGTGATGTCCCCGAAAAATAAATGGGAGTTTGCGGATATGATCCGGTTTGCAATCGAATTTCACGGACCGATCGCCATCAGATATCCAAGGGGAGCGGCGTATGACGGACTGCAGGAATTCCGGGAGCCGATCGTATATGGGAAAAGTGAAGTTATTTATGAGGAACAGGACATCGCAGTTTTTGCTGTTGGGCATATGATGGAGACTACGGAGGCAGTGTGTGCGCAGCTAAGAGAAAGAGGATATCATTGCAGTCTGATCAATGTGCGCTTTGTCAAACCATTTGATCAGGATATCCTGAAACAGATGAGCAGAGCACACAGACTTTTTGTGTCGATTGAGGAAGGCCTTTTAGATGGCGGATATGGCGAGAAAATTGCCAATTATGCTGCAAGAGAAAGAATGGATGTCTGCGTATTGCAAAATGGTATTCAGGATGAATATGTGGAACATGGTAATGTGGAGTTGTTGAGAAAAGAAGTGCATCTGGATGCGGATTCGATTGTTGAGAAAATTGTTGCAACATATGACGCATTGAAATGAAGATGATTTAGGAGAGTATATGAAAGAACGATTAGATGTATTACTGGTAAAAAGGAATTTAGCAGAGTCCAGAGAAAAGGCAAAGGCGATCATTATGTCCGGTAATGTGTTTGTGGAAGGACAAAGAGAGGATAAAGCAGGGACAACATTTTCGGATGAAGTGCAGATTGAGATTAAAGGGCATACGCTTCCGTATGTCAGCCGTGGAGGCTTGAAGCTTGAAAAGGCAGTTGCCAATTTTGACGTCTGTCTGGAAGGGAAAGTCTGCACGGACGTGGGCGCTTCGACTGGTGGTTTTACAGACTGTATGCTGCAAAACGGGGCAAGAAAAGTGTTTGCCATTGATGTCGGAAAAGGACAGCTTGCGTGGAAATTAAGACAGGATGATCGTGTTATCTGCATGGAGAAGACAAATATCCGTTATGTGACACCGGAGGATCTGGGAGAAGAAATTGATTTTTCTTCGATTGATGTCTCCTTTATTTCACTTACAAAGGTATTGCTTCCGATTCGGAATTATCTGAAAGAGGATGGTCAGATCGTGGCACTGATCAAGCCGCAGTTTGAGGCTGGAAGAGAAAAGGTAGGAAAGAAGGGTGTAGTACGTGAAAAAAGTACGCACTATGAAGTGATTGAGATGGTGCTGTCCTATGCACTGTCTATCGGATTTTCAGTGCTAAATCTTGACTTTTCTCCAATCAAAGGTCCGGAAGGAAATATCGAATATCTTGTGCATTTGCAGAAAACAGAACAGACAGATACAATCGAACACGTGGAGATTGACTGGAAGCAGATTGTGGAGAATGCCTTTTCCACATTGGCAAAATAAAAATAGAGGATAGAAGATGGATAAGTTTTATATCATTACAAACCAAAGCAAAGACAGGGAGCTTGTGACAACACATCGGATTCAACGATATATCGAACAGCATGGCAGACAGTGTATTGTAGCGTCAGATGGTAAGAGTGTGCCAAAGGATACGGAATGCGTCCTGGTACTTGGCGGCGATGGAACTTTAATTCGTGCTGCAAGAGAATTGCGTACCTGCAAAGCACCGCTTCTTGGGATTAATTTGGGAACGCTTGGGTATTTGACGGAAGTGGAAGTGCAAAATATTGAGCAGGCACTGGAGCAGCTTTTTGAAGAGACTCCGGAGATTGAGGCAAGAATGATGCTCAAAGGAGTTCTGAATAAAGGTCAGGAAGATGTAGCGCTCAATGATATTGTTGTGGGAAGAGCAGGAGCTCTTCGGATCATTCATTTTAATATTTACGTGAATGGAGAACTTTTGAATTCATATCAGGCGGATGGAGTGATTATTTCTACCCCAACCGGCTCGACCGGATATAATTTGTCTGCCGGTGGTCCGATTGTAGAGCCTACCGCATCTATGATTGTTGTGACACCAATCTGCTCTCACGCCTTAAATACAAGAAGTATTGTGCTGTCGGCTGAGGATGAGATTGTTGTGGAGATTGGAAAAGGAAGAGATAACCGGACAGAGATTGCAGCAGTTTCGTTTGATGGAGAACAAACAATTGAAATATATACAGGGGATCAGATTGTCATAAGAAGGGCGGAAGATACCACGAAACTTTTTAAGCTGAGCAAAATAAGCTTTTTAGAGACGTTGAGGAAAAAGATGAAAGGAAGCTGAAAAAATGAAGGGAAAAAGACATGCAAAAGTAGTTGAGCTCATCAATAAGCATAATATAGAGACACAGGAGGAGCTGGCAGAGCGCTTGAATCAGGAAGGATTTCAGGTGACACAGGCAACAGTTTCCAGAGATATCAGAGACCTGAAGCTGACAAAGGTTCCAACTGAGGGCGGAAGACAGAAATATACGATTTTGAAGACACCTGAAACGGCGATGAGCGAGAAATATATGAGGGTTTTAAAGGACGGATATGTTTCCATGGACATGGCTCAAAATATACTGGTGATCAAAACTGTTTCCGGCATGGCAATGGCAGTGGCGGCGGCAATTGACGCGATGAATTGGAATGAAGTGGTCGGTTGTATTGCAGGAGATGACACGATTATGTGTGCAATACGGACGACAGATGATACAGTGAACGTGATGGACAAAATCAGAAAAATTGTAATGTAAGACAAGATGTGTCAAAAGAGAGTCTGGGAGAAAGAATATGTTACATAATTTGTATGTGAAAAATCTTGCATTGATTGATGAGATTGAAGTGGAATTTACAAAGGGGCTGAATATTTTGACAGGGGAGACAGGCGCCGGGAAATCAATTATTCTTGGTTCTGTCAATCTTGCATTGGGAGGAAAATATTCCGCTGATATCATACGAAAGAGTGCAGAATATGGATATGTGGAACTAACATTTTTTGTGGAAAATAAGACACAGGCGGAGGCGCTGAAAAGAAAAGATATTTTCCCGGAAGATGGAGTCGTTGTTCTTAGCAGAAAACTTATGAGTAAGAGAAGTATCAGTAAGATCAATGGCGAGACGGTTCCGATTGCGCTTTTAAAAGAAGCAGCGTCGATTTTAATCGATATTCATGGACAGCATGAGCACCAGTCCCTGCTTTATAAAAAAAATCATCTGACAATTTTAGATGCATTTGCAAAAGAGAACATTAAGCAGGTGAAAGAAAAGCTTGCAAAGGCTTATTTGATTTACAAAGAGCAGAAAGAAGAGCTTGAAGAGGCGTTGACAGATGAAAAGGAACGCAATAAGGAGATCGGGTTCTTAGAGTTTGAAATTCAGGAGATCAGACAGGCGAAGCTTTCAAGACAGGAGGATGAGACACTGGAGGAAACATATCGCCGGATGACGAATGGAAAGAAAATCGTGGGAAATTTGGAAGAGGCATATGAGTACACCGGTGGAACGAACTCAGAGACGGCAAGCGAGGCAATCAGCAGGGCGCTTCGTTGTATGCAGGAGGCGGCAGGCTGCGATGAGCAGGCACAGGATATGTTTCAGCAGCTTGCGGAGATAGATAGTCTTTTGAATGATTTTAACCGAGAATTGTCAGACTACAAAATGTCCTTTGATTTTTCGGAAGAGACGTTTTTTGAAGTGGAGACACGATTGAATGAGATCAATCGTTTGAAGGCAAAATATGGAAATTCTATTGAAGAGATTTTAGAATATTGTGATAAAAAAGAGGAAAGGCTATTAAAACTGCAGGATTATGATGCGTATCTGGCGCAGTTACAAAAAAAAGTGGAAGAGACCGAAGCAGAAGTAAAACACTATTCTAACCAGTTGTCTTTACTGCGGAAAGAAGAAGCCGTAAAGCTTGCAGAAGCGATTCGAAAAGGGCTTCGAGATCTGAATTTTTTAGATACGCAGTTTGAAATTGTGTTTCGTGAGCTTGGGACTTATACAGTTCAGGGGACAGATGAAGTTGAATTTATGATTTCCATGAATCCCGGAGAACCGGTGAAAGCGCTCGGCGATGTTGCATCGGGAGGAGAGCTGTCAAGAATCATGCTCGCAATTAAAAGTGTGATGGCTGAGAAAGACCAGATAGAGACATTGATCTTTGATGAGATTGATGTGGGAATCAGCGGAAGAACCGCTCAGAAGGTTTCTGAAAAGATGTCTTTTATCGGACGAAATCATCAGGTGATCTGCATTACCCATCTTGCGCAGATTGCAGCGATGGCGGATGCACATTACGCGATTGAAAAGCAGGTGGAGGATGGTGTCACAAAAAGTAAAATTTTCCGATTAAGTAAAGAACAGGAAATTGAAGAGCTTGCCAGAATTCTTGGAGGTGCAAAGATTACAGATACTGTTATGCAAAGTGCAGCTGAGATGAAAGAATTGGCAGAACGTACAAAATAATACCAGAGTGAAAAAAAGAGAATGTCACATACTAAAACAGATGCATTTTGCATCTGTTTTTTTAGCAGGAGGACATGTGATATGAAAAAACGCTGGTATAGAAGATTTTTAATAATGGTATTGTTGTTTGGCCTGTTTGTGGGAGGCGGATTTAGTATACGGAATGCAAAACAGATGTATTCTAAGGAAGAAGTCAGCGCAAAAGCGGCATCCGGTGATCTGTTGATACCGGGTGGAATGCCCATTGGCATTTATATGGAGACAGACGGTGTAATGGTTCTTGGAACAGAAGCGCTTGAAGGCTTTGACGGATTGAATTATGAACCGGCCAAACATCTGGTAAAGGCAGGGGATTACATTGTTGGTATCAATGAAAAGCCGGTTGCAAATAAAAAAGAATTGCTTGAGGAAATAAAGAATCTTACATCTGAGGAAGTGATACTGAAAGTGCGAAGAAAAGAGGAAGTAATTGAGGTAAAGATGAAACCGGTAAAAGTGGCTGAAAAAGAATATAAGCTCGGAATTTGGGTAAGAGATAACGCGCAGGGACTTGGCACCATCACATTTTTGACTGGAAACAGCGAATTTGGAGCATTGGGACACGGAATTCATGATGTGGATACAAATGAGCTGCTCGATATTACGGATGGCACATTATACGAGACGAGTATAAAAGATATTCAAAAGGGAGAAAGTGGAAATCCGGGCGGCATGGAAGGGATTATCGTCTATAACCGCTATAATATATTAGGGAAAATTGCAAAAAACACAGAGGCGGGAATTTATGGAACCGTAGATAAGATTGACGCTCTGTTTGCCGAACAGACACCGATGACAATTGGAAAGAAAGAAGAGATACAGACAGGGGATGCCTTTATTCGCTGTACGGTGGATGGAACTGTGAGAGATTATCAGATAAAAATTACAAAAGTAGACTTATTTTGTAAGGAAGTGAACAAGGGAATTGTGCTGGAAGTCACAGACCCTGAATTGTTGGATCTGACTGGGGGAATTGTTCAGGGAATGAGTGGCAGCCCAATCATACAGAACGGAAAACTTGTCGGAGCAGTAACTCACGTGTTTGTACAAGATGCGACAAAAGGATACGGAATATTTATAGAGAATATGTTGAAAAATATAGAATAGAAAGAGAAATGTCGAAATATTACGACGACATTCGCTTGCACGCCAAAATGACGGAAGATATAATAGGATTTGTGATTGAAAACAGAGATTAAGAGTGTAGGAGGACAATAAAGTGGGACGGTTAAACGTGGCAATTGCTGATGATAATGAGCGGATTTTGAACATTTTGGAGGAAATTGTAAATAATGACGAGGAATTGACACTTGTCGGAAAGGCTGATAATGGAGAAGATATGTATCATATCATAAAAAATAAGGAGCCGGATGTCGTATTATTAGATCTGATCATGCCGAAAATGGACGGTTTAAGTGTCATGGAACTTGTACAGGAGGATAGAAACTTAAAAAAAATGCCAGATTTTATTATCATAACAGCAATTGGACAGGAACGAATTACAGAAGACGCCTTTAAAAGAGGGGCAAGCTACTACATCATGAAACCGTTTAACAATGAAATGGTATTAAACAGAATCAAACATACACACAGAGAAATACAATATGAAAAGACGCCCGTGGGAAATATTTCTGAATGCAGAAGAGAGATTGACGAAGAAAGTTTGGAGAGTCGTGTGACAAATATGATTCATGAAATCGGAATACCGGCACATATCAAAGGATATCATTATTTGCGTGATGCGATTATGATGGCTGTGGAAGATATGGATGTACTGAACGCGATCACGAAAATACTATATCCGACAGTGGCGAAGAAATATCGTACAACATCAAGCAGAGTAGAACGTGCAATTCGACATGCGATTGAGGTGGCTTGGAGCAGAGGAAAACTAGATATTTTAGATGACTTGTTTGGATATACTGTCAGCAATGGAAAAGGAAAGCCGACGAATTCAGAATTTATCGCTTTGGTATCCGATACAATCCGATTAGAAAAAAAGCACGCATAAATATACAGGAGTTTTTATTGACCCTTTGGGCTGCACTCGGTATAATAGAAAGAAAGTGCTATAAAAATGAGTGGAGGGAAGGTCATGAAAAAAATATTATTTGCCGCTTCAGAATCAGTGCCGTTTATTAAAACTGGTGGGTTAGCCGATGTTGTCGGATCCTTGCCCAAAAATTTTGACAAAGAACAGTATGATGTCAGAGTGATACTGCCAAAATACATGTGTATGAAAGAAGAATGGAAGAATCAGTTGCAGTACAAGACACATTTTTACATGGATTTTTACTGGCAGAGCCGTTATGTAGGTGTTCTGGAGCTTGAATTGGACGGAGTGACATTCTATTTTGTAGATAATGAGGAATATTTTGCGGGGTTCAAGCCTTATGGTGATATGCTTTGGGACATTGAAAAATTTGCGTTCTTCTCAAAGGCAGTGCTCAGCATCTTACCGTTGATAGATTTCAGACCAGATATCATTCACTGCCATGACTGGCAGACTGGGTTGATTCCGGTATATCTTGACAATTTCCGTTATGGTGGAGAATTTTATCGGGGGATTAAGACTGTTATGACGATACATAATCTGAAATTCCAAGGCGTGTGGGGAACCGATAAAGTAAAAGAGATTACAGGGCTTCCGGATTATTATTTTGTGCCGGACAAGATGGAGGCATATAAAGATGCAAATCTGTTGAAGGGAGGTATTGTATATGCAGACCGCGTGACGACAGTGAGCAATTCTTATGCCGAAGAGATTAAGACACCATTTTACGGAGAAAAACTGGACGGACTTATGAATGCAAGAAGTAACAGTCTGTCCGGAATTGTCAATGGTATTGACTATGAAGAATATAATCCTGGCACGGATATCCATATTGCAAGAAATTATACAGTAGAGAACTTTAGAAAAGAAAAGGTGAAAAATAAACTTGCACTTCAAGAGCAGCTTGGGCTGGAAGTTGATGCAAAGAAGATGATGATCGGTATTGTCTCCAGATTGACTGACCAGAAAGGATTTGACCTGATCGCATATGTGTTAGACGAATTGTGTCAGGACGAGATTCAGATCGTTGTACTTGGAACCGGTGAGGAGAGATATGAGAACATGTTCCGGCATTTCGCATGGAAATATCCGGGAAAAGTATCGGCTCAGATTTATTATTCCGAACCAATGTCTCATATGATTTACGCTGCCTGTGATGCATTTTTAATGCCGTCCTTATTTGAGCCTTGTGGACTTAGTCAGCTGATGAGCCTTCGATATGGAACAGTTCCGATCGTGAGAGAGACCGGAGGATTAAAGGATACAGTTGAGGCTTATAATGAATATGAAAAGACGGGAACAGGATTCAGTTTCTGCAATTATAATGCGCATGAGATGATGCATACTGTGCGGTATGCAGAGCAGATTTATTACGATAAAAAACGCGACTGGAATAAGATTGCAGAGCGGGCGATGCAGAAAGATTTCTCATGGAAAAATTCTGCAAAACAATATGAGGATTTATACAACACTTTATAGACAAAAGAAGAGACCGGAGGAGATTGGACATGAAAATTAAAGACAGATTATCAGAAAACAGAGTGAATATTTCGTTTGAAGTATTCCCCCCAAAAACAGATGCCGGATACGGAAAAGTATTGGAAGCAACAGAAGAGATTGCGGCTTTAAAGCCTTCCTTTATCAGTGTGACTTATGGAGCCGGCGGCGGGACAAGCAAGAATACAGTCAAGATTGCATCTCATATCCAGAATGATCTTGGGGTGGCAAGTCTTGCGCATCTGACTTGCGCTTCTTCCACAAAAGAAGAAGTAAGACAAGTCATTGAGCAGTTAAAGGAACAGGGAATTCAAAATATACTGGCACTTCGCGGAGATATCCCAAAAGATGGAGCTTTTCCGATTCCCAACCACTATAAATATGCAAGTGAGCTGATTGCAGATATCAAATCACAGGGAGATTTTTGTATCGGGGCAGCATGTTATCCGGAAGGACATGTGGAGAGCGAGCACAAATCAGAGGATATTGCGCACTTGAAAGAAAAAGTGGATGTCGGCGTAGATTTTCTGACGACACAGATGTTTTTTGACAATTCGATTTTATACAATTTCCTGTACCGGATTCGAGAGAAAGGAATCACAGTTCCTGTTCTTCCAGGAATTATGCCTGTCACGAATGGAAAGCAGATCGCTCGTATCTGTGAACTTTCGGGAACAATCCTTCCTGAAAGATTTCGTGCCATAGTAGACCGGTTCGGAGATGATCCAAAAGCGATGCAGCAGGCGGGAATTGCCTATGCGACAGATCAGATTATCGATCTGATTGCAAATGGTATTCAGAATATTCATATTTATTCTATGAATAAGCCGGAAATTGCAGCTGCAATCATGACAAACTTATCAGAGATTATCAAATAAACGAAATTAGAGGGTATTATGGATATACGAACGAGAGAAGCCGTTCGGTATCTTGGATATGGAAGACATGCGATAGATGAACGAACATTACAGCTGGTGGAAGATTCTTTCAAAGAATTGGAACACATCGTAAATGCAAAATTCACCTATCGCATTTTTGAAACTACTTTTCCGGATACGAATGAGCTTAGCATAGGAAAAATGAAAATTAAAAGTAAAAATCTATATAAGAACTTGAAGGGCTGTTCTCAGGCAGTCGTATTTGGAGCGACACTCGGGACCGGTGTGGATGTGCTTATGAAACGATACAGTCTGACGGATATGGCGAAGGCAGTTGTTCTGCAGGCGTGTGCAGCTGCGATGCTGGAGGAATATTGTGATAAGGCACAAAATGAAATTGCCGAAAGTCTGCGCAAGGAGCAGTTATATCTTCGCCCAAGATTCAGTCCGGGGTATGGAGATTACTCCATTTTACATCAGGATGATATCTTACGCATGCTTGATGCTGCAAAGACGATAGGACTGACGATGACAGAGAGTTATATGCTTACCCCGACAAAGTCTGTGACGGCTGTGATTGGGATCAGCAGCACACAGGAGCCATGCCATATCAAAGGCTGCGAAGAATGTCAGAAATTAGATTGTATATACAGAAGGAGTTAATATGTTACTGGAAAGATTAGGAAAAGAGCTCTTATTTTTTGACGGAGGGATGGGGACGCTGTTGCAGGCAGAAGGACTTCAGCCTGGCGAACTCCCTGAGACCTGGAATATAGAGCGAAAAGAAACGATACGAAAAATTCATCAGTCATATTTTGAGGCTGGAAGTGATATTGTGCTTACGAACACATTTGGAGCGAACGCATTGAAGTTTCATGACGAAAATTGTTCCTTAAAGGCCATCATTGATGCGGCAGTTGAAAATGTCAGATTTGGAGCAAAGGCGGGGATCAGAGATGGGCGAGACTATTACGTTGCTTTGGATATCGGACCGACTGGAAAATTGTTAAAACCTTTGGGAGACCTGTCTTTTGAAGACGCCTATGAAGCATTCAAAGAAGTTGTGCAGTATGGGGAGAAAGCAGGGGCAGATTTGATTCATATCGAGACAATGAGTGATACTTACGAGGTGAAAGCGGCAGTCCTTGCAGCAAAAGAAAACACAAATCTCCCTGTATTTGCAACGATGATATTTGATGACAAAGGAAAACTTCTGACAGGAGGAGATGTGCCGTCTGTAGTGGCGCTTTTGGAAGGTCTCAGAGTGGATGCACTTGGGATTAACTGTGGAATGGGACCAAAACAGATGCTCCCTATTTTGCAGCAGATTGCGCAATATACTTCACTGCCAATCATTGTAAAGCCGAATGCGGGACTTCCAAAGCAAAGAGACGGACAGACCTACTATGATGTCACACCGGATGTTTTTGCCAAACAGCTCCAGGAGATTGTAAAAGCAGGTGCCTGTGTGATCGGCGGATGCTGTGGTACAACTCCAAAGCATATCCGCGCGATGATTTCAGCTTGTAAAGACTTGGAGATGACAAAGCCAACCTTCAAGAATCACACGATTGTCTCCTCCTATGGAAAAGCAGTGGAACTTGGAGATATGCCTGTTATTATTGGAGAGCGTATCAATCCGACAGGAAAGAGTAAGTTTAAGCAGGCTTTAAAGGAACATAACCTGGACTATATTTTAAAAGAAGGAATTACACAGCAGGATAAGGGGGCACATATTTTAGATGTGAATGTGGGACTTCCGGATATCGATGAGGTTGTAATGATGAAAGAGGTGGTCAGAGAACTTCAAAGTGTGACAAGTCTCCCTCTTCAGATTGACACAGTCGACACAGAGGCAATGGAGCAGGCGATGCGTATTTACAATGGAAAGCCAATGGTAAATTCAGTCAGCGGAAAACAGGAATCCATGAATGCAGTTTTCCCGTTGATTCAAAAGTATGGTGGAGTTGTTATTGGACTTACGCTGGATGAAAATGGGATTCCAAAGACAGCAAAAGGGCGTCTTGAGGTTGCAGGCAAGATTATCGAGGAAGCAAAAAAATATGGTATTGACAAAAAGGATATTGTCATTGATGTGCTTACCATGACAATCAGCTCAGAGCCAAACGGAGCAAAGACAACATTGGAAGCGTTGAAAATGGTACGGGATACATATGGAGTCCGGACTGCTCTTGGTGTGTCTAATATCTCTTTTGGACTTCCAAGTCGTCCGGTCATCAATGCGAATTTCTATACTATGGCAATGCAAAATGGATTGACGGCGGGGATTATCAATCCGTCTTCAGAGGATATGATGCGCTCGTATCATTCCTACTGTGCACTGATGAATTATGACACAAACTGCGAGAACTATATTGCACATTACGGCAATCAGGAACCGGCGAAAACAACAGTGCCGGCAGGGCAGCAAATTGATCTGAAGACAGCTATTGAAAAAGGATTGAAAGAAGATGCATACCAGACAACGGTTGCACTTGTAAAAACAAAGGAACCGCTTGAGATCATTAATACCTATCTGATTCCGGCGCTTGACACGGTCGGAAAAGGTTTTGAAAAGGGAACTGTATTTCTTCCTCAGCTACTGATGAGTGCAGATGCGGCAAAAAGTTCTTTTGCGGTCTTAAAAGAGGAGCTTGAAAAGAACGGCGGAGAGGAAAAAGAGAAAGAAAAAGTCATTCTTGCAACCGTGAAAGGGGATATTCACGATATCGGAAAGAATATTGTGAAAGTACTTTTAGAAAATTACAGTTTTGAAGTAATCGATCTGGGAAAAGATGTGGCGCCAGAATGTATTGTTGAGACGGTGCTTGAAAAAGAGGTGAAGCTTGTAGGGTTAAGTGCTCTGATGACGACTACTGTCGTAAGCATGGAAGAGACGATCAGACAGCTTAGAGAAAAAGCGCCGGATTGTAAAGTTATGGTCGGCGGAGCTGTTTTGAATCAGGAATATGCGGATATGATCGGAGCGGATTTCTATGGAAAAGATGCAATGCAATCCGTCTATTACGCACAAAAAATATTGACAAATCACAGATAGGTTTCTATGATAAATAGAGAATGCATTTTACAGAGATAAAGGAGAAAAAGCCATGAGAGGATTGGAAACACCAATTAGAAGAATCAGAAGACAAGTGTTCACAAAGGTAGCAAAGCTGGCATTTGAATCGACTCCGGAGACGCTGATCGACGATATTGAGGCTGTTCCTTATGAACTGATTAATGAGGATACGGAGAAATACAGAGAGAGTATTTACCGTTCGCGTGCAATTGTAAGGGAGCGTATGCGCCTTGCGATGGGAATGTCACTTCGCCCGGAGGATAAGCCGGTACATCTGACAGCTGGGATTGAAGAAAGTAATATTTCAGAAAAATATTATGAGCCACCGCTTATGCAGGTTATCCCATCTGCCTGTGCGGCATGCGAGGAAAAGGGATATGAAGTGAGTGACATGTGTAAAGGCTGTGTGGCACATCCTTGCCGCGAAGTCTGTCCGGTGGGAGCTATTTCCATGAAAAAGGGACGTTCCTACATTGATCAGGAAAAATGTATTAAGTGTGGGAAATGCAAATCTGTCTGTCCATATGATGCAATTTCAAAAAAAGAGCGTCCATGTGCGAAAGCATGCGGGGTGAATGCGATTGGTTCGGATAAGATGGGAAGAGCTCATATTGACAATGATAAATGTGTATCTTGCGGAATGTGTATGGTAAGCTGTCCGTTTGGAGCAATTTCGGACAAATCCCAGATCTTTCAGCTTGGAAGAGCGTTGAAAGAAGGTGGGGAGATCATAGCTGAGATCGCACCTGCATTTGTAGGACAGTTCGGACCGAATATTACACCGAGACATATCAAGGCTGCACTGCAGGAACTTGGATTCGCGGAAGTGTATGAGGTGGCGTTGGGTGCAGATATCGGCGCGATTGCGGAGGCTCATCATTATGTAGAAAAAGTAGTTACCGGGGAACTTCCATTTTTACTGACTTCTTGTTGCCCGGCATGGTCAATGCTTGCTAAAAAATATTTTCCGGATCTTGCAGATCAGGTATCACAGGAATTGACACCGATGGTTGCAACAGCAAGAACAATCAAATTAGAGCATCCGAATGCAAAAGTGGTATTTATCGGACCATGTGCATCGAAAAAGCTGGAAGCTTCCAGAAGAACTGTGAGAAGTGATGTAGATTTTGTCATTACGTTTGAAGAATTACAGGCAATGTTTGATGCCAGAGAGATCGATCTGACAGAATATGAGGCTGAGTCATCGTTCCATGACGCAACCGGTGCAGGGCGTGGATATGCTGCGGCAGGCGGTGTTGCGAATGCCATCGAAAAATGTGTCAATGAATATTATCCGGATGTGGAAGTGAAGATTGAGCATGCGGAAGGTCTTGCAGAATGTAAGAAGATGCTGACACTTGCGAAGATTGGAAAGAAAAATGGATGCCTGATTGAGGGGATGGGATGCCCGGGAGGTTGTATTGCCGGAGCCGGAACGAATATCCCGATTCAAAAAGCACAGAAAGAATTGAAGGATTTTGTGGCACATTCTTCAAAGATGCTGCCGCCAAAAGAATTAGAAGAGATTGAATTAAAATAATGCTACCTTTACGATACATAAATTCTATGATATGATGTACTATAAGCTAAGATAAAAGAATATGTGTGCGGAGGTATGTATATGGGATTTTTTGCAGCATTTGTTCAAACGATTATAAAGATGGTGATTGTCGGTGCATTTGCGTTTGGCGGAATTAAGCTTGGACGTTATTTGCGAAAACGAAAAGATGATAAAGAGGCGAATGCCTAGAAGTAGTGGGGTAAGATGAAGAATCTTACCTCATTTTTGTTCTGAAAAGAAAGGTTGATACAATGTTCAATCAATTAGTATCGGAAAAATATCGTATTTTAAACTAAGAATTGAAAAGATTAAACTGATTAATGTTGCAAAAAAACAAAACGATGATAAAGTGTCAATGTACATATTGTAAAAATAAACAAAAAGGATGGGGAAAATGAAAAAGAAAACATTAAAAATGGCGTTATGCTCGATCATGTCCGCCGTGATGCTGGCATCTGTTATCGATCCAGTGCGGGCGGCAGAAGAGCCGAGTTGGAAGACCGACGTGAAAGATCATTGGAATTTTGATTCATTACAAAGCGATCAGGGTGAAAAGACGACAGCTACATTAAATGGTATTAGTATTGTCGACAGCAAAAATCCGGTATTCGGAAATGTTTTAAGATTTGGAGGCGGAACAGACAAATATTTGAAACTGGAAAATTATATCAATACCGGTAAGGATGCGACTTCATTCTCTATGTGGTATCGTTACGACACAAAAATTACAGGAGATGGAGCTGATAAGTCAGCAGTATTGCTTCAACATGAAGACGATGGACGTTCGTTGCTTACATTGCAGGCAAGTGGACAATATAATACTTATATTAATGCACAGAATGTGGCTAGTAACAAGGCGGTTCAAAAAGGTGACTGGCAGCATGTTACGGTAGTGTTTGACCAGGCAAAAAATGAAGTAACCTATTATATCAATGGAGAATTGGACAGCACAAAAAATATGGGAACTTCAAAAGTAAATAAAAAATTATCTCTTCGTCTTGGAGCTCATAAGACAGCCGGAAATACAGATCCACACCCAATGCGCGGAGATGTAGATGAATTTTATGTGTATGAAAAGGCATTGACAGCAGATGAGGCGAAAGCAATCTACGAAGATAAAGCTACTGAGTTGTACAATCAGGAATTGAAAAAACTGGTTAAAGAAGGAAAAGAGGTTATAGAGAATCAGAAACTTCCGGAAGATAATGAAAAAGCAAAACAATTAAAAGAAGCACTCAAAAAAGCAGAGGATGCTACGACTTTAGATGAAATGAAAGCAGCGTATACGGCTCTTGAAAAAGCAATTGCAGAGTATGAAGCAGAAGTTCCAGTAAAACTATCGATAGATACCGAGAAAACAATACAAACAATCGAACCGGATTCTATTTTCGGAATTAATCATCGCTATGCATTCAATGGATATGGCACATTTGATTCAAAAGAGATGAAGATGAAAGATGATTTCACAGCGTTGTATGAAAAAGCAGGATTTGGTTCTATACGCTATCCGGGAGGAACGATTTCTAATTTGTTTAACTGGAAGACAACATTGGGAGATAAAAAGGATAGAAAAAAACAAATTCATGGTTTCTATAATAATGATGGACAAGGAGGTATTGAGCCTAATTTTGGAATTAAAGAAATTGCAGATTTTGCAGATCAGGTAGATTCAGAAATCGTGTATGTGTATAGCCTTGGACGTGGAAATGCACAAGACGCAGCAGATTTGGTGGAATTTCTGAATGCAAAAGTTGGAACGAATCCAAATGGCGGAATTGATTGGGCACAAGTTCGTGCGGATAACGGACATAAAGAGCCTTATCATGTAAGATATTTTGAAATCGGAAATGAGATGCAACAGGCATGGGGAGGTTCTGATGGTACAGCTTCTCAAGGCTATTGGACAACATATGTGGATGGTGACGCTGGTGCAGAGAAAGCATACACAGAAGGTGGACAGGCAAAATTCGTACAGAAATATGCTGTAGCAGAAGAAGACTGGAATAAGAAGGCATCGCAGAGTGATGGAAAGCCGAACTTAGTGCGTTATTTGCGCTATGCGAACCAAAATCCAGGAAAACTGGTTGATGGAAAAATTGTAGAAGATCCAAGTTATAAAGCAGTTAATGATGGTGTAAAAGTGTATGTTGGTACAGATGGAAAGTTAGACGAATGGACAGTGGTATCTGATTTTGAAAACTCAAAAGCAACTGACAAACATTGTGTAGTTGACTATAGTACAGGAAGAATTACTTTTGGTGATGGGATACATGGCATGATTCCAGAAAAAGGAAAAAATATTTATGCAACTTACACAGTAGACAGAGAAGGATTTATTGATGTATCAAAAGCAATTAAGCAGACAACAGAGAAAATCAATGAAATAGAGAAGACAAATTACGAAGCAAATGTATACACGAGTTTTGAATCAAGCGGATTTATTAAACGAATGAGTGATCTTGATGCAAATAAATGGTATGATGGCATGACCATTCATCCGTATTCAGGAAGTGTGAGCGGCGGAACGAATGCAGATACATTTTATGATGATGCAATGAAGAAAGCGGAGAATGTTGGGATTCAGAAAGTGAGAGAATATGTAGAACAATTGCCGGAAGGAAAAGTTCCGGTCATCAGCGAGTATGGTATTTTTAGAAATACAGAATCTCAAGTTCGTTCTCAGACACATGCACTCTACATTGCAAAAGTAATTACAGAATATGTAAAACTTGGAAGCCCGTATATTCAGAAACACTGTTTATCTGACTGGTACAGCTCAGGAGCAGACTCTTTGGGGCCTACACAGCAGGCTGTGATACAGGTTGTGCCTCAGGAAGGAGCAGATACAAAAACAGGCGAAGGAAACTTTGCATTTTTCTCAACGCCTTCTGCACATGTATTTCAGATGTTAAATGCAGGATTTGGAGAAAATGTTGTGGAAGCGACATTCGAGAAAGAATCAACGATGAGTAATGGCGTGAAAACATTATCTTCACTTGCAAGTGTGGATAAAAAGGGAAATATGTATGTTGCGCTTGTGAATGTAGATCGTGAAAAAGATCAAAAGATAATGTTAGATGTAAAAGGTGTAGATGTAAGTGGACGTGATATTGAAATTCAGAGATTAGAGTCTGAAGCGATTACAGATGAAAATACATTAGAAACACCAAATAAAGTAACTGTTCAGACAGAGAAAACAAAGATGCCAAAAGGACAGATTATCAACTTGAAAAAACATTCTTTTGCTATTGTTAAGATTTTAACTGAAGAACAGGTAGTGGAAAAGGCAGATTACAGTAAAGTAGATGCGGCAATTTCAGCAATTCCAAGCGACTTAAGTATTTACACAGAAGAGTCTGTAGCAAACTTAAATGCAGCAAAAGAAGCAGTTATACGTGATTTAGATATCACAAAACAGGCAGAAGTAGACAAGATGGCAGAAGCAATCCAGAATGCAATCAAAGCTCTTCAGTTGAAAAAAGCAGATTACAGTAAAGTAGATGCAGCACTTGGAAATATTCCAAAAGACTTAAGCGTTTACACAGAAGAATCTGTAGCAAAATTAAATGCAGCGAAAGATGCAGTTGTACGTGATTTGGATATTTCAAAACAGGCAGAAGTAGACAAGATGGCAGAAGCGATCCGGAATGCAATCAAAGACCTTCAGCTGAAAAAAGCAGATTACAGCAAAGTAGATGCAGCACTTGGAAATATTCCAAAAGACTTAAGCATTTACACAAAAGAATCTGTGGCAAAATTAGAAGAAGCAAAAGAAGCAGTTGTACGTGATTTGGATATTACAAAACAGGCAGAAGTAGATAAGATGGCTGAAGAAATCCAAAAGGCAATTGATAATTTGAAAAAGAAAGCCAACGTGCAGCCAACTCCTGATAACAAACCTAACAATAGTGTTACAACAGGAGACGGAACAATGATTTTATTGATGATCATGTTGGTAGTTGTATCAGGCGGTACTATTTTAATCGCAGATAAGAAGAGAAGAAGAAATTCATAAAAAAAGGCGGAGAAGATGAAAAATCTTCTCCGTTTTTAATTTGCAAATTCTATAAAGATTCCACAGGAAGCTAAATCTTTAAAAAATCCCGGATAACTTTTGCTGATTGCCTGTGCGTCATCAATTGTTATTGGTTCGTCAGCAATTGTGGCAAGTATAGAAAGAGCCATTACAATTCGGTGATCGTTGTGTCCGTGAAGTGTTACATTTCCTTGAAGTTTGACAGGACCGGTTATTGTGACTGTGCCAAAGGTAGAAGAGATGGAGCAGCCAAGTTTTTTGAGTTCTGTTTCCATTGCCTTTATCCGATCAGATTCTTTGATGCGGAGTCTTCCGGCATTTTGGAAAGTCGTTTTTCCATTTGCCTGTGTTGCAAGTGCAAAAAGCATCGGTCCGAGGTCCGGACAGTCATTGAGGTCGATGACTGTGCCATTTAATGTGCCAGGACAGAACTGATATCCGTCATCTAAAACTTTAATGCCGGCGTTCATGCTTTGGAAGATGTCGATTGTTTTTTTGTCACCCTGCAGGGAATGTAAATCTAATCCATGTGTCTCGACAGAATGGTTCAAAACGCCGAGAGATGCCCAGAATACAAGCTGAGAGTAGTCTCCTTCTACAAGTACATCTGTCGGCTGGTACTGTTGGTTTCCTTTGATCGCTAATGTGTATGCATCTTCGTATTCCACAATAATTTGGAAACGTTTCAACATTTGGATAGTAAGATCAACATAAGAGCGAGATTCAAATGGCGGCTCAATATGAATTTTTGAGTCTGCTTCCAAAAGTGGGAGGGCAAATAAAAGTCCTGTTATAAATTGCGAAGAAACATTTCCTTTTAAAGTCAGCTCTCCCGGTTTTAGTCTCCCGTCGATTATAATATTGGGATATGTCCGTACAAAGTCAATCCCCTGTTCTTGAAATAACATCTCGTAGACGTTTTGCGGGCGTTCGATGAGACGTTTGCTCCCTGAAAAAGTTGCTCTCTTTCCGGTTAGAGAGAAGAGCGGAAGGAAGAAGCGAAGTGTGGAGCCGGATTCATGGCAATTTACAACGTCTCCATCATATTGGAATGTCTCAATGCCGTCGATGAAAAGCGTATCTTTGTCTTCTTTGATACTGGCACCAAGATGGCGCATGCCCTCTATGGTTGCCCGAATATCTACGCTATAATCAATGTTGGAGATTACACTTCTGCCAGGAGCAAGGCAGGCGCAGATAATTGCACGGTGCGCCAAAGACTTGCTCGGCGGAATAGTGATATTTCCTGAGTCTATCTTTGCAGGGGTGATTCTAGCCCTCATAGACACTTCTTCCTACAGACTGGGCAACCAGCTTGGCTTTCTCAATTACATTCTTGAATTTCTCTGGTTTTAGAGACTGCATGCCGTCGCTCCATGCACATTCTGGATTATTGTGTACTTCGATGATAAGACCGTCGGCGCCTGCTGCGATTGCGGCAAGAGACATAGATTCTACAAGTTTCCAGTCTCCGGTTGCGTGGGATGGGTCGATGATCACCGGAAGGTGAGTTTTTTCTTTCAGAATAGGAATCACACTCAAATCCAAAGTATTTCTCGTATATTTTTCAAAAGTACGGATACCACGTTCGCAGAAGATGACATTTGGGTTTCCGCTTGCCATAATGTATTCTGCTGACATGATCCATTCTTCGATTGTTGCACTCAAACCACGTTTTAACAAGATTGGTTTTGTCATTTTACCAACTGCTTTTAACAGATCAAAGTTTTGCATATTGCGTGCGCCGATCTGAACAAGGTCTACATGTTCTTCAAATTCTTCGATTTTGTCTGCGCTCATAAGCTCAGAGACAATCGGAAGTCCGGTTTTGCTGCGGGCATTTACCATGCACATAATTCCGTCATATCCCATTCCCTGAAAAGCATAAGGAGATGTTCTGGGTTTGTAAGCGCCGCCGCGGAGCATGGAGCCACCGGCGTTTTTGACATCGACTGCAATTTCTTCCATCATTTCTCTGCCTTCCACAGAGCATGGTCCACCGATGATGACAATCGGTTCCTGTCCGCCGACTTTGATGCCGCCCACATCAATAATAGAATCTTCATGATGAAACATTCTGTTTGCCATCTTATATGGAGCAGCGATTCTCTGTACATTTTCTACCCATTCATTTGCAAGGATTCTTCTTTCATCTAATTGTGCAGTGTCACCGACCAAACCAAATACATTGTAATTTTCTCCGGTAATCAGGCTTACTTTCAGGTTTTGTGATTCAAATTGCTGAATTAAGTGGTCTACTTCTTGATTTGGTGTATTTTTTTTCAGTGTAATAATCATTGTCTTTCCCTACTTTCTGTTAAAAATTTTCTTTTGGTTCGCTCTGGAAATAGAGTTGTCCGTATCTAGTCAGAAGAAGATCGACCAGTCCAATTGCTACCACGCTGTCGATGACTACACGCGCACGGTGAGCGATACAAGGATCATGTCTTCCCTCGATACAGATCTCTTCATCGGAACGTTCACGGAAATTGATGGTATCCTGCTTTTGATAAATAGAAGGCGTTGGTTTGATTGCCGTTGTGATGATAATTGGCATTCCGTTCGTAATACCGCCGTTGATACCGCCATTGTGGTTAGTTGAAGTGATGACTTTTCCATCTTTCATGCGGAAGCTGTCATTCGCCTGTGAGCCGTACATCCGGCTGATTGGAAATCCGGTTCCAAATTGAACTCCCTTTACGGCACCTACAGAATAGAGCGCGTGGGAGAGAATACTCTCAACAGAGTCAAAATACGGTTCACCTACGCCGGCAGGCATATTGATAATTGCTGTCTCAATCGTGCCGCCGACAGAGTCCAGACTGTGAAAGGCATCTTCAATCACTCGATTCATCGGTTCTTTGACGGCATCATCAATCGTTGCAAAATATTCGTCGTTGACTTTGTCCATCTGTTGTTTCAGCAGTTCTTCATCGGAAGAAAAAGAAACATCTTCGATATCCTTGATGCTTTTTAAATGGGAGGCAACATAAATACCCTTGCTTGCAAGCATATCAAGGCAGATGGCGCCGACCGCGACAAGCGGTGTCGTCAGTCTTCCGGAGAAATGTCCTCCTCCTCGGTAATCCTGAAATCCAAGGTATTTGCAATCTCCACTGTAGTCTGCATGGGATGGGCGGGCGAGCGCTTTTGTTTTGCTGTAATCTTTAGAGTGCTGGTTCTGATTTTGAATCAGAAGACAGATCGGTGTTCCGCAGGAATAGTCTTCAAAGACGCCGCTTATAATTTGAACCCGGTCACTCTCGACACGTGCTGTAGAAATCTTTCCTTTTGGTTTCCGCTTGTCCAGCTGTTTTTTGATAAAGCTGGAATCAATTTTGATTCCGGGAGGCATCCCGTCAATAACTGCGCCGATGGCAGGACCGTGGGATTCCCCGAAAATCGTAACAGTAATGTTATTTCCAAATGTATTCTTCATAGTAATCAAATCCTTTTATAAATAAGTTCTTAAATCTGTAATCGGAATATCTTCCAATTCTGCATGACCGATTTGTTCTACTTTTACAATCGTAATCTGGTCATGGTCTGCTTTTTTGTCTTTGCCAAGATAAGTAAAAACTTTGTCTTTCTTGGCATCACAGGTTGTGTCAATCTGAAGGCGTTCCAGTATTTTGGAGAGTCTTTCTTTAATCTCAGGATTCTTGAGAATTGCCATCATACCGAGTGCCACACATTCTCCGTGGTAATAGTCGCGAAGGTGATAATAGCTTTCATATGCATGACCAATCGTGTGACCAAAGTTTAAAATCTTTCGCAAACCCTGTTCTGTCTCATCCTGCTCTACAACATACTTTTTGACAAGCAGTGAACGGTAAATAATCTGCTCAATATCAAGTTCTTCCTGCTCAAATAGTTCAAACAGTTCTTTATCCTGAATCAATCCTGCCTTGATTGCCTCCACAAGACCATTATAAAAATGTCTTTTTGGCAAAGTATTCAATACAAGGGGATCAATGAGAACCATCTCTGGCTGATAGAATGCACCGACACAGTTTTTGATCCCATCTAAATTGATTGCAACCTTTCCGCCGATGCTGGAGTCTATCTGAGATAATGTCGTGGTCGGTATATTTATAAAATCGATTCCTCTCATATAACTGGCTGCCACGAAGCCGGCAAGATCTCCGATGACACCGCCGCCGAGGGCGATAACCAAATCTTTACGAGAAAAGTTTCGCCGCAGCATTTGTGTTAAACAATCTTCCAGTACTGCAAAACTTTTTGCACCTTCTCCATGTTTTACAATGTGAAGATAGGAATTGGGAAATTGTTTTGATACCGTCTGCTGATAACATTCCGGTACATTGTCATCAGATATGATAAATATTTTCCGCTGACAGTCGATATAATCATGAAGCTGTTCCAAAAGCCCTTTTTCAAGATAGATATCATAATCTTTACTGCATGTTACGTGAATTTTCATGGTAGCTGTCTCCTTATATTAATATTAAACACTTTATCACTTTAAATTCATGATGCATATATATTACACCTATTTGCACGTGATGTAAACAAGAAATTTTTAGAATATTCATATTTCTTCTTGCATTTATACAGAAAAAAGCATAAAATAGCATTTGAGAAACTTTTACACTTTAAAGGGGGAAAGAATATGAATGATTTAGAATTATACAGAGAACAGTTAGCAGAATGCGACGACAGAATCATTGATGCTTTGGTAGAGCGTAATTCTATTATAGAAAAAATTATGGCGTATAAAGAGGAGTATGGGATTCCAATTTTACAACCACAGCAGGAGAAGAAACAGCAGCGCCAGATTAAAGAAAAACTGCAGGACAATCGTTATGAAAAAGAGATCGAAGATGTGTTCCACTGTATTGTAAGAAACAGTAAGCGGATTCAGGCGCAAAAATTATTCTCTTACAACATTATCCTGATTGGGTTTATGGGGGCCGGAAAAAGTACGGTATCACAGTATTTAAAAGATGTATTTGCCATGCATGTGGTTGAGATGGATCAATTGATTGCAGAGCGGGAGGATATGAGTATTCCGGATATTTTTGCAACTTATGGGGAAGAGTATTTCCGTAATCTTGAGACAAATCTTTTGATTGAGATGCAGGCAACGAAAAATACGATTGTTTCCTGTGGCGGTGGCGCGGCACTTCGCGAGCAGAATGTAAAAGAGATGAAGAAAAATGGAAAGGTTGTTCTTTTGACGGCAGCTCCGGAGACAATTTTAAACCGCGTGAAGGACAGCGATGAGCGTCCGCTTTTAAATGGCAATAAAAATGTAGAGTTTATTACTAATATGATGGAGCAGCGCAGACAGAAATATGAGACAGCGGCTGATGTCATCATACATACGGACAACAAAAGTGTATTGCAGATCTGTGAGGAGATGATTGCAAAACTGAAAGAAGCTTAGTGACAGTTGTTAAAAGAAAAGCGATATCTGCCCGAGAGGGTAGGTATCGCTTTCCTTTTTCTATATCAGTTTTCCGCCATTCTTAACTATCTTGAAAAATATTTTTCTTTAATGACTGGAATTGGCATTTCTTTCCCGGTCCACAGGCGAAATGCCTCTGCGCCCTGGTATAAAAGCATATACAGGCCGTTGAATGTCGGACACCCTGCTTCTTTTGCAAGTCTTAACAATTTTGTCTCTTCCGGATTGTAGATGACATCAGAGACAATCAGATCTTTGTGGAATACGGAAGTGTCTTTGATGATACAGGCGTCGGTGTCAGGAGACATGCCTACAGAGGTTCCGTTTGTCAAAATTGCGCTTTCAGAGATTTCTCTTTTTAAAATATCAGGATTTTCAAAATCAAATAATCGTACTTTGCAGTTTGTCCGTTCGTTTAAATCAGCGACTGTTTTTTCGGCACGTGCGAAAAAATCGTCCCGCACATTGAATACGGAAATTTCAGACACACCATCTAGTGCAGCCTGCACTAAAATTGCAGTTGCGGCGCCGCCGGCACCGAGCAGTGTCATTTTTTTGCCGATGATGTTGTGACCGGCATCCTTCACTGCGTGCATGTAACCAACTCCGTCAGTTGTATATCCGATCAGAACGCCATTGTCATTTACGACAGTGTTGACGGCGCCGATGATCTCAGCAGCAGGAGAAAGCTTGTCACAAAGAGAGCACATCAGGTTTTTATCCGGCATTGTCAGATTAAATCCGCGCACATTTAAGGTGCGAAGCCCTTCTACAGCCGTTTTCAATTTGTCAGTTCCAACATCAAAAGCGAGGTATGCATAGTCAAGCCCTAATTGTTGAAATGCCTCGTTGTGCATCATTGGTGAGATGCTGTGTTCGACCGGGCTTCCTAAAAGACCGGTCAGACGTGTATGTCCGGTAATTTGATTTGTCATAGTATTCATCCTTTCTTTGGTTTACTTTTATGATTCTACACTTTAAAGCAAAAAAGTAAAAGTGTCAACAGTTTTTATGCCATTGATTGACAAAGAACAGAAATCTATTTATAATAAATTATTAGCAAATTTAAGATGCTGAGGAGGAAAATCATGCAACAATATGGAGTAAATGAACTGAGAAAAATGTTTTTGAACTTTTTTGAGAGTAAAGAACATCTTGTGATGAAAAGTTTTTCGTTAGTTCCAAATAACGATAAAAGTTTATTATTGATCAATTCGGGTATGGCACCGTTGAAACCATATTTTACAGGACAGGAGATACCACCGAGAAAAAGAGTGACAACATGCCAAAAATGTATCCGTACAGGTGATATTGAAAATGTCGGAAAGACAGCTCGCCATGGTACATTTTTTGAGATGCTTGGAAACTTTTCTTTTGGAGACTACTTTAAAAGAGAGGCAATTCACTGGTCATGGGAATTTTTAACAGAAGTAGTAGGACTTGATTCGGACAGACTGTATCCGTCTGTATATGTGGACGATCAGGAAGCATTTGATATTTGGAATAAAGAGATGGGAATCGCACCGGAGAGAATTTTTAAATTTGGAAAAGAAGATAACTTCTGGGAGCACGGTTCCGGTCCATGTGGTCCATGTTCAGAGATTTATTATGATCGCGGAGAAAAATATGGATGCGGAAGTCCGGACTGTACAGTTGGGTGCGAATGTGACAGATATATGGAAATCTGGAACAACGTATTCACACAGTTTGACAACGATGGCAATGGCAACTATGAAGAGTTGGAACAAAAGAATATTGATACAGGTATGGGATTAGAAAGACTTGCCTCTGTTGTACAGGATGTAGATTCTATTTTCGATGTAGATACAATCAAGGCTCTTCGCGACAAAGTATGTGAATTTGCAGGTGTAGAATACAAAGCAGATGCAGATAAAGACGTATCTATCCGTTTGATCACAGATCATATTCGTTCTGCAACATTCATGATTTCAGATGGAATCATGCCGACAAATGAGGGAAGAGGATATGTACTTCGCCGTCTGATCAGACGTGCGGCTCGTCATGGACGTCTTCTTGGAATTGACGGGAAATTCCTTGCGAAATTAAGTGCAACAGTAATCGAAGGATCCAAAGATGGTTATCCGGAGTTGGAAGAAAAGAAAGAATTTATCTTTAAAGTACTGACACAGGAAGAAGATAAATTTAACAAGACAATCGATCAGGGACTTAGCATTTTGGCATCCATGCAGGATGAGATGAAAGAAGCTGGAAAGACAGTTCTTTCAGGTGCGGATGCATTCAAGTTATATGACACATATGGATTCCCGCTTGATCTGACAAAAGAGATTTTGGAAGAAGCAGGATATACAATCGATGAAGAAGGCTTTAAGGCTTCCATGGAAGAGCAGCGAGTAAAGGCGCGTAATGCCCGTGAAGTGACGAACTATATGGGGGCGGATGCCACTGTATACGATGAGATTGATGCATCTGTGACATCAGAATTTGTAGGGTATGACAGACTGACACATACTTCAAAAATCAGTGTTCTTACAACAGAAAGTGAGATTGTGGAGGCAATCACTGAGGGACAGAATGGAACAATTTTTGTCGATGAGACTCCGTTTTATGCGACGATGGGTGGTCAGGAAGGTGATACAGGTATCATCTGGACTGAGGATGCAGAATTTACTGTGACCAATACAATCAAATTACTAGGCGGAAAAATCGGGCATGTCGGTAACGTGACAAAGGGAATGTTCAAAGTGGGAGATTCTGTTACATTGAAAGTTGCAGAAAAAGAAAGAGCAAACACATGTAAGAATCACAGTGCAACACACTTGTTGCAGAAAGCATTAAAGACAGTGCTTGGTTCGCATGTAGAGCAGAAAGGTTCCCTTGTGACACCGGACAGACTACGTTTTGACTTTGCACATTTCTCAGCGATGACGCCAGAAGAATTAGAAAAAGTGGAGAACATTGTAAATACGGAGATTGCTAAAAATGTTCCGGTTGTAACAGAAGTTATGAATATTGAACAGGCAAAAGCAACAGGGGCTATGGCATTGTTCGGAGAAAAATATGAAGAAGATGTAAGAGTCGTATCAATGGGAGATTTCTCCAAAGAGCTCTGCGGAGGTACACACGTAAGCAATACAGGAAACATTACAACATTTAAGATTGTTTCGGAAGCAGGTGTTGCGGCAGGCGTGCGCCGTATTGAAGCATTGACAGGGGACGGTGTATTTTGTTATTACAAAGAAGTGGAAAAAGAACTCGCAGAAGCTGCAAAAGCTGCGAAATCAACTCCTGCCAACTTAAAAGAAAAAATTGAACACATGCAGGCTGAAATGAAAGCATTGCAAAGTGAGATCGAATCACTGAAGAGCAAAGCGGCAAAAGATGCTTTGGGTGATGTGATGAACCAGGTAAAAGAAGTGAATGGAGTGAGACTGCTTGCCACAGCTGTTGAGGACGTTGATATGAATGGTCTTCGTGATCTTGGTGACCAGTTGAAAGAAAAATTAGGAGAAGGCGTTGTTGTGATTGCATCTTCAGCAAGTGGAAAAGTAAACTTGATTGCGATGGCGACAGATGAAGCAATGGCAAAAGGCGCTCACGCAGGTAATCTAATCAAAGGAATTGCAGCACTTGTAGGAGGCGGCGGCGGTGGTCGTCCAAATATGGCTCAGGCAGGTGGAAAGAATCCGGCAGGAATTCCGGATGCGATTGCCAAAGTCGAAGAAGTTTTGGGAGAGCAGATAAGATAGACACGGTTATAGTTTTTTCAAAAAAGTAGTTGACGAATGAAAAAAATATGCTATAATTCTATATAGTGCAATAAAAAAATACCCGAACAGTCGTATGATGCACAATATAGGACTGGAGGGAGGTTAGGTGTGAGACTATGTCAAATGTAATCGTAAAAGATAATGAGACGTTAGATAGCGCTTTACGCAGATTCAAAAGAAACTGTGCAAAAGCTGGTATTCAACAAGAAATTCGTAAAAGAGAACATTACGAAAAACCAAGCGTAAGACGTAAGAAAAAATCTGAAGCTGCTAGAAAACGTAAATTTAACTAATATGTGCAAAATGAGGGAAGTGTTTTAGGACACTTCCTTTTTGTCTGCAAAAACAGCAGCAGTTTAACCATTGACGATTGAGTCTGCTGCTGTTACATAAAATATTTAAGACTTTATGAAGATGGTGGATATTCTGAAAGAACTATGATAAAATGGGACAAGTATTTTTATGGAGGAGTGAGAAAACGATGTGGTGGAATAGAATGATTTTTGGATTTGACAGTTATCACGTAATCTTGTGGTTTTTGACATACAGTATATTAGGATGGGTTGTGGAATCAATCTATATGTCTATATGCAATAAGAAATTAACGAACAGAGGGTTTGCAACTGGACCGTTTTGTCCGATTTATGGAGTTGGCGCACTGACTGTATTTTTTGCTTTAAGACCATATAGCAATAATGGGCTGTTGTTATTTGTATTAGGCTCTCTTCTTGCGACAACGATTGAATTCTTAACAGCAGTCATTATGAAACGGGTGTTTGGCGAGATTTGGTGGGATTATAATGAAAAACCTTTCAACTACAAAGGTGTTTTATGTTTAGAAAGTTCAATTGCATGGGGATTTTATACACTTTTCTTATTTATGTTTCTTCAAAGATTGGTGGAGGGAGTCGTGTCAAGAATACCGATTCAGGCAGGAAAAATTGCGGGAAGTGCATTGTTAATCTTATTTACAATTGATTTTCTGCATTCACTGTATGTTGAGAAAAAAGAGGATATACCGGAATGTGTATGGGAGATGAAAGATACGTTGGTGGAGAAGATTTTGCGTTCATAAAAAGAAATCACGGCAGGATTGGGTGAGAAATTCGATGAGAATATTAATCGCGGAAGATGATGAGAATTTGAGAGAGGGAATCGCATTTTCATTAAGTTTGGACGGATTTGAGATTGCAACTGCAAGCGATGTGAAAGAGACACTGGAACGATTGAAAAAAGAGCCTTTGGATCTAGTGTTGCTTGATTGCAATTTCCCTGACGGAAGTGGATTCGAAGTGTGCAGAAAGATGCGCGATTTTTGTAATGTTCCGGTTTTAATGCTGACGGCGAGAGACACGGAGATGGATGAGATACGTGCATTGGAGATGGGAGCGGACGATTTTATGAGCAAACCATTTTCTCTTGCAGTTTTAAAGGCGAGAATTCGCAATCTTTTGAGACGCAAGGGAGAGATAAGGAGCATTTGTTCAAACGGAGTACAAATATTTACAGAAAGTGGGGAAGTCTATGTAGATGAGCATAAGATTTCGCTCAGTTCGGTGGAGTATAAACTGCTTTTGTATTTGATGCAAAACAGAGGACATATTGTTTCAAAAGAACAGATTTTGGAGCATATATGGGATGTAGATGGAAAGTTTGTGGATGATAACATTGTGTCGGTAAATATTCGGAGATTACGGATGCGTGTAGAAAAAGATGCGGCGCATCCGAAGTGGATTCAGACGATACATGGGTTGGGTTATCGATGGAATGAGGAAGTGTGATGGTGGCATATATATTGGCTGGAATATTGGGGGTACTTTTCCTTGGGGAGAAAATTCGCTCACGGAAGCAATATTTATTATTTGAAACAATTTTAAAAAAGTTGACAGATGGGGAACCGCTTGACGGAAATGGTTTGAAGGAGGGAAGTACTGCGGTACTTTTAGAACGGGCAAAACAGTTGGAAAATAAGATTGTTATGGAACGTAGAGAGGCACAGGAAGAGAAAGAGATGGTGAAAAGTCTCGTGTCGGACATGTCACATCAGTTGAAGACACCGCTTGCGAATATTCGATTATATCAGGAAATTTTAAAGCAGGACGGAATAGAGGAACAACAACAGAAACTTTTTTGGGAGAAGCTTGAGCATCAGACAGAAAAATTAGATTGGATGCTGGCTTCTCTTTTTAAGATGGTCCGATTGGAACAGAAGGCAATTACATTTGAGGCAAAGCCACAGAAAATTTTAGGGACGATACAGCGTGCTGTGGAGTCTGTGTATGAGAAAGCAGAAAAAAGAGATATCGCAATTTATGTGGATATCAAAGAAGATCAAGTTCTTTGGCATAATCGAAGATGGACAGCGGAAGTATTTGAAAATCTGCTGGAAAACGCAGTGAAATATGCAAATCCGGGAACGAAGATTATGATTTTACAGGAAACATATGAAACATATACAGAAATTCATGTAAAAGATGAAGGGAAAGGCATTCCAAAGGAAGAGTGGAATCGGATTTTTCAGCGCTTCTATCGTGGAAAGGGAACGGAGGACATAGAAGGAAGCGGAATCGGTCTTTATCTTTCCAGACTGATTTTAGAGATGGAACAAGGTGCATTGACAGTAGAATCAGAAGTTGGAAATGGGAGTTGTTTTACTGTATTCTTACAAAACTGTAAGAACTAATGCATGGGATGTAGGAAATGTGTAAGAATTTTCCGGTAAGATAGAGATATAAGGAAATGATGATATGGCATTAATCAGGGCAGAACAGATTAGAAAAAACTATGTGCAGGGAAAACAGATTGTAGAAGTCTTAAAAGGCGTAGAGTTTTGTGCAGGACAGGGGGAATTTATTGCGGTTCTTGGAGCTTCAGGAAGCGGAAAGACGACTCTATTGCACACGCTTGCAGGATTTGAAAAGCCGGATGCAGGACGGATATGGATTGGGGGATATCCACTGCATCAGATGAAAGAAAAAGAAAAAACAATTTTTTGGAGAAGAAATATCGGATTTGTATTTCAGGAAAGCAGTCTGATTCAAACACTCAATGTAGAAGAAAATATTGTGCTGCAAGGGTCGTTTGACTCTGGAATTTATTTAGACAGAACATTTTTAGACAGTTTAATCTGTTATCTTGGTCTGGAAAAACTGCGGCATCATTATCCCCGTGAATTATCAGGCGGAGAACGACAGCGGGTTGCAATTGCAAGAGCTGTGTACGGAAAAACACGTGTGATCATGGCAGATGAGCCGACGGCGAATTTAGACAGTCGTCAGTCATTGAAGGCTGCAACGCTGTTGAAAGATTGCTGCAGAACATATCATCAGACAATCCTTATGGCAGCACATAATCCGGTTATTGCTCAAGTCTGTGACCGTGCGGTTCACTTGGAAAATGGTGTGCTGACAGAAGGATAAGGGCAGACGAAAAAGGTCTGGAGGGATGAAGATGAAAACCATATGGATGCTTGCAGCAAAGTATTTGCGACGTGATCCAAAGCGAACAAGTATTATGGTTATTTGTATGAGTCTGGTTGTTATGATGATTACGGTAATCACGGTGTTTGCCTTTTCATATCAGCATCATATAAAGCAGAAAATTGTTCAGGAAGATGGAAACTGGCATGTGGTATTCCATGACTTAACAGAAAAACAGGCAGAGGCTTTGCAAAATCATTCTGCGGTAAAACGTGTGGAAAAAAGGACGAAGATATCAAACGAAGTGAATGATCTATTTGATCAGCAAACAGATCGAATTTGTATGTCTGTGGAGTTGAAACATGTCAATTTTATGATTGAAAGAAAAACAGCGAAAATAGCAGAAGAGATCAGGATGGAGAGAGAATCCGGGGAAGAATATTCTAGACCGGATGCTATGTATAATGTAAGTTACCATACAGACCTTCTTGGCGTAGAAGGAATTAATATAGAGACGATGGAAAAGGGACAGGCGTTTGTTTTCCTTGTAGTGATTGTGATTGTAATTGGAAGTGTGTTCATGTATTATGCGGTAAATTCTGCCTGGGATGAGCACCTTCACTTTATTGGGATGCTTGGAAGTGTAGGGGCATCTGTAAAGCAAAAGCAGAGAGTTATTTATGCAGAGGGATTTCTGACCGGGATTTTGGGAGCAGTGATTGGTTTTTTGATGGGGATTCTTTTTCTGACAATAGGAATGAGAAAGCTTTCTTATTTTTTATGAGGAGAAGAAATTTGGTCTTATGTCAAGAAAAAGTACAAATTAAATATAACCAATTTTCTCTATGCTTAGCAAAGCTTAACTTGCTCTTTTTATCGCATTATCTTCTAGATTTTTCAGATATTCTTTCTCATATTGGGTTGGGGATAAATACCCGCAATGGCTGTGAATACGTACTGTATTGTAAAATGTTTCTATGTATTCAAAAATCAACTTATATGCATGTGTATAATTAAAGATTTTAAACCGATTAATCCATTCCCGCTTCAAGAGTGCATGAAAGGATTCTATACAGGCATTATCCCATGGATATGCTTTCTTTGAATAACTGTGAATCATATCCTTTGTTGATTGCCGAAATGCTTCTGATACATACTGGCATCCTCTGTCGCAATGGAAAATCAACGGCTCCTTAACATTTCTGACTTGTTTTGCTTTTTCAATACATTCCACCACGTGGGAAGCCTCCAGCGTCTCACTCAACACCCAGGAAATGATTTTCCTCGAATACAGATCCATAACGCTGGTAAGATATACAAATCCTTCAAACGTCCAAATATACGTGATGTCAGAACACCAAACAGCATCAGGCTGAGTAGGATTGAATTCCTCATTTAAGATATTTTTTAATTCCTGACTAAAATCAGAATCTATGGTTGTTTGGATGTAGGGCTTTACCCACTGGGCTTTGATTCCCATTTGACGCATATAATTTCCCACAGTTTTTTCAGAAACACGCTCCCCGGATTTCCGCAATTCCGCAGTAATTTTAGGAGCACCGTAGTTTTGATGAGAGTCCTCATAAATCTTTTGGATTTTTTCTTTTAAAACGGCACGACGAACAGACGTGTCCGAAGGAACCCGTTTTTTCCATGCATGATAACCCGAACGTGAAACGTCCAATTTTTTCAGTATTCCGCTGACAGAAACTCGACGTTTCACAGGCAGGGCTTTTATTTCCTCCACGTACTCAGAAGTAGCCGTGTAAAGAGTTTCTGTCATTTTCCCAGAATACCGATTGCTTTTTTTAATACTTCAAGAGCATCCTTTGTATCTCGTAATTCACGCTGCAATCTAGCAATCTCTTTTGCTTCATCACTAGCGTAGTTACCAGAACCACGGGTAGGAACAGAACCTTCATGTTCTTTTGCTGCTTTCATCCAATTTTTTAGTGCGGATTCGCTGATTCCAAGATTCTCCGCAGCCTTGCGAAGTGGTAGCTCTGGATGATCCAAGCGATACTGCACCGCATCCTCTTTAAACTGTTGGGAATATTTTGTACCTTTTGCCATAACCATTCTCCTCCTTGATCTATGACTATCATATACTATTTATTGAAAATGGTCATGTTTATTTTGTACTATTTATATTCTAACATCATAGGGAGGTGTTCCATGGATCAGAAAGAAAAAACAGAGTGCATGGGTTTAGATGGAATGCAGAAAATGAACGGTGCTATTAATGCCGATCTCATGACTGTGGAAGAGATTCATCAGAAGCTGGAAGCAGGATATAAGGATATGGAATGCGGAAGAGTGCGGGAGGCATCGGAGGCTTTTACAGAATTTCGACAGAGGCATGAAGCCAGATAAAGGTGAAAGGGGGAAGAGCATGCAGGTTGTCATCGAGATACCCAAAGAAGTATTGTACGATACAAAGCAAACGATAGAACAAGCAACAGACTTTGCAAAAAGAGCAACTGCATTGGGATTTTATAAGCAATATGGGGGATCTGTGGAATTGTGTTCTCAGATTGCTGGAATAACAGAGAAAGAATTTATAGACTATTTAGAAGAAAATGGTGTTTCCGTATGGAAATAGAAAAAAGATATAAAATGCTGACAGATACATAAAAAATGAGGGATGCACATAGAATAAAACAGGTATGATTTGTCCTTGACAAAGAAGTTTGTTGAGGATATACTGTACCTAGTGATCGCACTACGGAAACTTGAGAAGCCCGTAGTCCGGAAGGCTCCTGCGGGGGCCTTTCGTTATTTTTAGGAAAGTACAAAGGCGGCAGGGAAATGAAGAAAAAAGGATTTTTAACATATGATGAGCAGATTGCCTTTTTAAGAGAGGAAAAGAATCTGGAAATACAGGATGAAGAATATGCTAAATAGATATTGTTTAAAACAGGATATTTCCCGTTGATCAATGGATATAAAGAGGCATATAAGAATCCAGTAACGAACCAATTTCAAGATGGCATTACTTTTGAAGATATTTATGAATTGTATCAATTTGACAATGATTTGCGAAGTATTTTCATAAAGTATATTTTGATGGTAGAGAGGAATATCAAGTCTTCTTTATCGTATCATTTTTGTCTTACATATGGTGATATGCAGGATGATTATCTGGACATGAACCATTATGATTATTCAGGCAAGAAAAAGATAGTGATTCAAAATATGTTGAAAATCATGAGAGGACAGCTTAGAAACGATAGTGACTATGTGTACATCCGCCATTATATGAAAAAATATAAGTATGTACCGTTGTGGGTGCTGTTTAATGTGTTGACTATTGGACAGTTATCAAAAATATATAGCTGCCAGAAAGGTCGGGTACAGATACAGGTTTGTCAGGATTTTGGACCGATTAAGATCAATGAGATGATCAAAATGTTAGCAGTTATGACAAAGTTCAGAAATGTGTGTGCTCATAATGATCGTCTGTTTGACTTTCGTACCAAGGATGCTTTATGTGATATGAAAATTCATGAAAGACTTTCTCTACCAAGAGAGTATGGACGATATGTGTATGGAAAAAATGACTTGTTCGCGCAGGTGATTATCTTGAAACTTTTATTGCCGGAAGATGAGTTTAAAATGTTTTTCCATGAATTAAAAGTGTGTTTCCGAAAACATCCAGTACATAAAGAAGTTCTTGGAAAGATGGGATTTCCAACGAAATGGGAGAAAATCGGAATGATAAAAAAATTTACGAAAACAGACTTAAAATAATAAAGAAAATATGAACATCAGGCAGGATCAATGTCATTAAGTTAAAATGATGTAAATGGCAATCCAAAACAAAAATATACAAATCAGAGTATATCTAATTCGGATATGCTCTGATTTTGTATGTGTGCCGAGCATGGCACTAATCTTACTGGTGAAAGTCCAGTCACGGGTATTTACCACCAAGTGTAGTGAACCACAAGTCGGTGCCAGTAATGGTATGGATGAAGGAAGTGGTGTAGCAAAGTTCTTGAGCCTACGTACAGAAACTTGATAAGGCGATTAGGTGGGTAAAGCTGCATAACAAACTGAAGCCCGGTTGCTCCACAGCCAAAACAGTAATAGCGTTCATCCAGCTTCATACTGGGGGACTTATCCGAATGAAACGGACAGCACGCCATACCTGTGCGACCCTCTTTCAAGCCATAGGCTTCTGCGGCTTGTCGGGCAGTAACATTTTCTTTTACAACTTCAAATACATTCATGTGACTCCTTTCCTGAAACGAAAAAAGCACCGGTCATTTTCAAAACGAAAATAGCAAGTGCCTTAAAGTTCCATATTCAATTTTGGGTGAAAAAAAGCAGGAGATCTTTTCAGATTTCCTGCTTAGTAAAGCTGTGAAGATTTAATTGTGGTTGGGTTTTCAGCTGTGAGAAGTAAAAATTAATTAACAGTAAAGGGTGTTAGTCTTTTTTTAGCAGTATTCCATATCTTGAATATGGAAATATTTGACTTTTAAATAGTCGCCGCTATCTATACCGCCTGGACAAGAAAACTCTACATATATCTCTTGTTCGTTTTTTTCATCTATTATTGTAACATGTCTAATATTTCCTTTTCCGTTAGCATTATCTCTGGCATATCCAGTAATAATTTCAAAATCATTTTTTAGATAATATGGTATATCCAAAATGACAGGCATAAACATTTTAACAAACATTATAACTAAAACAATTCCTATAACAATTTTTACGAAAAAATCTTCTCTATTCGTTAAAGTCTTCGACACTTTTTTTCGTTTAATGACAAAATATATAAAAGTGGAGAACATACAAATTATGACTAATAGAGTACTTGCCATTTGAAAAAATAATGTTTTCATTTATATCCCCTTTCTATTGAATAGCAACAAATTGTCTCTAAGAACAATCATAGATAACCAAGTGGTAAGGCAGAGGTCTGCAACACCTTCATCACCAGTTCAAATCTGGTTGGCGCCTTTAAAAAGAGACCAAAATCTTTAGAGGAGATTTTGGTCTCTTTTTATATATTTAAGAAAAGAATCTAACTAACTAAGACTTCCCATACCCCAAATGGGACTTGTTCCTTGAAAATTCAATATTT